>Ga0180433_10008370_pt1 | contig 12889 bp, 11 predicted proteins | sample SS_ome_8_FD_132980 | JGI IMG/M metagenome (GOLD analysis project Ga0180433, IMG submission 132980) | Hypersaline lake sediment archaeal communities from the Salton Sea, California, USA - SS_1_D_1 metaG | ecosystem: Environmental > Aquatic > Non-marine Saline and Alkaline > Hypersaline >... | reverse complement strand
GTGATGTTTTCTGAAGAAATTTTCTCAGTGTTTTTCCCAAAATACCTGGAGTTCAATACGTATATCCCAATCGTTGCGATCGCAGTGTTTTTTGCGATCATGACGATACCGCTCAGGGCACTCCTCACAATATCGGGAGAGTGGAAAAAGATTGCACGACTATCATTATTCGTAGTGGTTACCAACATAGTGTTGGATGTGATACTCATCTACTCTTTTGGATTTGTGGGGGCGATAATTGCGGTAGTGCTAGTGAATTCACTCACCTATGGATACCTGTATCTGCTTACCCGGGACGCCGGCATCCCGATATTCATAAGATACCTCCCCTCTCTCCTGCTGAAAACACTGCTGGTTGTACTGATTGCGCATGCGGCAAAGACCGCATTCGGATATTTTGATGTGGTCGGCATTGGCGCCGATATTGCAAAAGTGGTCATGATTGGGCTGTTCATGACCCTGGCATACGCCTCCATCGCAATGCTTTCACTCACCAGGATTTGTGAATCGGACAGGATTTTCGTTAGAGAGGTGGAAAACCTACGCGAATCTATCCTGGGAAAGGGCATAACAATTAAAAAATGACTAAGTGCAGTTGGCTTGGGCATTATTATGCAGTCAATAATTTCCATTTTCGGAACGCGGCCGGAGATAATAAAGATGGCCCCGTTACTGCCTCTGCTCGACAATGATTTCCCCCACAAATTCGTATTCACCTCCCAGCATTATTCTTGGGGCATGATGAGGATTTTTTTCAAAGAGCTGGGAACTAGAAAACCCGATAAATATCTTAATGTAAAAAGTTCCAATATACGCAAGCTCGAAGATACAATCCGTAAGGAAATTGAGCAAAGTGAGGAAGAATGGGTTCTGGTTTATGGAGATACCAATTCCACTTATGCGGCTGCGAGGGCGGCAAAAAGGGCAGGCAAGAGGTTAATACACGTAGAAGCAGGGCTGCGGGCCTATGATAGCCGGCTTCCGGAGGAAAGGAACAGGAAGGAGATAGACCACATGTCAGACATCCTCTTTGCTCCTACTGACCTTGCAAAGAAGCAGCTCGCGGGAGAAGGGATAACGAAGAACGTGTTCGTTGTGGGCAACACCGTAGTAGATGCAGTGGGGATGTTTTCCGGAAGAGGCGGAAAGCACAGGGGCGAGTATATCCTGGTTACGGCGCACAGGCAGGAAAATGTGGATAAAGCGCGGAGACTGATGAGGATAATGGGTGGCATCTCCCAATTTCCGAAAGTCATTTTCCCTATCCACCCCAGGACACTAAAAAGAATAAAGCAGTTTGGGCTGGATGTCCCGGGGAATGTTAAGCTTGTTGAGCCTACCGGATACAGAAAATTTCTAGAACTGCTGAAAGGGGCGGACGTTGTGCTCACTGATTCGGGAGGGGTACAGGAAGAAGCGATAACCCTGGGGGTGCCATGCCTCACGCTGAGGGAAAGCACAGAGCGGTGGGAAAGTGTTGAGGCGGGGGGGAATTTTGTTGTTGGGCTGGATCCACTCCTCATCAATTCCTACGTGCGGCAGATATTGGATGGAGACCTAGGGCGAAGGATGCGCCAGGCAAAAAACCCATATGGGAAGGACGTGTCAAAGAAAATAGTCTCCATCCTAAAGAGGAAGTTGAGATGAAGATAGCTGTGCTCACAAGGTATTTTTTCCCGCAGGAAGGGGGCAGGACAATCAAGCGGGGCCAAGGGGCGGACATAAGGGTTTACGAGCTGTACTGGAGGATTGCGGAGAATGCAAAGGTGGTCATAGTTACCCAGAAGTTCACTGCGGGAGAGGCATTTTCATTGGAAAACCTCATTTTTAGCAAAGAAGAGTTTGAAGGGATTGAAGTGAGAAGAGTGCCCTGCGGGGCCCCGTTTTTCATCCTTACCCGGCTACCATCCCCTTTCAGGCTTTGGGAAGTTATCAAAGCAGCCAGAGGCTCAGGAGTAATAGTTGCGGAATTCCATCCATTCCATGCGGTGGGGCTCGAAGCGCTTATCGCAAAATGGCTAACCGGGAAGCCACTGGTGCTAGACGTGCATGACATTGCTTCTGGCGGAGGCGGCATATGCAGCAGCATTTATCTGGCATATGAACGGTTTGCGGCAAAAAACGCGGATGGCATAATCGCCACGAGCAGGGAAATGGAGGGATACTTCCGGAAGCAGGGCATAGGCTGCCCTGTGGCAGTGGTTGAGAACGGGGTGGACACGAAAGGGAGGTTTTACGTCCCTGGCTGCAAAAAGAAGCTAGGACTTGAAGGCAAGGTTGTGGTGGGGCTGCTTGGCTCCCTGACCCCTCAGCATGGCGCGGAGTACCTGATACGGGCCTTCCCGCAGATACTTCGGAAATTCCCAAACGCGGTGTTGTTGTTGATAGGAGGGGGGAGGGAGAAGGAAAAGCTGGAAATGCTGGCGAAGGAAAGAGGGGTGCAGGAGAAAGTAATATTTACCGGGCTGGTGCCTTACGAAAAAGTGAATGAATACCTTTCCGCATGCGACGTGCTCGCGGCACCATTCCCGAAGGGGAGGGAATACACCACCAACCTGCCGCTCAAGCTTCCGGAATACCTTGCCATCGGCAAACCGATAGTAGTTACGAATGGGCCTGTACTCAGCAGAATTGCAACGGAGAGCGGCGCAGGTGAAGTTGCGGAGGCGGAAAGCCCGGAAAGTATAGCCAAAGCAGTGACTAGGGCGCTGGACAATCCGGAGATGGGAAAGGGTGGAAGAGATTATGCGGAAAAGCGCCTTGAATGGAGGGCATTGGTTTCCAGAATGGGCAAATTCCTAAGGGGATTCGCATGATGGAATGGATCGTCAGGAATTGCAGGAAATCTGATTCGCTGGCGGTGAGAGGGCCGGCGACCCTGCTATTCCCGGACGCCTTTTTCGAAACCTTCTACAGCATGCCGGAGTTCGGCGCCGGCTCAATGAAAAGGCCGCTTTTCTCCCTTTCATTCGACTGCGACTTCAGGGCGGACAACGAGGCACTGCCGCAGTTGATTGAAGTGCTCTCATCGTATGAAGTGAAATGCGACTTCGCAGCGATTGGGAAGTGGGTAGAGGAATACCCCCGTGCCTATTCCAAAGTGCTGGACAGCGGGCATGACCTGATCAACCATACCTACACCCACCCCAACAACGAAGAGCTTTCGCCCGGCAGGTACTTCAAGGACCTGAGCACGCAGGAGAAGCGAGAGGAGATAGTGAAATGCCACGAAGCGGTGCGCAAGGAACTCGGGTATGAGATGAAGGGCTATCGCACCCCCCATTTCGGAGTGCAATGGACGCATGACGTCTATGGCATACTGGAGGGGATTGGCTACAAATTTTCATCATCAGTAATTGCCTCCAAGGCAGAAAAATTCGTCCCATATTGGGTAGGGCAGATTATTGAATTCCCTGTGAGCATCTGCCCGAAGCATCCTTTTTCCACATTCGATTCATATCATGTGGTTAGGGCCGGAAAACACACTGCGGAAGAGTTCCTAGGCATTTTCAGGCTCATGATGGAGAAATGCAAAAAAGAAAGCCTGTTTGTGAACCTTTATTTTGACCCACAGGACGTTGCGAGCCTTAGGGAGTTCGGGCATATGCTAGAGGCGCTCCATGAATCAAAAGTGGAAATGCTCAGGTTGGGGCAGGTCGCCGGCAGGTTGGGGGAGTTCCTGGGATGAGGCCATCCGGCTGGGATATGTTTAAATAGCCTTTTTGGGAGTTAATAAACCGATAGCTAATCATCGGATGGAACCATGAAAATCGGTGTTCTAGGGGCTGGGCCGTGGGGAAGGAACCACATACGCATTTATTCCCAGCTTGGGCACGAAGTAGTTGCCTGCGACCTGGACGAAGGCGCGGTGGGGGAAGCCGCCAAGGAGTTTGGTTGCGGGACTGCCAACGATTACCGGGCGCTTATGGAAGATGAAGGGGTTGCTGCAGTAAGCATCTGCACCCCTGCTTCCAGCCATTTCAAATTCGCAAAGGAGTTCCTTGATGCCGGAAAGCATGCGCTCGTGGAAAAGCCGCTTGCGTTGGGCAGGGAAGAGGCTGCGGAACTGGCAAGGATTGCAGAAAGCAAAGGGCTCACGCTGATGGTGGGGCATGTTTACCGTTTTGACCCCGGGATAAACAGGGCAAGGGAGATGATATCCGGGGGAGAGCTCGGGAAAATATACTATGTTTATGCGGAGCTTGCAGGGCTGAAGCCGCCGCGCACGGATTGCGGTGTACTGCATAATTATGCGGTGCATGAATTCGACATAATGTGCAACCTGCTCGGGGAATGGCCAGAGAGGGCGAACTGCTTTGCATCGTTCCCGCTCGGAAGGCCAGAATTCGAGGACCTTGCGGTTGCAGGAATCAGGTTCCCTTCGGGCGCAGTGGGCTTTACCCAGGTAAGCTGGCTCCCCGCGGGCAAATGGAGGGGCGTCTGGGCAGTCGGGGAGAAAAAAACCGTATACATAGACACGAAAAACTTCATGCTGAAGGTTTTTAATTCCGGGGTGCCCGGGAAGGGTGGCGGATTCATGCCCAGGAAGGGGGAGGAAACGGAAATTCAACTGGAGAAAATAGAACCCCTGAAGGAAGAGCTCTCCAACTTCATTGCTGCTATCGAAGGGAAGGGACCCTGCCGTGCAGATGGGCAGGTGGGGGCCAGGGTAGCTGCCGTTATAGATGCCTGCGAGAAGTCCATCAGGGAAAAGCGGGAAGTGGAGGTTGGGTATGTCTGAAGTTCATGCAAAGATGGGTTCTAATGCCAGGATAGGGGAATATGTGACGGTAGGAGAAAGAGGGAAAGAGGGGGAAACAACGATTGGTGACAATGCAAACATCCGCTCAAATACAGTGATATATCCGGGAAACAGGATAGGGGACAATTTTTCAACAGGCCATAATACGGTAGTGCGGGAGAACAACCGCATAGGCAATAACGTAAGCATAGGCACCAGGGCCGTAGTGGAAAGGGATTCCGTAATTGGGGATAACGTAAGGGTGCATAGCGGGGCATTTATCCCAGAGTACTGCGTGCTCGAAGAAGGGTGCTGGATAGGGCCAAATGCCACGCTTACCAATGCAGTCAGGCCGCTTGCACCGGCTGCGAAGGATCTCATGAGGGGCCCGAAAATAGGCAGGAATGCGAAGGTAGGGGCTGGCGCTGTGATATTGCCGTACATAGTGATTGGAGAGAACGCCATAGTAGGGGCTGGCGCAGTAGTCACGAGAGATGTCCCTCGCGGGGCAGTCGTGGCCGGTAACCCCGCAAGGGAAATAAAGCAGGAAAGCAACGTCTTGTGGGGCATGGAAGAAAAGGAGAAAGGCAAAATACGGAGGTCCCTCCCGTATGTCGGCAGTGCGGAAATCAGGGAAATCGCGAGAGTCGTGGCATCACGTTATTTCATAAACGGAAATGAGATTAAGCAGTTTGAAAAGGAATTCGCAGAATATGTTGGGGCGAAGCATGCAATCGGGGTAAACTCAGGGACGTCCGCCCTCATAATCTCATTGCTTTCCATGGGTATGCAGGGCAAGGAAGTGATTACCGCCCCGAACAGCTTCATGGCGACAGGAAATGCGATACAAATGGCAGGTGCAAATGCGGTTTTTGTAGACGTGGATGAAACTACGTTCAACATTGACCATTCAAAAATAGAAGAAGCGATTACCGAGAAAACTGGGGCAATAATGCCCGTGCACTTATACGGCCAGCCGGCGGATATGGAAGAGATTGGCAAAATTGCTGAAAAACACGGCCTAAAGGTAATCGAGGATGCTTGCCAGGCGCACGGAGCGGAGTACGGCGGCAGAAGAACGGGCAGTTTGGGGGATGCGGCGGCTTTTTCCTTCTTTCCCACAAAGAACATGACCGTATTCGGGGATGGGGGAATGATAACGACTGATGATGAAGAGCTCGCCAGAATGGTGAGAATGTTCAAGGATAATGGAAGGCTCGAATCAAAGCATGATTGCACCATATTCGGGATGAACAACCGCATGTCTGAGATAATGGCGGCAGTAGGTAGGGAACAGCTCAGGCGCCTGGATGGCTTCAATGTAAGAAGAGCTGAAATAGCTAAATTGTACCGGGAACAACTGGAAGGAGTGGGAGATCTTACTCTGCCCTCGGTAGCGGGTGGGCGGGGGCATGTGTTTCATCTTTACACTGTTCGCACAAAGAAAAGGGACGCTCTAAAGAACGAGCTAAAAAGAAACAACATAGAATGCGGGGTGATGTACCCCCTCCCCATCCCAAAAATGTCGGCATACCAGAATGCGGGATACAAGATGAATTTTCCAGTTGCCGAGATGCTAGCGGGAGAGATACTTTCGCTTCCGGTGCACCCGGAACTTAATGACGAAGAGGTAATGCGTACCTGCGAGGTTGCCAAAAAGTTCTTTTCTGCATAGGTGCTTGGATGAAGGCAGGGGTAATTCTCAACTACAAGCTAAGCGAACAAGAGGAAGTCGGGCATCTGGATGTGCTCATGGTGATGTTCAACAACCTGCTCAAAATGTTCGATGAGGTGCACGTGTTCTCCCTCCACGACCATAAAGCGGATTATGATTTGGGGGAAAGGATTTTTGTGCATCCCCTCCCGGGAAAGGGGCCAATTGGAATGCTTGCGAATGTGATTTCTGCCAGGAAAATAATCCAGCGGGAAAGGATAGACGTGGTACGAATGCTTGCGACAACGAAAAGCGCTTTCATCGGGATATTTTCCACATTGTTCATGCAGATACCGATAATATTGTCTGTGCATGTGCACCGGGCACTCTATCAAAAGCAGAGCGGGCTCGCGCTAAACCCTGTTTTCAATTTCTTCGTAGAGCTTTGGGAGCGTTTTGCGCTATGGAAGGCCGACGTCGTACCCGTAATTTCGTACTTCATAAGGGACTACGCAGTTGGGCTGGGGGCTGCACCAGACAAGATAGTGCTGCACCGGAATTTTGTTGACACCGAGTTGTTCAGGCCAATGGGAAGAAAGCCGCACGGAGGGGTGCGCATAGTCTTCGTAAGCAGGCTGGTCGGGGCGAAGGGAGCGGACCTGCTCATCAGGGCACTGGGCATTGCAAGCAGGAAACATTCTGGGCTGGAACTATATATTGCGGGAGGGGGGCCGGAGAGGAGTAACCTTGAAACCCTTGCCCAAGAACTTGGAATTTCAGAGAAAGTAAAATTCCTGGGTCCTGTAAAACACGAAAAATTGCCGGAACTTTTTTCTGAATGCGATTTTTTCGCCGCGCCTGCGCAGGCCGGGTTTGTTTTGAACGAGGCGCTTTCCTGTGGGCTTCCAGTGCTTGCTGCGGACATAGAATGGACGAAAGAAATAATCAATGAGGATGTTGGGGCACTAGTTCCCTTTGGTTCTCCGGAAGCGTTTGCAGAAGGCATCGAAACGATGCTGGTCCGAAAAGCGGAATGGCCCGGGATGGGAAAGGCTGGGCGGGGGCTCGCCCTGCACGAGCTTAGCATCGAAGCATACAAGAATAGAGAGCTGGAGATATACCGCAAGGCGCTTGAGCTTTAGGAATCGTCTTCGATTATCTCAGAATGGTCCCCGATGTTTACTGAGAGTATTGGTGAGCCACTCTTGAGGAGCCGACACTTGCGCCCTATTATGGAGTTTCCGATAGGCTCAGAAAAATGGATTATTGAGCTTTCGCACACTATGGAATTTGAAATCTTCACGCCTTCCATTGTGCAGTTTTTCCCAATGGAAACAAACGGGCCTATCTCGGAATTTGAAATCTTGCAACCGGAGCCGATGACACACGGGGAATGGATTATCGAATTTATAACCTGCACGCCTTTAGCCACATCGTTCCCGCCAGCCTCTTCCAAGATTGCCTTATTGGCGTCCAGAAGCTCCGGCTTGCGCCCGGTATCTTTCCATCTTTTCAATATGCGGATGGGATTTAGCTCCTCTCCGGAGCGAATGACGCCCATCAAAGTATCTGCAATCTCGAGTTCGCCCCGTGCTGATGGCTTCTGGTTTTTTATGATGTCGAATACTGCGGGAGAGGCAAAAAAATAAAGGCCCACTGTCGCCACGTTGGAGGGAGGATTTTCCGGCTTTTCTACGATGTTTATTATCCTGTCGCCTTCCATTATTGCAATGCCATAATATCGGCCATCGTCTACTTCCTGAACCCCTACCGCGGCCTCGGCACCTGAAGAGATGAATTCCTCCATTTTCTCGTTCAGGTCATCCCAGAATAAATTGTCCCCCAGTATAACGACAAATGGGTCGAGCCCGATGAATTCCTGGGCCATGCCGATTGCATGGGGGATTCCCAGCCTGTCGTTTTGCTCTATGTAGGTTATTTCAAGGCCCCACCGGTTGCCGTTTCCAAAATAGTCTATTATTTGTTCCTTGCGGTGGCCGACCACTATCCCGAGCTGGCGTATTCCCATGGCTGCCACCTGTTCTACATTGAATTCCAGCAAAGGCTTGTTTGCGATTGGCAGCATATGCTTCGGGGTGGAATGGGTATATGGCAGAAGCCTCGTACCTGGGCCTGCCGCGAGTATGAGTGCCTTCACCAGCAAACACCTTCATAGTTCTCTTCCAAGTGAACCGTTTTCCTCCCGTCAATGACCAATATGCCGGAATATAGGGTCGGATCTCTGAACTCCTCCCATTCCGTCATTATAAAACAGACGTCCGCGCCGCCAAGGGCTTCCTTCGCGCTTTGCGCATAATTGACGCTATCACCTAAAATTTTGCGCGCATTCCCCATCGCCTTTGGGTCATAGACCGCTATTTCCGCGCCTTTTGCAATCAGGGCATCAATAAGCTTTAGGGAAGGGGCTTCCCGCATATCATCTGTATCGGGCTTGAATGCCAATCCCAGCACCGCCGCCTTCTTCCCGGAAAGCGGGAAATGCTTCTCTGCCAGTTCCAGCATCTTAAGAGGCTGCGCATCATTGATTTTCCTTACCGCATTGAGGAGAACTGGCTCGACTCCGCTTCTCCTAGAGAAATTTATCAGGGAAGCAACATCCTTTGGAAAGCAAGAGCCTCCATAGCCGGCACCCGCAGACATGTGCTTCCCGCCTATTCGTGGATCGTACTTCATTCCTTCAAGCACTTCATAAATATCAATCCTCAATTTTTTGCAGATATTGCCGAGCTCGTTCATGAATGAAATTTTGCATGCAAGGAAGGCATTGCTTGAGTATTTTATCATTTCGGCGGTTTTCAGGTCAACCTGCACAATGGGCGCGGTTGTAAACGAGTAAAGGTCCTTCATCTTCTTTCGTGCCAAGGCATCTTCGGTGCCTATCACTATGCGGTCGGGGTTCATGAAGTCGTCAACCGCACTGCCCTCCCTGAGGAATTCAGGATTCATGGCTACTGTAAAATCCTGGGCACCGGATTCCCTTACCAAATCGGCAACCTTCATCGTCGTGCCCGGAGGGACGGTGCTCTTCACCACAACCGTGCAGCCCTTGGTCTCGGAAAGGGCTTTCCCAAGCATACGCGCCGCGTTTTCCACATATGAAAGGTCCGTGCTGCCGTCCTTCCCCGAAGGGGTGCCGACGCATACGAACACAGCTTCACTTCCCGGGAGTGCTTCCGCAGCATCGTTGAATGCATTCAGTGTCCCCCCAGAGTGTTTCTTAAGGAGACCCCCCAGCTTAGGTTCGTATATCGGGCTTTCCCCGGAATTTATTAAATCGACTTTTTTTGGATCCACATCTAGACAGGAAACGTCATGGTCGAGTTCCGCAAAGCAAGCCCCAGTCACGAGCCCGACATAGCCGGCACCCAAAATGCCGATTTTCATTTTGATCCACCTGCCTCCAGTACTGCATCTGCAATGCGCATGAGGTCCTCCTCATCAAGCCCAGGATGCACTGGCAGGCTGAGGACCTGTTCTGCAGCTTCTTCCGAAACTGGGCAAGTCGCGTCTTGGCCTCCTGCAGAATAGCAAGGTTGTTTATGAACTGGCGCGGGGTAATGCACGGCAGTGCCGATTCCCTTTTTTGCAAGGAATAGTTTTAGCTCGTCCCGTGAAAGAGGAAATTCCCGAGCCACCCGGATTACATACTGGTGATAAACATGCCTGACTCCCGCTTTGACCGAAGGCGTGATTATCCCGTGCACAGCTGAAAGCTTCTTGCTCAGGAAATCGGCATTCCTTATCCTCCTGTCATTCATATCGTTAAGCTTTTCCAGCTGTGCAACCCCTATAGAGGCACCAATATCAGTCATTCTCATGTTATACCCAAGAGAAGTGTGAAGATACTTATCGGATTGACCATGGTTCCTGAGCAATTCTATTTTCTTTGCGATGCTCTCTTCGGAAGTAGTTACCATTCCGCCCTCCCCACTGGTCATGTTTTTGGTTGGGTAGAATGAAAAGGCTCCTGTTCCAAAAGAACCTACTTTCCGGCCAGAATATTCTGCCCCGTGGGCCTGCGCACAATCTTCTATAAGCACTAGATCGTGCTTCTTACATAAACTCTGGAGCCCGGAGATATCCGCTGGATGGCCGAAAAGATGCACGGCTATAATCGCTTTGGTGTTTTCTGTTATCTTTTTTTCCGCATCCGGAACAGAAAGGCAGAATGTTTGGCGGTCTATATCCGCAAACACCGGTTTCGCCCCCTGGAAAGCAACGGCATTCGCAGTGGCGATGAAAGTGAAATCCGGCACTATTACTTCGTCCCCCTGCCCTACGCCCATCGCTTTCAATGCCAAATCCAGGGCGGCCGTCCCACTGGAAACTGCAAGGGCATGGCGTGCGCCAATAAATTTCGCGAATGAATTTTCGAATTTTTTGACCCAGGACCCTTGCGCAAGCATTCCGCTCTTCAGAACGGAAAGAACATTCTCCTCTTCCTCCCTGCCCATTATGGGGCGAACCAATGGGATATTCATGTCCTACCTCGTGTCAGTTTTGTGTCCGCATTCACAGACGTATTCTTTCTTTTCGGTCCCAAGCTTTTTCCCGCACTTGCAGACATAGCCTTGGAATTCTGCTGGGTTACCGTATACCAGCACATTGGGCAGGACGTCCTTTGTAACTACGGAACCTGCCCCCACCATCGCATAGTCTCCGACCGTCACTCCACATATTATTGTGGAGTTGGCCCCGATGCTCGCCCCATTGCCTATTTTGGTTTCTTTCAGTTTTTCTTCGCTCCAGGACTGCGCGCGGGGATATCTGTCGTTGGTAAAAGTAACCCCTGGCCCAATGAAAGCATCGTCTCCTATGGAAACGCCCTTGTAGACGGAAACAAAATTCTGCACTTTGACATTATTCCCGATAACCGCCCCTTGATCTATATAGCAGCTTTTGCCGATGTTGCAATTGACTCCTATGGATGCCTCTGAGCGGACATGGACGAAGTGCCATATTTTTGTGCCGCCCCCCACCTTTGCGCCTTCTTCCACTATGGCGCTGGCGTGCGCAGAATAGGACATATCCATCAGTATAATTTCCCTTAGCATGTTTTTTAATGTTTGCCAGCGGAATATTATAGTATGAAAATTGCGCATGCAGTGCACCTTTTCCACCCTGCAACCGGAGGGATAGAGCACCATACACTCAACATTTCCAAGCAACTTGTCGGGCTTGGCAATGAAGTGACGGTCTTTACGACGAAACTTCCGGGAACGCAGGATATGGAGGTGGATGGGGGTTTGCAGGTGCGGAGGTTCTTCTCCATCAATTTTCCGCTTTTCTCTTCAGTGAGATTTTCGCCGAGCGCATTCATGGCATTGCTGAACTCTGATTACGACGTTTACGCGTCGCATGGCTATGGCTCCCCCATGCCGCTGCTCACGGCCGTTTCCTCCGCCATAAATGGAAAGCCATTCGTATTCACGCTGCACGGGTATCCAAAGCTTGAGGGCAAGGGGAGGATTTTTCAGAGCATGTACAAGCACCTCATGGCAAGCATTTTCCTTAGGATGGCAAAGAAGGTCATCGTGGTCTCCCGCTCCAGCATAAACGACATAAAGGGTGAGGTGGAGCCGTCAAAAATAGTTTACGTGCCTAACGGAATAGACGAGGAAAGATTCGAAGGCGAGCCGTTTGAAGACAAAAATGCCATAATGTACGTGGGGCGGCTGGACGAATACAAAGGCGTGGATATGCTCATCCGGGCTTTTGCCCGCCTCAAGAAGAAATACCCGGATTTGGAGCTGTGGCTCGTGGGGAAGGACGAGGGGATGAAGAAGAAGCTGCAGAAGATGGCCAACGAGCTGGGCGTGCAGCCCTCGTTCATGCAGGTGCCCTATGACAAGATGGCGGAGCTTTACGGGAAGGTGAAGTGCGTGGTGCTGCCCAGCAAATACGAGGGCTTCAGCCTCGTGTGGCTGGAGGCGATGGCCTCGGGGAAGCCGATGTTCTCCACCCCGGTGGGGGACGCGCCCCTGCTTTTCGAGCAGGCATACGGAGACGAAAAGGGGAGGTTCCTTTTTGAGGATGAGAACGGACTGGTGGAGCGGCTCATCCACTTCATGGACAACCAAGAGGAATACAAGAAGATAGTTGAAAAGGCGGAATACATAGTAAAGGAAGAATATTCCTGGGAGAACGTGGCGAGAATTACGGATAGCATATACAAAGAACTCGGGGAATGAGAGGAGAAAACCTTTTTATATGCGATTTCCGAGAAGGGAGCGATGAGAGTGCTTGTTACTGGAGGCGCCGGGTTCATCGGCTCGCACCTCGTGGAAGAGCTGGTCAAAAGGAAGCACAAGGTGCGCGTGCTGGACGACCTCTCTGCAGGCAGGATGGAGAACCTGGAGGCGGTGGAGAAGAAGATAGAATTCATCAAAGGGAACATTTCTGACAAGCCTACCGTGGACGAGGCGATGAAGGGGTGCAAGCAGGCGTACCACCTTGCGGCGATGGTCTCGGTG
>Ga0180433_10008369_pt1 | contig 12890 bp, 14 predicted proteins | sample SS_ome_8_FD_132980 | JGI IMG/M metagenome (GOLD analysis project Ga0180433, IMG submission 132980) | Hypersaline lake sediment archaeal communities from the Salton Sea, California, USA - SS_1_D_1 metaG | ecosystem: Environmental > Aquatic > Non-marine Saline and Alkaline > Hypersaline >... | reverse complement strand
TCGTGACAACCATTTCTATCATTCTTGGAATCTGGACAATGTTCTACTTTAGGTTTTTGAAGGAATGATTGCTTCTATGTTCTTACTCTAGTCGATGGTTACCCTTTTAGTGAGCTTTTTCCAAAGCTGATTCCAGCGAGCCGCCGGTCCTTCTGTTTCGCCAAAAGGAACATACCAGAGTTCCACATCAATATCCATTTCCTTAAAAAGAGGTCTTCCATAGATTTCTTTCCCTTGTTCTATCTTTTCATGTGGAAATGGAATCTCGAAGGTCTCTACGATCGTGCGATGAGGCTGAAGGGCGGTATCCCGAATGAGGCCGGCCTTTTCGTAAGGTCCTCGGCCCATCTCTTCGCCACAGGCGAATCTCCCAGGAGAGGGCATATAGATCTTTGCAGTTCTGGAGACTTCCTTGCCATCAGGGGTCTTTGCGATCACATCCAGGATCAGCCGGTTTGGCGTCGGTCAGCCATCCGGAATTCCGTGCCCCGTTTTGTTGGTCATCTCTACCCTGACCACCGCCAGGGGCGTCACACCCTCCGCCTTATCTTTCCGCCAATAATAGCCAAAGGCATCCACCTCAAACCTCACAGCCGCCTTGGCCATGTCGGGATCCCGGTAGGCGGGGACGACATGACCTTTATTGAGTGTTGTCATATGGCAAGACTGGCATGTTTCGTGCCCCCCTTCGGGGACATAGGCAAATAGATAACTCCCGTAGGCCGTTGCGCACTGTGAGGGCTCTTCAAACTCGAAGTTGGGTCCGAGGCCATGGCATTGCCCACAGAAAACGGACTCATGCAGAATCGCGCTCTTTTTCATGACGGGATACTTATCGTCCTCGTGCGCCCCTTCCTGTGTTCCATAAACGGCATCTGTTTGGGGGAAGCCTTGAGCCCACTTGTGAGTGATAGCTTTCGTCTGGTGGCAGATCAGGCAGTTGATGTTGACCTTCCTGAGCTTTTCTACACTCTCTCTTCTGATGTCTTTATCCCAAAGGCCAAATACTGCCTCAACGATTTCCCTTGCCACATCATCTGATGCCTCTTCGAGCTGTGGCAAATGACATTTTGCACATGGCATGAGATGCTTCAGCTTGACATCCTCCGGTTTCTTAACTCCGGAATAGGGCCATGTCATCAGACCTTTTGTAATGGTGGTCCCTATGGTGGCAGCCGTTCTGGCCCCTATTCCAAACATGGATTTGGAGTGGGCGGATGCTTCCCATTGTTCATAAATGTCCTCGTGGCATTCCTTACAGGAACTAACGTCATATCTCGCTGCCAGTTCGTCAATGCTTTTTGCCTTCTTTCTTACTGGATCTGCCTTTGCGTCTTGACACAGCATCATGAATAGCCATCCAAGACAGGCCAACATCAAAACTGATCTAAAGGATCTCATGAATCCTCCTTTTTACAGTGAAGCATCTTGAGTTTTCCCTTCTCGTATTCTTGGTTTATACAGACGAATGACTATTACTGTCAACGGTTACATGATTGGGTAAAATTCCGATGTAAAATCGCGGTAAGAAGTCACTTATGACTCTTTTGGTTAGCCCGACCGGCGCCTATGGAAAAGGGCTTGCCATTCACGTGAATATTGAGTATGTCGACCATGGTATCGCTTTGAAGATCAAGATAATTCAGGTCACTGGTTTGTGATCTGATCTTGAAAAAAGATGTCCTTTGGTGGCTTGCCAACATGCAAATAATATTGTGCTCCCCTTAGTATTATTCTGAAGAATAAGCTGTAAAAGCAAATCGTCAAGGGCCAAAAATAGGCCTAAAGGAGGGAAAAATGAAAAGGAAGTTTTTTGCTCTAGCCGTGACATTGGTCTTCGTGGTTGTCGTAACCACATTTGCTCTTTCCAAGGGAAAGACCTATTCCGGCAAGGTAACCCAAGTCTCGTGTGACAAGGTGACCATTGAACTGGAAAAAGGCAAAGGATCGGAGTTCTCCGTGGGCGATTCCGTCGCAGTGGAAATAAAAGAAAAGGCGGCTAGTGACGAGGAAGAATTCCTCATGGGCTGCTAAATGGTGACCACCCCGAAAATGAAACGCCATAAAATTCGGAGAAGGCCGCCCCCAGTGAAAGGTGGCTTCACAAGAAGGGGGGCATTACCAAAAAAAGGAAACGGGTTGCATTAGCTTCTGCAATAGTTATTGCGCAAAAAGATTCGGCTGGTGAAAGAATGAATGTTTTACTTTGTTCGAGTTTCATCAGCCGTTTTTTTGTTGACAAAAAAAAAGCTTCTTTGTGCTAGTATTGAAGACCCAGCAGCAGGCTGCAGGGAATCTTCGACCGTTCGGTTCAAAGCGTGATAATCCCCTTGCGCAGGATAGTCCTCATTTATTGTCTCTTTGCCTTTTTCCCTGGTGGTTGTACACACTCGGACCCCATCAAATCGACTTGTGTGTCATGTCACAAAGGGCTCGAAGAGGCATCGGCTGCTCACACCTCTTGCGTTGCCTGTCACGGCGGTGACCCGAAGGAAAGAGATAAGGAGGCCTCCCACCGATCCATGTTTGGCCCCAAGAATCCTTCGGATCCGCGGTTCTGGGATCACACGTGCGGCAGTTGTCACCCCTATCAGCTGGCACGGGTCAAGGGGAACCTGATGTACACAAACAGCGGGATGATCAAAAACATTCAGGCCACCTGGGAAGGCACCAACAATCATTTGTACGGTGCCAGCGCCGCGACGGTCTTTGACGCCGCAGGCAAGCCTCTGGTGATAAAGAGTGTGGCCGAGCTGGATAACATGGCCGGGGAGCTGTACCGAAAGTTTTGCTCCCTGTGCCATCTGGGGATCGAGTCAAATCGATCCTACAGCGCCAGTCACGGATCTGGCTGTGCAGCCTGCCATTTTCCTTACAACAATACGGCCACTTATGAAGGAAATGATTCCACAGTGAAAGGCAAGGCACCCTATTCGGCTAACCATAAGCTGGCCCCCTTGCCTGATAACCGGGTCTGTTTTCGCTGCCATAATCGGAGCGGCAGGATTGCTCTCGCTTACCAGGGACTGCACGACGGCAACAACGCCATGGTACCGACCCGTGGCGGCATGCCGGGTCCTATGCTGATCAGCGGAAGGCGAAACGTGGTCCGTATCACGGCCGACATTCACTATGACAAAGGCATGGATTGCATCGATTGTCATACCTCACGGGATGTTATGGGCGACGGGTACGCCTATGAAAACGTGCACCACCAGGTTGAGATCAGATGTGAAGATTGTCACGGCAGCGCCACGGAGCGGCCAAAAGCCGAGGCGATTACGCGGGAGAATGAAGACGCACTGAGGGAATCAAAAAGCTACCAGAAACAGATGCGACCGGGCATGAAAATGGTGCTCACCGCCAAGGGCCGCAAGTACTCCAATGTCTTTTACGACGACGAAGCGGTTTACCTCCTGGGCAAACGCAGCGGGAAGATGCATGAAAGCAAGGTCATCACCGGCACCCCAGAACACACCATTCGCGGTCATGAGCGCATGGAATGTTACGCTTGTCATTCGCGCACCGTGGTCCAGTGCTATGGGTGCCACACCAAGTACGATCAGTCTCGGTCTGGCCGGGATTTTGTCAAGGGAGTTAAGACTCCTGGGGTCTTCACTGAAACCGAGGACTACCGCAGGCTTTACCCATTCTCTCTGGCCATAAACCAGCGAGGGAAAATCTCGCCGGTGACCCCAGGCTGCCAGACGTTTGTAACAATGGTTGACCAGAGGGGCCGGACCGTCAAAAGGGAATATGTCTCCGAATACAGAGGCAAAAAGCAGTTACGATTTGCGCCCTTTTATTCACACAATACTGGAAGCAAGGCCGTGGGCTGTGCCGAATGCCATGGCAATCCCGCCTTTCTCGGCTTTGGCCAGCATGTTGTGGAAGGCAACAGTATCACAGCGACCCTTGTATGCGAAACTTCTCAAGACAAGCCGCTTGATGGGTTTCTTACCATGAAGAGGGGAAGCGTGAAGGCCTTTTCTGCTATTACACGGCAGCATTCACGAACGCTGACCGGTGAAGAGGTAGAGAATGTGCTGGCCGTCAACCTCTGCATTGTCTGCCACGATAATGGCAAAGACAAAATATATCAAAAGGAACTTGATTATCGTGTTCTTGACGATTGTCTCAATCGCCGTCTCCCTGCTAGCGGTTAGTTCGGCAGGTGCCCACCCTGCCCCGGTCACAGGGGTGCATGCCACTCTGTCCTGCTCTCAGTGTCATGGGGATGACGCGCAAACTGTCAGCCGCCCCACGTCCTGTGACCATCGGGCCCGGGGCTGTGTCGGCTGCCATCAAGGGTACGATGCCCTCTTTGATCAGGCCATGACCACCAGGGCAAGAGAAAGGCGGTTCGTGGAAAAGACCTATGGGAAGAGTGACGCGAACTTCTATCAAAAAAACTGTCGATCATGCCATGTCAGGGATTGTCTGGACTGTCACGGGGAAAATGGCCATAACATCACCAGGCCCGCGCAGAACAGCTGTCTTGGCTGTCACAAAGGATACTTTGTTGGGGCGGATTATCGGGGCATGGCCCCCCGGGAAGATAGTGTTCGTTATGAGCGGGGGAACCTCTTTGAAGGAGAGGCCTTCCTGAAGATGCTTCCTGATGTGCATGCTGAGGCAGGTATGGAATGCGGCGATTGCCATTCCATGAAGAGTCTTGTCGCGGGTAGTAAATCGTCAAAAAAATGTGTTGACTGCCACAAACCGGGTGATAGTGTGATTGAACACGGCATTCCCGCCCACCTGACAAACCTGGAATGTTATGCCTGTCACTCAGCTTGGGCGCCCCAGGAGTATGGCTCCTTTTACGTCCGTTTGGCCAATAGCCCCACCAGAAGATACTTCAATGTTAAGCAAAGTAGCGAAGACGAATACATTAAGCGTGCCTATCTTAAAAGGCAGAATTCTCCCCCGCTTGGAATCAACAGTATGGGAAAAGTCAGTCCCATCCGGCCGCAGTTTATTAGCTACCTGTCCGATATCAGGGACGGAAAGCCCGAGGGGGAGGGGGAGGAAAACCGGCTCCTGGCGGCTCAGTGGAAGGCATTCTTCCCTCACACGATACGCCGGGGAACCGTCATGTGTGAGGGATGTCATAACAACGCCTCTAGGTTTATCCTAGAAAAAGAGGAAGACAGGATTTACCAATTACAGCTTGACGGTATGAGCCTCAATTCTTTCTGGGATCCATCTGGACAGGAAGTCATCAACGGGTCTTTTATGGAGCTCTCGCGGTTTGCCAGGATGTCTTCGAAGAGTCCTTTGTATGTGAGAGCCTATGCAAGAAAATGGAAAAGGTTGGTAAATCGCGTCGAACATTCATTAAAGCAGTAGCTTTTGTCATCGCTTCTGTCTCACTGCTTTGGAAGTTTCTCCTTCCTCGCATTTCTGAAAAAAGGCCCCTGCTGCGCGTGGTAAAAACAGACATTCCCGCTGGCGGCGCCCTTGTTTTCCGGAAAGCGAAAGTGGCTTTGGTAAATAAGGAGAATGATATCTATGCCCTCAGCCTTGTGTGTCCCCACCTCGGGTGTACTGTCAATGTCACCCCCAGGGAGCTCATTTGCCCTTGCCACGGCAGCATTTTTAGCCGTAGCGGCGAGGTTATTAAGGGCCCCGCGGATCGTCCGTTGAGAAGGCGTAAAGTGGAGGAACAGGGTGAATTCATTGTCGTCGTGAGTTGAGGCCGTTTTGTTTAAAGAGTTCTTGGAACACATTTTTCCTAGGTTCATTCTCGAAAAAAACCTCAGGATAACATACACCTTTTGCCTCGGCGGCCTGGCTTTTGCGGCGTTCATGTTGCTGGTTGTTTCTGGGCTGCTTTTGCTCTTCTATTATCAACCGTGTCCTGACAAGGCCTTCGAGTCTATCTTGTTTCTGGAGTCGTCCGTCCCGGGCGGCCGCTTCATCAGGGGGCTCCATCGACTCTCTTCTCACACTTTACTTGTCCTTATATTCCTACATACGTTGCGGGTGATTCTCACAGGAGCCTATAGAAAACCGCGGGAGCTCAACTGGGTTATCGGCTTTTTTATTCTTTTGTCTGCTGTTTTTGGCGCCTATACGGGATACCTCCTCCCCATGGATCAATTGGCCTTCTGGGGGACCCATACCGGCATGGAACTCATCAGTGCAGCCCCTTTTGGAGAAATGATAGGACGTTTCTTGGTCCCTGACGAGGTTGGGCGGCCGGTGTCCTTGTTGCGCTTTTACACATTACACATTGCGGTGATTCCATTGACCATTGCCATCCTCTGTTTCTTGCATTTCTACCGAATCCGCCGCGACAAGGGGGTGTTACCCTACCTATGAAAGGTTACGTTCCAAGTTCTCCATTTTTCTTCCGGCGTATCGTCATTTCCCTCGGCTTGTTGGTTGCCACTCTGGTCATTCTGGCTGTTTTCATCCCGCCCCCCCTCCAGGGGCCAGCCGATATGGCCAGCGTGCCCAATCCGATTAAATCTGCATGGTTTCTCCTTTGGACCCAAGAGCTGGTTAGCTATTCCAAGCACCTTGTCTACCCCCTTATCTTTCTTGGATGTTATTTCCTTTTACTCCCTTACCTGCCTGGTAGTTCTGAATGCAAACAAGCCAGATGGCTGCAGAAAGATCAGTGGTTGATCAGTGTCCTGACATTGACGATATTTACTGCCATCTTGGTGTTAACGGTGATCGCCGTGTTTTTCAGGGGTGAAAATTGGGCCTTGGTGTTCAACTTATAACCGTCTTTTGGGGTATTTGTATCTTGCAGAGCGTCACCGCTCTGGCTGGCGGATTGGGTTGCCTGAAGTGCCACGATTCCCATTATGAGAACAAGGGAACCTGTATCGATTGCCACAGGGGCAACCCTCGGACGGACAGGCTTTTGATTGCCCATCACGACCTGATTGGTGCCCCATACGCTCACTTTACCATGGAAGGCAGCCCGGTATCACAACGGGGCTGTGCCCTTGTTACGATTTCCGGTTGCAGGAGATGCCATGTTCTTGACGGAAAGGGGCGCCCCTGCGCCGCCAATCTTGACAAGGTGTTTGGCGCCGCCAGGCCGCAGAAGCTTTTCGACGCCATCAAGACACCCGCGTTCTTCATGCCCGATTTCTGTTTCAAAGACACGGACATCATAGCGCTGGTTAACGCCATTCTGACCAAGGCCACCCTGGGAGAGTCGAAAGCCGGGGAAGTACCGCTGGTGATTCATTTTGAGGACGAAGAACAGGCTGAAGAGAGGGTTTTCGGCCAACACTGCGGCTCGTGTCATAAGGTGCTCACGACGCATTTCGGGGGGCTGGGCAAAGGAAACATAGGTCCCAATCTCTCAGGGCTTTTTTCAGAATATTATCCAACAACTGACGGTGATAAAGAGCCGTGGTCACCAAAATCCTTAGAGAGTTGGTTGGAAAACCCTAGAAAAATAAGGAAGAATGCGCAAATGCCGCCCGTGATATTGACGTCCGATGGATTCTTCAGGCTCTTAGAAATCCTTGGTGCAACCACCTTTGCCGTCAACGAAGAAAGGGAGACATGAATCCATCGTCGAAGGGCAAATGGGCTGATCATTTCACTCCACATCGTTACAGAGAAAGGAAAAAGGCATGGCCGTACCATCGTTGCAAGAATTGTTGGGACGCGTGAAGGCATCTGCTGAAAAGGGAAACCTGTGCAGTCAGATTGTTCTCGACGTGGGCCTCGATTATCTTGGTGAGCGAAAGTCCGACGTCGTCAAAGCCGCTGGCGGACTGGCAGGGGCTCAGGGCTTCGTGGAAGTGACCTGTGGTGCTCTGACCGCGGCGGGCGTACTCATCGCAAGCGCCGCCCTAGACCGAATGGAGCGGGACCAGATGTATATGCTCATCCAAGAGCTGGAAGAGCGATTCAACCAAGATATCGCATCCTCTTATCCCGGGAACCGATGTGGTGATTTCCTGGATGCAGATCCCAATAAGCTCCCCACCGAGGTTTGTCCGCCCATCATTGCAGGCGCCACAAGAATTGCACTGGAGCTATTGGAGGAAAACGGGATTCTCGGGCACTAAGGCATGCCTATTGGAGCCATACGAAATGACCGCATGGGGACGGCAAACGTTTCCAACGGAGGAGCCAACGGCAAGAGGGCCTGACTGCGCGTCATGACGGGTGCACATAAAAAAAAGTCCCGCCTTACAGCAGACGGGACTTTTTATCGCATTTTCTTTTCTATGATGAAGGCGGCATATTGACTTCTTTCAAGTCGTCTCCCAGATACTCACGCTCATTGGGGCCCAGGACCCCAAGAGACAGACAGATCAGTGTCCACAGATGGACCACCGGGAAGTTGTCTCCTGAATGGTGGGACAAGTCGTGGATCTGGCTGTGGCAATTGTGGCACGGGGCAATGCAATAGTCGGCCTTGGTTGCCCGAATCTGCTCCAGCTTAACCTTCCCGTAGTCTCGTCGCGCATCCGTATAACCGGACTGCAAAAAGCCGCCCCCACCTCCGCAGCAGAAGTTGTTCGACCTGTTGGGCCACATATCGATGAAGTTCTCTTCTCCCACCACGGCCTTGACCACGAACCGAAGATCTTCCGCCACAGGATCGCCGAAAGACTTTCTGATCAGCTGGCAGGGATCCTGCACCGTGAATGTGATCTTCAGATCTTTGTTCCAGTCTGAGTTGACCTTGAGCTTTCCTTCCCGGATCCATTTGGCGTAAAGCCTGATAATGCTCTCGATTTCAAAGTTGTGAGCAATATTGAATTTTTGCAGTCCGGTCCGGACTGCATACATTTCGTGTCCTCATTCTGTATTGAGCCAGTACTTACACCCCAAATCATCCACCGTTTTCGCCTTCAGGCGAACCGTTTTTTCCCATGCCTCGCTGTCGGCCAGAAACATGCAGTAGTTTTCCGCGGCCCAGCCTGCTGTGGCATAAGTCCAGTCCGCACCCACAATGTGGAGGATCTTCCACAGGGGAATCAGCTCGTCGGGCTCGGTGACGGGCTCCCTGGAATTCTGGTTCAACAAGTACGTGGCACCTTTCCTATTGATGGACACCTCGAGATTCTCCCACCCCGGCTGGGTATCCTTTACCTCCTCCAGCACGTCTTCCACCACAAACTGAAAGTCCTCCGGACTGCATCCCATGGCGCTACAGCTGTCATTCCTGAGGGCCATGTCGCATGAACCGCGGATCCCCTTGGGCCGCTCTTCCCGGGGCCACGAGGCACGGGCATTGTATACCAAACCGGGAATGTCGATCTTCATGGGGCACGCATAGATGCACCGCTGGCATTGGGTACACATCCACACCCAAGGCGATTTTGTGGCCTCTTCGTCCAGACCGAGAAGGATCATTCTCAGAAACTTCCTGGGGTCCATATCATCAAGACCCGTGGCAGGACAGCCTGAAGAGCACGTCCCACAGTTGAGGCAAAGGTCCAGATTACCGCCTCCGGGTATAGCTTCCATGGCTTTTTGCTTGAAGCTTCTTTTCATTTTATCCAGTTCTATTGCTTGTTCAGCCATCAGGATCTACCTCCCTTTATACATTCTGTGCCAAGACAATGCCAGGCTTATCGGTTTCGACCACGTCTCCAGGTTTGTCCAAGAAGCTGGCATAACTGACTTCAATGCCCAGCTTCTTTGCTGCCTCTTCCACGGTGGGCGGAAGCTGGGGCTGGGTCAGGAGCACAACAAGGTCAAAGGTCTCGGCCTTTTCACCGCCTGCATCGTACTTGACCTCAATGTCCTTGCCCTCTCCGGTCTCAGCCAACTCGATCACCGTGCCGTTTACAAAATTCACCCCAGAGACCTTGTCCAGGTCCCCTCCGGCACTCGCCTTAAAGGCGTCCATGTCCGGCGAGATGAAGGTTATCTCTGCCCCGTCGATCTTCTTTTGGGCCAATATGGCCTCATTGATCCCAAAGATCAAAGTCGCATTTCTGACCTTGTCGTCACCAGCGCTAAAGCTCTGCACAAAGGCAATCTTCTTTGGGATCTCACCGTCCTGGGGCCGCATGATGAGCCCGTTACTGGGACCCGTGTCGGCCAGCATCCTCTCCACCTGAAGATCCGTGACCACATTCATGTGCTTGTTGCCGACACTGCCCGAAATAGCCGCCATTTTTCGCTGCATCCCAGAGGTCAGGATCACCTTATCTACTGCCAGGTCAACATCCTGATCGGGCATCTCAAAGTTGATCGCTTCGGGCTTACACTCTGCCCAGCACAGGGCACAACCCAGACACCGCCTGCAGCTTAAACACCGCTTGGCTTCAGCTACAGCCACATCTTCTGGGAAGCCGGTTTCCACCTCTTTAAAATTGCCCTGTCTTTCCTCTACAGAGATCTCAGGCATCTCCGCACGCTTGGACGGAATATCCTGAAAGTCGATGATGTATCTTCCTTTTTTCTCGTAGATATACATTTTACTTCTTCCCTCTCAGATATTTGTGAATGGATTCAGCTGCCTTCATGCCACCTGCACAGGCCCTGATGGCAATATTGGCGCCCGTAGCAGCATCGCCTGACGCAAAAACCCCTTCAACATTGGTTTCAAAGGTCTCAGGGTTTACCTCGAAATTCAGCTTCCTGCCAAAGGTAAAGCCGTATTTCTCATCCACGATGGTGTTGTCCGTGACCTGGCCAATGGCCCCAAAGATGGCGTCTGCGTCCATGACAAACTCAGAACCTTCGACGGGCACAGGCTTCCGCCTGCCACTGGCATCCGGCTCACCAAGTTCCATCCTTTGACACTTCATCCCCACGGCTTTGCCATCCTTGACCACCACCTCCTGGGGGGCGACCAAGAAATGAAACTTCACGCCTTCGTGTTCCGCGGCGTCCACTTCCCATGGGCTTGCAGGCAATTCCTTGCGGGTTCGACGGTATAGCAGGTTCACCTCATCGAACCCTGCACGGAGGCAAGTTCTGGTGACATCCATAGCAACATTGCCCCCTCCTATCACAATCGCCTTGCCCTTGGTGATGGGAAAATCTTTGCCGAGAGCCATATTCCTTAAAAGATGGATCCCCTCAAAGACCCCCTCGGCATCCTCGTTTTTGACCCTGGCGCTCATCCCCTTGTGGGCGCCAATGGCAATGAGCACGGCATCGTGGTCCTTCTTTATGTCGTCAAAGCTAATGTCCTGTCCAATGCGAACGCCGCACTTTATCTCCACACCGTGCTTTGTGATGAACTCAATATCCTTAGACAGGATTTCCCAAGGAAGACGGTATTCGGGAATCCCTACGCGAAACATCCCGCCCGGCTGGGGCAGGGCCTCATAGACGACGATATTCTGATAGCCAAAGCGCGCCAAATGATAGGCACATGTCAACCCGCTGGGGCCGGCACCAAGAATGGCGATCTTCTCGGAGAAGCTCTCCTCGGGCTGAAATATTTTGGGTTCAATATTATTGTTGAGTTCGTAGTCCGCCACGAAACGCTTCAAGAAACAGATGCTGATGGGCTCGTCCTTGTACTGACGGTTGCACTCGGCTTCACAAGGATGGGGGCAGATACGGCCGATGCTGAGCGGAAAGGGAAGTCTCTCTCGGATCGCGGCTAACGACTCAGCATACTTGCCATCTGCAATGTAGCCCACATAGGTCCGAATCGGCAAATTGATCGGACAGGTCCGCTGACATACGGGCATGTCCTCCTTATAAATGTTGTAGTAACCCGAACCTGAATCAAAAAAATCTACGGCCGTGCGCCACTCAAGCCCCTCATTGTAGTCGTCATACATGTGGATGGGGCAGACCGTGATACACTTTCCGCACTCATCACATTTTTCAGGGTCCACCCGGGGGGTCCGGCAATGAATCTTGGCCTTGTACTGGCCGTTGTCACCAACCAGTGCCTGCACGTCGGCGTTTCTCAGAAACTCGATGTTATCGTTGCTCTTAAAGGTTGCCAGGTCAGGCGCTGTAAAGGCATCGCCGTCTGTAATGATCTTGTCTTGAGGGATCCGTTCCCCGCCAAAGCTGGGAAAGTGCTCTGCAACATAGACCTTGTTGCCGGCAGCTGCCTCCGACAAGGCCGCCTGGATACCAGCCGCTCCTGCACCTAATACTAAAACTTTCTTCTCAGCCACCTTTAGCACCTCCCTCCTTCAGCAGATTTAAACTTGTAGATGGGCGATGTCCCTTCCACGCCATCCATTTCCACAAACCCCCTGCGCTTTAATGCCAGCACATATTTCAGGGTATCCGGCGCCGGGATCTCCAACTCCTTGGCCAGATCCTTTACCGCAGCGGGCTTCTTCTCAAGGGCCGCCATGATGGAATAGGTGGCCATCTCATCTATCACAATCCCGCTCAAGGTCCGGTTGATCTCATGCTCCGTAAAGACCTCTCCATACTTGTTGCCCCGAGCATCATCAACGAAAACGGGCTTCTTGCCTACGACCCAGCGAAGCTTGGGGCCCGCCAGGGATTTGTAGGCAATCTCGAGCTTCTCTTTGAGCTGGGGCATGCCCACCTTGTCCCCTGTACCCAGGGGGCCAATCTCTTTGATCTGCTCCACGAACTCCGTGTTATGCCGGGCAAATCTGGCACCCTCAGCTGAGGACAAATTTCGGAACTGAAGCCTCGTGGGGTTGAGCCCTGCATAGGCAAGCATCTCTCTAGCCATATCGAGTTTATGCTTGGCCATGAAGTTGCCCGTGATATAGTGGCAATCGCCAAAGTAGCAGCCAATCACCAAGACACCATCAGCCCCGTTCACAAAGGCGTCAGCCACCAAGGCCGGGTCTACCCTACCTGTACACATCACCCGAATCACTCTGATATCGGGCGGATATTGCATCCTGGACACGCCAGCGAGGTCAGCTGCCGAGTAGCCTCACCACGTGCAACAGAATGTCAGAATCTTTGGATGGAAATCTGCCATAGGG
>Ga0180433_10008368_pt1 | contig 12890 bp, 12 predicted proteins | sample SS_ome_8_FD_132980 | JGI IMG/M metagenome (GOLD analysis project Ga0180433, IMG submission 132980) | Hypersaline lake sediment archaeal communities from the Salton Sea, California, USA - SS_1_D_1 metaG | ecosystem: Environmental > Aquatic > Non-marine Saline and Alkaline > Hypersaline >... | reverse complement strand
GATCCCGCCTACCCGGTCTATGCCAGGGGGGTGTTGCTTGCGGGAGGCGAGGTTCACCTGATGCCTCTGAGGGAGGATTCGGCCTTTCTCGCCGACACCGGGATGATCGGGGAGGTAAGGCCGCGTTTGGTCTATGTCAACTACCCCAACAATCCGACTTCTGCCGTTGCCGATTCGGCTTTCTACGCGGGCCTGGTGGCGGCGGCCCGGGAGTCGGGTACGCTTGTTGCGAATGATGCGGCTTACTCTGAGATCGCCTTCGGCGACTACAGGTCACCGAGTGTGCTTGAAGTCCCGGGAGGGACGGACGTGGCGGTTGAGTTCCATTCATTCTCCAAGACCTTCAGTATGGCCGGTTGGCGGCTGGGTTTTGCGGCCGGTAACCGAAGGATCATTGGGGCGTTGCGGGTGCTCAAGTCGAACATGGACTCAGGCGCTTTCGGTCCGATTCTGATGGCCGGAGTGGCCGTGCTAAAGTGCGGGTGGGACCGGCACCGGGAAATCCTGAGAGAGTATGAGGTCAGGCGTAACCTCTTGCTCGAGGGGCTCGGAGCCTGCGGAATCGATTACCACCGGTCTCCTGCCACGCTATACATATGGGCCAAGGTACCCGGGGGTAGGAGCTCGATGGATTTCGCTGAATCGCTTCTCGATGAGGCCGGGATACTGGTGGCCCCCGGGATCGGCTTCGGTGAGAAAGGTGAAGGGTATTTCCGTATGTCCGTTACGTGCCCCACCGATGAGGTCCGCAGGGCCGCCGAAAGGATGCGCGAGGTGAGTGGGGATTGGAAGAACTGAAAGATCTGGACAGGATTTCCATTCAGGGCATCGACGTTCTTGGTCACCATGGGGTGGATGAAGCTGAGCGGGAGGTCGGTCAGAGACTCAACATAGACGTAGATCTCTATCTGGATCTCTCTTCCGCTGCCGCCGAGGACGATATTCACCGGACCGTGAACTACGAAGCCGTGTGCAAGCTTGTGGAGAAGGTCGCCGGTGAAGAGGAGTTCTTGCTGCTGGAGAGCCTTGCCTCGGAGATCGGAGACAGGATAATTGAGAAATTCCAACCGGCGGGGGTGGTGGTGAGGGTGAGCAAACTGAGCCTCCCGATTGCAATACGGGTGGGCTCGGTGGTCGTCGAGATAACCAAGCTGCGGGAGGATTGAAGTTTGGTCAGGTGTTATGTCGGCTTGGGAAGCAACCTGGGAGACCCTGTGGCGATGGTCAGGAAGGCCTTGGCGTGTCTCGCTTCGCAGCCTGATATAGCGTTGGGGGAAGTCTCCGGCCTTTATTTGACTCCCGCCTGGGGGTATACCGAACAGCCGGACTTCGTAAATGCCGTGTGCAGTCTGGATACCCAGGTCACCCCGGGCGATCTTCTCTTACGGCTCAAGTTGATAGAGACAGAGCTGGGGAGGCGGACGCGTTTCAGGTGGGGCCCTAGAGAGATCGACCTTGACATACTCTTATATGGAGACAGGATCCTCGATGAGGCCGGCCTCAGGATCCCGCACCCCATGCTCCACCGGAGGGCATTCGTTCTGATCCCGCTTGCTGAGATAGCTCCCCACTTGATTCATCCCCAAACCGGGTATAAGATGTCGGAACACCTTGAGGCGATAAGCGATAGGGGACTCATTGAATGCCGGAACCTGGATATATAGCGATTGAGGGGGTAATAGGAGTCGGCAAGACCACGCTTGCCACTATCCTTGCCGAACGCCTGGGGGCGAAGCTCCAGGCGGAGGAAGTAGAGGAGAACCCTTTCCTGGAGAAATTCTACTTTGATATGGAAGGCTATGCCTTCCAGACCCAGATTTTCTTTTTGCTTTCCAGGTATCGGCAACAGGTCGATCTGGTGCAGGCGAGCCTATTCGAACAGAGAATCGTAAGCGACTATATTTTCGCCAAGGACCGCATTTTCGCCTACATAAACCTGAACGACGACGAGCTGGCGCTTTACGAGCGATTGGTGAAAATACTGGAGAAGGACATAGCCAGGCCTGATGTGGTAATCTACCTCCAGGCGTCCACCGATGTCCTGATGGAACGCATCAGAAAGCGGGGAAGGCCGTTTGAGAGAGATATGCCTCATGACTACATCGATACCCTGAACAGAGCGTACAACCACTTCTTCTTCCATTACGATGAAACTCCGCTCATTATGGTCAATACGGACTCCCTGGATCTTCCCAGGGAACAGATCCATATCGACCGGCTCATCGAGGCCATGAACACCCACCGGAAAGGTACCATGTACTACAAGGGAGGGACGGAGTAGGGTGGAACGCAAGAAGGTCACAGTGCCGGGTGTGATCCGTATGAAACGCAAGGGTAAGAAGATAGCCATGTTGAGCGTCTACGATTACCCCACCGCGCGGCTGGCAGATGCTGCGGGCGTGGACATCATCTTGGTTGGCGACAGCCTGGGCATGGTCGTACTCGGCTATGAGACCACTCTCCCTGTGGATATGGATGAGATGCTCCTCCATGTCAAGGCGGTATCACGCGCCCGGCCCGGGGCGCTGGTGGTTGCTGACATGCCTTTCATGTCCTTCCAGGTTTCACCTGCTGATGCCCTGAGGAACGCCGGCCGGATGCTCAAAGAGGGGGGAGCCGATGCGGTGAAGATCGAGGGCGGCAGATGCATAGCGCCGACGGCCAGGGCGATAAACGAGGCCAAGATACCGGTAATGGGTCATGTGGGACTCACTCCCCAGGCGATCCGGAGGTTCGGTGGTTACAGGATCCAGGGCAAGAGCGAAGCCGGCCGGACCGGGGCTGTTGAAGACGCCAGGGCTCTGGAGGAAGCCGGTTGCTTCGCCATAGTGCTGGAGGCGATACCCTGGTCGCTTGCCGAAGAGATTACAGCCGAGGTGGGTATACCTACAATCGGGATAGGGGCAGGGCCGCGCTGCGACGGCCAGGTGCTGGTGGGCCATGATCTTCTTGGTTTTTCGGAGGGTCACGTCCCCAGGTTCGTCAGAAAGTACGCCGATCTGAGGGCCACCATTCAAGAGGCCTTCTCCGGTTATGTCGCTGACGTAAAGGCCGGTGTCTTTCCATCCCTTGAAGAGAGCTACGAGAATGCCAAAGACAGTAAGCAAGATAGACATCCTGAGACGGGAGATACGTAAGGCCCGGAGAGAGGGCAAGAAAGTCGGCCTGGTGCCCACCATGGGGAGCCTTCATGGGGGCCACTTGGCTCTGGTCGATGCGTGCCGGCGTGAGTGTGACCTTGTTGTGGTCAGTGTATTCATCAATCCCAGGCAGTTCGGCCCTGAGGAGGATTTGAAACGCTACCCTCGCGATCTCAGCGGTGACCGGCGTCTGCTTAGGAAACACGGCTGCGATATTATCTTCGCTCCTGACACCGAAGAGATGTATCCGCCCGGCTTCAAGACGTTTGTGGGGGTCGAGGGCTTGAGAGACATACTCTGTGGCAGGGTGAGGCCGGGGCATTTCGATGGGGTCGCTCTTGTGGTTCTCAAGCTCCTGCTTGCGGCGCTTCCGGATGTCGCGTTTTTCGGGGAGAAGGACTATCAACAGCTGGTGGTGATCAGGCGTATGGTCATGGATCTCGCTTTTCCGGTCAAGATAGAAGCGGCTCCCCTGGTGCGTGACAAGGACGGTCTGGCCCTGAGTTCGAGAAATGTCTATCTCTCATCGAGGGAGCGCGCAATTGCAACGTCCCTTTTCAAGTCTCTTGAGCTGGCCAAGCTGCTTATAGCGGGAGGGGAGCGGAGGGCTCATACGATAGAAGAAAGAATGGTTACCCTCCTTGTCGACAGCGGGGTCACCAAAGTGGACTATGCGGCTGTGGTAGATCCCTCGAGCCTCGAGAGGGTGAAATACATAGACTCGGATGTGAGGATCCTGGTCGCCGCCTGGGTGGGGCAGACGAGGCTCATCGACAACATAGCAGTCGAAGCCGCCCCGGTAGACCGGAGAAGGCAGGTATCCAAAAGGGGCACCGTGGCGGTGATCATGGCCGCCGGGGAGGGGAAGCGCATGAAGTCGGACCTGCCTAAGGTCATGCACAGGGTCGGCGGCAAGCCAATGTTAGGACAGGTGATCGACGCGGCCCGTGAGGGCGGCGTGAAGGACATCATAGCGGTCGTCGGACACCGGAGTGAGAAGGTGTTGCCTTTCCTGAAGCGCCGGGGGGTTAAGGCCGTCAGCCAGGATGTCCAGAGAGGAACGGGCCATGCCGTTCTCCAGGCCTATCCGCTGCTTGCCAGGTTCAGCGGCAACCTCGTTGTGTTGTCGGGAGACACACCGCTGATTCGAGGCGGCAGCGTCAGGCGTCTGATCAGTACGCACAGGAAGCACTCCAACACGATCACCTTCATTACCACTGAGGTTCCGGACGCGACCGGTTACGGCCGGATCGTCAGGGACAGGAACGGTAACTTCACGAGGATCGTGGAGGAGAAGGATGCCGACGCGAGGACCAGAGCGATAAAGGAGATAAATGCTGGCCTCTATTGCTTCAAAGCCGGTCCACTCTTTGACGCACTGCTCAGCGTGAATGCGGACAACGTCCAGATGGAATACTACCTCACGGACGTAATAGAGACGCTGAAAGGCAGGGGGGCAAGGGTGGAGGCCTTACTGATAGATGACCATACGGAGATGTTGGGGGTTAACACGGTCAGAGATCTGGAGGTGGTGAGGAGAATCCATGAGAGGCGAACGAAAGCTGAAGATGATAAGCGCGGGTTGGAGAATGGAATACATAGAAAAGGAAGACGACGGTAGCTGTATATTCTGTGAGAGAGCCGAACGGGAACAGGACCGGGAAGATCTGGTAGTAAGGCGGGGCCGGCACGCCTTCGTGATGATGAACAGGTACCCTTACACCACCGGGCACCTGATGGTGGCACCCTACAGGCATGTCGCAAGGCTCAGCGACCTCGAGCCGGAGGAGTCCTGTGAAATCATGAGTCTGCTCGGGTGGAGCGAGAAGATCCTGCGTGAGGCTATCGCCCCCCACGGCTTCAATGTCGGGATGAACATCGGTCGCTGTGCGGGTGCCGGGTTCCCGAATCACATCCATGTTCACGTGGTGCCGCGCTGGGAGGGGGACTGTAACTTCATGCCGGTCCTGTCCGAGACCAAGGTCTTGCCGGAGACCCTGAGTGATACCTATGAAAAGATAATACTTGCCCGGAAGGCCGAGGGACCGGAGAAACCCTGATGGCGGGTTTTGCGAAGAGCGTCTTCCTTGCCGTAGCGATAATAGCAGTCCTAATGGCCCTGAATGTGCTGTTTCGGTTTAAACGGCCTGACTCCGTCTGTGAGCTGCCGGTTGTGGTAGAGGTGCTCAATGGCTGCGGCCGGCCGGGGGTTGCCGAGCGAGCGTCTTCCCATTTGCGTAACCGCGGGTTTGATATAATGTACGTCGGAAACGCTGATGATTTTGACTTCGCTGAGACCCTTGTTGTGGACAGAACGGGCGACCGGGACAAGGCACACGCCGTGGCCGACGCTCTGGGAGGGGCGCCGGTCGTATATCAGGTGAGCAGTGCGTTCTTCGTGGATGTGACCGTGATTCTCGGCGGCGATACATACACTTCATCTGATTTGACAGATGATGACGCTAATCCATTATGACAGTGTTAATTACACATCAGGTGACATATGTTTAGCGGCATCGGCGGGACCGAGATACTGCTGGTTGTGCTCGTAGTGCTCGTTCTGTTCGGGTCGAAACGAATACCGGACCTTGCGAGGACTCTCGGTAAAGCATCCAGGGAAGTAAGAAAGGCCGTGAACCAGGTCAAGGCCGAAATCGACAAGGCCACCGAAATCGACAGGCCGGAGGGGCCCGACTCAAGCAAACCCGGCTAGGCCGGGTAGCTTCGGGCCCCAGGTTACTGCCCCCGGGACCAACGGAATCCGGTAGGCAAGCGTTTCGCCAGGATCGATCTGGGGGAGGCTCTTGCCGCAGGCTGAAACCAGCGCGAGGAGTGAAACCAGCACCAGACCTTTGAGCAAAGCCGCGGGTCGCTTCATTTATGATACCTGCCGGCCTTAAGGTTACACTCTCTGGAGCGCTCCCGTTCTCCAGCCGTTACTTCCGCAGTTCCGCCATGTCCGGTATTCACGGTTAAGACTGGATTATCGGGGTCGTTGTTGCCGACGATGACATCTGCCTTTTCCAAGGGCCGTTGGGTTGAGATGTAGAGCTTCTGCCCCGGGATATAGCGTTCTTCGTAGATCTCGCGTGTCTTGCTCCCGGTCTCGAAAAGATCTTTGTCGCGCCGCACCGCCCGGCGGATAGTGCCCTCGAAATCCGCATCAACGAATACGCTGAAATCCCAGTAGGGGAGAAGCTCGGACCTGTGCAGGAATATCCCCTCGAAGACGAGTACGGCATCCTTGGGGGCCGTAAGCCACGGACCTTCTATCGGTGAGTCGGTCCGGAAGTCGAACACTGCCGGTTTGAATCTCATGTTGCCGCCCGGGCCCAGGGGACGAAGAATGCAGGAGACGACCGCGCCGTGGTCAAATGAATCCTCATAGTAGCCTATTGGAGAGGTGCGCCCGCGCCCATGCCTTATGGCCCGCGGGTTATGGAAGCCATCTAGCGAAGCACGGATCACGGGGCGACTGAATGACTTGAGCGGGGCAACCAGCTCGTCCGCGAGCACGGTCTTACCCGCGCAATCGACACCGTCAATGCCGACACGCACCGGGTGATCCAGTCTGACCGACGCGATCATGGCTGCAAGCCGGCCTACTACATCCACTCTGGCCATCATGTCCCCTTAGCGAGCTCTTACCTCAATCTAATGCGTTTGTCAACTCATCAACCGAATAAAGGCGGCTTTGTCCACGCGGCGTCACAGTTGGCCACGATAACGTGTCAAAGCGTCACAATCGTACCAGCGGCTCAGTTGGGATCCTGCTGGAATCGTACTAAAATCAACAGCTTGCAGTTCCACGTTCTATGGCCTCGGCTGGCACGTCGGTTGCTATTCTGCTCCTTGGGGCTGAGTGCTCTGGGGTATGGGACCGGGCAGCCAAACTATGGAGACTAAATGAGGAGAGCCACAATGTCGTGGGAAACTTCTACCAGAGCGAAAGCACTGGGGCTGTTGCTTTGGGCGCCGACGATTGCTTGTCTGGTTTTTCCCGCCTGGGCGCACAAATACGTTCCGGTGTATAAGCCGGAACTCGAAATCTCCCGGGCCAGGGGCCCCATAGCGATCGACGGCGACCTCAGCGACCTGGGGTGGCATGGTGCGGCTAAGGCTGCCAACTTCGCCGAACACAATCCCGGCGACCAGACCGAACCCGAGGTGGATACCGAGGTTCTGATAACTTATGATGACGAGAACCTCTATCTGGGCTGGCTTTGCTACGACGACCCGGCCGAGGTGCGGGCCTCTCTCTGCGAACGCGATGATATATTCTCAGGAGACTATGTGATCCTTTGTCTCGACACGTTCGGGGAAGCGACCCACGCCTATGAGGTATCCGCGAACCCGTATGGGATCCCGGGAGATCTGCTTTTCTCCTCGGCGAATGGAGAAGACATCACTTACGATATGAGTTTCGAGACGGCGGGTTGCATAACCGATTTCGGCTGGGTGGCCGAAATGGCAATCCCGTTCTCGAGTCTTCGCTTCCCGGAACGCCACGAGCAGACATGGCGAATGGACTTCTGGCGTAACCGCCCGCGGGGCTCGCGCTACCAGTACTCCTGGGCGGCCTATGATCGTGACGAGAATTGCTGGCCGTGCCAGTGGGGAACGGTCCGGGGGATAACCGGAGTGAAACCGGGATCGGGACTTGAGGTGCTGCCATCTGTTGTCGGACACCAATCAGGTTCGCTGGATGATGCGGGCCAGTTCAGGAACGAAGACATCGACGGGGACTTAGGCTTGGGTATAGCATATGACTTCTCTTCGGAGCTTACGGCTGAGGCCACAATCAACCCGGACTTCAGCCAGGTAGAATCCGATGCCGCACAGATTGATGTCAATAGCACCTTCGCTCTCTTCTACAGTGAGGCGAGGCCTTTCTTCCAGGAGGGGAGCGATCTCTTTGAGACCCACTTCGAGGCGGTCTATACGAGATCGATTAACGACCCGGCTGTGGCGGGTAAGATGACGTGGCGAAAGGGCGGCAACAGCGTAGCCCTGCTTTCGGCGCGGGACGAGCATTCAGTCATCATACTGCCCTTCGAGGAGGAGAGCGCCTTTGTACAGAACGGCGAGAGCTATTCAAACATCCTCCGCGCCAAGAAGGACTTCGGTGAGCAGACCTACCTCGGCTTTGTCGCCACCGACCGGCGGTTCGACAGCGGGGGCTCGGGCTCGCTTGCAGGTTTTGACGGTCGCATCCGCCTGTCGCGGAGCGACATGATGCTCTTCCAGGTCCTGGGCACCCATACCAAGGAGGTGAACAACCCGGCCCTCGGGGATACCTCGCTCCAGAGCAAGTTTTTCGACGGCGGGAAGTACACGGCGCTCCTGGACGGTGAGGAGTTCTGGGGGCATGCATGGCAGGTTGGTCTCAACCATGATACGCGGAGCTATGGGATCGGTGTGGATTACTGGGAACGCAGTCCCACCTTCAGGGCGGAGAGCGGTTTCGAGCCCTCGAATAACTCACGGCGGGCGTCGGCCTACCTGGCAGGCATACTCCGCTTCGAAGAGAGCAGATTATGGGACAATATCTACGTCGAGTCGAACATTGCGCGGGTGTGGAACTTCGATGGGGTCAGGAAGGACGAGTGGGTGACAACTGATCTTACTCTTAAGTTCAGGGCGGCCCAGGCCCAGATCCACTCTCAATACCTTTACAGCAACGAGCTCTTCGGGGGCGTCGACTTCGAGGACATATGGAACGCGCACACCTGCTTCAGTGTAACGCCTAATGGAGCCCTGAGCTGTGGTGGTAACATAAACTACGGGCACAGAGTAGCCCGCTATGACCTCCTCATGGGTAAGCAGACAAGCTACGGTCTATGGGCCGACATAAGACCGATCGACCGGATGCTGGTGGAGGTAGCGTATTCCCATATGGAGAGTGAAGCGGTGGAGACCGGACAGAGGTTGTTCGACCAGTCCACGATCAACTCGAGCGTCAGGCTCCAGATACTGCGTGAGCTCTCAGCGCGCCTGACACTTCGTTACAATAGCAGCAGGGACACCTGGGACGCGGATCCCCTGATCTCTTACCAGATCAATCCGCTCTCCATTTTCTACGTGGGCTCGGCCCGCCGTTACAAGGATCTGGACGGCGGGCAGGATGGACCGGAAGGCTGGACCCTGACCGACCGCCAGTACTTCATGAAAATGCAATACCTGATCCAGATCTAAGCTTTGCGCAGTCCATACTCTGGCCGGGTCCTTAGCGTCCCCACTCCGATGGGGACGACCTTGCCGGCATGCTGCCCGTCCTTACGGGGTAGCGATGGTGACGTAGTGGATTGATGAAACGAATGTACCACCGTCCAGGGTGTTTTTCCGGGCGAAGCATCTGGAGGTTGTTCCGGCGTTGTGGTACTCTTGCTCAAGACAGGCTATGAGGAGGTCCGGAGTATGAAGCCGGGATCTATCGCTGTTGTCTTTCTCATCGTGTTGGGGTGGGCGGTGGTTGCGGCGGCAGACTGTGAGCTCAGATCCAGGGGCTTTGTCGGCTTCGGCTACCGCGACCTTACAGATGGTCATCGTGATTCGCTCGGTCTCGCAGGTGCCGAGGGTATTGGGGTTACCGTGATCGTGCCGGGCTCCCCGGCTGAAAGGGCCGGCCTCGAGCCCGGAGACGTAGTGGCCGCCATAGACGGGGTTCCGGTAAGCGACACATCCGGTCTACTGGGCCTGCTCCGCTCTTACTACTCGGAAGACCGGGCTACCTTGTCGGTCTTAAGGGATGGTAGAGCGCTTGACTTAACCCTTGAGTTCGCCCCGAACCGTGAGACCAGTACCGAGGTCGAGGTGGAATATACCTGCTTCGAAAGCGGCGGTACAAGACTTCGCGCGGTCCTGACCTCTCCCCCGGGAAGCGGCGACAGCCGGCTTCCAGGCCTGCTTATTGTAAGCGCCCTTGGAAGCCCGCGCTTTTCGGGTATGCCCTACTACAGCATGGGCAGGGAGGTCGCCCATGCCGTCTCAGAAGCCGGATTCCGGGTACTCCGGTTCGAGCTCCGGGGGGCTGGGGATTCGGAGGGCGAAGATTATCGTACGCGCGATTTCATGGCGGAGGTGGAGGACAACCTGGCGGCTCTGGCCTACCTTAAGGCCAGGTCCGATGTAGATGAGGGGCGGGTGTTCGTGATGGGACACAGTACCGGTGGGATGGTGGCAGCCATCACGGCAAGCCAGCGCGATCTTGCAGGTCTCATAGTCTCCTGCACCGTGGGCCGGACCTTCTATGAGAGGATGCTGGAGACGCTTAGGTTCCAGGGTGAGATGGGGGGCGACAGCCCCCAGGATCTCGACCGGACGCTCAAGAGCTACCTCGAACTCACTGTCGGCCTTGCCGGGGGTGAATCGCTCTTGACCCTGGTGTCTCGGAATCCCGATATTGCAGCCTACGTAAACAGCAGCGGGCGCATCATGGACGATCGGAACACCGACTACTGGAGGCAGCAGCTCAATCTCAACCTGTCGGAGACCTACGCCGGCATCGAAGAGCCTGTACTCATAGTCTATGCGGCCTCCGACTTTCTTACCCAGCTTGCCTGCCACGAGCACATACGGGATGTTCTTACCGCGTCGGGCAACGAGAACGTTACACTTGAGGTGATCGAGGGCGTCGATCACGCTTATTCGCACGCAAAGGACAAGGAGGAGAGCTACAGAAACTACAGGACCAGGGATTTTAGCGGCAACCCTGAGCCCATCGGGCGTATTGTCGAGTGGCTCAAGCAAACCGGTCCGGGCGGCTAGGGCCCGGCTGGATGGACAACCTACCGGAGGGGATAGAAATGGCACGTGCAAAGACAGTCTCGCTACTCGCTACCGTTACCGGAGCGATCTTACTCACCTTGATCTCCTATGCCTCGGGAGGCGCAAAGCAAAGCTACCGGGCCCTTATCGGAAGCTATGAGATAAATCAGCGGGACCTGGGCATAGGCATTTACCTGGCCGACGTCTTCGAGGAAGACGGCAATCTCAAGATATTCCTGGAGACCACAGACGCACCCTACACCCTGGAACCTGTGGACGAGAAGCAACACGAGTACAAGATCCCGACCAGGGCCCAGGGAGGCCTGCCAATCAAGTTCACGATAGATGAGAGCGGGCTTGCCCGGGAGCTTCATGTCATGGGCGGTACCCCCGGGCTTGATTTCAAAGCGACCAGAGTGGACGATCCTGTCTTTAAGCTCAGGGACTACCACGCACATACCAGGGACCGGTACACCTACAGGAAGCCCCTCGAGATTCCGGGGGACTGGGAAACCGGGACACTCACGGAGGCGGGCATAGACACCGCCGGGATAAACGCCTTCATGGGTAAGCTGCTCGAAGAGCACCCTTACGTGGAGAGCATACTAATCGTAAGGAACGGCAAGCTGGTCTTCGAGGAGTATCTTAACGGTTGGGATCCCGCGAGGATTCACAGGCTGCAATCGGTAACCAAGGGCTTCACATCGACACTGGTAGGGATCGCTATTGAGCAGGGTTTCATCGGAAGCCTGGATGACCCTATACGTGATTACCTTCCGGATTACGCCGAGTTCTTTGGCGGGAAGAAGGACAGTGTTACCATAAGGCACCTACTCACCATGTCTGCCGGCTTCAAGTGGAACGAGACCGAAACCTACTATGCCGATCCCAAGAGATGCGATCCCCACCTGGCCGAGGCCAGCGACGACTACTTCAAGTATCTGCTCGAAAGGCCCGTCATTGAAGAGCCCGGCACGGTGTATAGATACAACAGCGGCTACCCGAACATCCTGGGCTACATCATCGAACAGCAGTCAGGTATGGAACTTGTGGAGTTTGCTTATCGGAACGTGTTTGAGCCGCTCGGCATAAGGCGGGCTTACTTGATGGGAATAAGAGGTGAGAACAAGCCGAGCTGCGCAGGCGGGCTGAAGCTTATGTCCCGCGACCTTGCCAGGTACGGATACCTCTATCTCAAGGAGGGTGCCTGGGAAGGCAGGCAGTTGGTTTCCGCCGAGTGGGTCAGGGAATCGTTGATGGACCACTTCGTGACCAACGTAGACATGAATGTAAGCCACGGATACTGCTGGGGACACGTGAAGTCGCTGGACGGCCAGCATGACATCTTCTTTGCGAGCGGTACCGGGGGCCAGTATGTAATTGTCATTCCTGACCTGGATACCGTTGTCATTACGACGGCCGTTTTTAGGACCGACAAGGGCGATGCTGTGGCCATGCTGCTTCTCGAGTCGCTTCTCCCGGCCCTTTAGGGAGCGCGGTTTTCAACCTGTGTGTGATCGAAATGCACACCATGCCGCCCGGGAATCGTGTTGACGTTTCGCCCGAAACCCGCGGCGCACGGCAGCCTCCGGGTTTGAGCTCTATCAATATTGGGGCCCTTTTACGGACGTATGTGTATATGAGGATAAGAAGCTACAGAGGTAATGACCTTGCCGCCTGCCGGTCACTCTGGGCCGAAGTGGTCCAACGTCATAGGGATATATATGACGACCAATCCATCGGGGGGAGTGATCCGGGTCTTGAATTCGACAAGCATCTCCACCGTATAGGGCAGAGCGCGATCTGGGTTGAGGAATTGGAAAACGGAGTGGCGGGATTCACTGAATGGCTTGACCAATCAGCACCGTGTGCATGGAAAGAAAGGCTCCACCTCTTTGGGAAGCAGTTCATGTAATAGACTCCGGTCCGGCGCCTCATTCGCTTCCAGAGTGTGCCACGCGCCTGGTTTGTCACCCACGCCCT
>Ga0180433_10008366_pt1 | contig 12891 bp, 8 predicted proteins | sample SS_ome_8_FD_132980 | JGI IMG/M metagenome (GOLD analysis project Ga0180433, IMG submission 132980) | Hypersaline lake sediment archaeal communities from the Salton Sea, California, USA - SS_1_D_1 metaG | ecosystem: Environmental > Aquatic > Non-marine Saline and Alkaline > Hypersaline > Sediment... | reverse complement strand
CTGAATTGATAACCACCTTATTTGCAGGTAACACCATTACTATCTCCTAATATACTCTTCAATTTTTTTTCAACCTTCAGTAAGAGTATAGCGTAGAAAACTTACTCTGCAAATGGTATTATTAATATTTTTCTTATTTTTACATAAAAGCCCTCCAACTTTGAAAAAAGCTGAAGGGTTAGGGGGGTGAACAATACATTTTGTGTATTGTTCATTTAGGGACATTTTTATCCACCTTCGCCTACTATGCACACCAACCTGTACTGCTACACCTAAGTAAGCATCTGCACTTTTCGAGTAACTTTGACAAAGATCGAAAACAATTTTCAATTAATTTTTCAAGTTCTTCATAAACTTTGTAGAGATACTATCACCCACTTTTTACATTGTCAAGATATAAATTTTAATACAAATATAGATATGCCAAGAAACCCCTAGTTTCTCAGCTTTTTTAGATTTTTTCAATAAAAAAGAATTTTTAATAAAAAACAGAGTAAAGTAATAGATATAAGACCCTAAAAGATCAAATGAGCTAAGAAGGAACCGTAGCATTTAATTTTTCAAGGACCCAATCTATTACTTCCTCAGCAAGCAGTGCTTCTAACCATACTTCCTTAACCAAAGGAGCAGGCTTCAAAATAAGAAGCAATATAAATATGCTAAATCAAGAGCAAAAAAACAATAATTTATGAACAACAAAAAATGCAACAACAAAAAATGGCCGACCTTAAGGGTTTTCCTTTAAAAAACCCTTGCTTATTTCAAAAAACAACAAAAATGCAACATATTTCTATATTACCAATAAAAGAACTATCTCACAACTGTAGACTTATAAAGCAAAACAAGAATCCAAATAGAAAGAAAAATAAGCCCAGCAATTAAAATCCCTGGAAAATAGAGTTTTTTTGTAAAAAATAGAAAAGCTATTATTGATAAGATTAATGATGCAAACACAGAATATAGCAAAATCTGAGACTTGCTCCAGCCATTTTTTTGTAAATATATAGAAAAATGATCGGGACTTCCTTGATAAAATGGAATCCCTTTATAGAATCTTATTATGACCAATGTCGCAACTTCTATAAGGGGTATTGCTAATATAACAATTGGTGTTAAGTAACCATATGGATTATATGTACCCCAATCAAATAAAAAAGGCACTGTGGCTAAAAAACCACCTATAAATAGGGCACCTGCATCACCCATATACATTTTAGCATCTGGCTTGTTATACAAAAAAAACCCAATTAAGGCCCCTAGAAAGGCAAATAACAAAATAGCCAAAACATTATTACCAAGATAAAGAGCAACAATAATAAAAGAAATTGTTGCACAACCTGCTAATATAGTAGCAAGGCCATCCATGACATCGACAAGATTAAACGCATTAATAATAGTCAATATCCAAAGAAATGATATTGGAATATTCCACACATTGCTAAAAAAGAAATTTTGTTTTAAATAAAAACCTGCTTTTAAAAAACAAAAAGCCGCTATCATTTGGCCAAAAAATTTTTGATATGGTTTCATAGTGATCAAATCATCTATCAAACCTATAAATAGGAGTAATGTTGACCCTATAATAAAAGAAAACATCTTATTTTCAAAAGGAAAAATTATAGCTAATGAAGCTATAAATCCAAAATAAATAGCAACGCCACCTAAATATGGTGTTGCTATTTTATGTGTTTTTATATTTCCATCAGGTATATCTAAAATTTTAAACCTAAATGCCAAAGATTTTAAAATAGGGATCATATATAAAGTAAATAAAAACGATAAAATCAGGGCAAATAAAAACTTCATTTACCTATTTCTTCTCTTGTGCTATCTCCAAATAACATTCTACCTTATCGTCTACTTCCCAGTCAGAAAAATTTTCTATAAGAAATGCACATTCAAAACCTGCATGAACCTCTTTAACTGTTTTCCCCTCTCTTTGAAGGCTTCTTATTTTACCTTCTCCAATTTTCTTGAGCCCTCTGTAAATAACCACAAACCCATCTTTAGAAAAACGACCATCTTTAACCGCACACCCTGCAACAACCCCAACTTTTTTTATCTTAAAGACACGAAGCACAACAGCTTCTCCTGTCTTTTTTAACTCTTTTTTTATCTCTTTCTTGCTTTCAGCGTATTCTTCTAAAAATTCCACAAGTTTATAAATAATATCATATAAATACACCCGAACAGAAAGTCTTTGGGCCACAGCAGAGGCTTTTGTTTCCATTTTCACATAAAGCCCTAAAACTAGAGAATTGGAAATAGAAGCTAAATCTATATCGCTTTCATTTATATCCCCTACAGAAGAATGAACCACATTAAAACCAACCTCTAGCTCTTGAGATAATTTTTCTATCGCCCACAAAAGAGCCTCTTTAGATGAATCACTATCTGCTTTTACTATTATATTTAAAGCATCTTTTCCAGCAACTGTTACTTTTCCAGCCGCTACTTTTTGCTCCCTTTTGCCCTGTCTGGCTTTTTTATACTCTTGTTGAGAAACAGCCTCAAAAAAATCCCCTGCCTCAGGAAGCGAGCCAAAACCAGAAACCTGAACAGGAATTGAAGGTTCCACACTTTTTACTCTTTTGCCAGAAGAATTTACCATAGAGCTTATTCTTCCGAATGTCTTACCACAAATAAAAAAATCTCCGATACTTGCTATACCATGCTGCAAAATAAGTGTTGCAACAGGACCCCTGCCTTTTTCGATTTTTGACTCTAAAACATATCCAATCGCAGAGGAGGATCTATCAGCCTTTAATTCCATCATCTGAGACTGCAAAGATATCATCTCAAGAAGATGATCTATTCCTTGTCCTAGCTTTGCGGAAATAGGCACACAAACAATGTTTCCACCCCAATCTTCAGGCAAAAGGTCATATTTTGTAAGGTCTTGTTTAACTTTTTCTACTTGACTTGGCCCTACTCTATCCACCTTATTTATAGCAACCACAATAGGCAAATTAACGCTTTTTGCATGCTTTATTGCTTCAATTGTCTGAGGCATTATACTATCATCTGCTGCTATAACTAAAACAGCAATATCTGCGGCCCTTGCGCCACGCATTCTTATTTTTGAAAAAGCTTCATGACCTGGGGTATCTAAAAAAACAATCCCCCCACCAGGGGTTTCTACCTCATACGCCCCCAAATGTTGAGTTATTCCACCCTTCTCTTTGGAAGCAACCCTTGTTTTCCTAATAAAATCTAACAGAGTTGTTTTCCCGTGGTCTACATGTCCCATAACAACAACAACTGGAAGCCTTTCTTGTTGAGGACCTTTAGCTGCACTTACAGCCTTTTTAAATTTTTCAACCTTCTCAACCAACCTCTCTGTTTCAAGATTATAATGCTTTGCTAAACGCTCTACCACCTCTTCTGGTAAGACCTGATTTTTAGCGCAAACAATGCCCCACCTTAAAAGCGTTAAAATAACATCTGTTGCAAGCTTCCCAGCTTCTTCTGCAAAATCTGATAAAACCAACGGTTTTATTATAATTTTCCGAGGCTTCGAAGGTTTACCATGTCTGTTCTTTTTGCTATGCTCTTGGTCAAAACAGCTATCTTGAACTAACTTCTTTTTATGTCTGCCGGAAGATTGAAGGGTTGGTCTCTTAGCCTCCACTGGTTTTCCTTTATTTTTGGTAGCGGATTTTTCCGCTTTTTTAATTTTTTTTTCTTTATCGATAACCTCTCTTGAGGGAGTTTTCTTTGAAAACTTACCATCTAAGAAAGCTATTGCTTCACTCGTCAAAACAGACATATGGCTTGGAAAATCAAAACCTTTGTCACTCAACAAGCCAAGTAACTCTTTAGATGCAATCTTATACTTTTTAGCATATTCATAAATGCGCATTATAGACCGAAAACCTTTCAATTATACAAAAAATAAATATACAGCCAAGGCTACAATTACCTTACGAAAAATAACCAATAAAAGCTAGTCTTTTTCTGTCTCTAACCCTGAGATATCTTCCAAATCATTCTCCTTGGAAGTCCCGGTTTTTTCTGCAGCTAACAAATTAATCTTAAAACCTGAAAGCTCTGATGCCAAGGATATATTTTGTCCTTTTTTTCCGATAGCAACAGACCTTTGATCCTCATCTAGCCAAACATTCGCATTTTCATCATCTACAATCTCGACCCTTTTTGCAACAGCAGGCTTTAAAGCGTCTTTTATAACATCTTCCCTTGAATCTCCCCAGGAAATAACATCTATTCTTTCTCCGCCAAGCTCCTTCAAAATGGGTTTTATTCTTGCACCGCTCACACCCACGCAAGCTCCAACGGGGTCAATATTTCTGTCATTAGAATGAACCAAAATTTTAGATTTATATCCAGGAATCCTCGCAACCCCTTTGATATCAACAAGCCGTTCAAAGACTTCTGGAACCTCTAATTCAAAAAGCCTGAGAAGAAAATCACTCGATGCTCGATCTAGCACAAGTTGGCTCTCATTCCTCGGTTGCAATAAAACTTCTTTAAGTAATGCTCGTATAGGGTAACCAACAATACACTTATCATTAGGCGACATAAAAGCTTTTGGCAAGAAAGCATATACATCTTGCATTTTTACAAGCACACCCCTTCTTTCGCATTTATGAACAACGCCATATACTATTGTCCCAACCTTGTCTTTAAACTCATCATAAACAGCCTGTGATTCAATTTCTCTTATTTTGCTTGCGATTACCTGTCTTGCTCGAAGAACCTCTATCCTTCCAATTTTACCCTCAAAGGGAACCCATACCTTATCACCTTCCTTGAGGTTTTTATTTAAAAACTTAGCCTTTCTTGTGCTTATTTCCGTGTCTTCATCTGCAACACTTGCAACAACTGTTTTCTCAACAGAAACAACTATTTCATCTGTTTTTGGATCATGAACAACATTATGCACAAGTTCTGGATATTTTTTGGCATATGCCGCGAGCATGCCTTCGCATATAATGGATTTTAGAGTGGCTTTATCTAAGCCTTTTTCTTTTTCTAATTCTTCTATTACAGCTGATAGTTTCACAGTTACCTTTACGCATACGCAAAAAACAATTAAACAACAATTAATCTTAACTGTTCGCGATAATTATTAAGCTAATTATATCACAAAATTTTGTTGGCTACTCCCTTAGGTGGACTCGAAGTATATGACTTTTTCTTCATGCATCTGCTCGAACAACTTAAGCTATTTTCAACAGGCTACCTTCGAAAATTCCTCAATATAAGATATAGGATATACTAAAAGGGCTGGGACTGCAAGTTGTTTTTTGCTTTTTGCGTCTTATTTATAGTCCCAAAAGCTTTTTGCTTACTTTTTCAAAATAACTCCTGACACATTCCCCTTTTTAGTTTTTTTTATTTGTTCGATGTTACCTATTATTAAAAGTTATAAATATAAATATTATATAAATATAATAATAATAGGCTAGACAGTTTTTGGTGGATAACTTTGCTCCAGCACTATCATATGCATCAGCAGGAGGGTGCATTGGTTTTTGTCTGGGTGGTGGATAACTTGGTGGATAAGTGGTGGATAAAATGTGGATAACTTTTTTTTGCCTTCGGATAAAGCCTCTAGGAGACCCTATCTGGCGGTGGTGGATAACTTTGGGGGGTAATAGCTTCTCTGGCAGGATGTTTTCAATTTAGGCAAAAAAGTTATCCACCACTTATCCACCACTTATCCACCAAGTTATCCACCACTTTATCCACCAGCACAATAGTAATCAGGATGAAAGTTTTTTTGCTAGTTTAATGTCGTTTGCAAAGTTTTTCAATTCTCTATTGTTTCTTAAAATATAGGCTGGATGGTATGTTGGGATTATTTTAATCTCATTTTTTTCAAAAATATTTCCCCTTATTTTTGTTATTTTTATGGCTTTTTCAAAAAATGTCTGTGTTGCGGCAGATCCTAGGGTGCATATTACCTTTGGTCTAATTATTTTAATTTGTTTAAATAAAAGAAGGTTCGTGCATATTTTACTTTCATCAGGGAGAGGTTTTCTGTTTTTTGGAGGTCTGCATTTTACGACATTTGTTATGAATATATCTTTTCTGGATAAACCTAAGGCTTCCAATACCTTTGTTAAAAGTTGTCCGGATCTTCCAATAAATGGTCTGCGCAGGTCGTCTTCTTTTTGTCCGGGGCCTTCGCCTATAAAGATTAATTTTGAATCAGGATTTCCCTCGCCAAGTACTATATTTTTTCTTCCTAGCTTTCCAAGGGGGCACATGTTGCATGCTTTATATGGTTCATACAACTGGTTAAGTAGCTCTTGTTTATATTTTTTTAAATCCATTTTTGTGTCCTATAGGTTTGTTTTTTTTGATTTATCTTTAAATTATAATGTTTTTTTTTAAAAAAAAACACCCGGGTTTTGATTAACCCGGGTAATTAGTGATTTTGTTGTTCAAAAATTTTGTGATTTTTAGTGCGAGATTTTAAACGTTTAAATACTGTGTTAGAAAGAGTATCCAATTATTGTTTTGGCAGAATGGGTGTTTGCGGTATGAGAAATATATTCTTCGTGTTGGGAAGTATATAGACAGTCCTTTTGCGTTAGATAAGTTTTTGCCCGCTACATTAGCAAAGGTAAGTGCATTTATGAGTGTACAGCCCTGAGCTAATGAAGTTTTAAGTTCTTGTTTAAGCCTTGCCTCTGATTGTTTGTTTTTTAGGCGAAAATATTTTAATGAAGCCAAAAGATTTCTGTAAAAGTGGTGTAAATCAATAAAGCTTGGCTCGTCAAAATGGGTGCAAAGTCGCCGGCTTCTGCAGGTTGCTATTGTCTTTTTGACAGATTTATTAACCTGCAGTTTAAGGCAAGATATAAGCAAATTTGATATTATGTTGAGGTTATCCTCTATGAAAGAAAATTCATCAAGTTTTATCGCAGAAAGAGTGTAGTCGTTGGTGATTCTGTTGTAAGCATTTCTATAACTATATACAATGTGCTTTGAAAATTCTTCTTTGGAGAGGGGTTTTTGCAAGAATGGTTTGAGTGTTTCAACATAATGCCACCCTGTGCCGAGTATAACCTCTTGTGATCCTATCATTATATCAGAATATTTTTTTACTATGTGTGCTACTCCAATATCTTGCATGAGGCATGCGTCAAACCCTATAAAAGCAAATTTTTTACCTTCCAAAACTTTGGAGTAGATTTTGCCTAATGCATAATCAAGGTCATGGCTGGTGAGGTAGTTGCCTGTTGTATCATCCCAACATATCCCTCTGTTTTCTGTTTGGTATGCATCAAGAAGGTCAAAGAAGCCTATACTTCTATCTATTTCAACTTTGTTTATTTGAGGGTTGAATGTAAATAGGTCAGAAAGTTTAATTATTCTTCCTCTTCTTGGGTCAAGTGGTCCAGTGCCATGGTTCCAAAGAATTAAGCCATAATTTTCTGCTGGAAATTCAGAGACACCCCAATTGCAGAATGAGAAAAGGGTTTCTGGGTTTCCGCTGTCCATTCTTTGTGTTGCTGGGTCATTTGCATTAAGGTGAAGTATTTTGTCTTTTTGGATATAATATCTCTTTGTGACTTTTCTATTTCCTGAAAGTTTTATGTCAAGATGTACTATGATGTTTATGTATCCATTTGAGCCAACCTTGGTCATTTGCTTTAGGTTTCGTATTGCAAAATTTCTTAGATCATTATCTGCTGAGATGTATATCATTAATGTCCAGTCTTTTTTGGGTTGAGTTACTTTGCTTGCATGTTTTAAGATTGGAACGTTTTCAATGTCTTTATCTATGCCTAAGTTTATCTCAAAGAGATTGTTTATGTGATCTATCGTACCTGAATCTGAGTGTATTTGTGCTGCATGTAAATGTTGGACAATAAAGATAAACAATAAGAATTTGACAGTGGTTTTTGGTAGTGATTTCATACCTCTCCCCCCTTAAAATTAAGGTGTTTTTATTTTGTTCCCTATAAAAAGATTAGGAAAATATTAAAAATATAATCAAGACTTTTCTTTTTATTTTGATAAATATTTGTTTCGAAAGGGATTTTGTTAGTTCTTATTTAGATCTTATTGAGGGCTTAGTGTTTTTCTTTTTCTTTTTCTTTCTGTTTTATTAAATATGGCAAGAGTGCATGTGAGTAAAAAACTGAGTTGAAAATCAAGGAAAAATATTTGTATAGGATTAAAGATAAGCATTATTATGCAAATAATAGCTAGAATATATAATAAGTCAGGTTTTGTTTTTAAAAAGGGGCATACCTTATACAAAATAAGAGCAGAAAAAGCCCGAATAAAAGATATGCTTGGCCAGCTTAGTAGTAGATATATAATACTTAATATTAAAAGAATAATCTGTTTTATATAAAAGCAGATAGGTATAAGTTTTAATAGTAGTTCACAGAGTAATAAGAAAATAATTAAATGAAGTCCTGAGCGAGCGAGTATGTGTAAAATTCCCCATGCTTTAAATTTTGTTTTCAAACATTGAGATTCTTGCTTGTAAAAATTTTTGTTTCCTAAAAAAACAGAAGCAAATAAAGAAAATAATCGAGGAGACATCTTTTCTTTGAGTGAAAAAAATAGCTTTTCTTTTTTTGTATGGAACCACCGAGAGGTAGAATAGAGAGGTCTGTGTTTAAGGATGTATTCCAGTTTTGTTGTAAATATTGTAGCAGCTATATTTTCTTTTATTAGATACTTTATAAACTTATTATTTTTAGGTTTCTTAATTGCTATATTTTTTATCTCTATTGTGTCTGCAATTTTTATATGGGGATGTGCTCTTGTATAGAAGCATATATTTTTCTTTATATCTTTCCATTTGCTAGAGCCTACTTCTTTTATTTTTTCTGTTGAGACTGTTATGCAAAGGGGAGCTCTATTATTTTCTTGCTTTTTTATTTTTCTTATTGTTGCTATTGTGTCAATTGTTTTGTCTTTTGTTTTTTTGTAAAATGTAACATGAGAATTTATTTGATGCTGATATATAATATGTCCAGCCAAAAGTGGTGTAATAGTTAGTAGGGGGATGTATACTGCTTGTAGTGTTTTCTTGTTTAAAATAGCAATCGTTATGGAAGTTAGTATGGCTATTGCTGTAGGAGTAATAAAAGAATAGTCTAAGGAGCTCCATAAAATACCATATATGAGAAAAAATGTTGCGAAAAATAAAGCTGGAATTTTTGCATTAAGAGCGGTAATATTGTTTATCATGGTTTTTTTGTAGTTATCTCTTGCTTTGAGTCAAATTGTTTGGAGTAGCGCTGAGCTTGCAAGATATGGCAGTTGTTTAATTTTGTATTTTATTTTTTATATTAATTAGTATAGCATTAATTGATTGGTTCGTTAAAAAATATTTAAAAAAGGGTTTATATGAAGTTTGTATCCAAAAAGTTGCTTGTTTTGTTCTGGTGTATGATGGGTATAGTAAGCTTAATAAGTCCTGTTGATGCTGTCCGATCACCTGAAAATATGAGTAGTAAAAATTTTTTAAGTTCTTGTGTGATCAAGGATAGTAACACTGGAGAAGATATGGCGCCTAAAAATGTATTTGTCAAGAAAAAGATTTTAGATAATGGACTGACTGTTTTGGTGAGGGAAGTTCACAATATACCAAAAGTTTCTATTCAGGTTTTTTATAATGTGGGATCGAAAGATGAAAAAAATGGTGAAAAAGGAATAGCTCATTTTATTGAACATATGACATTTAAAGGAACAAAAAACAAGAAAAATGAATATTTATCTCTTTCGGAGGTAGATATTAATGCAGCCATGCATAAACTTTCTGGTAGTAGTAATGCATTTACCTCGTATGATTATACAGGATATATGTTTAATTTACCTACCCAGCATTGGCAAGAGGCCCTACCTATAATCGTAGAGTGCATGACAAACTGCACATTTAAAGATGACTTATTAAACTCTGAGATGAAAGCTGTTATACAAGAATTGAAAATGGGAAAGGATGAGTATTTCAGATACCTTGCGTTTGAGTTGCTTACTCTTATTTTTCCAGATCATCCCTATCATTATCCTCTTATAGGGTATAAGCAGGACTTAATGAATGTAAGGGGGAAAGATCTACTTAATTTTTACAAAAAACATTATATTCCTAATAATGCGGTTTTGGTCGTTGTTGGTGATGTAAAGGCTGAGAATGTTTTTGCATTAGCGCAAAAGTACTTTGGCAATATTTCGTCAAACCCTGATTACAAGAAAGAAAAATATTATCATAATAAAGATATTGCTTCTAAGTCTATTACATTATATAGGGATGTTAAGCAGCCGCTTGTTGTTTTTTCCTTTGTTATTCCTGGGATGGGAAATAAAGATATGCATATCTCAGATGCTGCAGAGCTGGTTTTAGGAAAAGGTAAGGGTTCTCGACTCTATAGAAAATTAGTAGATCAGTTAAACGTAGCAACATATGTAAGTGTCGATTCGATGAGGTTATTTGACCATGGTATTTTTTATATTATTGTTGAGCCAAAAGATCAAGATTCTATAGGGAAAATAAGATCAGAGATAATTAATGAGATTAGAAATATAGCAAAACATAGTATTACAGATAAAGAGATTGAGCGGGCAGTTAAACAGTCAAAGATGAGTTATTATTCAAAATTAGAGGATATTCAAAGTCAGGCATATGATATAGGTAAGTTTTATCTGGGTACTGGGGATGAGAATTATCCATTTACTTATCTTGATCAATTTTCGGATGCTATTTCGGGCGAAGTACAGGATTTTTTTGCGCAATATTTGAGGCCTGCGGTTATGCATGCAGGTTTAGTATTGCCTCTCGAGGAGAGCGAGAAGAAAGAATGGAAAAAACTTCAAGAGCTTTATGATCAAGAAGATAAAGAAATATTAGCTGAAAGAATCAGAAAAACTCCGCTTGAAAAGCCTCAGTATGCAAATACTTTAGATATTAAAGATACAGTAGCATTTGATTTTCCAAAAGCAAAAACATTTTACTTATCCAATGGTATGAAAGTTTTTTATTATGACAATGATATTACCCCTAAAATAGATTTAATATTAGAGTTGCGAGCAAAGTATTTTTATGATCCAGATGATATGCAAGGGTTGTATAATTTTGTTACAAGTGTTTTGACAGAAGGCACTAAAAATTACACTGCAGCTCAATTAGCTGATGAGATAGAAACGCGGGGAATGTCTCTGAGAATTTCTCCTGGAATGATTACCATGAGAATGTTGAGTGAAGATTTGCCAAAAGGCCTTGAGCTTTTGGAAGAGATACTCAGTAGGCCGGCTTTTGATAAAAAAGAGGTGGAAAAAGTCAGGAAGCAGATGTTAGCTGATATAAAGAATTTTTGGGATGATCCAGGTAGTATTGCTGGCCAACTTACAAAAGAGGCTATTTACAAAGATCATCCATATAGAAAAAATTCACTTGGGACGAAAGAATCTGTATGCAAGATAAAAAGAAAAGACTTAAAAGCATTTCATAAAAAGTATATTTCGCCACATGGCGCAAAACTTGCTATTGTTGGAGATCTTTCTGGCTATGACCTCAAAAAGGTGCTTGAAGATACATTAGGAAAATGGGAGGGACCGGAGGTTGAAGAAATGATCTTCCCAGAGGTTTCTAAAGCAAAAAAGCAAGAGATTGATCATTATATAAATAGAGATCAAGTTGTTGTGAGTTTGGCAAATGCTTCTATCGATAGAAAACATAAAGACTTTGATAAATACCTTTTGTTTGATCAGATTTTTGGAGGTGGTGTTTTGGGGTCTATGCATTCTATGTTATTTGCGCTTCGTGAAAAAACAGGTTTATTTTATACTATTGGAGGTTCCACTATTGCAAATTCTGGTAAACAACCAGGTTTGTTTATTGTAAGAACTATTGTTTCTTTAGATAAAATAAAAGATGCTGAAAATGTTATCAAGTTAGCCATAGATAATGCAGTAGATCTTATCGCAGAGCCGGAATTTGATTTGGCAAAAAGGGCGATAGCTAATTATTTAAAGACAAACTTTGAATCTAATAGAAAAATTGCGAGTTCATTTTTATTCTTGGATAAATATGATTTGCCTGCTGATTATTTTGACAAAAGGGCACAAGAGCTTGCGACAGTTAAGCTTTCTGATGTCAAAAGTGCTTTAAAAAATATTATGAATTCTGATTCACTTGTTACATTGCGAGTTGGTAGAGTAGGAAAGGTTGAAAAACCTGAGAAAACTAAAAAACCTAAAAGAAAAGAAAGTTAAATTTAATTAAGCCCTCTATATTTCTTGTAGAGGGCTTAAAAGTTTAACTAAGGATATTGCATGTTATAATTTGAAGTTAGGTTGCTAGAAAGAAGCATACAATAAGCGCTGCCAAGCCCTCTACAATTGCAACACTAATTAATGTGCTAGCGCACCCACATGAACATCCTACTCCGCACCCTTCAAGCCATCCTTCTTTATGTGTATCTTTTAATTGTTTTTCGAAGCTTTTTCTTTTTTTCTTTTTATAAGAATCAGCTTTTGGGTTCTCTATAGGGTCTTGGATTTCTAGTTCTTGTACTGACTCAATTATTTCTGGAACTTCTTTAGCAGCTAATTGTTTTTGTTTTTTTGTTTTTCTGAACCTTCTTTTTTTTATTTTTTTTCTGCGCTTCATAGTGTTTATTTTTTTTGGGGAGCTTTCTGGTTTGGTTGTTACTTTTTCTGCATGTGGTGCATATATGTCTTTACTGAGAGTTTTCTTTTTATGTATATTTTTTGCTTTGCTTTTTAGTATTTCTAAAAGAATAGGATTCTTTTTTTCCTTCAACCATTCTTTTTTTCCTTCATTTTCTTCTATTTCTACTTGGTTCCTCTCCTGATTTCCCCTATCGTATTCCGAGTTTTTAGAGGGGGGTTTTTCGGGGGGATGGAAGCCTTCCTTTTGGCTATCTCCTATTTTTTTTT
>Ga0180433_10008364_pt1 | contig 12893 bp, 12 predicted proteins | sample SS_ome_8_FD_132980 | JGI IMG/M metagenome (GOLD analysis project Ga0180433, IMG submission 132980) | Hypersaline lake sediment archaeal communities from the Salton Sea, California, USA - SS_1_D_1 metaG | ecosystem: Environmental > Aquatic > Non-marine Saline and Alkaline > Hypersaline >... | reverse complement strand
TTATAAGCATCGGGCATCTCTTCAGCTATGGTTCTATAAGATGAGGCTAAAACAGTGATGCCTTGTTTTGCCATATATTCTTTGAGATCTCTTCCTTTCCAAGCTTTTGTAGACTGAATACGGCTTCTGGCTCTTCCAGCTCCATGGCATGAGCTTGACCAAGTAAGCTCATTCCCTTGGCCTACTAAAAGATAACTAGCTCTTCCCATATCGCCAGGAACTAATACCGGTTGTCCTGTTTTTTTATATAAGGGAGTTAATTCATCTGCGCCGGGTCCAAAAGCTCTTGTTGCGCCTTTTCTATGAACACATACTGTTGTCATTTTATCGTTTATTTTGTGATCTTCGAATTTAGCAATATTATGACAGACGTCATAAACAGTATGTATTTTTTCAGCTGGGATATTACAAACGCGAGTAAATGCTTCTCGAACATGGTGGAGGATCTGCTGGCGGTTATTAAAAGCAAAATTAGCTGCTGTATTCATAGCAGCTATGTATTGTTTGGCATCATCACTTTGAAGAGGAGCTGCTACTAGCTGTCTGTCAGGTAGATTCTCAGCATATCCTTGTTTTACAAAATGATTGATCGTGTCTTGGCATACTTGATGACCAAAACCTCTGGATCCTGAGTGCACAAAAATATAGATTTGACCTTCTTTCACTCCCCACTGAGATGCTACGTCTTTTTCGAAAATCTTTTCTATTTCTCCGATTTCAATGAAATGGTTGCCAGAACCGACAGAGCCTACTTGCTTTTTTCCTCTTTCTTTAGCATGAGAAGAAACAGCAGAAGCATCAGCTCCTGCAAGACATCCTTTATTTTCACATCTTTCTATATCTTCTTTAAATCCAAATCCCTTTTCTATAGACCAGCTGACTCCTTTTTCAGCAATACTTTGATAATCAGCATCTGAAAGTCCTACCTTTCCCCTATGACCATGACCAACACCCGATGGAACTGTTCTAAAGATAGCTGTAATAAGCTCTTCTTTTGTTTTGTCATCCAAGTTAGAGAGTTTTTCAGGAACTAAAGCTAGTCTTACCCCACAATTAATATCATATCCTACACCACCTGGAGAAATGACTCCTTCTTGCATATCAAATGCAGCAACGCCGCCAATTGGAAAACCATATCCCCAATGTATATCAGGCATAGCTATACTATAACCAATGATTCCTGGTAGAAAAGCTACATTTTTTACCTGCTCGAGAGCTCTTTCCATCTGTTCTTCAGAAATTAGTTTCTCTGTCGCTACGATAAGACCCGGTACTCTCATATTTTCTTGTTTGGGAAGAAGATACATGGCAGGTTTGAATTTTTCTAAATTATACATCAATCACCATCTCCCAGTTGTAGATGTTATTTTTGTCCTTTTCAGCCTTCCCATGAAAACTAACAGCCTTTATTGGAGAGCCAATATCCGTATCCATTTTTGCCACCATGTGATTCAGCTCATTAATGACTTCATCAACGCTACTTTTTTCAGAAGGAGAAGAAAAATATGGGATCATTTTAGGAAATTTAAAAGCGAGTGCTGTTTGAGCATTTAAATGCAGCTTAGAAAAGTTCTCTCCAAAGACATGAAAAGCTACATCTGCTGTATGAGGAATCTCAATAAAAGGAGCTAAAAGCTCTTTTTGCCAAAGAGAGTTATATTTTGAATAACCAAGGCTTTCAAAAAGATGAAGGTTTTGGATGTACATCGGCAGAGGTGCAAAAGTATCTTCCCACTGTTTTAGATTTTTAGGCTTTCTAGCGACGCTCACATGAGCTTTAAAATGGTTCTTTTTTACCGCTATTAAATTTTTTCCTTCCAAATACTTTAAAAGACTCTCTTGATAACTTTCGACGGCTTTATCATCTTCTAGCCAATGAATTTGAAAGGCAGCTACATTGGCCTGTTTGTTAGGAAGAAAAAGACATTTATCAAAAAAACCACATCTTCCTACTTGAAAAGAAGGAAGGGGTAAACTTTTAAGATGTTCTTGCATATTAGGAAAATGAGCATTACCTAAAAAAATAAGAGTTAAATGACGATTCTTCTCTTCAATTAACCTTCCCTCAGGAAAGTTATCTGGCCATGGAGCATGGACATCAAAAGCAAAAAAAATTCTCTTTTCTTCCACTTGGTTTTCCACAGAAAAATTATTTGAATTTACGCTCACTATATCTTACAAATTTTTTGCTAACAAGTTCTTTTATAAGTGGTGATTTTTCATTTTATATGATACTATTTTTTTCCATTACGAACACTTTTATCTGGAGGTGCTTTATGAATGAATTTCTCACAAATACCACAATGATTTATTGGTTAATTCCTTTAGGTTTTTTCTTTTTAATTTTCTTAAACAAAGCTATTTATATCGTTCCGCAAAAACAAGCTTTCATCGTTCAAAGACTCGGAAAGTTTCATCGAACTTTATATGCTGGTTTAAATCTTACCATTCCTATGGTTGATAAGATTGCTTATAGACATTCTCTGAAAGAAAGAGCTATTGATGTTCCTGTTCAGGTCTGTATCACTAACGATAATATTGCAGTTGAAGTAGATGCGATTTTATATCTTCAAGTTATGGATCCAGGAAAAGCATCTTATGGAATTAGTGATTATCTTTTTGCAACAACCCAATTAGCTCAAACAACCATACGTAGTGTTCTTGGTAAGCTAGATCTTGATCAGACTTTTAGAGAAAGAGACAATATCAACAGTCTGATTGTAGAAGCGGTCGACAAAGCTTCAGACCCTTGGGGTATAAAAGTTAATCGTTATGAGATTAAAGATATTAAGCCTCCAAAAAGCATTAATGATGCCATGGAAAAGCAAATGCGAGCAGAAAGAGAAAAACGAGCTACTATTGCAACTTCTGAAGGAGAAAAACAAGCGCGCATAAATAGAGCTTCTGGTGAAAAACAAGAGCTCATACAAAAATCTGAAGGTGAAAAACAAAAAAGAATCAATGAATCAGAAGGTAAAGCTTTAGAAATTCAAAATATTTCAAAAGCTACAGCCAATGGACTTATGCTTATTGCCAAAGCTACACAGCAGAAGGGCGGAAAAGACGCTGTTTCTCTTAGAATAGCTGAGCAATATGTAAAAGAGTTTGGAAGACTAGCAAAAGAAAGTAATACAATGATTATTCCAGCTAATCTTTCTGATCTTTCTGGTATGGTTGCTACTGCTTCAAGACTTTTTAACAATGAAAAGAAAAAGGATCTAGGAGCATATCTAAAAACTAAATAAGCTCATTTTCTTTTATTTAAACAAGCGGTCATTTCTCTTTAAGGGAAATTGCCGCTTTTATTTTGGTTGTTTAGCTAGATCAATTTTAAGTGGTTTTTTTGGATAATTCCCTGAAATTATATCGGGAAGATACTGAGGGAGAACAACAGGATATATTATTTCTTTGCTATGAATAATTTTCTCAAAAGAAAACCAGGCTAACTTTTGCAATGCATCTTTTTCCCATTTGTCTAAATTAATAAATGAAACGTCATTTCTTTTTGTTTTTGCTACAATAAACGTTTGCTTTAGACAAGTGAGGATGCCATCAAGAATTAGATCAAATTCTCCATACCAGACGACAGGTCCAAGATCAACTTCATCTTTTGTTATACCCGTTTCTTCATATAATTCTCTTAAAGCTGCTTCTTGAATAGATTCTCCTTTTTCGATTCTGCCACCAGGTGTAAACCAAAATTGACCATGATATTTACCATCTGGAGCTGTTGTTTTAGGGTCATGGGCGCACATTAACAACAATTCGTTTTTTTGATTTAAAAGAAGAACTTTTACGCTACTTCTTACGGGTTTAGACATAAGTTTCTCCTATGAAAAATATCATTTTTTTCTATTTAAATAAGCGGTCGTTTCTCCCCAAGGAAAACTGACCGCTATTTCTTTTTCAGTAAGATAATCTTTGGAATATAGATCCAAAGGAAAACTAATTGTAATGATTTTCAGATCTGGATGAGAGCTAAATTTTTGGATTAGTTTTTTGATTTGAGCTTTTTCCATACAGGTTCCATAAAGATAGACAACGGAAGCATCTTTCATATCCATTTTGAACATATCACTTAGAAAGAAATCCACCTTATTTTTTCCAAATAACTTTGCTAAAAAAGAAGCCTTTTTTACAAAAATAGGTATCCATTCTACACCTATAGTTTTGCAGCCTATAAAATGTGAAAGCCAAAATAGAGTTTTACCTCTGCCCGCTCCTAGCTCCATTACAGTATCTTTAGATGTTATAGCAAACGATTTAGCCATTTTATCTAATGTGCTATAGGGAGTTTCTCCGTAAGTGTGGATATTATCTACGCCTTTTTTTTGCAGAAATTTCCTACTCGTTACAAAGGGGTTTCTAAAAAGATATAAAAGGATAAAAAAAAGATCGCAAAACCCAAAAAGAGGTTTGCGATAATATTTGAAGAAAGCTCTTAGCTGTTCTTTCAGTAGGTATAATTTAACTTTTATAAGAAGAGAGACATTCTCAGAAATTGACATAAACTCCCGGCTCCAAGGCTACAAAATCCTTTGGATTAAGATGATTTTCTTTCATTGCCATATAAAGTCCATAAGGCGGCAAATTCATAGGCTCATCGGAAAGACGAAACGTTTTCCAATGCATGCCAACGCTAAAGCGCGATCCCACTTCTTTATGGATAGTCACCGCCTCTTGAGGATTTACGTGAACAGGTCTCATAAAGTCCCTAGGTTCATATGTACCTATAGGGATCATAGAAAGATCCATCTTATTCCATTTTCTTCCAATACGTTTAAAATCGTAAGGATTATAGCCGGTATCACCGGAAAAATAGAATCTTTTTAATAGTTTTTCATTTTTTTTGATTTCTACTACGTAACCTACCCAAAGCGTTTTATTCGCATTAACATATACCCTTCCGGAAAAACGTTGGGCAGGAGTCGTATAAATTTGAATGGAAAGTCCACTAGAAGTATTGTAGCTAACATCTTCGAACCAATCGAGCTCTATCACTCTTTTGATGCTTCTTTTATTCATCCACTTTTTCACGCCTTTCGGAACAATCCAATTAATATGAGGAAATTTTTGATGCAGTTTTATAACTGATTTTTTATCTAAATGATCATAATGATCGTGACTGATAAGGATGTAATCTATCTTAGGTAGATCTTCAATCAAAAGACCTGGACTATGTTGTCTTTTTAAACCAACAAAAGGAATAGGTGAACAACATCCATTCCAAATAGGATCTGTTAGAAAATGAAGCCCTTCTACATGGATTAAAAAAGTGCTATGATTGATCCAAAGAACATAAGGCTCGGAAAGATCTACATCATGGGCATGAGTAGGATATTCAAAGTCTTTTGGGGGTATAAGAAGATCTTTCTTTTCTTTGAAATATCCCATCTTCCACTTAAAAATGTCTTTTATGGTACGCTTTGTATCTTCAACGAAAGGATTGATGTAGCGGCCATTTTTCTTGCGTGAATAATTATAGGAATATTTCATAAAAAAAAACTTCCCCCTAAACCTTCGTATAGAGAAAGAAGTATTAATTATAAACGGAAAAAATTAAGATTTTTTTAGAATAGATTGGGCTTTTTCTGAGGCTTCAGTGTCGCCCATTTCATAAGTCTCGTGTTTTTCTAGCTTTTTCTTAAGCTCGCTATCCTTAGTTTCAACGACATTTTTCATCATTTTCTTTACACGTAGAAGCGCCGCAGAAGCTGCTAATTTACGCCTTGCGTTCTCTTCGTTCTCCTTATATGCCTCAGAATCAGCATCTTGCTGACCTCTTTGACGTCTGTTTTTCTCGTCGTCGTCAAGCACGTTAGGAGTGGGATTTACCCTGTAGATTGAAAAATCTTCGCCTATTCCTGACATAAAACACTATGTATTTATTTCTTTACACTTTAATTATACCATATTGGCCAATAAAAATCAAGTTTGCAGACGTTTTTAAATTATTAATTTACAAGGACTTGAGTGTCAAAATTAAAGGTGGAACGTCTATGAGGGAAGAATCCCCAAAAAACTGTATAGGCCCTGGACAGATGAATAAGTCTTCTATTTGCCATTTTTCTGATGAGGATTTCAGCTCTTGAAAAGCTTTTCCCTTGAGGTCTACTAGGGCCTTTTTAATAACGGGTTTCTTTTTGCCTTTTCTCATTTCCATGTTCATCATCATGGTAATAGGCAACCCCTTAATCTCCCACTCATCTATAGGTTTTGTGAGATTGCTAACGCAGCTCATATAACCTGTAAGACCGTGATAGACTAAAAGAGTAGCAACGAAGCCTAAAGCATAGCAATATTCGGCATCGAAATTAGAAGGAAGCCCTGCCCTACCTTCGTAGCCAAAAAAGTGACATTGCGCGTTGAACTTACCTTTAAAATCTTTTCTGTTTTTGAGCTCTTTTTTGACAGTTTCTAAAAGAAGTTTTTCCGTTTCTATTTTTGAAACCTGGACATTTCCGTGAGGATCTCTATCTAGCAGAAGCTGTTCTTGTATCACTTTTGGAAGTGTGGAAAAGGTCGTTTTTGCTTTATTAGATAAAGTGTCGAAGACCCATTTAATTTTATCTTCCGAAGAGTTTAATTTATTAAACGCTTCAAAATGATCGCTAGACTCAGAAAGATGAGAGTTTAGCTCACTAATTAAAAGCTTTATCTCCGGGATGAACTCAATCAGACCTTCTGGTATAAGAATGATCCCATAATTTTTCTTACTTTCAGCTCTTTTGCAAATAAGATCGGCTATTTCTTTTGTGACTTCTTTAAGGGTTTTGTCATTATCAGCTACTTCTTCGGCAATAATGACCATATTGGGTTGTGTCTTCAGTGCGCATTCTAAAGCTATATGAGAAGCAGATCTTCCCATGAGTTTGACAAAGTGGTAATATTTCTTTGCTGATAGGCTATCGCGAGCAATATTCCCAATCATTTCAGCATAGGTTTTGCAAGCTGTATCAAATCCGAATGAGATATCCACGTATTCATTTTGAAGATCCCCATCAATGGTTTTGGGTACCCCAATAACCTTGGTAGAACAGCCATTTTTTAAGAAATATTCAGCTAAAATGGCGGCATTGGTATTGGAATCATCTCCCCCTATAATAACGATGCCATCTAATGAGAGATCTTTAGCTGTTTTTAAAGATGCTTGAAGCTGCTGATCCGTCTCAATTTTAGTCCTACCTGATCCTAAAAGATCAAAACCACCTTGATTGCGGTAACTTGCAAGTAGCTTTTCAGTAATGGGAATGGTTTTATTATCAATAATTCCTGAAGGTCCGTTAGCAAAGCCGATCAGATCAGAGTTGGGATGAAAGGTTTTTAGAGCGTCAAAAAGGCCAGCTATTACGTTATGGCCTCCCGCAGCTTGACCTCCCGAAAAAACAACACCGATCTTTACGGGTTGATATTCCTTCCCTTTGTCTTTCTGAACAAAAGAAACAATAGGTTGAGAGAAGCTCTTTTCAAAGAGTTTCTTTAGCTCATCAATATCTGCATAAGCTTGGGTAGGCTCTCCTTTTTGGATTTCCAAAAGGAGAGGATTGCGCAAAGCTTTGGGCAGACGAGGCTTATATTCTAAGCGAGCCTTTTGAAGCGGACTAAACATAAGAATTTTTGCCTATTTCTCTTTTTTCTAATTATAACAAAAACTATATTGTTAGCCAAGAACTGCATGGTTTTTATAAAATAAAACGATTATTAAAATTATATTAAGATAAAAGTATGAGACAAAAAGTAATTGGAATTATACCTGCTCGCTTTGCATCTACTCGCTTACCTGGCAAACTACTTTTACCCATCTGCGGAAAACCTCTAATTGAGCATACCTTTGAAAATGCGAAAAAATGTAAAAGCCTCGATGAACTTTACGTTGCTACAGATAGCGAGAAGATAGCTTCGCATATACATGCATTAGGTGGCAAAACGATAATGACATCTTTGGGATGTAGAAACGGAACAGAAAGACTTATTGAAGCGCTTAAGAAAAACGAAGAACTGCAAGAAAGTGATTTGGTTGTCAATATACAAGGAGATCATCCTTATATATCTCCTTTAACGATTACTTCATGTATAGACCTTTTAATCAATGACAAATCAGCTGTTATGTCCACAGCAGCCAGTCCAATTGAATATGAAAAAGCTCTTTCTTCTCATGTTGTAAAGTGTGTAATCGATAAAAAATCAAATGCTCTTTATTTCAGTCGTAGCGTTATTCCTTTTCAAAAATCGAAACTTGACAAGACCTCATTTTATCATCATATTGGTCTATATGTGTATCGCACATCATTTCTTCTTTATCTGAATGAGCTTGAAAATACCCCTCTTCAAGAAGAAGAAGATTTAGAGCAGTTAAAAATATTAGAACATGGCTACAACATAAAAGTAGCCATAGTAAAAGAAATAGAACTCGGAGTAGATACTCCTGAGGATATAACCAAAGTAGAAAAATATTTATGCCTATCAAATACGTATTTATAACAGGAGGAGTGGTCTCCTCACTTGGGAAAGGTTTAACAGCAGCCTCAATTGCGGAGCTTTTAGAAGGACGAGGCATCAAGGTAGCGATGCTTAAATTAGATCCTTATTTAAATGTGGATCCAGGAACAATGAGTCCTTTTCAGCATGGAGAAGTATACGTTACGGATGATGGGACAGAAACAGACCTTGATTTAGGACATTATTATCGTTATACCAACTCCCCTTTAAGCGTTGCTTCGAATGCAACTTCTGGTCAAATTTATGAGACTGTAATCAAAAAAGAAAGGAAGGGAGACTATCTTGGTAAAACTGTTCAGGTAATTCCTCATATTACAGAAGAAATTAAAAGAAGAATTGTTCGTTGCGCTAAACAAGAAGATGATATTCAGATAGTTTTTGTAGAAATCGGTGGAACCGTTGGTGATATTGAATCCCTTCCCTTTATGGAAGCAATTAGACAATTTAGAAATGAAAGAAAAAATGACTGCATAAATATTCATCTAACGTATGTTCCTTATATACGAGCAGCTGGAGAAGTTAAAACGAAACCCACACAGCATTCTGTGCAAACGCTTAGAGAAATCGGAATTATTCCTGACATCATTATATGCCGCTGCGAAAAGCCCCTGGCAAAAGAGCTGAAAGAAAAGATCTCTTTATTTTGTAACGTAAAAAAAGAAGCTGTTATTGATGAAGAAGATGTGAAAAAAAGCATCTATGAAGTTCCTATCATGCTGCATGAGGGCAAAATTGATACGATGATTTGTAGGCTTTTAAATTTAAGATGCAAAAAAGCGAATCTTAAAAAATGGAAGGATTTAAACAGACGTATAGCTAACCCTAAAGGTGAAATTACAATCGGCATAGTTGGCAAATACCTTGATCATCAAGATGCTTATAAATCGATATTTGAAGCTCTTAATCATGCTGCAATCGATGCGAATCAAACTTTGAGGATCAAAAAATATGAATCCGATAAGATCGTAAAAAATAAATCCTTATCTTCTCAACTCAAAGGATGTGATGGTTACCTTGTTCCAGGAGGATTTGGAGAAAGAGGCTGGTATGGTAAATTACTTGCTGCTGAGTATTGTAGAACTAAAAAGATCCCCTATTTTGGTATTTGTTTAGGTCTTCAAGTAATGATAGTTGAATATGCTAGAAATGTTTTAGGCCTTAAAGATGCCAACTCTTTAGAAATTGATGCTGAAACTTCTCATCCTGTTATTTCACTTATGGAAGAGCAAAAGAAAATCCAAAATCTTGGTGGAACTATGCGTCTCGGTGCTTATCCTTGTGATCTAAAAGAAGGTTCAAAAGCGCATAAGGCTTATAAGAAAAAACATATTTCAGAAAGGCATAGACATCGTTTTGAGTTCAATAACGAATATAAAGAGCAGTTTGAAGAAGAAGGAGTGATATTTACAGGGCTATTTCATAAAGGCAATCTTTGTGAGATAGCTGAAATAAAATCTCATCCTTGGATGCTTGGAGTACAATTTCACCCTGAGTTTAAATCTAAACCTACAAAACCTCACCCTCTTTTTAAATCCTTTATTTCCGCAATTTTAAAACACAAAAAGAAAAAGTAATTATGGGAAAGATAGTAGCCATTGATTATGGCCAAAAAAGAATAGGTCTTGCTTATGCAGATGATATGTTAAAAGTAGCTCTTCCTTTTAAAACTGTAGAAGCTGGAAAAGATATGCCGAAAACGGTAGATCTTATCTTGCAGGCTTTGAATCCAATATCAAAGGAAGTTAAACTTTTTGTCGTCGGCCTTCCTCTTTTAATGTCAGGACAAGAAGGTCCTATGGCTAAAGAGGCAAAAGCATTTGGAAAGCTTCTAGAGCAAAAAAGCGGTATTAACGTTCAGTATTTTGATGAAAGACTCACCTCAGCGGGCATAGAAAGAGAGTTGAAACATGCTAATATTAGCAGAAAGAAAAGAGCTAAAAAAATAGACCCTTTAGCTGCCACGCGTATTCTTCAAGCCTTTTTAGCTTCTCAAACAACATAAAGTTGTACCAAAATATTTTTTGAAAATATGAAAGTAAATTTTTGAAATCATCTCAATTTTTATAAAATAAATTTTAATTATGTGCCTTAATTGTATAAAAAACCTTTTCTTTGTTATAATAATTAAGCTTTGCTCGAAAATTAAAAGGCTAATTGATGATTAAAACTGTATTAGATTCTTATCCAGTTAAATCTGTGTGCGATACATTTTCAAATGCTTATAATTTTGCTACAAAAAAAATAGGTAAAATATCTAAGCATCACTTAGCCATTTTTTGTTTATTTTACCCTATAAGCAAGTTAAGTGTTCCATTATCAAGGTCACTTGGAATCATAAAAAAAGGTTATACTGTTGAAGAAAAAGTGAATAAAATTTTACCTGCGTTTTTAAGGTATGTTCATGGAAATTATTACAATGATGTTTGTGTAGATGATCAACTTCTTTATCAAAACGTTACTATGGTAGATGTTCCTAGAATAGCTAGTAGCAAATGTCCTCTTCAAGAGTTTTTTAAACAGGCAAATTTTTGGCTTCCTTTAGAAGATCAACTGACTTTTTTTTCGTGGAGAAATGCTCAGGTTCAATCTATAAATAGGTTTCATACCTTTGTAAGTGCTCCTATACAAGAAGAATGGATCTTTAGACATCTAATACAAGAATGTTTATTAAAACATTTACCTAGAATACTTATGAGTAAATCTATGAGTCCTTCTTCAATTAGAAAAATACTTGATTCAACTGCAGCAAAAGTCATAAGAATTTTGATTTCTTCAGCAATGTTTTCTGCCTTCCATATAATAAATACTCCCCTAGATGATAATGAGTTGCAAAACCAGATGACTCATACATTTGTTTTAGGACTATTTTTAGGAACACTTGTTGAAACTGATGTAAATTACTTGGGATGCATGGCTCTTCATTCTTTATATAACATTTTGGCTCTGCTAGTATTTCCATTTTTAGATTCTTGCAATATTTTCCTCGTCAATTAGCTCTGGGTATAATAGATTTTAATACCAATATTAAAACAAATAAAATTTTAATTTTAATTATTATAATGTTGATAGTGCTATGGAAATGTTTGAAGAAGAACTTGAAAAAGGACTATAAATAATACTATCTGAGCTTTTAAGCGAAATAGTAACATCCTTGCTGTTGCAGTTTAAATAATTCTTCGATGCTTATTGTTTTTTCATAAGTTTTTTTTTCTTCGAAAAATCCAAATACTTTCAGTTGCCAATTTGAAAGAGGGCTTGGAGGTCTTTTGACAATAATTTGAAAACCACGGTTCCCCTCAAGGTAGGTTTTAAAATTTCTATCAAAATCTTTTTTGAATTCCCCTTCGTAAAAGATTTCGTTGCCTTCTAAAGTCTCTTTACAAATGACATAATACACATAATCAAAGGGTTGATTGAAACAAATCATTATTGGAAATTCTTTCAATGAAGAAAAGTTATTGCTTGGCCAAGAAGAACTATTAAAACTGTTTACACTTGAAGCCATATTTTTTTACTTATTAAAGAGTAATGATAATAAAAAATTCAAATAGCCAGCAAAGCTTTTTTTATGTTATTTTTTTAGCTTTCATATCAGAGATTATATGTTAGTTTTAGGAATAGAAAGTACCTGTGATGAGACTGCAGCTTCTGTCGTTAAAGACGGAAAGCAGATTCTTTCAAATATTATCTTTTCGCAAGTCAAATTGCATGAGAAATTCGGAGGCGTTTTCCCAGAAGTAGCTTCTCGTTCACATGCTGAGAAAATACTTCCCGTCATAGATGAGGCTTTATCTAAAGCCAATATCACTTCGGAAGATATCGATTTAATAGCAGTGGCTTACGGACCAGGGCTTATTGGTTCTTTACTGGTAGGTTCGAATACTGCAAAGACACTCTCTTTAGCTTGGAACAAACCCTTTATAGGCATTAATCATATCGAGGCCCATCTTTATGCTGCGATGATGGGTGAAGATGCGGTCCAGTTTCCAGCTTTAGGAGTTGTCTTATCTGGTGGCCATACCCAAATATTACGGATAAAAAATATTGGAGATTATCAGGTTTTAGGAACGACGATAGATGATGCTATTGGTGAGAGTTTTGATAAGGTAGCATCTATGTTAGGACTTCCGTACCCTGGAGGACCTCAAGTAGAGAAACTAGCAAAGATTGGAGACAGTAATAAATTTTTATTTAAAGCTGGCAAAGTTAAAGACAGCCCATTTGATTTTTCTTTTAGCGGACTGAAAACAAAGGTGCTTTATACTGTAAAGGGACAAAAATCTCATAAAAGCTCCCCTCTTATTATTTCTGAAGAGGAAAAAGCACATGTTGCGGCTTCTTTTCAAAAAGTAGCATTTTCAGATGTCATAGAAAAAACTTTTCTAGCTACAAAG
>Ga0180433_10008363_pt1 | contig 12895 bp, 11 predicted proteins | sample SS_ome_8_FD_132980 | JGI IMG/M metagenome (GOLD analysis project Ga0180433, IMG submission 132980) | Hypersaline lake sediment archaeal communities from the Salton Sea, California, USA - SS_1_D_1 metaG | ecosystem: Environmental > Aquatic > Non-marine Saline and Alkaline > Hypersaline >... | reverse complement strand
CACCTGACCCCTGCTGATCTCGAGCAGCGGATCGCCTTCCCGCCTGGCTGGTTCTACTACCGCCCGGGGGCCTTCTACGCCGAGCACGGCTGCCAGCACGAACTGCTCAACGCCTGTCCCAACCCGATCCGGCCGGTGATGCCGGGGGACGAGTGCGTGCTCAGCCCCGACGTCGGGTGTCTGGGGGTGCTGTGTTTCCACAACCACCTGGAGAACGAGCATCCGGAATGGGAGAATCGGGCGGATAACGGCGTCGCCCTCCTGGAAATGATCCGCCACGATCCGCTCAAGATGCTGGGCATCCTCATCTGCCACGCACCGGACTTCCTGCGGATGGCCCAGTGTCTGTGGCGGGCGGGGAGAGAGGAGGATCTGAAGCCGACCGAGGAAGACGTCGCCCGCTGCGCCGAGAGCGCTGGCCTGAAGCCGGAGGTGGTGCGCAAGATCTACCGCGCGGGGAAGAAACCGCTTATCCTGCGCCGGGGGCTGGCCTGGTTCCTGTTCAGCCCCGGGGGACACGTGGTGAAGATGCTGCTCCTGCTGGCGCTGGTCGCGGCGGTGGTGGGACTGGGCGCGTTGTGGTACCTGGTCATCGTTCCCGGCCTGGCCAACCTGATCCCGCCCGACGTGATCTACGCGACCGTGGGGCCGGCCCTGCAGCTCCTGGCGAAGATCGTCCTGTGGCTGGCGCCACCCGTTGTGCTTGCCATCGCACGCCGCCGGCGGGGAAAGGACCCCCTGGGGCCCTTCGTGTTCGAGGGCGCGCGCCGCGTACACGCCCAACTACGGGAGCAGGACCCGGCACTGCGGTATTACGTCGCCGGCCACGACCACCGACCCGACGTGCGCCCCGTAGAGCGCAGGGAGGACGGCCGCCACGTCTATTACGTCAACACCGGCTCGTGGACGCCCTGTTTTGCCGAGGGGGAGCGCCGCCTCCAGACGCTGGGCCGGGAGGTGCAGTTCACGTTCGCCCGGCTGGTGCAGGGCGAAGAGGGGTACGAGGCCGACCTGCTGCGCTGGAACGACGACGCCGGCCGGGCTGACCCGCAGGTTGTCCCGCTCTGCAGCGAACCGCGCTGACCGCGCTAGCTGCGCAACGTGGACAGGCTCTCGGCCGTGGCCACCGGCGATTTATGGCAGTGCACCAGCATCCACCGCGGCGCGTCGGCCATGCCGAAGTTGTGAAACACGCGGGTCTCGTTGTGGGACTTGTGGACCACGCCCGCGCCGCTCACCGCGCGGATCATCAGGGTGAAGGTGACGATGGCGGTGTCGCCGTAGACTTGCACCCGCGGCTGGAGGATCTCGTGCTCCACGCGGCTTTCGCCGCCCTGGCCCGAGCCTGCTCTGCCGCTGACCACGTCCCTGTGCACCCGCAGCTCGCGCAGGTGGAAGTCGAGGCCGTCGATACGTTGGGGCGAGATGTACCACTCGAAAAACGACACGTCCTCAGCCGTGGTGGCGCGGTAGGCCTTCTGGTCGCCGTCCCAGATGGACTGCAGGTTGCGGTCGAGTACGTCCAGGATGGTGTCGCTTCGAGCGAAGCCGATGCCGCTTCGCTTCCCTTCATATTGGGTGGTGCCGCTTCGCTTCCCTTCATGTTGGGTGGTGCCGCTTCGGTTCCCTTCATATTCGGGTTTCTCGGTTTCATCCATTGGCTTCCTCCCTGTGTGCTGCTTGATGTCTTCATTTGAATACCGGTGCGTCTGTGCGGCATTCTACCGCGCCCCACGCACCCGTGCAAGCTGGGGAAACGAAGCAGATCAATCAACCGTGTGTGCAAGCCGATTTTCGCATGCCAAGCTTGCAGTCCCCGTCTCAGGGGCGCCCCACGCAAGACAACAAGGCTCGACATAAGACGCTCTTGAGTACGAGGTGCGAGCATTGCGGGCGAGATAGCTTCTGAAAGTCGGGATATATTACGTGACATGTACGGTGGTCACCGGAGTTGACCTGCTTCGAAAGCCCGACCGGCACCTGGGGCCTGTCTGCTCTGCCTGGGGTGCTGTAAATGCCCCCTGGTGTTTCCCCTCAAGCGCCGGTCACCTGATCGCGTGCGTATCGCCGCGGCTCCTCACGTTTCACGCGTCACGCAATACGCGAAGTCCTGGTTGTTCCCTCCCAGACTCGTTTTCTCCGCTGATTCGCTGACTCGCCGACTCGCTCACTCGTACGCCAACACCTCGCGCACAGTCAACCGCGATGCGTTCCGTGCCGGAATGAAGCTTGCCAGGGCGCTCAGGGCGACCACTGCGACGAGCCACAACCACACGCCGGTCACCGAGTAGGAAAACGTCAGCGGTGTGCCCACCATGGCCATCCCCACAGCATCGCTGAGCAGCTTGCTCAGGGGGAACGCGAGCACAGAGCCCAGCAGCCAACTGAGCAAACCGATGGCGATGCCCTCTCTGACAAAGGCCAGCGCCACGCCCCGGTTCGGCGCACCGACCGCGCGCAGTACGCCGATCTCGCGTGTTCGTTCGAGGACGTTGATGCTCATCGTTCCCATCAGCCCAAGCCCCCCCACGATCGCGAGCAAAATCGCCATGATGAGCATCAGGCTGATGACGATGCCATACACGACGGACGCCTCGGCACGCTCTGCGGCCATGGTCTGTACGCTGTCGACGCGCAGCCCGTTGCGCTCAAAGTGCGCTTCCAGCGCTGCGCTGGCCTTGACCACGTGCCGCGCAAAATCCTTGTCGCTCCGGTTCCTGGCGACGACGTGCAGCTCGTTGAACCCATACGGCTCTCCGAACCACTCGAGCGTGTCGAACGAGATGTAGCCGTAGGGCGAATTATCCATCTGGGCCCTACCCACAATCCGACGCCCATTCGGTGAGCAGCATTGTCTTGCCGAATCCGGCTGGAGCAGAGACGAGGGTCGGCCTGCGCCCCGGCCGAAGTCCCTCGTCCAGTCGTTGAATCAGGCGGGTACGGTGTACCAGGTTGGGAGGAGGCGGGGGAATATAGAGATAGAACAGGCACATCTCTCCCCGTATACTGAGAGATGCGCCTGTGAGTGGGTATTCAGATCGATCTTCTGCTAAGCTGAAATGTGGACCGGAACGCGCCACACCCTTGCACTATGCTGTTGGACCGATCGCCGGACGGAACTTGTAGCCGTAGATGATGGCTCCCTCCTCGCCGCCCGACTGTACTTTGCGCGTCACCATCTCCACCGGCATCCCGACGCGCACACGGTCGGCGTCCACGTCGGTGAGCTGAGCGGTGACCATGGGGCCTTCCTCCAGCTGCACCAGCGCCACCATATAGGGAGCGAACTCCTCAAACCCGCGCGGTGGGTGATGGACGGTGCTGTAGGAGTACACCTCGCCCCGCCCGCTGAAGATAAGCGGCGTTTTGGCCGGCGCCTCGCACTCTGGGCAGACGTCGCGCGGCGGGAAGATTCTCGAACCGCACTTCTCGCATATCTCCCCCACCAGCCGGTACCGTTGTTGCTGTAATCTCCAGTTTCTAGGAATACTCATTGTACTACCTCCTGCAATTGTGTGTTTCGCTTTTCATGTTTCAGGTCTCAAGTTCCAGGTTCCAGGTTTGCCCTTCCACCGCATATAACCTGAAACCTCCCTCTATTCCATCCTCTCGAGTATATGCGTGATGACCGTCGCGCCACTGCCACCGATATTCTGGGCCATGCCGACTCGGGCGTTTGACACCTGGTTGGCCCCCACCAGACCGCGCAACTGCTCCACGACCTCGACGACCTGGTAGATACCGGTGGCTCCCACCGGGTGCCCGCGTGCCTTCAAGCCCCCCATCGTCGTGACGGGTATGCGGCCATCGATCCCAATTCCCCCGTCCAGCGCCAGCCGCAGCCCCTGCCCCTTTTCTGCGAACCCGGCTGCTTCCAGGCTAAGCGCTGCCATAATGCTGAATGCGTCGTGCAACTCGAACAGGTCGATGTTCTCAGGACCCATCTCTGCCTGCTCGTACGACCGGCGCGCCGAAAGCACCGCCCCATCCAGCACCAGCGGATCGCGCCGGTCGTGCACGGCCAGTGCGTCGGTCCCCACCGCCGAGCTGGCGATGCGGACCGGTGCCGCCGAAAACGCGCGCGCGGCATCGGCCGGGGCCAGCACGACCGCCGCCGCACCGTCGCAGATGGGTGAGCTGTCCAGCAGGTTGATCGGATCGCAGATCATCTTCGCCCGCGCAAAGCGCTCGGCCGTGACCGGGAATTGGAACATCGCGAACGGATTGTTGGCTCCGTTTCTATGCGCGTTAACCGCGAAAGGGGCAAAGTCCTGGCGGCTGTAGCCATACTCGTGCATGTAGCGTCGCATCAACAGCGCGTTAATGGCGACGAAAGATACTCCCTGCGCGGCCTCGTAATCGGCGTCGGCCGCCATCGCCAGCGCCGTCGTCGTATCGGGGCCAAGCGTGTCCGTCATCTTCTCCACTCCGACGACGGCGACGATGTTCGCCAGCCCGCCGGCGACGGCTACGAATCCCATGCGCAACGCCGCAGCCCCAGAGGCGCAGGCGGCCTCGATCTTGAAAGCCTCAGTCCCCCGCAGCCCCGCAAAGTCGGCGATCAACGCCCCCAGGTGTTCCTGGCCGATCAGTTCGCCCGAAAGCATATTCCCCACGTACAGCATATCGGCCCGCGTCACGCCTGCATCCGTCATGCTGGCCTGCAGTGCCTCCAACGCCAGATGTCGCAGGCTGATATCCCAGTGCTCTCCCACTTTGGTCTGTCCAACACCGATGATGGCAACGTCTCTCATACTCTCAACTTCCTGGTGAATCGCACGTAGGTCGCGTAATCGATCTCGACGCGCCGGGCGATGTAGTCGCGCGTCGCGGGCGCTTGCCCTTGCCGCTCCACGATGGCCTTGGTGACGCGCAGCGAGACGGCGTCCGATCCAGCCCCGGAGCCGTAGCTCACCAATAGTACCCGGTCGTCAGGCGCGGCGACGTCCAACACTGCCGTCAGTCCAATCAGCGAAGAACCTGCGTATGTGTTGCCAATCTCGTTGACCAACAGCCCTGTCTCAATCTGCTCTGCTGCGAAACCCAACTGCCTGGCCACCGTCCGCGGGAACTTGAGGTTGGGCTGGTGGAAGACGGCGTGGGCGTAGTCGGACGGCTCCGTCCCCAGCCCCTCCATCAGCCCCCGTGCAGCGGCGGTGATGTGTTTGAAGTACGCCGGCTGGCCGGTGAACCGGCCTCCGTGCGAGGGATAGTGTTGGTAGGCCCGCCGCCAGAAGTCGGGTGTGTCGGTGACGTACGAGAGCGAGCCCTCGACCACGGCCAGCGCCTCCTCCGCCGGGCCAATCAGGTAGGCCCCGCCGCCCGCGCTGGCTGTGTACTCCAATGCGTCGCCGGGCCGGGCCTGGGCCGTGTCCATCCCGATGGCGAGCGCATACTGGGCCATTCCCGAGCCCACGAAGCCGATGGCGGCCTGTAGCGCCTCGCTGCCGGCCTTGCAGGCGAACTCCCAATCGCCACCTTGCGTGTGAGGTGTGGCGCCGATGGCCTCGGCCACGATCGTCGATGTCGGCTTGACGGCGTAGGGGTGCGATTCGCTCCCCACCCACACAGCACGGATGAGCGCCGGATCGACGCTGTTAGCGCGGGCCAGTGTGTTGCGGGCGGCTTCGACGGACATGGTCACCACGTCCTCGTCCAGCCCAGGCACTGACTTCTCCTTGACCGGCGTGCCGCCCTGCCCGTCCGTCCATATACGGGCTACCTCCGCAGCCGGCAGTCGGTACCGGGGCACGTAGGCCCCGTAGCCGATGATGCCGACCGCGCGTTCTGGTTTGAGAACGATTGTCTGATCGTCGTTGGTCATCGGTTTTGTCATTCGTCCTTCATCATTCGTCGCTTGATAATTGATGCCGGATCCTCGCGGCGGAGTTGGGTCAGTATCGCTTCGGCTCGATCGGGGCGGATGTGGCCCTCGACGGCTATGCGTGCCGCTACCTGCGCCACCTCGTCCCCGGTGGCGCCGACCGCGATGGCTACCTGTCGGGCATGGAGCCGCATGTGGCCCCGTTGGATGCCCTCCGTTGCCAGTGCTCGCAGCGCCGCCAGATTCTGGGCCAGCCCGACCGCGGCCGTGATCTCCGCCAGTGCGCGCGCGGTGCGCACACCCAGGATCTTGAGTGCCACCTGTGCTGTCGGGTGTACCCGCGTCGCCCCGCCCACGATCCCGACCGCCAACGGCATCTCCAACGTGCCGGCCAGGCGCCCCTCGGCGTCGCGTGCCCACGTGCTCAGGCTGGTGTACTGGCCTGAGCGGGCGGCGTAGGCGTGGGCGCCGGCTTCGATCGCTCGCCAATCGTTCCCGGTCGCGATGACGACCGCGTCCACGCCGTTCATGATGCCCTTGTTGTGAGTTGCGGCGCGGTACGGATCGCCAGCAGCGAAGGCCCAGGCCTCCACGATCCCCTGTGCCACCTGCCCGCCGGAGAAGTCTCCGAAGGCCAGCGCCTCCACCGGTACTGTGCAGCGGGCCCGTGCCAGGCGGCGGTCAGCCAGGTTAGAGAGGATCCGCAGCACCACGCGCCCCCCGGTGAGCGCTTCGACCCGCGAGGCCAGTGCCTCGCAGGCGGTGTTGACCGCGTTGGCCCCCATCGCGTCGCGGCAGTCGAAGATCAGGTGTACCACCAGCATGGGGCCGGCCGGCGTCTGCTCCAACACACGTACGTCCAGATCCCGTGCCCCGCCGCCAAGTTTGACGATGACCGGGTCGGTTGCGTCTGCCAGCGCCAGCAGTTCGTCGCGCGCAGCCAGGAGATCGAAGCGCGTCGACCAGGGATCGGCCACGTCGAGCACCTGCAACTGGCCGATCATCTCCGGGGCGGTGGTGATGGCCCGGAAGCCCCCGCCGGCGCGGACCAGCTTGGCGGCGAAGGAAGCACCAGCCACCACCGAGGGCTCCTCAATCGCCATCGGTACCAGCACGTCGTGCCCGTTGACGATGAAGTTGGTCGCGATCCCTAGCGGCAGGCCGTGCAGACTGACCACGTTTTCGATCATTTGATCGGCCCGCGCTGGATCAAGTCCCGCTGCGCCTCGCAGCACCAATATCTCATCTTGGGTCAGTTCCGCCCACTGGGAAACGCGCTCGATCCGCTCTTCCAGCGATAGCTTATAGAATCCGGCCAGTCGGGATGATTTTGTCATCGTGTCTGTATTCTGCATAGATCAGAAGCTTCCGGAACAAAGTTAGCCGCCGGCAAGCGAAAAGCCCCGGCGGTCGAGTCTAATTATACCACCAAGGCTCTCCCAAAAACTATCAGATTGGCGAACAGGGGTCACACGAAAGTATTAGGGGCCGAAACCATCGAGTTCTATAAGTTCTACGTGCGCCATTGCATACTTGACACATAGTAATTATACAACTGCGGCATACAATGGTTGTGGAGTCGTAGGAGATCGTCCGATGTCTCTCTATGGAGCAGCAAGCAGCCTGGCGGATGAGAGCAAGATGTCTTGTGCTGAGTGGTTCACTCCTCCAGCCGTTCGACAAAATCTGCCAGTGTGTCGGTACCACGGATGCGAATGCGCGGCATCTCAAACAGATTCTCCCGCGTGTGCGTCTGGCCCCACTCCGTCGTCACCGCTCCCCAGTACCCGGCAGACTTGAGCACGGCGATCACGTTGGCGTCGCGCTTGCCAGAAGGATAACAGAAGAAGCGAGGCATGCGCCCGGTGTGATGCTCGATCGCCTCTTGGATGCCCAGGATCTGGTAGACCAGGTAGTCGTACGATCGCCCGCGCAAGTCGACGTGGTCCCGCCCATGGGCCTGGATCTCCATCCCGGCGTCCGCCATTTCTTTCATCTGCGCCCACGTCATGTAGCTCGGCGTCTCAAAGTGGGTCGGCGTGGCTAGTACGAAGAATGTGCCCGTGAAGCCGTAGTCCAGCAGCATCGGAAACACGACCTCGTAGGCGTCCCTGTAGCCGTCGTCGAACGTAAGCACGACTGGCTTCTCCGGTAGCGGAATCCCCTGTGCAAGGTGCAGGTACACATCGGTCAGCGTGATTGCGTGATAACCCGCATCCGCCAGGTGCTGGAGCTGAGCCTTGAAGTCTTCCGGCAGGACCGTCAGGTCAACCCGGTAGCGGTCGGCGTCGGCCGGGAGTTCGGACACATAGTGGTACATCAAGATGGGCACCTGCGCTTGGTCGGGCAGGACGACCGGCGTGGGCTCAGGGGTGGGTGACTTGAAGGAGGATGAACTGGGCTCCTCCGTTGGCTCGGCTACTTGAGGAACCTCCCAGCGGCCGCGCACCGGCAAAGCGGCAACCAGGCTGAGAGCGAGCGCGAATAGCAGCAGGCAGAACGTCAGAAGCGGTGACTTTCCGCCAACGCTGCGACCTGTGGGGGATGGCTTCCTTTTCATATTCCTGTTCCTATGACAATCAAGCGCCCCCATGTGCGCGGGGGGCAAGCGGAAGGATACTTCAGATGTTGCAATCTGTCAAGTGGACGCGAGCGTTCGGAATATGGTGCGTGCGAGGGATAGTGAATTCTAAGCAATGTCTCATATTTCTGTGACACGATTTGGACACTGATGTGCTATGGTTAAGATGTAACAATGTTTCTGTAACCAAACTGAAATGCATGGGCGTTCTAACTTGTCGTATACTCTTTTTAAAGGTTCTTTAGTAGTTCTGAGATCCAGCATCTGAGGTCTGGAATGTCATCAGCAGTCACATTGAGGGTCTCTTCGTCTGCCCAGGTGCTTCAGCACCTGAGCATCGGCGAACCCATTCAAGATACGCGGGTTACCGATCTGCTCGACCTCGACCCACTCGTCGTGAGTCGATGGCTCTGCGGGGAGGACCTGCGTGGCGTCTACCAGCCCATCATCGTGCGCCGGTGTGCGCTGGACGGGATTGACCTCGAAGGGCGCACTTTCTACGAGATCGTGGAGCTGACCCGCTGTTGCATTGCAGTTGCCCACTTCAGGAATGCCTACTTCTATTCCAGCTTGCTCGTCGAGGACTGCGTCTTCGACGGGGATTTTGATGGGCGGGGTATGCAAAGCGACGGACGCGTGGTGTTTCACAATACCATCTTCACCGGTTGGGCGGACTTCAGTTCCATCAGTCTGCGAGGCAGGGCTGACTTGGTCGATGTCTCTTTCCCCGGCGGCACCAATCTGCTTCGCACTCTGGCCAACGGATCGCGGACCCTGCTCGGCCACCATGTCAATCTCAGCGGTTGTCGATTCCGCGCCGCTGATATTCCTGATGGACTAGATGCGACACGGTGGGGAATCCTGCCACTTGTCGATCACGACCTGGGTAGCTTGGAACGCCAGTGGCGGAAGCTTGTCGGGAGCAAAAAAAGCGACCTGATCGGCGTCGTCAGCCGGCTGTTCTTTCCCTCCCACCAGCCGAGCGTAGTAGACAATGACGATATCTGCTCCGCCCTCGTGCTCTCGTCCGGCTGCAACGTCAAGTAAGCCCGCGATCTCAACCTCCAGCCCTGTCTCCTCGCGGCACTCGCGCACTGCGGCTTCGGCTGGATCTTCATCGAAGTCGACGAAGCCGGCCGGTAAGGTCCACAGCCCTTGCCCTGGGTTCATGCGCCGGCGGACGAGGAGCACCTGGCCCTCGTGCTCGACGAGCACGCCCGCGGCGACCTTGTGTTCACGGAAGACGATCTCGGCGCAAGCCGGGCAGAAGCGCCGCACGCGCCCGAAGGCCACCCGATTCTCGAGTGCGTGCCCGCAGCTTGGGCAGTAGTTCAGTTCCAGGGGGCGCGACACCTCATACTCCCCCTCAGCGACGACGAGCGCGCCAGGCCCAGATTGTGGCCAGCGCCAGCCCCAGCGCCGTCAGGCCCAGGATTGCCTCCAGCACCCGCCGCACGGGAATCCGGGCGCGTGCGGCAGCCTCACGCTCCAGCACGCCCCGCTCGTCTCCCGTGGCTTCCGGTTCTTCCCCCTCGGTCACCTGAGGTGAGACCTCGGCTACTTCGCCCGGAGCAGGTGCCACGCGCCCTGCGTCCATCTCGGGAGCCTCAGCGGTCTCTTCTACCACACGCGGGCCAGGAGTGGGCGGTGAGGCTGCACGTTCCTCTGGCTCGGATGTTGGGGTTGGGAGAGGGACAGCGGATTCCTCCGCCACAGGCGCGGCAGCGGCCAGGGGCGAGGGCTCTTCAGTCGGCCCATCCCCGCCTATGCCTGGCTCGGGAGCTCCCTCACCCGCCGGCGTCCCGGCGGCGTAGTCTTCCGCCTCGGGCGATGCTTCCGGCGCTGCCTCCATGGGCATCTCCTCCGCCGGCGCCTCAGCTACGGCGGTCGCGGGGGCAACCTTTTCGACTTCCTCAGCTACGGCCTCGGCCTCCACTTCGACGGTCTCGACCACGGCCTCTTCACGCACTGGCGAAGGAGCCAACGCCACCTGCGGGGCCTCGGCCTCCAGCGCCGGCTCGGCCGCCGGCGCAGAGCCTATCTGGCCTGTGATTGGGAGTAGCAGCTCGCCGGCCAGGACGACGACGAATGCCAGGCTGACGATGGCGGTTGCCGCTGTCAAGAGCGGGGCAGCCCAGGCGCGGCGGGCGCGCGGCGGGCGCGTAGGCCGCGGGCGGGCGGCCACTGTCTGCGGCAGGATGAAATTGCGGGGGACGGGGACGGGCGGCAGACCGCGCATCAGCGCCACCGTACGGCGCAGCGCCTCCAGCTCAACCCGCAGCGCCGGGTCGGCCGCCAGTTGCGCCTCCAACCGCGTCCGCTCCCGGTCGCTCAGTTCACCATCCAGATATGCCGAGAGCAACTCATCCCGTCGCTCCCTGGTCCGCCCCATCAACAATCCCTCCCATCGCCCATCCCTTGTTCCTTATCCCCTATCCCTTATCCCTTGTTCCTTACTCCCTATCCCCTGCCCTAAAGACGATACCGGGCAGGCAAAAGTTCCCCCTGGCCTCGCAGATAATCGCGCAGCTTGCCCCGTGCCCGCGCCAGCCGCGACTTCACCGTCCCCAGCGACACGTCCGTCGTCTTGGCGATCTCCTTGTAACTCAGCCCCTGCACGTCAGCGAGCGCCAGCGTGACCCGCTGGTTGGGTGGCAGCGTCTCGATGCCGGCCTGGATCACGCGCGCCATCTCCTGCCGCTCGGCATACTCCTCCGGCCGCTCCCCTCCGTTGATCAGCGCCGGATTCGCCTCCTCTTCCACCTCGCCGAAATCCTCGAACGACGTGGCCGGGCGCCGCTTGCGGCGGCGCAACTCGTCGTAGCACCGGTTGGCGACGATGCGCAACAGGTAGGACTTGAACGATCCCCCGCGGAAGCGCCCGATGCTCTCGTAGGCCGAGATAAAGGCATCCTGCGCCGCGTCGGCCGCCGAGGCCGGATCGCCCATGATGCGATAGGCAAGGTTATACACCTGCTGCTGATACGCCAGCACCAGCTCGTTGAATGCGTCTACCTGGCCCCGTTGGGCCGCGGCGATCAGGCTCTCTTCGTCCATCGTGTTGGCAGGACCGTCTTATTTACTCAGAAGATGTCGCTTCGCTTACACCAGAAACCGGGTTTTTTGTGCTCCGCAGGCGAAGTGATGCTGCCACCATGCACGTCTTCGCCGCCAGGGAGGTCTTGTTGTACGAAAAACCCGGTTTCTTGGTCCCACGTGTAGACAAATGATACCACACATGCGGCGGATTGTGTAATTAAATCGACCCTGGTCTTAGACCCTAAGGGTTTTCCGAAACCCTTAGGGTCTTCGGCACCCGGCCCGCGTGCCGCCCGATCGCCGCACTCAAATGCGCGCCGAACAGCGTGATCAGCCCCCCGATGTAGATCCACAACATCAGCGCCACGATCGCCCCCAGCGAGCCGTACACTAGCTCATACTGGACCAGCCCGCTGCTCAGATACCAGGTGAATCCCCTCGTCGCGACCTCCCCGCCCAGCGTCCCCACCAACGCCCCCCAGAACGCCTCCCACCATCTCACCTGCGTGTTCGGCACCCAGCGGTACAGGCCCAGGAACGCCAGGAACGTCAGCAGCCGTGGGGCCACTTTCGACAGAATCGTCCACACCGGGGTCTCGTACACCGCCACGCCTCCCCACAGTGGCACGCTCAACTGAGATAGGACACCGAGCACGGTCCTGGCGATCGACGAAAGTGCCAGCAGCACGACCAGGCCGCCGACCATCCCCAGCGCCACCAGGCGTCTCTCCACCAGGTTGCGTGGTTTTGCCTCCGGCCAGGCCTGGTTGATGTTGTACGCCAACACGGTCAGCACACCTGTACCTGACCACAACAGCCCGACCAACGCCGCGGTGCCCACCGTGCCGCGCTGTTCGAGCACCCGTTCGATGTTTCTCTCGATCAGCGGCTGGGCGATGGGGAACACGTCGGCCGTGGCGTCCAGCACCCGCTGCTGGACCTGCTCGCTCTCCAGCACGAAACTCCCGCCGGCGATCAGGGCCAGCAACAGCGGAAAGAGCGAGAAGACGGCGTAGTAGGCGATGCTGGCGGTGGCCTGCGTCGCGTGGACGTCGGAGAAGCGCCGCACAGCATCCCTCAGGATGCCCAAGATGCCGCCGGTCAGCTCGTTTGCCTGCCGGTAGAGGTGCCTTGCCCTATCGAACACATACTCTCTGACGTTACCGATCATAGCTCATGCTCATTGGATGTTTGTAGTAACGACTTCAGTCGTTTCTTGCCCCGGCGATGCTCGCGATTAACGACTGGAGTCGTCACTCCCGCATCGCTCCGACACCCTCTGCGCCTTCATTCACCACCGCGCAGGAGCGACCGCACCAGGTCAGGGCGCGCGATTCTCACCCGCTCTAACCCCCAGTCCGCGCGCATCTGATCCAGCTCCTCCTGCGGGATCTCCAGCGCCAGGCTGCAGTCCAGGACGCTGTCGAAGGCGGCCCGGTACCCGGCGGGTG
>Ga0180433_10008362_pt1 | contig 12895 bp, 16 predicted proteins | sample SS_ome_8_FD_132980 | JGI IMG/M metagenome (GOLD analysis project Ga0180433, IMG submission 132980) | Hypersaline lake sediment archaeal communities from the Salton Sea, California, USA - SS_1_D_1 metaG | ecosystem: Environmental > Aquatic > Non-marine Saline and Alkaline > Hypersaline >... | reverse complement strand
GCTCTTTACATGGTATGGAGAACTCAGGAACTTATGAACAAGCTGTAAAATCAGCTTTTTTCTTTCTTTTTTTATCTTTTGCTTATATGTAATCATCCTTTTATGAATTCTTCAAGCTCGTCCCTTGCTTCAGAATCTCTCATCTGTTTGGGGGGGTGCTTCATAAGATAAGCAGAAGCAGGTATAACCGCGCCTGCAAGCTTTTTATCAAGTGCAATCTTCGCAGCCCTTACTGCATCAACAACGATTCCTGCTGAGTTGGCTTTATCATCCACCTCAAGACGTACTTCCATATTGTAAGGAATATCCCCCCACATTCTCCCCTCAATGCGCATGAACATCAGTTTAGTATTTGCAAGGAATGGAATGAAGTCGGAAGGACCTACGTAAATCTGGTCGTCCGGAAGCCTGTTGGTCAACTGCGACTGGACTGATTCTGTTTTTGAAATCCTTTTACTCTCAAGCCTGTCTTGTTCTTTCATATTAAGGAAATCAGTATTTCCACCAACATTTATCTGGTAAGTTTTCTCAATTATCGTTCCCCTGTCATCACAGAGTTTTGCAAGCCCCCTGTGCACAATTGTTGCGCCTACCTGGCCCTTAATGTCATCACCTATAACAGGAACTCCGGCATCCTTGAATTTATTCTCCCATTCAGAGTTGCTTGCGATGAAAACAGGCATGCAGTTAACGAATGCGCATTTGCAGTCTATTGCAGTCTGCGCCCAGAACTCGGTCGCTTTCTGAGAACCTACAGGAAGATAGCTCACAATCACTTCAACTCCTTTATCTTTTATCTCCTTTATTGCTTCTTCAGTGAGCTGTTCTTCTGTTTTTCCTGATTTTACCGGGTTAACTTTGTTCTGCACCCATATTCCGACTCCATCAAGTGCAGGGCTTTCTTTGACAATAACAGCACTTTTTGGCATCTCTTCCTTTGCTATCCATCTGACCATGTTAGGAGGTGCATAAATCGCTTCTGTGAGTGTTTTTCCAACTTTGTCCTCTCCTACGTCAAAAGCAGCTACAAAATCCAGATCTTCAATAGTATATCCACCCATGTTCTCATGCATTATTCCGGTTATCTTTTTCTCAGGATGTTTTTTGTAGTATTCAATTCCCTGAATCAATCCTGCAAAGCAGTTTCCTACTCCGACTACTGCACATTTTATTTTTCCCATGAAAATCACCAACTATTTAATAAATCGTTAAATATTTAAATTTTATTAAATACCACTCTTCCTGCACGGGCACCCAAGCCAAAGCTTCTTGAAGAAGGGCAGAGTTAATGTTGACAGCATAAAGGCAACTGCCGGAACAATAGCATTCAGCCAGGGTTCAGGAATATTTATCGCCTGTAGATAAATTCCTACTGCCAGATATGTGAACAAGGTAAGCAATAGTCTTCTTGCGTAGCTGGTTTCCCACGCCTTGTCCGCTTCGACTCTTTTATTTCTCTCCTTAAGCTTCTTAATTTCATTTTCAAGCTCTTTCAAAGTTGCCATAATTAGATTTTCACAGAAACCTTTTTATTTGTCAACAGGAATGTACATGCCGTGATTCCATGGACCTGAAAAGAAATATAAGATGTTCCGGATGCGGAAATGAGATTGATTTTAATTTCAACGGAAACCTTGACCTTACCCAGATGACTGCAGTTGGAAAATGCCCTTCATGCAGCACCACAATACAGGTTGATTTCGCAGTAGTTGAAAAAGAAAAGACAACAGAATATGTTTCTGCTTCATCAACTTCATCAGCTCAGACACAGGAATCAAGCCCGACTTCATTCCCAAACCTGGAGGATGCACTGTCTATAGGTGAGAAGAAGGAAACGCCGGAAGGAATACTAAAAGACCTTATGGAGTAGCTCCGGAAGCTCATTTACAGTGTCAATAACAAAATCCGGTTTTATCTCCTTTATGTCTTCTTTTCTTGAAACTCCGGTAAGCACCAGCACAGATTTTATTCCTGACCGTTTTGCAAACTGGATGTCTGTCTCAAGCCTGTCTCCAACAAAAATTATCTTTTCTTTATCCAGGCTGTTTTCTTTTATCACGAGTTCCGCAAAATAGCTTTCAGGCTTTCCTACAACAACAGGTTTTTTTCCGGTGCATCTTTCAATTGCTGCCACCATCACTCCTGCTCCTGGCAGAAAGCCGTCTTCAACAGGATATGTTGCGTCAGTGTTTGTTGCGATGAATTCAGCCCCTTTCATTATTGCGCGATAACCTATGGATAATTTTTTGTAATCAAGTGTCCTGTCAAGGCCGACTACAACTATCTCTGCAGAATCATCATCAATTACTTTTATCTTATTTTTTTCAAATTCCTCTTTCATTCCCTTCTCTCCAATGCAGAATACTGTTTTCCCCGGAAAGTTTGAAAGTATGTACCTTGCAGTTGCATAAGTTGCACCGTAAACTTCATTTTCTTCAGCATGTATCCCCATTCCGCTTAATTTTTCCACAACTCCTGTCCTGCTTCTTGTTGCAGCGTTTGTTATGAAAAATATCCCGGCACCATCTTTCCTTAGTTTTTCCAGTGTTTCCTCTGCACCCTTAATTGCTGTTTTTCCTTTGTAGAGTGTTCCATCTAAATCAAACAAGACTGCGAGCATGGTTTTATATTTTAGAGCATATACTTAAGAGATTATGCGACTTGCGTGTTTGTTTTCAGGAGGCAAAGACAGCACTTATGCGGTATTCTGGGCTTTGGCGCAGGGCCACGAGCCGGTTCTTCTCAGCGTCAAGCCCGAGCCTTATTCAATGATGTTTCACCATCCCAACATAGAACATACAAAACTGCAGGCGGAAGCAATGGGGCTGGAGCAGAAGACAATCCAAGTAAAGGAAGAGAATTGGGAGGAAAAACTTACGCAAGCTCTTAAGGAAATTAAAGCAGAGGGACTTGTAGGAGGTGCTGTTGCAAGCGAATACCAGAGAAGAAGATTCGAAAAAGTATGCGAAAGCCTGAACATACCTGCATACTCTCCCCTATGGCACAAAAAAGAAGATACACTGAAAGAAATGCTCGAATACATGGAGGTTTATATCACAGCAGTTTCAGCTGAAGGGCTTGGAAAAGAATGGCTGGGTAAAAAACTCAATGAACTGCTTGAAAAGAAGCCTCAAAACATAGATTCATTCCTTGAAGGCGGAGAAGGGGAAACATTTGTTGCTGATGCTGCATTTTTCAAAAAAAGAATCGTGATAAAAGAATGGGATATCGAATGGGATGGAGTGAGGGGAGTTGCAAAAATAAAAAATGCAGAATTTGAAAACAAAAGCTAGCGCGAAGGCAGCTTCTTTTCTTTTCTTGTTATTTTTTTCTCATGTGGTTTGTCTTTTCTGTAGCTTCTTCTGATGGTTCTTATGCGCTCCATTACTTCTTCTGCCTTTTGCTCGAATATTTTATCCTCAATCTGTCTCTTCATGCTGTCGGAGCTTTGGACCTTTTTTATCTCCTCTATAGCTTTCTTTGCCATCTTCTTTACCTTTTTACTGGTATCATACTTTGCAAGCTCGCTTAATTTTGGAATTGCAGCAACATCTCCAAGCTCTCCAAGAGCTCCTGCGACCCAGTATCTTACATCAGGGTTTTCATCGGATAAAGTATTTATAAGAGGTTCTACTGATTTTACGGTTCCTATTGTGGAAAGTATTCTTGCTGCGTTTCTTCTTCTGTTTGCATTCTCATCTCTCAGCAATGTTGTTACTCTGGGCAAAACCAAAGGACTTTTGTAATTTGCAAGAGTATCTGTTGCCCTGTCCTGTATTCTTGCATTTACGTCCCCAAGCTGTTTGATTAGAATTTCTATTTTTGCGTTGTCGCTGTCATCCGTAGAAGCACTCATGAATATGTAATTTATACCGAAACCGTTTTAAATTATGCTTTTTTGTGAATTTTCTGTGTTTTACACAAGTTTTGCCTTGTTTTTTCCGCAATTAACCCAGACTCCCTTATCTTCTACGACTTTTCCAACAATACTGGCGTTCAAATCATGCTTTTTGGCTATGTTGATGACGGTCTCAGCCCTGTCTTCAGGAAGCACAAGCACCATGCCTATGCCCATGTTGAACGTTTTGCACATATTCTCGAATTCAACGTGTTTAGAAAGCTCTTTGAACACGCCTTCCGGCTTTGGTATCTCAATCTTATACCCTACCTCCTTGTTCAGGCGGGGTATTTTTGAAAATGAGCCTCCTGTGATATGGGCTATTCCATGAATGTCGCAGACATCTATCATTTCAATAACAGGTGCGGTGTAAATCCTTGTTGGCTTAAGCATTTCTTCGCCCCATTCCTTGACATCAAGAACGCTTCTTGCAAGTGTGTATCCGTTGCTGTGGATTCCTGAACTCTCCAGCCCTACAATGACATCGCCCTTTGTGATTTCGTTTCCTACTATCTGCTTTTTTATTCTCCCGACAACGGTGAATGCCAGGTCAAAGGGTTTTTTGCCGCCTTTGATGATATCCGGGACTATTGCTGTTTCCCCTCCGATAATCGCGCAGTTGCTTTCTTCCGCTCCTTTTGCCAACCCCTTCATTATTTCGTCTACCAGCTTGTCATCTTCTTTGGCAAGGGCAAGGTAGTCAACACCAACCAGAGGCTCTCCTCCGACACAGATTATATCATTGACAGACATTGCGATGGCGTCGATGCCTACAGTATCATATTTGTCCATTTCCTGTGCAACAAGTATCTTTGTTCCTACGCCGTCCGTATGTATAACCAGGGTTTCGCTTCCGCACTTAAACAGTCCGCCATAATGTCCATAGACAGGGATGGGCTCACCATATCCCTTCCTGAAAGCAAATGTGGACTTGATTCTGTCCCATATGGAGTTCTGTATTTTTCGAACGTGAGATACGTCTATCTGGTATTTCATATCCCTATATCGGAGTATAAATATTTAATAATGTTATATGATTTAATCAATCGGGTAAAATATGGTATTAGAGAGTTTCGTCAGGTTTGCAAAAGACGTTATAAGCGCAGCCAAAAAGGGAGGTCTGCCGAAAAAGGACATCGGCAAGCTGGACCGCCTTCTTGAAAGAAACGGAAAAAAGAATGCAGTCCTTGCAGCTGGGCTAGTGTCTGCATTGAAGATTGGTGCAACTGACCAAGAAATAAAGAGAGTGGGAAACTTGTTTGACAATGCAGGCTCAAGGATATCTGCAGGCAAAAAACCGTTTACAAAAAAAGAAGAGGCAGAACTCAGGAAAATACTTAAGGGTGCAGGCATATCTGAAAAAACATCCCACTGGGTTTCAAAACATGTTGATGAGCTTCTCGCAGATGAAATCAAGGGTTTCATAGTAGGGGGAAGCATTGAGAGGGGAGTTGTTCCAACACGCAAGCAGGTTAAATTCAAGCCGAAAACAAAAACAAAAAAGCCTAAAAAGAAGGTAAGTCTCGGGTGAGGCTTATGAAAATCAAATTAACACCGGAGCTTTCATACATAATAGGTCTTTGGAGAAAAAGGCAGTCTTTTGAAGGGCTGGGAGTCAAAGGCAGCCCTGAGCTTCTGGAGGTTTTTTCCAAAGAAGTGCTTAACCAGGAAATGACTACTCCGGACAAGATTGTATCTGAGGAAACAAGGGTCTATTTCTATCATACAGCATACAGGAAGTTTTTTGCTGATATTGAAAAGGAGCAACTTGAAAGGTTCAAATACCTTAATGAGTATGCGGCAAACTATCTTGCAGGTCTTTTTGATGCTGTGGGTAATATAAGTCCAGAAGGTGTTGTTTCATTTACAAAACTCAGGAAAGAGGACGAAATTCTTCTTCTGAGACTTGGTTTTAATGTTAAAAAAAGGGATGGCAGGTTTGTGATTGAAAAACCGGTTATTTTTCTTGCATTCATAAAAAATTACGTAAAATTATTCAAGAATCATAAAGTCTTCGGTATGCTTGAAAAATTGAAGAAAAAATAGGGCTAGAGCTCACCGACTCTTCTTTTTGCCTTTCTCTTAAGTCTTTTTCTCTTTTTCTTGACCCATTTCCATCGCATTCTGTTTTTCTTTTTCCATTTCCTTGGTTTATCTCCCATATCATCCCTCTTTCTTTCCTTCGGTTATAAGGATGCCATCTATTATTCCATATGCATAGTTTGCGCATCCGAATGCTGCAAAGTATTCCTGTTTTTCATAGTAATGGACAGCATCCTTGAGATAATTCTCTGCCCATGTGTAAGCATTTCGGTACTTATCTCTGTACCCAAAACCTTTAAATTCCTCCATTATGCTCTTCAGCTTCTCTATATCCTTTCCTGCTCTCTCTTTTTCGTCCATGTTATTTTCTCATCACTTCCTGGCTTTCATCATTGCCAGGTTTTAACAATTCCTTGAGTTTCCTGCTTACTTCTCTTGCCTTTTCAGTGTTGTCTTGGGTAACATTGCAAACAAAAACGTCTATATTGACAAAGCCGTCTCTTTCCGGCCATGTGTGAACAGAAACATGTGATTCAGCCAGGACTACAACTCCCGTAACTCCACCTTCACCTTCAAACTGGTGAAATAATGATCCTACTGCGCTGAGCCCTGTGGCATTTACAATTTCCTCTACTTCTTTCTGCAGTCTGCTCCTGTCTTTCAAGATTTTCTTGTTTCCACAGGAGAAAAATTCCGAAATGATGTGTAGTCCTCCCATCTACTGTTATCACCTCTTTTTGTTTTTATAGAATTTTGCTGTTTCTTTTTTATGTGCGGCATGCTTTTAAGTTTATCGATATAATCTCTCCTCATGCTAGTCGGTGTATTTGTAGTTGTATTGTCAGCCTTACTGTTCTATTTCATTTTGAATCTTGAAGGTTTTACTGGAATAGAGCTTTCCGGTTTTTTGAAATTCATATTAATCGTAATAGAAATGATAATAGTCGGAAAAATACTGTCAAAAAGATACAAGCTCGATACTGAAATAGGGCTTATTCTCCTTAAAAGCAAGAAAGGATTGGAGTTCATAGAAAAGATTTCACAATACAAGAAGCTCTGGAATTTCCTTGCAGACCTGGGCACAACAATATCTTATGGTGTTATAGGCGTATTTCTGATGAGGAAAAATACCCGATGGTACACCTTTCTGGCTGGCATGGCTCTTCTTGCAGGCCTGATAATTCTTATTGCTCCACTTGCACTTGCTTTTCTTTCAACTGTTCTTTCAGGCTCAGTTTTTGAGGATGGACCAACAATGGACCTTGGCGATGAGAGCCTTACTGCAATCTTCCTTCTGGCTGTAACTTTTCTGGGTGGGTTTTTTCTTTCTCTTATGGTCGGCCTTGTTTATTACGGTGTTTACATACTTACGCTTGTTTTCCAGTTTATATTCATGGGAGGTTCTGAACTTCTTGCAACCCAGCCCGGAGGAACGCTGCTTCTGCCTGGTGTGAACCTGCCTCTTTTTGAAGGAATAATTGCACTTGTCATAGTTCTTGTTGTCCACGAAGGTGCGCATGCAATCCTTTCAAGAATTGCTGCAGTTCCCTTGAAATCCTCAGGTATTGTTCTTTTCGGTATCATACCAATAGGTGCATTTGTTGAACCCGATGAAAATGTTCTTCGCGGAACGCCCCAAAGAGAACAGACACGCGTGCTTGTAGGCGGTTCAACGGCCAACTTTCTGACAAGCATACTTTGCTTTGCATTATTCATACCTGTTGCACTTCTGCTTAAGACCTTTGAAGCTGGAACAATATTGTATTTCATATTCAGGTTCATCTATGTGGTTCTCGGGCTTGCATTTTCATTGAATTTCATTGTTGCTACTGTAAATCTTCTGCCTTTGCCCCTGTTTGACGGCTTCAGGATTCTGGAAGTTAACATTCCAAAGAAGATAATCGTGAATGCGCTTATGTATATAACATTAATTGCATTCCTGCTGAATTTCCTTCCCTGGCTGTTTGCCAAATAGATGGCATATATCTTCGGTAAGAAGGTAGTTCACTATATCTCTTCCTTTCTTCGCCTTTTTAGCAGTAGCTTTTTTATTTTTTGAAAATGGAGCATGAGCTTTAGTTTTTCTTGTTTTTTTCTTTTCTTTCTTTGGTTTTTCTTTCAAGACTTCTGCCTTCTTTGCTTTAGATTCTTTCTTCGTTTTTTCTTTGCTTTTATTTTTTTCTGCTTTGTATTTTTTGATTTCTTTTTTGATATCAACAGCTTTTTTCTTTTTTCCAATTTGTTTTTTCATTGCTTTTTGTTTTGGCGGTGCAATTTTCTTTTCAGAAGTTTCCTTCATGATAATTCTTCTTCTGCGTTTTTTTCTTTTCCTTGTTTTTGGTATAGTCATCGCTGAAATATCTGATCTCTCTTCTGATTTTGCTTCCTTCCTGGCTGCTATCTTCATTTTCTGGGATTTTGGTTCTTCTATCCTGGCCTGTTCCGGCGCATAATCCAAAGTTTGTTTTACTGCACGTAGTTTATCTCTTCCTTGTTTTTGTGTCTGCTTCGGTTTTTCTTTTTGTTTTTTATAGTTCAGTCTTTTTGGAGCCTTTATTTCAATCGCTCCCTGCTTCGTCTCTGCTGTTTTAATTTTTACAGCCCCCTCTTTTTCTTTTTTCTTTATTTCATTTGATTTTCTTATTTCCTCATCATCAGGAAGCCCGTATAATTTTCCCCATAATTTTCTTTCAACAGGATTCATAAGAAGACGGATTATCATCGATTCTTCCTGCCTGAATTCGAAATTATTTTGATTTGTTTGGACACCTGCTTCATTATTAGTCACAACTGGAGCAGATATAACCCCAATGTGTGCTTCATCCCCCAAAGCCCTTGCACTGACATAAACAGTATCAAGTTCAGCGAATTCATGAAGCCTAAGCTGTTTATTGTCAGTAAAAATACCAGCATCCATAGTATCCAGCTGTTCATTTCTGGATAGATTAAAACTAGGAACAGTTATTCCCTGCAGTGGAATTTCTTCCGCGTTGTAGTCAAATTCCATGAATCTCAAAGGTGTTTTTTCCTTTATCCTGCCAGTGTCCAGATTTATTGTATACTCAGCATCCCTTTCTATCTTCATGCTTGCTATTCCTTTTGTAAGTTCAAGAGTTTCTTCCCCTACTGCTCCTCCACATCCACCGCATGCTTTCTTTTCTCCGGTTATCAGTTTGTCAGTATCAGGCAGTTCTGCGGTCATTCCATAATCCTCAGTAATCATTATCCTGTTGTCATACCTGCCTACATTCTTTGTGTTTGCATTTTCCCAGAATGATTTTCCCTGTGCGCTTCCGATTTCAAATTCGCCGTTCCTGTCCCTTATCTGAAGCCAGTCTTCAACTTTAAAACCATCGCTTAATGCTATATGCTTGACCCAGGTAAACTCAGACAAATCTATCTTATTAACAGGATCATAGCCACCGCGTTCAATATCACAGACACCATTATTCTGCTCAACAACGAGCTTAATTGCCTTGTCTCTCTTAAGGCCTTCAGGCACAAAACCGGTCAATTCCCTTTTTTCACCGCTTTTGCTTCTTAGTTCTATTCCAAATTCAACAAAGGGAAGGCCGTATTTCTTCTGCAGTTTTCTTTTTACAACTAGGTGATTGTACGCTTGCACTAATGGCTTCAGAACAACTGGCCTCCCGCTAGGCATGGGGGTTAATAGGCGAATTAGTTTTAAATAGGTTTAGCTTACACGACGGGTCTCATGCTCAAAAGCCTTGGAAGTGAAAGCTTTGCAAACGGTTTTCCCTCGTTAATAGCTTCTATGTCCTTTTTCAAATCAGCCAGCTTCATCTGCTTTTTCTCGCCTGTTTTTCTAAAATCAACAGAAAGCTTTCCCGATTTGATTTCCTTGTCTCCAATCACAGCAATGTAAGGAATCCATTCTTTCTGCGCTTCTCTTATCTTTTTTCCAAGGGTCTCATCCCTGTCATCAAAATCAACACGGATTTTTCCCTTGTCAAGCTCTTTCATTATTTTTTCAGCTTCTTTTTTCTGAGCTTCACTTACAGGTATAATCCTGACCTGAGTTGGAGACAAAAATTCAGGAAGCATTGCTTTTTCTCCTTTTGCCATTCTCATTGCTTCCTTTTCAAGAAGGGCGTAAATAACCCTCTCAATGCTTCCGCTTATGGATGCATGCATAATCAAGGGCCTTTTCTTCTGGCCGTCCTTGTCAACAAAACTAATATCATATGTGTCAGCATTCTCGACATCTATCTGTACTGTTGTCAATGCGCTTGCCTTGCCCATTGAATCAACAAAATTGAATTCAAATTTGGTGATAAAGTATGCATATCTCTCCTTAAACAGCTCGAGCAGTATCGGTTTTCCTGCTTTCTTGACCATTTTCATATACCAGTCCTTGTTCTCTTCAAAGAAATCCTCCTGAATCCTGAATCCTACTTCGCTTTCCAGACCATACTGAGCCAGCCATTCCAATCCCAAGTCGAACTGCTTTTCAAAATCAGCTTTTGCCTGTTCGATATCTGCAGCAAAAGTGTGCATATCAGGCATTGTAAATGCACGCAGTCTCTTCAATCCTGCCAATTCTCCGCTCTGCTCCCTCCTGAAAGAATATCTGGTAAGCTCAAACATCTTCAAAGGCAGGTGCTTATATGACATCACCATGTCATGAGCAATCAAGAACTGCCCGAAGCATGCAGCAAATCTCAGGAACAGCGTTTTGTCTTCGCTCTGCACAACATACTGTCTTGCAGGGAATCTGTTCAGGTATTTCTTGAGCGTTGGATGCTCGAAATCATACATTATAGGAGTTTCAACTTCCATTGCCCCATAATTTACACAAGTATCTGTTATAGACTGCTCAAGCAGTTTCTTGACAAGCCTTCCTTTAGGCAAAAACCTGAAATTTCCAGGGTCGCTGCCCGGCTCATAATCAATCAGCGAATGCTCTTTCATCAATCTTATGTGCGGGGGCTCTTTTTCATATGCCCTTACTTTCTTTGTTTCATAAGTTGCAAATTTCTTCAGGTTTTCATGCTTTCCATACTTGAATTTTTCAACTTCGTGTATCTTTCCGTCAACATCAAGGATAACGAATCTTGTCTTGATTTCAGCTTCTTTCTTCACGCTTTCAGATATCTCCTCTTCAGCTTCTTTTTTCTCCTTTTCGCCTGCATGGAATTCCCTTGACAATTCACTGAGCGGATGGCCTTTGCATTTCAACGTATATCCCTTGTACCATCCGAATGGAGAATGGTCAACAGTATATTTTTCTTTCTTAAGAATCTCTTCTGTTTTTGAAAGAACTTTTACAGCAACGCGCGGAGCAGAAGGCTTTGATGTGAGATGGACCAAAGGATAAAGAAGTATATTGTCTGTTTTCACCTGCTTTGCAACATCAGAAACCTGCTTTGCCAGTGCTTTTGCAGTTGCAGGAATATCCTCATCGTCTTCCTCAACCGAAGTAAAGACAACAAGAACCTCATCATATCTCTTTGGGTTTTTGTCCTTTATTTCCTCAGCATCCTTTATTGCCTTTTTCACAGGTATGACTTCTATGAAATCTGCATGTATCGTTAAAATTCTCATATTAATTCACTTCCGAGAATATAGGTCTTACACCAAAAGAGTTTTTATGCTTTTCAAATCAGTAGGGGTACTCACAGTGGTCCCAGATGAACTGGAAAAACTTCCGGTATCCGTCCGCCAGCCTCCTGCTTTTCATCACAAACTGTATTGGCTCTTCTGGCAGTTGTCCAGGTGCGACTCCTACAAACGTAACAACCCTGTCCCCGAATATATCAACAGCAGTGGGGGAGGAATATTTTTTTGGCATGAATTTGTACGGTTTTCCAACTACCTTAAGTATCTCCGGCTTTTTCTCTTTTACTTCGTGGTCAAAAAGATGCATGAATTTGATTCCTTTTCTTTTCCTTTCCCTTTCGAATTTGGGCAAAAAGTGCTGCAGCCTTGGGTCGAGCCAGAATGCCTTTGCGCCTATGAAGTAAACTGTTTCACCCACGTCCAGAATGTCCTGTAAATAATTCTTGAACCCTTCTATCCCCTTGTACATGTAGGCGTTTTCTTCTACTTCCACGCGCCTGAACCTGCTTTCAAGCTCTGGCAATACGGCTTTCAGCTTTGATTCTTTTTCCGTTATAATGTCGAGAAGGCGGCTTGGGTTTATTGCCCTGTAATATTTCTTCTTATGTATGAAAACCTCTGAAACAAGCCCTTTTTCCATAAGCTTTGCAAGGCTGTCATACACGTTCCTCCTGTGGACTTTGGACTTTGCAGCGACGTTCTCTATGTCCGCCTCTTTCAGCTTAAGCAGTGTCTCATAGACCTTTGATTCATTGGTGCTCAGCCCTGCTTCCTTCAGTGTATTTTCGTACATACTATCTATGGTGCTATATATCACCACAATTATTTAAATATAAGGTATGTCGTAGTAAATATCATAAGGTGTATAAAGATGGGAAAAATAAAGAAAATCAAAAAAATAAATGTGGAATTGCCTGATGCAGCAAAAACATTTCAAAAAATCAAGTTAATACGGGAAAGTTTGAACAGGCGAATGGAGGGAGATTATGATTCTGTTTCTGATGTACTGGTTTTCTGGAAGTACAATGATAGGGGGCTTAGAGCAATGATGGAGATGGAAGTGGATAACTGGCGGACCTTCTGGCAGGAAAGACTATTTGGTCCTTACAACCCAGATGGAGTGAAGCTGTTTGATGAAGGCAATTGTTGGCTGTCAGAACATGATGGAATAGCTATCGGGAATGGCAAAGAAAAAGAACCATACCATCCAAGCGAAGCTGCAGTAAACCTGATGATTATTCTTTCAGAAAGCCGTCATGCATTAGATTGGGAAAATGAATTAATAAAATTACAATTTAGAGGTATATACTTTGAAAAGGGTGGTCCTCCACATGATGGTTTCGAATATGCAAATTTAGCGAAGGTTTTGGATTC
>Ga0180433_10008361_pt1 | contig 12896 bp, 12 predicted proteins | sample SS_ome_8_FD_132980 | JGI IMG/M metagenome (GOLD analysis project Ga0180433, IMG submission 132980) | Hypersaline lake sediment archaeal communities from the Salton Sea, California, USA - SS_1_D_1 metaG | ecosystem: Environmental > Aquatic > Non-marine Saline and Alkaline > Hypersaline >... | reverse complement strand
GATGTATCTAGTAATGATCTCCTTAAAAAAGTTACTAATCAAAAAATAATGAGTGATTTTATTAAAAAAACTTTTTTTAAACAAGGTAAAAATCTAAATTTTAATGATAAACAGATAAATGAATTTAAAAAAAATGGTAATATAAAAATAGAAGAAGAATTTTTAAATAATGCATTAATAATTTTAAATAAAATTATTTTAAAAAACAAAAAGGCTATAATTTATTATAAAAAAGAAAAAGATGCGCGTAATCGGCAATATTATTTAACTAGTTTACCATTTGATATTAATAATGTTAATATTAAGGATATTGAACAATGTCCAGATTATAGTAAAATTAAAATTTGTAATAAAACTACTAGTTTACCACCTCGAATAGATACTATAATAAGTAATTTATCTGAGAAAGATAAACAAAAAATAAAAAATAGAACTAAAAAACAAATAGAATTATTTAAAAAAGCCTTTTCTGGTAATGATAGTGAATTATCAAAAAAAATAAAATTATTAAAAGATCAAGAAAATAGTAATATTACAAAAAGTGTTATAATCTATGATTTAGTAAAAAAAATTCTAAATAAACCTGACCCAAATAAACCTGAGCCAAATAAATTTGGATTATTAGCTAAATATCAAGATATTTCGAGAACCAGTTTTGAAGAGTTAATTGAGAATCAACGTATTAGAATAGTGGATAATTTCAAAGAATATAAAAGTGATAAACTATTTGCTGAAGAAACTTTTAAAAAATATATAGAAGATATAGTTAAAAAATATTTTGAAGAGAGAGAAAAACTTAAAAATGATGATTATAATAGTAGTATAACATTACAATTAAAATTAGATGATGAGAATCTAAAAAAAATTCCAAAATCAATATTTAGTAGAGATACTTGGCATGAAAAATATGAAGATACTTATAGTTATTTTGACAATAATTATAAAAAAACTAAAAAACAATTAAACGATTATAAAAAAGAATGTAAAGAATTAGATAAGAGTGGCAATTATACTATTAAACAACAAAAAATTATAGATAATTGCAAATCATTATGTGGATATTCTATTCCTGGGTATAGTATTGTAGACTGTTCAAAAAATCACTTATATTGTAATATTTGTAAAACATTTGTTAATTGTTCATTTGGTACTAATATTAGAAATCAATGTAAAACAAGAAAATCTAAATATCCTATACTAAAATTAAAACCTGATACAAAAGCCGATTTAATGTCTAATCTTTTTAAAATTCAAAGACCACCAATTAAAACATTAAAATATCCAACTAATATCATTACTTTTGGTAACCCTCCAATTCCTCGTGGTGGTAAAAAAAAAACTAAAAAAGCTAAAAACCCGAAACCTTATAAACGAGGCAAAACTATAAAACGATATAAAAAATATAACAAGAGAAAAACATATAAACGATAAAATAAATATTTATAACAAACTATTTATTTTATATTTAAATTTACCATAAATTCTAATATTAAATCTTCAGGAATTTCATTAAAATCTACTAGTTTTTTATTTTTTTCATATCTTTCATATGCATTTTCTATTTTAAGTTGTTTTTGAAAAGCTATATTATCATTAAAATATTTCATTGCTGTTTTAGGTCCACATTTTTTAAATATTCCTGGTATATCATCACTTTTATCTCCTATTACTATTTTACAAAATAAATCTTGTTCTGCATTTCCTGACCATTTTTTACTAGTAGTTAAATCTTGATATTTTAGATTGATGATTTTAACATTCACACTTGCTAATTGTAGATAATCCATATCATTTGCGATAATATATATATTTGAATCTGGTAGTTGTGATCTTATATACTTACAAGTTAGAGCATTACAATCATCTGCTTCAAGACGTTCATGATATAGAGTTTGGATATCTAAATCTTTAAGAATATCTTTTCCTAACTTAAAGAATGGTCCACCCATAAATGTATCATCATATTCACGATTTTCTTTATATTTATCAAATAGACTATTTCTCCAAATATCTTTTCTTGGACAATCTAAAGCTGCGAAAAGTTTATAATCTTTAATTTTTAGTCTTTTCGGTATCTCTTTTAATTTTTCTATAAATGTTTTTTTAAATTTCTCTACAAATATTTCATTTTCAATAGGATTATTTAGTTCTACATCTGGTTGAGCTAACTTCCACCATCCAATTAAAGCATAAAATCTATAAAATATAAAGTAACTAGTGTCTAACAATATATAATTTGTTGATGTCATTATAGTTAAATATATAAAATAATATATAATTCAATTTTTAAAAATATATATTATTTTAATTAAAGATCTAGACTAATAGTGTTATTACTTTTACTAGATGACTGTTTGCGGTTTGACTTTGGTTGTTTTTGACTACTTAATTCTTTTAATTCTGAAATACTTACAGTACTAGGATCACGTTCCTCATTATTATCAGCAGTAACATTTACTTGTTTAGTTTTTAATCCAGATAAAAGTTGACTTATATCACTTGGACCTTTCATTTCAGCTCGTTTTTGTGGGGCAGGAGTTTTAATCTGTTGTGGTTCATCTAATGGAGCAAATTTTTCTTGAATACTTATACCAGCTTGAGTTTTGGAAGAAGTTAGATCAGGTCGGTTAGTTGGTGGTGCATAACGTTGACTTTTGGCAGTTTGAGTTTGCATTGGTGGAGGAGGGGATCCCATATTTGGTGGTGGAATATCATTATTTCCTGGAACAAAATTATTCATAAAATTACCAAAACCTGGGTTAGATTCTCCCATAGAATTAACTGCTGCCTGTGTAAATTGTTGCATTAATTCAGGATTTTGTTTCATAATATCGTCCATACCAGGTAAGGCAGATTTAAACATAGTATTTGTCATATGAACCATAATAGCAGAACCACCTAGTTGGAAAAGAAGTTTAAGTTCAGGGGCTAATTTAGCTTTGGATTTATATTTGTCATGTAATTCCTGAAATATTTCATCATAATCACTAATATTTTCATTAACCTGTTCACCCCAACCATCCATTTTAAGATCAAAAGGATCAAACTTACTATTTAAAAATTCTAAACCAGTAACACAAGCCATCAACATTTTACCTTGGAATTTTACACTATTTGCTTTTTCTCTCTCCGCAATAATCATTTCATATTCTCCCTGTAACTCTTGTAATGGCGAATCCATTGTATATTTTTTGGTTAAATTAGCTCCTTTTCGTTCAAGATCTTCTAATCTCCGTAAGTATTTAAATTTCTCTCTTACCAATTCTTCTCGTGTCATAGGTGCTTCATCAGAAACTACTGGTATAGGATTTACTTTTCCATAACCATCCCAAGTTTTATTAATATTTAAATTTGTGGCTGTTTGTTCGCCTAGAGTAGAAGAATCACCACCGAAGTTTACTGCTTTTTGAGTTGTACTTTCAATATTAATTGTATTATCATCTTTACTATCAGAGAGAGAATTAATAGCACTATTAAATAACGATGATCGTGAATTTTCAGTGTGTTTTTTATCTATATCTATACTTAAATCGTTTAGTTCATTTTCTAATTCACTTAGCTCACCAAGTCCAACATCTCCTGTAGATCCTCCTTTTTTTTTTTCATTCATTAATAATTCTATTCCTCCACCAAAATTAACAGAAGGTTGTTTACCTAGTGTAGGTTCTGATGAAGTATTTAAATTTATATCGGTTTTACCATCTCCACTATTTAATTCTATAACTACTGGTTCAAGCTCACTCATTATACATAGATAAGAACATATAATTTTAAGTAATACGAATTAAATATTATTTAAAATTATATTTTGAATTTATTGACTAAATTCATTATTTTGTCATTATCTTGTGATAAAAACCAAATCGCTTGCAAAAATGAATCTGCTAAATCATCACGTTTTTTATGTTTGTTAAACATTTCTACTACTTTTTCTTTGTTTATATTATCCATAATATTTTCTACTAAAATATTTTTAGTTATGGTTACGCTTAGTTTTTTTCTCTCATTGTAAGTAGTTTTTTTTGTCCCAATAAATGTTTTAAGTTTATTAGCTGCTGATATATATAAAATATTATCTATATTTTTCATTATAAAATATTGACTTATCATTCCTTGAATACAGTTCATTCTATTAGCAATAGGGCTTATCTGATTTTCTATTAAAACATAATCTATATTAGTAAATGTAAAAACATCTATTTTATTTAAATTATCTCTTATAGATTTTCCTATATCAATTAAATTTATACTATTACATTTTAAATTCGATATAGAATTAAGAAGATTTTTTTCAATATATTGTTCAATTTGTTGTATTATTGATTGTTTATTATTTTTTGTAACTTCTATATCATACTCGTTACAAAGAAGATTAAGACTATCTAATTTTAATGATTTATATTTTGTTATACTTGATGTAGGTAGTTTATAATTTGATGAATTTGCATGTGTTTTGCAATAAAAATTTTCATCTTTATAGTATTGGGCTTGTTTATTACATACTTTTATATTTTTTTTATTTTTAATATTACAATTACATTTATAAGTTTTTTCTTCTGAAAGGTTAATTACATCCCAAAATTTAACATCAAAACCATCATTATTACTTTCTAAAATACAAATAGCTAAATTTTTTATTCCTACATCAATACTTAACACTTTCATATATATATACTTATTATAACTTTTAATATTATATATAAAGTTATAATATTTAATTATGACTATTTAAATTTATAACCGGTGTAAATTTACTAGCAGTATAGAGATAATTTTTTAAATAATTATCTTTTAGATCACTATTCTCAAATGGTAAATAATTATCAGTTACACCTTGTATAAGATAAGGATTTTGTACTAAAGGTTTATTTTCTGATACAGTAATTATATTAGAACAATTACCTAATGCAATACTTTGATTATTTGCAATTATAGTATCAGCATTTTTCATTAATAATAATCTATAATCCATATTTGAAGTCATATATAAATATTAATTATTTTATTTTATTTATTTAATTTTTATTAAATAATTTTAGTAATTGATCTTTTTTCATATTTTTTAAATTTTCAGCACTTTCTAATGAATCTTTTAATGCTAAATCACGAAGATCGTCGACTTTCATTTTTGATAAACTTTTGCCCGAACTTTTTTTTGTACTGTTATCAGAATTATTTTTTTCTAAGCTACTATCGGTTATTTCTTCTACAGGTTCATAATCTTTTACACTATCTTGATCACTATCGTCACTATCTTGATCACTTTCTTCACCACTATCATTTTTATTATTTTCAGTTATAAGCATATCAGTTATATCTGCAACTGCTACAGTTTTAATGTTTTCACTACCTAAATTAACCTCTTCAATATTATCTAAAGTTCCAATATCAATTTCTTGTGTAGTCAATGTAATTTCTTTTTCTTGAGTTTCAGGATATATTTTTATGTCTTCTTCTTCAGAATCATCATCGGAATAGTCACTTTCATCATCAGATACTTCTATCTTACTATTTTCTACTTCAGATTTAAGTTTGCTCTGTTCGATTGCTGAATTTACAGCAATACTTGAAGCTAATTCTGTAGGAGAATTATTTTGATATTTGATAATAAATGATTGTAAAACTTTTCCTTGTTCAACAATACTATTTTCTAATATTTTAAATCGGCGTAAACAATAAAACATTATTACTCCAGAAACTAATAAAGTCATAGCCAATGATATTATAAACCCAATGCCTTCTAAGCCAAATAAATTCATTTAATTATGATTTATATATATTTTTTAAATTATAATTAAACGTATAATTATAATTAAACGTATAATTATATATCTATATTTTTTATTATAGTTTTTGCATTATCTATTATATTTTTATTATAACCTAAGTCTTCTAAAACCTTAATTCCTCCCTTAATATTAGAAATACCTTCATCTAATTTATAAGTGTTGTTATTTTTTAACACTTTCATATGTTTATTAGTTACTTTTTTATTTTTATCTAATAATTTACATAGTGAAACATAGTGTGTAGTTAATATATAATTAATATTAGCATGATTTGATAAATATTTTAAGAAGCTATATGCACTTGCAATTGCTTCTGAAGGATTAGTTCCAGAATATATTTCATCAAAAATACAAAAATGTCTCTCTTTACTAGAATTATTTATTAAACTATCTAAAATTTCTTTACACCGTCTTGCCTCTGCTTGAAATAAACTGTCTCTTTGGGATGTATCTGGTATATTAATATAAGAATGTATATAATTATAAGGATTTATTGTTGCCTTTTTATAACAACCTACTCCAATTTGTTGCGAAATAATAATATTAAAAAGTGTGGTTTTTAATAGAGTAGTTTTTCCAGCTGCATTAGGGCCTGTTATTAATATTTGTTTGTTTAAATTATAAGTGTTTTTAATAGGATTATTATTAATTAATGATGCAAAATATGCATCTATAAAAGTAGTAGTTTTATTGCTAAATTTACAATAGTTTATTCTAGAATTACTAATATGATTCTGAATATTTTTAATATTTAATAAATAATAGTGTAAATCAATACAATATTCTAATGATTCTCTAAAAAGATAATTTGTATTTAATTCATAGAAGCATTTGAGTATATTACCAATTTTTGTAATATGAGTTATTTTAATTTTATGTAAATCTATTTTTTCAAGCTCAGTTTTTAATAATAGTAAGTTATTTTTTATTTTGGCATTTGATTGTAAAAAATTATTAAATGATTTTTTTGAATATTTACTAATATTATCTATATTATTAATAGAAAAGTCTATAAATTTATTTATACTTAATAATGTATCTTGTATTTTGTATATATTTTTGTAAAAATTATAACAAGATGTTATATTTTGATATAAGTTGAATATATAAAATCCTAGTGAAAATATTAAAAATATTTTTTGACTAATATCAACTTCTGAAAATCTAGAAAATAATTGTCCTATTATATGATTCTTAAATAATTTAATTATTGTTTCGACATAAGTAGTAAATGAAACCGGTAACCCCTGAAATTTTAAAATAAAAAAAGGCATTATTAACATAATAATAGGAATAGCTAAACTTAAAACAGGCGAAGTTAAATTATATATAGTTAAAATTTGTAATATAGATGGCGATTTATTAAGACTTTTAAAATAATCTACATCAATATATTTATATTTTTCATAAAATCCTGTTTCATTATTAATTTCAGTTAATATATTTTCTACATCACATACATTATTATCATTATAATTTTTAATAGGAGTATATTTTTTTAAGAAATCTTGATTATCTTTTAGAAATTCTAAATCTGTTGTATAATATTCACTCCATTTATTTACTAATTTAGTTGAATTATTTGATAAATCTGATAATATATTATTATATAGAGAGTTGTTAGATATATCTAACAATTCTAAATCGGTTTTTATATTATCATTTAATTTATATTTGTTATCTAAATAATATATTGGTAACTGAAATTCTATTTTATCGTGTAATTCTTCTTGTTTTATATTATTATTTGTTATATTAGAAAACATAAATAATAATATATTCGTATTCTATTTTTTACAAGTATTTACGAAATTATTAATTACCTTTATAATCACTAGGTAATTCACTAATTTGAGTATTATAAAAACTTTCGATTTCTTTTAGATTTCTTATATCTCTACGAGTTACAAAATTTATAGCCACTCCTTTTCTACCCCATCTTCCACTTCTACCAATTCTATGTAAATATGTATTTACACATTTTGGAATATCAAAATTTATAACCGTACTTACTTGTTGAATATCAATACCTCTAGCTGTTACATTTGATGAAATTAATACTCTACTATTACCTAATCTAAATTGTTCATAGTTTTTTTGTCTATCTTGTTTATCTAAATTACTATGAATTTGACATACTGGATATCCATCTTGACTCATAGCATCATATAGATCAGAAACACGCCGAACGCTATTACAATAGATAATACACTGGGTTACTGAAAATGTACTAAATAAATCTTTAAGTGTTTCATATTTCATATTATCATCGTCTAAATTAATAAAATATTGTTTAATACCTTCTAGGGTTAACTGCTCAGCTTTTACTATTATTTTTACTGGATTTCTCATAAATTTTTCTGTTAAATAGTGTAACTGTGATGGCATAGTAGCACTAAATAATGCTATTTGAATGTCATTTGATAAATATTGAAATACGCTATATATCTGTTCTTTGAATCCAGACGACAACATCTCATCTGCTTCATCTAATACTACAAATTTGATTTTATCAGTTACAATATTTTTTCTTCTCATCATATCGTGAATTCTACCTGGACAACCCACTATAATATGAGGAGAACTATCTTTCAATAATTTTACATCTATTTCTGTTGATGTTCCTCCTACTAATAACTGAGATCTAAGTTTTTTTATATTAACACCTATAGAATCTAATACTTTTTTTATTTGTGAAGATAATTCACGTGTTGGTGACATAATAATTACTTGAGGTAAATCAACACTTAAATCTACTAATTCTAAACTTGATATTGTAAAGCAGGCAGTTTTACCAGTACCTGATTGCGCCTGTGCAATAACATCTTTTCCTTCTAATATCGGACAAATCGATTTTCGCTGAATTGGACTAGGTTTTTCAAATCCATATGCATAAATACCTCTTAACAGCTGAGGGTTTATATCTAAATCATCCCAAGAATTAATTGTTTTTAAATTATTGTCATTATTGTCATTATTGTCATTATTTTCTAAATTATTATCGGAATTATTTTGAGACATAATATTATTTAATCATATTTATTTAAATAATATTTCTTTTATTACATATTAATCAGTTTTATATTTTAACAAAACATAAGTTTGAATAATATTACTAATGCTAAAATTTGCCATACACTAGTTACTGGTTTCACAACAGTAACTACTTTTACTAATACACGATTCCAAAGATATTCTCCAATTAGTAATAAAATTACTAGTGAAATAAAACTAACGATTAATCCACCTACTAATTCAGCTGCTGGGTGATATCCAGCAACCATATGTCCAACTCTTTTTTTTGCTTCTCCCATTAATATATATATAGATATAAAAAATATAAATAATAAGTTATTATTTATATAAATGAGATATAGTCTAGATGATTTTGAAAATTATATAAAAAATAATAATATTGAAAAACTAAATGATGAAACCCTAGCTATTATTGAAAAAATAGCTAGTGAGGTTGGAGCGCCCGAATATAGTAAAACACCACAATTTAATAAATTACGTAGAAAAAAACCAAATGATTTTAATGACGATGACTGGAATATAATAAGACAATTTCAAGCTACTGAATTTATAAAACGCGAAGGATTAGATATAAATCTTTTTAATGTGAGAAAATGTCTAAATGTTTTAACTGATAAAAATTATGATACAATATTACAAAAAATTTCTAATGAATTTAATGAGGTAATTACTACAAAAACACCTAATGATGTTTTAGTATTATGCAATTTATTTTATGAAATATGTTCTCAAAATATTTTATATTCAAATTTATGTGCAAAATTATATACTGATTTAATTAGTATAAGCGATAATTTAACAAATGTAGTTAATAAAAATATTGAACTTAGTAAAAAGAGAATAGATGAAATTACATATATAGATCCAGATGAAAATTATGATAAATTTTGTGAAAATAATAAATTAAATGAAAAAACTCGAGCACATTTTATGTTTTTTGTTAATCTAATGAAAAATGATATTGTTTCATATACTTGTATATATGATATTATCGAATATCTATTTACTAAATTACATATTCTAATTAAAGAAGGTAATAAAAAAAATGAGTTAGATGAAATTAGTGAACTAATATATATATTAGTTTCTAATTCTTTTAATAAAATTAGAGATAATGATAATAAAAAATATGATTATATTTTTAAATCTGTAGAAGAAATTACTAAACTTAAAGTAAAAACTACTCCTGGTGTTAGTAATAAATGTATATTTAAACATATGGATTTACTAGATGAATTATGAAATATTAACACAAAATGCAAATGGTAAATGTTTACCATTTTGATTTTTTGTAGAAATCATATCTAGCGTAGGAGCCTTATCAATAATTTTATATTCTGTCGGATTTGATGATCTGCCTATATAAAATGCAATAGTAGATATATTCTTTGATTTTAATTTGGCAAGTAATTCTTTTGGAACAATTAAATAAATTATATGATAATTATACTCTTTTTGATTAATAACATTTTCTGTTGTTATTTTGTTTTCTAATTTATATAAAATATCTTCTGTACATCTTATTGCCGTTATATATATTTTATAGTTAGGATATTGGAGTTGGATACTTTCTGTAAACATCTTATTTAATGCATCTTGATCTTTAATCTCTTTTGGAATAGTAACCATTATTTCTTGTCTGCACATATATGGTAGTAGACAAATAGTTGGCGGAATATAGGTTGGTTTGACACATGGTTCATAAATTGGTCCAATTGTTGCGCAAATAGGTTCTTGTTCCATATTTTGAATATCCATTACAGTGGAAAAAAAATAATATATTTTTTTCAATTTTTTACTTTTTATTTAAAAAGATGATTATAATATGTAATATGAATATTACATATGATATAATAGAAACTCAAGAAGATCATACAAGTGATGATCTTTCTAATAATCTAGATAGTGTAAATAGTGTAGATAATTTAATGTATAACCAAGATGAAATATTAGCATTAGTAACAAATTATAATCTTAATTACAGTGTAAGTTATTTAAATAGTATACTGGAATTTTATAATATAAAAAAAAATAAAAAAAAAATGAAAAAACAAGATATAATAGATACAATAGTAGATTTTGAAACTAATTTAAATAATAAAACTATTGTATCAAAAAGAATAAGACTATTTGCAAATTTTATAGAATTAAAAAATAATGATTTTTTTAATAAATTTATTATAGGTTCTTTATAATAATTTATATATACAAATTATATATGGATGTTACTTCATTCCAGGCGCCTCTAAACATAAAAAAATTATTCATAAAAGATAAAAAAGAACAAGAAAAAGAACAGTATCTAGTTGTTCCTAATATTAAAATAGATGAAAAATACAATATTTATCTCACCAGTAAATCTCCTGAATTAGTTGATGGGTTATTAAATTTAGATGCAAATAATTTGTTATTAATTAATTATTATGTACCCGAAACACCTACTTTTACAATAGAAAATTTAACAAAAACTATATTATTACAAAATTTAGATAAATTATTTACAAATACGAGTGATATAAATATAGCAAGTGAAACTTTACCAAAATCTATAAAAGAAGAGTCTAAAACTTTATCTCCAAATTTAACTAAATCACTATTAGATGAAGCTAAAACTAAAGAACCAGCTATAGAACTAGGATCGTCTATAGGGTCGTCTATAGGATCATCACCTAGTTTATCGGTTGATAGTATAGTGAATGGTAAAGATTGGCCAGATAAATGTAATGTAACTTTAAATAAACGTGATAGTAATTGGATAAAAGATTTTTATGGCGAAGATTACGATATATATGATGTTCCTCCAGATGGAAATTGTTATTTTTATTCATTTATTGAAGCATTAAAATATAGATTACCTTTGGATGACAAAACTAATATTAAATACATACCCGATAAACTATTAGAAGTATTAAAAACTATTATAGAAATCAACGAAATAATACCACATGATCCATTAGTTAAATTACAAGAAATATCTAATACTTTACCAAGTAGTATGTGTAGTAAATATAATTTGTCTGTATTGGCTTTACGATATATTCTATCTTTAGAAGCAGACACAGAATATTTTAATACATATATTTTTAGATTTGATAGTGAAGAAGAAAAACAGGCTGCCGGAATAGAAGATGTTACAACATTAGATGAATTTAAAAAATATATATTAACAGATAAATATTGGGCTGATGAATGGGCAATTTCAAAATTTCAAAAATTATTTAATATTCAATTTGTTATATTTGATGAATCAGAAAAAGAGTTGGTAGGCTGTAGTTTAACAGGAGAGATATATTCTAGCGCTATTTCTAAAGAAGAAGTATCTACAATACTTTTAAATTGGATTGGAAATAGTCATTATCAATTAGTAACATTTAATGATAATGCGGTAATTGATTTTGATGATTTACCATCTATAGTGAAAGATAGTTGTTTATCAAGAACTACTGGTGGAAAGTTAAAAAGACATAAAAAAGAGAAAAAAACAAAGAAAAAATATATAAAATCGACAAAAAATAAAATAACAAAAAAACATATTAAAAACCATACAAAAAAACATATTAAAAACCATACAAAAAAACATATTAAAAAGTCAAAAAAAATGACTAATAAACAGATAAAAAAATCAAAAACAAAGAAAAAAAAATAAAGTCTAAATATTATATAAATGAGTGATTGTAAAAATTTAAATAATACTTTAAATAATACTTTAAATCGTAGTTTAAATAGTAGATTATTAAATAAATTTATAAAATTTTGTTATAATACGCTGACTGATGGAGAAAATATTTTAAAGAATACTAAAATAAAGATAGAAGTCATTAACAATAGTATTAATAAAATATCTTCTCGATGGATGCCAAATAAAATATTAAAATTTATAACTACAAATAAAGGAGTAACTTATAAAGTTACAACAAATATAAATGGTATTAATATAGTTATATATTATACTTGTTATGAAAAAATAGATACAAATACTATATTGTATTATACTAACAATACATTATTAGTAATATATTTATTAACTATTAATAGTAGTAAAATATGCCCAAAAAATACAGAAATTTATTT
>Ga0180433_10008360_pt1 | contig 12898 bp, 8 predicted proteins | sample SS_ome_8_FD_132980 | JGI IMG/M metagenome (GOLD analysis project Ga0180433, IMG submission 132980) | Hypersaline lake sediment archaeal communities from the Salton Sea, California, USA - SS_1_D_1 metaG | ecosystem: Environmental > Aquatic > Non-marine Saline and Alkaline > Hypersaline > Sediment... | reverse complement strand
TGAGTACGGATTTGAAATTCCATGATTTTTCCGTTTATACCGAAAACAGTGGTGTGCAGGCTTTGGTAGTTGTTTTCTTTTGGCGCGGCAATGTAATCTTTGACGCGGCGCATTTTGGGTTTCCAGTGTTTGTGAATTATGCCCAGCATGCGATAGCAGTCTTCTTCTTTTTCAACCACCACGCGCAGCGCAAAAACGTCGGTTATTTCATTAAAGCTTTTTTTCTTTAATTTCATTTTTTGATAAATACTGTAAAAATGTTTAAAGCGTCCGTCGATTTTACATTTAATATTTGCCTGCGCCGCGCTTTTTTGCAATATGTTTTTTGTTTTTTGAATGTATTTTTCGCGATTTCTTTTTTCGTGGATATTAAAGCGTTTGGAAATTTGTTCGTATTTTTCCGGTTCAATAATTTTAAAAGCATAATCTTCCAGTTGCCAGCGCAGACGCCACATACCTAGTAGATCGGCAATAGGTGATAGGATTTCCATTGATTCTTGCGCTTTGCGTATAATTCTTTCATCATGAGGAGCAGTTGAAGTTTGTATCCGATGCAAGTTTGAGCACATTTTTATTAATATCACGCGCAGATCTTGTGCCATGGCTAGAACCATTTCTCGCAGATTATTAATATATTTTGAATTATTATTAGATTTGATTTTGGCGATTTTTTCAAATTTTTCCAGCAAACCGGCAATTTCACTACCAAACATTTGTTTTATTTCTTGAGTATTGATATTAGTACACATGGGGATTTCGTGCAAAAGTGCTGCGCAGATTGTGTGTGAATCAATGTCTAATTCTGAAATTTTTTGTGCTGTTTCAATAACATGTTGCAGATTTTCATGATCATTATTTTTTGTAAATTCAGATCTTACAAATTCATGGCAATGAACAATTTTTTTGATTTCAGGATCTATTTTTTGTTCAATTTTTTTTATGATTTTAGGTTTTTTTTGTGCTAAATCAAATAAAAGGCAAGCACTGATAAAGCTGATTCCAGCGTTTCTTTTGGCTGAATTTAGAGCTTTTTCAATTGCACTATTATAAATTGATTTTCGTTCATTAAATCTAAATTTAGCCAATTCTGAGCGCAAAAACTCATGCGTTTGATTCAGGACTTCGGCATTTGCGGCTAATTGGTTTTCTTTTGCAAATTGAATTATTTGTTCTATGCTCATACTTATATTTAATCATATTTTAGGAAAAAAACAAGGGTCTCCCTAAAAATGCTTGACATTATGGAAAAAGTTTGCTATAATAGGGTTGTTGATGATAAGGGGTAAGATCCTTAAGCAAGAACTCCTCGGCCTTTGGTCAAGGAGTTTTTGTTTTGGGAAAACAAAATATAAAATATAAAAAATAAAATACACATATTTAAATACTAGAATACAAAATGAAATATTTAAATATTTTGATATTATATTTTTATTTTTAAGTTTGTATTTTTAGTATTTTATATTTTATTTTTTATATTCAAAAAACAGCAACGTAGTATGCTGTTTTTTGAGTGTAGGGCCCTGGATTGAAACCCCAATTAAAGTTGATGATAAGGGTATCACAGGTACCCTACGCAAAACAGTATAGCAGATTGTATTTTGAAATGCAACATATAAAATTTAAAAACGCGCGCCATATGCGGTACGTATGTACCGCATATCGTAGAGACAGGTCTCAGACCTGTCTCTACATAATGTGTGTTCCACACACATTGGCGCGCGTTTTATTTTTTTTCACAATCTTTATTAGAACACTTAACCGTCTCCTTTGGTCCATGCACCATGAGCGCTCCGCACTTTTCACATTTTTCGCCGGTTGGTTTGCCCCAGAGTGTGAATTTGCATTTTGGATAATTGCTACAGCCGTAAAAAATTCCGCGTTTGCCTTTGCGCGAAACAAGTTCGCCACCGCACTCAGGACATTTGACGCCTGTTTTTTGGCTGAATGATTTTATAAATTTGCAGTCAGGATAATTTGAACAGCCAATAAATTTGCCATATCGTCCGCGTTTATATTCAAGCTGTCCACCGCACTCTGGACATTTTTCATCAAGCTTTTCAGCTTCTGGCTGATTATCCTCCTCACCTTCTATTGGTTTTGTGTTTTTGCACTCCGGGTATCCAGAGCAGGCCATGAATTTACCAAAGCGACCCATTTTAATAACCATTGGTTTTCCGCATTTATCGCATTTTTCATCTGTTTTTTCTTCTGTTAATTCTTTTTTTGTCAGTTCTTTGTCTTTTTTTTCTAGATTTTTATGAAAAGGATTATAAAATTCTTTAATAATCGGCTGCCATTTTTTTCCTTGATGCGCGATTTCGTCCAGATCATCTTCCATTTTTGCGGTAAACTGATAATCAACAATCTGCGGAAAATGTTTAACCAAAATATCGGTTACTGTTGTTCCAATATCTGTTGGTTTAAAGCGTTTTTCTTCTTTGGTAACATAATTTCGTTTTTCAATCGTATCCAAAGTCGGCGCATAAGTTGATGGTCTTCCAATTCCGTATTCTTCTAGAATTTTGACAAGCGAAGCTTCGGTATATCTTGGTGGCGGCTGAGTGAAATGTTGCATTCGATCAAGTTTGTCCAAATTTAGCGCTTCATCTTTTTTTACTTCCGGCAGTAAGGTTTCTTTTGAAGCTGTTTTGTAAACTTTCATGTAGCCGTCAAATTTTATTGTTTGACCGCTGGCTCGGAAAGAAAATTTATTATTTTCAGAATTAATATCAATTGAAGTTGAATTGAAAATCGCGTCATTCATTTGAGTGGCCACACTTCTGCTCCAGATTAAATTATAAAGTTTGAACTGTTTATCATTTAAGCAATTTTTAATTGAGTCAGGCGAATAATTAACATGCGTGCAGCGGATGGCTTCGTGCGCTTCCTGCGCTGCTTTGGTTTTGGTTTTAAAAACTTTTGGTTTTGCACTGGCATATTCTTTGCCAATTTGTTTTTCAATATAATTATGGCAGCTTGATAAAAATTCTTGTGACAAATTCAAAGAATCAGTACGCATGTATGTGATCAGACCGACCGAGCCGCGCTCATCTTTTAAATCAATCCCTTCATAAAGTTGCTGCGCCAGCATCATCGTTTGTTTGGCCGTAAAACCGAGTTTGTTATTCGCGTCCTGTTGAAGAGTTGAAGTCTGAAACGGAGTCGGTGATTTCTTTTTTATTTCTTTTGTTTCAATGTTAGCGACTTTATAATTCTGCTCCTTGATTTGTTTGGTAAATTTTTGAGCATCTTTTTCATTATTAATATCAAATTTTTTCAAAGTTTTGCCGTCAATGCTATGCAGTTTGGCTTCGATTTTGTCTTTTTTGTCATTTGAAAAAATCGCTTCCAATGTCCAATATTCTTCTGGTTTAAAAGCGTCGATCTCTCGTTCACGTTCCACAATCAATCTCACTGCCACTGATTGAACACGTCCGGCAGAAAGTCCGCGCGCTACTTTTTTCCACAGAAATGGAGACAATTCATATCCAACTAAGCGATCCAAAACGCGGCGCGCTTGCTGCGCATCAACTTGGTTCATGTCAATCTCGCGCGGATGTTCGAGCGAGTCTTGGATTGCTTTCTTGGTAATTTCATGAAAAGTGATTCTTTGCGAATTTTTTGGTTTAAGAATTTCTTTCAAATGCCAAGCAATCGCTTCTCCTTCGCGGTCTTCATCAGTTGCGAATAAAATGGAGTCGCTTTTTTTAGCCAAACCTTTTAATTTTGTAACTTGTTTTTTTGCTGTTTCCGGAATTTCATAAGTTGGCTCAAAATCATTTTCAATATCAATGCCCATCTGTTTTTTTGGCAGATCGCGAATATGTCCAAAAGATGATTCAACTTTGTATTCTTTTGGCAGGAATTTTGAAATTGTTTTTGCTTTTGTCGGTGATTCGACAATAACTAATTTTTGCATAGAAATATGATATAGATTTACAGATCTGTATACAGATAGTACAGATTTGTTAGGATTAGTTTTATATTGATCTGTATAATCTGTACATGAATCTGTAAATCTGTACCCTAATTTTTCCCATAATATGACAGACTTGATTTAGCTTGTCAAATTTTGCATATGATCATTAGAGGTCAGTTTCTCGAAGATGACTGCGCCATTTACATAATCAAATTGATTTTATGTAAGTCATATTGCCCAGATTCTTCACTTGTCCTTTCATCTCCAGCATCATGATCGTTGAGTTTACTTCAGTAATGCTGAAATCAGTTAGTTTGACCAGTTCATTGATATGGCGCGGTTCATTGGAAAGATGTTTGAGAATGGTTGCTTCTTCCGGCGAATCGGGGATAATTTCTTGATTGGTTTGAAATTGTTTGATTTCTTGCAGGTTTAATTCATCAAAAATATCTTCCACGCTTTGGATTAATTTTGCGCCTTGTTTGATAATGTTATTTGTACCGATTGACATGGGATTGGTGATATTTCCGGGTACTGCAAAAACTTCGCGATTTTGTTCAAGAGCGTATTTGGCGGTGATCAGAGCGCCGGAACTTTCACCGGCTTCGATCACGATTGTTCCCAGCGATAAACCGGAAATAATACGGTTGCGAAGAGGGAAGTGGTGCTTGAGCGGCATGGTGCCGATTGGAAATTCTGAAATAATGATTCCGTCATTAGCCAAGATGCCATTGGCCAGCGCGCGATTGGTGGCAGGATAAAGATTTTGATTGTCCAGGCCGGAACCAAGCACTGCCGCTGTTGGCTTGCGATTATTAACGCAAGTGATGTGCGCCAGAGAATCTATTCCCAGCGCCAGCCCGCTGACAATCAGCAAATCTTGAAGTAATAATTCTTCTGTTAATTTTTCAACAACTTGCCGGCCGTACTGCGTTGCCCGGCGCGAACCGACAATGGCAATGGCTTGTTTGTTTAATTGTTGCAAATTGCCTTTGTAATAAAGGATAAACGGAGCATGATGAGTTTCTTTGAGCAATTTTGGATAATTTGGATCTTGAATCGTAATTACTTGAATATTTTCTTTGTGCAGATTTTCCAATTCTTGATCAGGATTAATTTCGTTTTTCAAAAATGCCAGCTCTTGCGCTGATTTTTGATCAAGTCCGGCTGCTTTCAATTGCTCTATTCCAGCTTGCCAGATCTCTTTTGCATTATCAAAATGATTCAAAAGCAAAGTCATTGCTTTGGGTCCGATTTTATTTGTTTTTGAAAGCCCGATCCAATATTTTAATTGATTTGGTTGATTTTGTATAAAATTTGTCATATTATGTTATCATAACACCGGAAAAGCTCTTTGACAATAGTGAAAGGATGAAAACCATGATCCAGGCAATCAAAAAGTTTTGCAAGGAAAGCGAAGTTGTGCGCGCGTTGTGGCACATGACAACAATCACTTCTGCCATGCTGTTGTTTTATTTTACAGATGCGCGTGGTGCGTATTTCATGCTTCTTTTGGGCATGATTTTGATTTTTTGCGATCTTGAACGCGTTAGATGGGAAAACTCAGGCAAGACTCTTCCACGCTGGGTTACTTTTCTTATTCGCGAAGATGAGGTCGGCAGGTTTAGTGGATTAGGGCACTTTGTTATTGCCGGAGTAATAATTGTGTTTTGTCATGTTGTGTTTGGTTTGCCAAAGGAAATAATTCTCTGCGGTGCAATGTTTGTGGCAATCGGAGATCCCATGGCCAGATTGGTTGGCAAGAATATCAAGATCGTAAAGATCATCGGCACCAACAAATCATTGGCCGGTTCAATTGCGTTTTTTGTTACCGGATTTCTAAGCGCGGCCATAATTTGTATGATTGTAGGCGCGCGGTTTTCTTGGACAGGACTTGCTCTGGGCGGTATTTGCGGTACATTGATTGAACTTTATTCCAAGCGGTGGGACAATTTCACTGTTCCGCTTTGGACAACGTTTATTATTTGGGGTGTAAAATTGGTTACTTGAGGATAATCTGCTGCGTTGATAAGGGACAGAAGGGATAAAAGGGATTTGCGAAGTTAATAGGGGAATCTAATCAACAAATCAACTTCAACCGCTTTTTTGCATACCCTGTTGATCTTGCCTGCCTATCGTCCTGTCAGTCGAACTCCCGTATGCGGGACGTAGACTAAAGCTCAAAGAGCGAAGATAGGTTTAGCTTGTTTTTCAAATTTGCAAAATAAAAAACCTGCTTCATAAATTGAGGCAGGACTTTTATTTGTAATTAGGGATTAGCCTGCCTGCCGGCAGGCAGGGAATTAGTAACTGGGGTATGCTAGGATTATATACAAAGATGGTAAATTGATTAACCTTTGCTTGCCCGAGTACCAGACGGTACCGGGCTTGCCCAGAACTGAAGCGTCCACCCGAAACACTACGTGTAACGTTGTGGACGGGTAGCGACTAGTTCTGGGATTAACTGGTTAACCCTTGATTAACCTTTGCGATTAACTGCGCTTCCTGCTCAGCATGCTGTTTTGCGTTTTGCGATTAACAATTCAATCTGCCCTAATTTCCAGTTACTAGTTTCCAATTTCTATTATAGCTTGACTTTTTTTTCAATTCATGTAAGATTCTTTGATAAGGATAATTGCTTGGAATCATGCCTATCAGTGGAAAAATGCAGTGTCCCCTCCTTACTGTCATTTTCCATAAGCTAAGTTTTTCCAGCTTTCTGGTAAATCTTACACTGGTGGGCATTATTTTGAGCGATTTTTCTCTTCTACCGGACTTTAGTCCGGGTTGCGCTGCTTTAGCTGCGCGTTTCAAGCTCAAGTTTAATCTGCCACAAGGCGGTTTTTTTTATTTCTTTTAATTTTAATTTTTCCAGAAAACCAAACTTACGCAATACAAAGTCCGATGTATCTCCCTGATGCTCGCGTTTTTCCTTGCCAATGCCAACACGAACGCGTGTAAATTCTTGAGTACCTAATTTTTCAATAATTGATTTAATGCCATTATGTCCGGCAGCTGATTTGTCTGATTGAATTTTTATTCTACCTAGTGGCAAGTCAATTTCATCGTGAATAATAATAATATTCTTTGGCTCAATTTTATAAAAATTAGCAAGTAATACAGCTGATTCTCCAGAATTATTCATCATTGTTGTTGGTTTTGCCAAAATTAACTTTTCTTGATTGTAATTTCCTTCAGAAGTAAATGCTTGGAACTTTTTGCTTTTATTCCAATCGGAAAAATCTTGAAAAAGTTCATCCTTCAAATAATCAAGAATAATAAAACCCATGTTGTGTCTGGTGTTTGTATATTTTTTGCCAGGATTGCCCAGGCCGAGGATTAGTTGCATATAGTTAGAGATTTAGGGATTGATGTAGGGATATTAGGGAGTTAGGTTGGATCTCTACAATCCCTATGTTTATCCCTAAATCCCTAACTTCATGATTCATTATAAACATCGTAAATGATACCAATTATTTCCTGTGTTAATTCTTTGTCTGGTAATTCCATATATATTAGTCAATTAAATTTAGTTAGAGATTTAGGGCTTGGTGTAAGGATATTAGGGAGTTAGGTTGGATCTCTACAATCCCTATGTTTATCCCTAAATCCCTAACTTCACGTTTGATGATGCTTTCTTACCACCTTTTCCGTTAAAACCAGTTTTATCCCAACTCCCCATAGTTCAAATTTGTCGCGCAACTTATTTGTAATAAATCGTCGATATGAAAAATGTATGTTGTCCGCTCCGTCCGCTAAAATTTCAAAAGTCAAGGGATTATTTTTTATTTGTTTGATTTTGTGAATATATGGAGCTTTTGTGCCTTTTGTCTTGCGCGGTGCTTGTTTTTTTATAATATACTTTAAAAATTCATCAAGTTCAGTTTGCTCAATTTGAATGCCTTGTTTGTGATAAATTTCCAATATCTCACGCAATAGACGTTCTACTCGAAATCCTGTTTTAGCAGAAGTAAATACAACCGGTGCCCAAGTTAAATAAGGAAAACTGCGATGCAGATATTCAATATATTCTTTATCACTGTGCGTTGTTTTATCTTTTAGCAGATCCCATTTATTAACAACAAAAATCAGCGATTTGTTTTGCTCCAAAATTTCGCGCGCCAGATTTTTGTCTTGCTGAGTGATTTCTTCACCGGCATCGATTACCAAAATGCAAAGGTCGCTGCGCTTGATGCTGGCTAAACTCTGATCAATGCTTTGCTCTTGCAAACCTTTTTGGATTTTTCTTTTTTTAATAATTCCGGCTGTATCAATAAATGTTAATTCATATTCAGAATCATCCTGCTGATATTGAATTGTTAAATCTTGGCTTTCGCGAGTGGTGTGGGGAACAGGGGAGACAATGGCGCGTTTTTCACCGAGGATCTGGTTGAATAATGATGATTTGCCAACATTTGGCTTGCCAATGATGGAGATTTTTATTTGGTTGTCTGCTAGCCGAGAATGCGCATTCTCTGCTACTTGTGTTTTTTTCTCAAGTCCCAGATGATCGTAAACATAATCAAGCAAATCTCCAAGTCCGGCGCCTGTTTTTGCAGAAACAGCAAATGATTTTTTAAATCCAAGTTTTTCAAATTCTGCGATTTGTTGCATTTGTTTTTGACCATCAGCTTTGTTAATTGCTAATACAACATTTTTTCCGGACTTTTTTAGCAGTTTGGCATATTCTTTATCTTGTGGAAGTAAACCATCGCGAGCATCAACAACAAAAATTATTAATTTACTATGTTTAATAGCTTGTTTTGCAAATTTGACTGATTCTTTGTCAATGGCTGCTTCTGATTCCACGTCAAGTCCGGCTGTGTCTGTTAGTAAAAATTTTTCTCCACGCCAAAGGCATTCGCCATAACGAAGATCGCGCGTTGTGCCGGGCAAGTCGGAAATAATTGCTGCGCCTGTTTCAGTTAAACGATTAAAAATGGTCGACTTTCCAACGTTTGTCCGACCAATTAATGTTACTGTTGGTAGATTGTTGATAGATTCACGCATAAATTAGGGAATAGGGATTAGTAAACAGTAAATTGGAATAAATTAAATGATACGTGATACGTGTTACGTGATTATTCGGCATCTTTTCCCAGCACAATAAAGTAATCTGTATCAGGCGCGGAAAGATCTGTTACCCAAGTGGGAATATCTGAATCTGAAATTTCTATATTATATTTTTCTGTTAAAACTTGTTCTGATTCTTGATTTTCTGAATTGCTTAATTTGTAAATCACTGTTTCTTTATAATCTTGGGAAGGTGCATTGGCAATTTTTGTAACTCGGAAATTTTTTAATTTTAAACTTTCAGAATTAATAGAGGCAAGCCCATTGATTGATGTTCCGTTTCTGATTTCGATTTTAACAATTTTTGGTTCTGGTCGTTTTTCCGGTGGATTGAAAATATTTTGCATTAAATATTGAATTTCTGAAAAATCTCCTCCGCGCGGCTGCAATACATATGCTTCATTTACTATGTTAGCGTATAAATAACCGGTTGGACTATCGTCAATAACCTGATTAACAACATTTTCAGTGTCAAGTGATTTTGCCATTTTTGTAAATTGAATTGATTCCCAAAGTTCCATGTTTGTTTTGACATGATCAGCTAAGTTTTTGCTGAATTTTTGGATTTTTTTGGGATTTAGGAAAAAATTATATGATAATAATCTTTCTTTGATAGCTGAAATTACTTTTTGCTGGCGTCGGCTGCGCGCAAAGTCAGAACCTTCTCCATTATTGCCGTGCCGTGATCGGACATATTTAAGAGCAGCATCGCCATCCATTGTTTGCCAGCCTTGTTCAAAGCTAACAACTTGGTATTTATAATTTGGCGCAGGGTATTGATAGTCAGTAAAATCGCGTTCAACTTCAACTTTGATTCCTCCGATTTCATCTACAAATTTTTCAAATCCTGCAAAATCAACACGCAGATAATAATGAATCGGAATATCAAAGGTTTTTTCAATAACTTCTTTTGCCAATTTACCGCCTTCGCCGGGATCATTTTGTTCTCCAAACGCGTTTGCATTATTAATTTTCCACCAGCCATAGCCCGGGATTTCCACTAATAAATCGCGCGGAATAGAGATCATGGCGATTTTTTTTGTAGAAGGCTGAATGCTGGCTAAGATTATTGTGTCAGTTAAATATGGTCCATCATGTCCCGGACCGCCCATGCCCAATAAAAGAAGATTAATGCGGTCATCTGCTTCGCCTTTTAAATGCGCGTCAGATCCGGCCAATGTGTTTAATTGTTTAAAAATGCTGACTTTACCGGCAAAAATCTGTGAAATGCTATTGTCAGTAAAAAGTACTTGATATGAAAACACAAAAAAAGCAATCAAAAGAATTACAAATAAATATAAAATAAATCTGCTTAATTTGAAAATTTTTCTACCTTTTGGCTGGTTGGAATTTTCTTGGTTTAGTAAATTAATATTATTGTCTGATTCTGCTTTTTTAGTGCTCATAATAAATTTATCAAAAAAACTAAAGCTGCAAAATATTTTCCAGTTTTAATAGTTTTAAGTTTGTTTAAATTATATAATAAAAAAAAGTAATAGGCAAATCTTTGGCATTTGCACAAAATGTTTTTTTTTGATATAATTTTTTTACAAAAAAACAACTGTGGAAAAGTGGGAGGTGTTGAATTTAAATGATCTATAAGAGTAAGTGGAGTAATGAAAAAATTTTCCTTAACTCTTCTATCACTCCTAGCTCTTCTACCTCTTCTAATAAATATTAATAAAAACAAAATGAGTAAAAAAGATTGTTATTTTGAAAGCCAGTCACCAACCAAGCGAATTTTGCAATTTGTTTGGGATTTGTTTAAGGTTGTTTGCATTTCATTGGCAATTATTATTCCTGTACGTTATTTTTTGATTCAACCTTTTTATGTCAAAGGAGCTTCAATGGAGCCAAGTTTTTATGATCATGAATATTTAATTATAAATGAAATTACATATCGTTTTAATAATCCGGAGCGCGGGGATATTGTTGTTTTTAAATATCCAAAAGATCCGTCACAATATTTTATAAAAAGAATTGTTGGTTTACCAGGTGAAAAAATTGAAATTGTTGATGAGCATATTTATGTTTATGATAATAATCAGAAAATTGTGCTGGATGAGTCAAGCTATCTGCAAGAAGAAAGTAAAAACTTTGGCAGTTCCAGCTGGACTTTGGGTGCTGATGAATATTATGTTTTGGGTGATAACCGTGATTATAGTTTGGATTCGCGCAGTTTTGGTCCTGTTTACCGCGATCTTATTGTTGGCAAAGTCTGGTTTCGCGGCTGGCCGTTTTGGAGGTTAACTATTTTTGAAGATGTGGACTATGGAATTTAAAATATCAAATATCAAATATCAAATATCAAATATCAAAAATTACATTTAATATGCTACGTGCTACGTGTTACGTGCTACGTGTTACGTGCTACGCGAAATAAAATATGCCTAGACGAAAAAAAGAAGAACAACCGCAAGAAGAAATAAAAAAAATTAAAACACCGCCGATTGTCAAAGGCATGAAGGATGTTTTGCCTGCTGATGAAAAGTATTGGAATTTTGTAGAAAATGAAGTCCAACGGATTATTCGTGATTATAGTTTCAAACGTGTTGATACTCCGATTTTGGAAAAATTTGAAATGTTTAACCATGTTTTATTCAATCAAACAGGCGCTGCTGAGCGTGAACTTTTTGTTTTTACAGACAGAGGTGAAAAATTAGCAATGCGGCCGGAAGCAACTCCTTCGATTGCCAGGGCGTATATTGAACACAACATGTCAACTCAAAATTTGCCAATAAAAATGTATAATTGGGGACCAAGTTTTCGTCAAGGTAAAATAGTGCCGCATAAATTGCGCCAATTTAATCAAGTTGGTTTTGAAATAATCGGTGATGCCGGACCTCATGTTGATGCAGAATTAATTATAACCGGCTACTTTTTATTAAAAAATCTTGGTTTGGAAGGAGAAGTTAAATTAAACAGTCTGGGTTGTCCTGCTTGTCGTCCTGAATACAAAAAAACTTTAACAGAATATTTAAAATCAAAACGTAGCGCTGTACCGGTGGAGTTCAGAAAAAATATTAGTCGCGATCCATTGCGTATTTTGAACTGCTCTACTAATAAATGCTTGCGCGTGATGGAGGATTCTCCAAAAATAGTGGATTTTTTGTGCGATGAATGCAGAAACCATTTATTCAAAGTCTTGGAATATCTGGATGAACTGAAAATTCCATATCAACTGGATCCAACTTTGCTTAGAACTTTTGATTATTATAATAAAGCTGTTTTTGAAATAACCGCACCGCTAAAAGAAGGGCAGGAAGAGCAGACAGTATTGGCAGCAGGAGGTCGTTATGATAATCTGATAGAAATGCTAGGCGGAGAAAGCATGCCAGCAGCTGGATTTTCATTTGGTATTGAAAAATTAATTTCAGAAATAAAGCGCAACAAAGTTGAATTGCCAGAGCTTGATGTGCCTGATGTTTTTGTAGCGCAGCTAAGTGAATTGGCGAGGCAAAAAGCATTTACTTTTTTTGAAGCTTTGCGCGCGGAAAATTTTTCCGTACGTGCAAATTTTACCAAGAGCAGTCTCAAAGCGCAGCTGGACATGGCCAAGAAAATGAACGCTCGCATTATTTTGATTCTCGGACAAAAAGAAGTAACAGAGGAAACAGTAATTATTCGCGAGCAAGCCAGTGGTATTCAGGAAGTTGTTAATTTCAACAAAGTTGTTTTAGAAATCAAAAAAAGGTTAAAGGAAATGAAAAAATAGAAAATGGCAGGTAGAAGTTGGAAGATGGTTAGGGAAAAGGGATGTAGGGATAGAACTTTTTGAATGGCAGTAGAGAATGCGAATTCTCGATTATCGCTTTTTGAATGGTAGTAGAGAATGCGAATTCTCGATTATCGCTTTTTGAATGGTAGTAGAGAATGCGAATTCTCGATTATCGCTTTTTGAATGGT
>Ga0180433_10008359_pt1 | contig 12899 bp, 13 predicted proteins | sample SS_ome_8_FD_132980 | JGI IMG/M metagenome (GOLD analysis project Ga0180433, IMG submission 132980) | Hypersaline lake sediment archaeal communities from the Salton Sea, California, USA - SS_1_D_1 metaG | ecosystem: Environmental > Aquatic > Non-marine Saline and Alkaline > Hypersaline >... | reverse complement strand
ATTAAACATAGTATGCGGACCCAGGTTTTTTTGAAAAATCCTTTTCTTTCTTTTGGTTTTTTCATGGTTATATTCCCCGATTAAATGATGTTACTTTTGATTTTTATAATCTAAAAACAAACCAAGTACATACCAGGCAGGTTCTGCCAGTCCGTTACTCCACCCATGCTCAGCAAAATATTGAGGATCATCAGCAATCTGGGCAATAGTGGTCTGCATACCCTCTACTGTAAATTCTGCAATGACAATGGTATTGGGGTCAAAATAAAATCCGTGGGGCATCTCCTGATCTGGTACCACCTTTCCTCCGATCCATCGTTGACTTTCGGTCTTAGTCAGTGTTTCCATAATGTGAGCAAGAGAATCTGAGTTAGTGCCTATCCACATGGTATGGTTATAATTTTTGATTTTTACTGCATGGATACCCGGCACATTATAATTTTTACTGGTAAGCGGATTTTTCTTCTTATTGCAATGAAGCAGAAAGGGGATGATTAATAATAGTAAGATTGTCGTATATCTTAACTTCATAACTATACCTTCAAATTTTTTTTCATCATATAGTATTATATAGCTTTTATGAATTGGTTGTAATTATTTCGTTTTTTCCTTGTTTACTTGGTCTAAATTTATTATATTGGACGAAAATAACAAAAATATGTTACGAAATTTATAAATTTTTTGTAATTGGTCTATTATTTTATAAAATTATTGGTGCACTTCAAGGATATTATCGTTAATTATTGGTCTGTTTTTTTCGTTTCGTATTGGTCTAGTATGTAAGTATGGTGTATTATGGATATCCATATCAATAAATCAAATGCTACTCCTCTGTATGTTCAGCTGAAAGAATCCATCAAATCGCTGATCAGTCATGGACAATACCGAAACGGAGATCGTCTCCCTACTACCCGAAAACTGGCTGAGGATCTGGACATTCACCGGAATACGGTGATCATGGCTTATAAAGCCCTGGAAGACGAAGGGTATGCTTATTCTCATGTGGGCAGAGGTACCTTTGTAATTGAGCCGGAAAAGATGGATAAAAAAGAGGAAATAGCTTTTTATAATATGTTTGACTGGTCAGGTCATCTTTCAGATAAACTCCGCAAACGTATATCCGGAAAACTGCTCACTTTGTACCAGAGTGAATCAAACCCGGTGAGAATTTCTTTTGTATGGAGTCAAAAAGGATCACAGGATTTTCCTATAAAAAAAATTCAAACTGCAATAAACAGTGTAATCCGTAACCGAAAATTTCTTTTTGAATATACCCGCTCTATCGGTAATCTTGAATTGCGAAAGATAGTTACTCACCATCTTCATCAAAAGGGAATTCAAATAGAAACGGATGAAATTATGATCACTAATGGTGCTCAGCAGGCTATAGATTTAATAGGAAGGCTTCTTATTGAGCCTGGTGAATCAGTGGTTATTGAAAATCCGACATATACAGGCGCATTAACAGTATTTCAGTTCCTGCAGGCTAAAATTATTGGCATTCCGGTTGATGAATGGGGTATGAAAGTTCATTTACTGGAAGATGTTCTTATTAAATATCGACCTAAATTTATATTTACTAATCCTACTTATCAAAATCCAACCGGTACTAATATGCGGATAGACCGACGGGAAAAAATTGTAGCTCTTGCTGAACAATATCAGATACCTATAGTAGAGGATGATTACGGCAGTGATCTTCAGATTTCAGGACCGGAATTACCTTTGCTAAAATCCCTGGATACATCCGGTCAGGTTATTTATATTGGTACATTTTCTAAAACACTGATCCCAGGAATGCGATTGGGTTGGATCGCAGCATCAAAAGAAGTTATCAATCTTTTAGCTGAGGTCAAGAGATTCAATGATCTATGCACCACACCATTTCTTCAGTCTATAGTTACAGAATTTCATAACCGGGGGTATATGGCCACTTATATACGATATCTGAAACGCCGGCTTACTGAACGGCGTGATACAATGATGAAAGCTATCGAAGACTGTTTTCCACCAGAAACAACCTATATTAAACCACACGGTGGTGTTTATCTGTGGGTAACTGTACCAAAATATATTGATTTACATTCAGTCTGGAAAGACTGCCTTAAACAGGGTGTTGCTTTCAGTCTGGGAAGTTTATTTTATCTTGATTCCGGAGGAGAGAATCAGATGCGTTTACGATTTGCGTATGTAAGTAAAAAAGAAATAGTGGAGGGGATCAAGATAATTGGTGAAGTGATGAAAGAATATTCACAGCAATAAGTAGGTAATTTCCCACTGAATAAATAAATTAATTTATTTATTTGCTTAATTATTGTTGTTTATTTAATTTTATCATTAAGTTAATTTTTAATTTAATAAGATCTGTTCATGATTATATACACGATTATTATATTCCTTAACTGCTCAGTCCTTTGCCCACACAAACTCAGTTTATTCTTAATTGGATCATTATTGTAATTATTGTATTAATGACTGGTCCCAGAAATTTATCACATAATGGAGTCAATTCCGGAGTACATGAGTAATGAAAAGCATAAGAATTTTTTTATTTCTAATTATTATGGCATTTACCCTGGTCAGTCATTTTCCCAGAATCAGGGAACAATTTCACTGTATTTTAATCCTTTTAAACTTTTTCTTGGTGTGATAAATATAGGTGTTGAGTTTCACCTTAATGAACATTATCCAATGTATATTGCCTCTGAATATGCCTTAAGAAAAACTCAGTATCTGGAAAAGATCGGGCATCCTTTGTTGGTTGCGAAAATCGGATATAAATATTTTATTAAGGGTGAACTTTATATACAGCCCCGGGGAATAATCCATTATAGAATTGGAAAAAGTGATTTTATATATGGTGGAGAAGCAATATTAGGGCTGAATTTGTGAATCTAAATTGTATTCATTACACACCATCTGCTCTATTGTCTGGGATCGCCGGATCTGTTGAATGTTATTATCTTTAGTGATCAAAACTTCACCCGGCTGCAGGTAGGAGTTATAATTCACCGGTGCCATAGACGAACAATAAGCCCCAGTCCCTCCAATAACTATCCAATCACCCAACTCAGGTTCAGCTATCATTCTGGGCGCTACTTCACCTCTGCTGTTCAAGGTCTGGCAGTCACCTGTTTCACAGCATCTGCCCACTACCACACATTTGACAGTTTTAAATCCATTCTCTACAGCTGTAAACTCAGAGGAAAGGAGTTTTCCATTATTTGTGATAACATAAATGGGATGCCGGGCGCCGTACATAAGGGGTCGTATATTTGATTCCATACCTCCGTTAGTGATAATAAAATGAAAGTCTTTTTTCTTGTTATATTTTTTATCAATAACTTTGGTGATGATATATCCTGCATTTGCTATAACATAATTCCCCGGTTCGATTTCCATATGTAATTTACGCCCTGTATTCTGATAAAAATTCTGAAATTTCTTTCTGGCATAATTTCCAAGACTTTCAATATCAGCATTTTTTTCTTCAGGCATCCTGGCCACACGAAATCCACCACCCAGATTTACAATCCTGCTGTCAGGAAAATATTTTTCCACCCATTGTAAAGTATTGTCAATATTTTTTTTCCAGACTCTGGGATCGCTTCCAGAACCGATATGTACATGAACACGATGGAATCTGATATTATTTTCTGTTGCCAGTTTCCTGACTACAGGAAGATCAGACTGCAGAACTCCGAAACTCGCATAGGGGTCACCAGTGTTCCTGGTAGCTGAAACACCGGAACCCTTGCCCGGATGGATACGGATTGAAATTTTTCCCTCAGTCCGTTTAATAATAGGAATGATTTTTTTCAGCTGATTTACAGAGCAGACTGTATATTGTAAACCAGATTGTATCATTTTCTCCAGTTCCTCATAGTCTGCATTTTCCGGTATATCCTGACTTGTAAGCAGCATAGTATCATACTGAATGCAGGCACGTTTCGCTCTGCGGACCTCATTCAATGAACTCATATCAAATAATAATCCCAGTTTACGTATTAGATTCAATATATGTCTGTTTGAGTTGGCTTTCATGGCATATCTAACAGTCAAACCAAAGCCGGAGGGCATGGATAATAATTCCCGGCAATTTTTGATTATCGTTGCTTCATCGTATATATAAAGGGGAGAACCATACATCTTAACAGCTTGTGTGATAGTGCGGGCAAGATGATCAGATTGTGTTAAGAAATCAAATTTTTTATAATCAGTCAATTTTGTCCTCTATGATTTTAAGGGTAGTATTATTAGCCCCTGTTTCAATAAAGAGATTATTAAAATTATTATCTTCAAAGAATTTTTTATGTAATCGGGTAATTGTTTTTTCAATATCTTTTTCAGCAATAACAAAGCTGATATTAATTTCTGATGCACCTTGAGAAATCATATGGATATGTATATCCTGCAGAGAATTGAAAATAGTACCTACATGATGAGGTTCGTTTTTCATTTGTTCTCCAACCAGACTGACAATTGCCATATGACTATGTGCCTCTACTATAGAAAAATTATCAAGTTCGGTTATTAAATGATCCAGATGTTCAGTATTATCAATAGTCAGGGAAACACTCACCTCTGATGTGGTCACTAGATCAACCGGAGTGTTGTATTTTTCAAAGATAGAAAATATTTTAGCTAAGAATCCATAAGCCATAAGCATTCTGGTTGAGGTGATAGTAATAATAGTTAGGTTTTCTTTATACGCTATTGATTTGATAATACATTTTTTATTTGAATCCAGGGTTATTTCTTTTGTAATAACAGTACCACTGTCTTCAGGCCGCATGGTATTGAGTACTTTCACAGGGATATCATGTTCTATTGCCGGAAGTAAGGTTGAAGGATGCAGTACCTTTGCTCCAAAATAGGCAAGCTCAGATGCTTCCTTAAAACTCATACAACGAATACGCCTGGCATACGGAATCACGGTGGGATCTGCTGTTAATATTCCGTCCACATCTGACCATATTTCAACCCTATCAGCCTGCAGCAAGCAGCCTAAAGTTGTGGCTGAAAGATCCGATCCTCCCCGTCCCAGTGTGGTCACTCTGTTTTGAGAGTCACTTCCGATAAATCCCTGCATGATCGGAATATGGTTCGAATCAATTAAGGGCCTCAAGATTTTTTCAGCATTGAGTTTTGATTTTATCATATCAGGAAGTGCTTTGGTAAACGTGGAATCGGTTTTAATAATTTTCCTGGCATCAACCTGAACTGCAGTTAAGCCGATTGACTGTAAATAGGCGGTTAATAAATGAGTGGACAGCCATTCCCCCTGACTGATAATCAGATCATGCAGAATTTTTTCATTATCCTTAATTTCCAGTTTTAGGAATAAAATTTTCATATCTTTTTCCCATTGGACAATAAAATCATTAAAATTGTTGGTGTCAGCACAGTCCAGTGTGTGAGCCAGATTAAGATGCAGTAATGTGATTTCATTTATTATAGTAATATAATGACCTTTTGATATCTTCCTTATTTTTTTGCATAATGATATCAGTTTATCAGTTATTCCACTCACTGCAGAAACCACAATAACAGGATTATGGTTTCTTGCTTTTTTAATAATAGTACTGACCTGTTTAATGCATTGTGCATTTCCAACAGATGTACCGCCGAATTTCATAATAATCATAGAATCTCCTCAGTGACTTACTCCTGAATATTTAATTATATACCAATAAAAATAGAGTTTGAAAAGGGCAAAAAAAAGTTGATTGAATCTGTGAATTCTTATATTCAACCAACTACCTTTTTGAGCAGCCGTTTAAATAGCGCTCCACAGATTTAGACTGTGACAGTACGGAAACTTTCGTATTCCGTCCCAACTATCAAGAAAAGCAGTTCTTAATAGTTTCGGCCTGTAATCATCTTAATAAAATACTGAATCTGCTTATTCATCTTTTATTAATAATTTTACAGGCGCCTCTATCTAATGGCAATGTTCGGTAATTATAATAAAAGTTTTTGTTTTTGTCAAGAATTATCTGAAATTTTCTTGCTTTTATTTTATGCAATGAATATATTTAATCAACTTTTAACAGGTTGAATACATTTAACATACATGTATTGGATTCTGAAATTATAAAGGAGAAAACTGTCTTTGAATTACATCTATTATATTTTTCTGTCATTTATTCAGGCAGTTACAGAATTTTTGCCCATATCATCTTCCGGGCATTTGTTATTTTTAAAAGGGATATTCAATATAACTGATATTCCATTAATATTTGATATTATCGTTCATGTTTCCAGTCTTTGTGCAATTATAATATTCTATTTTCACCGTATTAAGCATACGGTAAAAAATAGTTTTCTTGAATTATTGTGGAAAAAGAAAGAGACAAAGAATCTGAAATTTATTATATATATTATTATATCAACTACTATAACTTTTTTTATATATATTTTCTTTAAGGATTATATTGAATCACAATTTACAACACCATCCATCCTGGGATATACATTCTTATTGACCAGTATGATACTTTTTTCAACTTTTTTTATTAAGCATGCAGAAAGATTAAATATTTGTGATAAAAGTTATCTGGTTGCAATTATAGCAGGAATATTTCAGGGATTGGCAATATTACCCGGGATTTCCCGATCAGGAGCAACAATATCATCGATGCTTCTACTAAAAGTAAAGCGTGAGGAGGCAGCATACTATTCTTTTTTTCTGGCAATCCCGGCAATACTGGGTGCCTTAATTTTTAAATTATCTGATATGAGTAATATTTTTTTTATTAAAGAAAATGTATTATTATTATTAATTTCTTCTATAGTGTGTGTTTTTTTCAGTTATTTGTTTTTAAAAATTTTAATTTTTATAATTAATAAAGGAAAATTCTGGATTTTTTCAGTATATACTCTTATTTTGTCTATAGTGTCTTATATTATTTTCTAAAAATTATTCTGGTATGGATTTTAAAACAGTAAAATATAACATTAGAAATAACAAAATTGATCCGGTTTACTTTTTTTTTGGAGATGAAGATTATCTCATAGATAATCTTATTGAATTAATTAAAGAAAAAGTAATTGATTCACAGACAAAAGATTTTAATTATGATAATCTGTATGGTGATGAAGTTAACGGGAATGATATTATAAACCTGATTACCTCATTGCCAATGATGACAGATCGTCGTTTAGTAATAATCAAATCAATTCAAAAGTTATCTGTCTCTGATAAAAAAATATTATCAAAATATCTGGATTCTCCGGTTGAATCCACTATCCTTGTTTTAACTGCAAACAGAATTGACAGAAGAAGGAAATTTTATTCTAAAGTAGTAAAAAAGAGTACGTGGGTAGAGTGTAAACCTGTATATGATGATACAGCTGTATCCTGGATTATGAAACGTTTTCGGCAGCAAGAGGTTGATATTTCCAAACCTGCTGCATCGATTATTGTACAACTTGTTGGTACCTCTTTGGGAAGTATAGATAATGAAATCAATAAAATAATGACCTATATTGAGGGGCAAAAGTCAGTTGATGAGAAAGTAGTATATCAGGTAGTAGGATTTTATAAGGAATTTAATATATGGAATCTTACCGATGCCGTAGGTAATAAAGATTATATTTCCGCATATAAGATTTTAAATTATTTTTTGGAAGAGGGAGTATCCGCAGCTTTATTATTGATTGAATTAACCGGAAGAATTATTCTTTTGATGAAAATAAGAATAATGCTTGAAAAGGGGATGAATAAATATTCGATAAAAAAGATAATGCATCTAAAAAACTTTTTTTTGAACTTATATATAAAACAAGCAAAAAATTTTTCTTTACCTGAATTGAAAGAATGTTTGCAAGCTTTACAGTTTGCTGATCAGAGTTTAAAAACTGGTTATATAAAGCCGAAAATGGTCCTGACCTTAATAATACATGATTTAACCAGAATCGGTTCCGGAGAAATATTTTATACTTAATTAATTTACCTGATTTTTTTATTTTTCTGGAACTTTTATAAAAAAGATATGTTAGATAATATGAACAAAAAGAGCAAGGAAAATAATAGTACTCCGAGTGATGAGGAACTGATTAAGCGGTTTCAAGACGGCGATATCTATGCTTTTGAACAATTGGTATACCGTTATAAAGACCGGCTCATGAATTTTGTTTATAATTTTTTAAAAAACAGGGTTGAAGCAGAAGATGTTGTTCAAGAGACATTTTTGAGGTTGTACAGAAACAGACATTCATATAAAAAGATTGCAAAGTTTTCTACCTGGTTTTATACTATTGCTGCAAATTTAGCAAAAACAGAACTGAGAAAAAGAAAAAGAAAATCATTATTGTCCTTAAGCAAAATGGGAGTTGAAGATAAAGATTATGATATTCCTGATGTAACGTTATCACCTGAAAAAAAAGTTAACAGTAATATAAGAGAAAAAATTATTAGAGATAAGATAGAAGAACTTCCTTTAAAATTCAGAGAAGTAATTGTTCTAAGAGATATTGAGCAGTGTTCTTATGAAGAAATTTGTGAGATATTGAATATTCCTATCGGTACAGTAAAATCAAGAATTAACCGTGGGAGGCAGAAATTACAAAAAGAATTAAAACATCTTATAGAAGAATAGTAACGGAGGGCCTATGCCTGATTGTTATGAATTTAGAAAACTTATAAATAAGCTAATAGACAATGAAATTTCGTTTTCTGAGAAAAAAAAGCTTAGAGAGCATATCGATGAATGCGTGGATTGCAAAAAATGTCTCGAAAAATCGATTAAAATGAAAAGAATGCTTGCACAGCTTCCCAAAGTTAAAACTTCTGAAGATTTTAATATATTGTTGCGGGCTCGCATACGCAGAGAGGCACACAGAGAAAGAAATAAGTTATTTGCATCATTTACTTTACCCAAGCGGACAGTGAAATTTGCTTTTGGTATAATAGTAATTATGTTATTTATATTGATTATTAATCCTGTACATCTGATACGAAATGATTCAGAAAAACAGATGTCTGTCAGTGAGAATAACAATGATCAATTTAATGGTCGTATACAGTATGTAATTGATAAATATCCGCATAGTATTTCATTGTCCAGAGAGGATTCCAGAGAAAATACTATAGATTCATTAATTATAAAGAACGATTCATTAAATAATCGAAGAAGTAATATTGTAAGAACACATGCAACTCCTGTAAATTTTTGATACATCATGGTTAAAATTTTAAACAGAAAAATTTTCATTTTATTTACTATCCTTTTACTTATAACAGGTTCCTGTTACACACAATCCATATCTGATAAATATGATCATAGTTTTGTAAAGGGAATTCACGAGATACAAAAATATGTTGTCAGCATTGAGTCTTATTCTAAAAAAGTTGATACTAAATTATGCAGAATCGGGACAGGATTAATATTAAACAGTAATGGTTTAATTGTTACAAGAGAAAGTGTGATTTTAGATAGTGACAGTATTGTGGTTGTTACTGTTGATAAAAAACAGGGATTAGCCTGGATTATTTATGAGAATCTGGGGGTTGTGCTGTTAGGAACTGATTTACCAATAGATATCCAACCTGTATTTTATAAGAATATATATATAGAATCTTGTTCCAGAGTAGCAGTTTTGGGTAATTCATTTGGCATATTCCCCTCAGTTATGTTAGGAGAATATATAGGTGATCTGTCTAATGGATTTAAAAAGTTAAGTATATTTTTAGCTCCCGGAAATACCGGCAGTCCTGTAATTAATGCTGAGGGTAAAGTAATTGGTTTAATTACCGGTCGTTTTAATATGTATTCGGAGGATGAGGAAGCAGAGAACCTGGGAGTATTTATGCCCATTGATATTGTTTTTCAAACTATAAGAAGGTTTATTAAACCAAACAGAGGATGGATTGGCATTACAGTGGTTGATGAACCTAAAGAAAATAAAAATATTGTAAAAGTCATACGAGTAATCAAAGGAAGTCCTGCAGATTGTGCCGGCCTGAAAGAAGGAGATATAATTAAAACTTTTCAGGATTCCACTGTGCATTCAACCAAAGATATTGCGAGAAGAATAAATCTGTATAAACCATCCACAAATGTCACTTTTAAAATTTCACGAAACAATCAAACAATCATCAAAAAAGTAAAAATTGGTGAACCTCTTTTAATTCACAACCATCAATAATTTTCTATTTTTTTATTGTTATATTTTTTTTGTAATTTAATTTGATTTTCTTTCTTTTTTCCTTAAATTATGGATATTAAATATTAATAGTATGGATTATATGTGAAAATCAGTAATAAAAACCAACAATTAGCACAGTTTCTAATTATTTTTATTATAATATTTTTAGGATTTTTTGTACCGGTCTCCAACCTGAACTGGATAGGAATATTTATTAAGGGAATTATTTTTGTAGGTTTAATTTACTATTTTTATTCATTGATTTTTTCCGGATATGGTACCAGAGATTTCGTTTCTCAAAAGAGTCATGAAGTTGATACGGAGTTAAATATACGTAACATAGATGATCAAATTACATCAGATGAAAATTTTACTGGTTTTGGAAAAGCTTTTCGAAACTTTGCATCTGATTATGTAACAATGATGAAGAACGCAAGCGGAATTGATTGTGTAGCACTTTATTTACAAAAAGGTAAGGAAGGATTAGAATTTCAGGTAGGCATAGCAGGAGATCAACTGATAAATTCCCGTTTAATGATAACACGTGATAATCTGGTATATGAGGTGTTAAGCAGAGCAACGTCTATTTTAGAATCTAATCTGCCCATAGGAATTACGATGGGGGGGATGCCTCAAATCGAAATCCGTTCATTTTTAGGAGTTCCTATGATGTATCAGGAGGAGATGGTTGGGGTTTTAGCTATGGGAAGTTGTACAATGAATGATTTCAGAGAGGATGATATAGCCTTAATGAAACAAAGAGAGAAACTAATAACTCAGGTAATGGTTAATTATCACAGAGGCCTGCGATGGGAAATGCAGCAGCAGGTGTATGATATACATCTTTCCCTGGAAAAGAAATTACTGAATATACAAACTGAAGAATCTGCTATAAATATATTTATTCAGGAAATAAAAAGAATGTTTCTTTTTGACAGATTTGCTTTTTGTATCAAAGAATCAGAAGAAGGTATTATCAAGTATGTATATGGTCAGATTGATGATGTTGGCAGTAATTACCGTTTTCCTCTGAATGACGGATTAGCAGGATGGGTAATAAGAAGAAATTGTCCGTTGCGGATACAGGATATTAATAAAGGAGATTACAATCAGCCCCGGTATTCAATTAGTGAAGATAAAAAACACGGGCTCCGGTCCTTTTTGATAATCCCCTTGAGTAAGATTGATGAGGCCTGGGGATGTATAACCCTGGAAAGCAGAGCTGTAAATCAATACAGTGAAAATGCTAAAGAAGTTTTAATGAACTTGAGTTTATTATTAGTTGCAACATTTAAAAGAATAAATAAGGATCTATTTTAACGGAGGTTTATTAAGAATGGCGAAAATAAAGACTTTTGCTGATAAAATGGCAAAAAACAAAGCAGACAGTATTCAGCATTGTCCTCAATGCGGTGAAGTTTTAAAAGAAATTAAGTTAGTTAAATCTGTTTTTTCCGAACAGACTAATTCCTGGAAATTCAATACGAAATTAGTTGAGATGTGTAAATGCAATAAAAATGAAATTATGAAATAATAAAATATTTTAATATATCATAATATATGGAAAGAAAAAAGATTATTCTGGCAACCAGGAACCAGGATAAATTAAGAGAGATAAAAGAAATAATCAATCATGATATTTTTGAATTAATTTCCCTTGATACATTTGATGGTGTTCCAGAAGTAACTGAGGATGGTGACACATTATTAGCTAATGCCACCAAGAAAGCGGAAGTTATTTTTCAAAAAACAGGGATACCGGCACTTGCAGATGATACTGGCCTGGAAGTCGATTATCTGGACGGCAGGCCAGGGGTACGATCCAGCAGGTTTGCAGGTGAAGATGTCAGTTATGAAGTTAATAACAGGAAATTACTTGATGTTCTGAAAAATGTTCCCTGGGATGAGAGAACTGCCAGATTCCGGACAATTGTTGTGTTTAAGTCAGATAAAGCCAGGTTCAGTACAGAAGGAATATGCCAGGGGGTAATACATACGGAATTGAAAGGGAAAAATGGATTCGGATACGATCCTTTATTTTATGTTCAGGATAAGGAAAAGACATTGGCAGAAATGAAACTGTTTGAGAAAAACAGAATCAGTCACCGCAGTATTGCTTTTAAAAAAATGGCAAGAATATTAAAAGATAATGCAGAGGGAATTTTTTAAAAAAATAATTTGTATTTTTAATGTAAAGTGTTACATTATACCTTAGTTTATCCGGGGCGTGGCGCAGCCCGGTCAGCGCGCCTGCTTTGGGAGCAGGAAGTCGTGAGTTCAAATCTCACCGCCCCGACTAAGCAAAAAATAAACCTTCCAGGTTTTTGAAACCTGGAAGGTTTATTAGGTTATAAAGTAAAACCTCCCGAAGGTTTCGAAACCTTCGGGAGGTTTTTTTTATTCAATGGTCTTCCGTGTGGCATTGCCTTTAGGCAATGAAAAACACGGTTTTTATTTATGTAATATCCAAAACACCCGACGAGTACTGGGATGAATATATAATTTCTTATTAGGTAGGCTATGAAGCCTACCAACTATGCGCCACGGGTAAGATACTGATGGTCCTCGATATTTCCTGATGGGGCTCGATATTCATCGAGGGCCTCTTTGGGGGGAGGGATATCCATCCCGCTGGGTAGGGTAGGGATGATTCTTCTTTAAATATGCACAACCATTCTATTACAGTACATGTACAAAAATAGTAAGATGTTTTAGCTGGATCAATTTTGTATTTTTGCATTTTCTTT
>Ga0180433_10008358_pt1 | contig 12899 bp, 7 predicted proteins | sample SS_ome_8_FD_132980 | JGI IMG/M metagenome (GOLD analysis project Ga0180433, IMG submission 132980) | Hypersaline lake sediment archaeal communities from the Salton Sea, California, USA - SS_1_D_1 metaG | ecosystem: Environmental > Aquatic > Non-marine Saline and Alkaline > Hypersaline > Sediment... | reverse complement strand
ATCCCCGAGCAGATTGCACGTACGGTATGCCCAGTGGGATGAGAGCTGGCTCCCGTCGTAGTCGATTTTCCGCCCGATGAATTTTGTCTTCATGCTGGTCTCCCATTCAGCGGGTCCGAGAAATGTATCACTCCTGGATCGTGTATATCACTGCCTGGTCGGGAAAATGCTCGCCTGGCTCGACAAGCGACACGTGCTGAAGCATTTGGCCGAGGAAGCGTTGAGCAATCTCGCCAAAACGTGCTGCGTTGTCGCTTGCGTAGAATTCGTATCGGCTTTCCCTGTTCTCGGCAGAAAGCATGTCGGACCGTTCAAGCTCCGACCTGACAGCACGCGCGACTTCGACACCGGAATCAACGATTCTTACGTCGCCGCCCATCTCACGCTGGATCGCATCGTGAAGGAGCGGATAATGAGTGCATCCGAGCACCACCGTGTCCACATTCTCTTCTTTCAGTGGCGCGAGGTACTCGTTCAGTACGGCTTTGACAATCGAATCATCGTCTTGGCGGCCTTCTTCCACTATCGGGACGAGCAATGGGCATGCCTTGGAGACAACCTTTGCTGAAGGGTTGTGTGAAGTAATCGTATCGTGATAGGCTCCAGCTCTGATGGTGGCTTCTGTCCCGATTACGCCGATACGATGCGTCTTGCTCATCCGCAAAGCGGCAGCGCAGCCAGGGATTACAACGCCAAAGATCGGGATGTCGCAGTTGCATCGCAACACAGGCAGCGCCGTCGCAGACACCGTATTGCAGGCCGCGACAATAACCCTTGGTTCAAAACGCAACAGAAAGTGCAGCACTTCCTTTGCAAAACGCTCTATGGTATGCGGTGATTTTGTGCCGTAGGGTACGCGAGCGGTATCGCCAAAGTACACTATGTCCTCAGCAGGCAGGTATTTTGCCACTTGCCGCATGGCGGTCAGGCCACCCAAGCCTGAATCGAAGATTGCAATGGGACTTTGCATGTTCACTTCATTGATGCTGCTACGCGAGTGCGGAATCTCAAGATGCCCCGCCCGATCGCTTCTGCCATTTTCTCTTGCACTGCCGGGTCATTCAGCATTGCTTCCTCACGCCGGCTATTCAAAAACGCCGTTTCCACAAGGATTGCGGGGACTTCCGCCCAGCGAAGGACCATTAGCTTGTCGGACTTCACGCCCCGGTCTTCCAGTTGCAGACTTGCTTTGTATTCACTTCTGACAAGCAGAGCTGCCTCACGACTCTGCTTGCGGATCTTGGCAAAGACTTTTTCATATGCCTTTTGCCTTTGAGCAAGTCCCGTGACAACCTTACCGTCCGTATATTTTGCTGGTGGCGGTCCTTTTTTGGCGCACTCCTTGGCTCGTCTTGATGGCGTGGCTCGCGGATCACGGTCGAAGATCTCAAAACCACCTCCGTTACCGCTTTTCGACGAGTTCGCATGAATACTCACAAAAAGATCTGCTTGCTTGCGATTGGCAATGTTGATCCTATTCTTCAATTCGACAAACTTGTCGTCCCTACGCGTAAGCGTTGTTGTTACTCCGCTTGCCCTTAGAAACTCATCCAGCTTCATAGCAATAGCAAGGTTGATCTTCTTTTCCTTTACTCTAGTGACCTTTCCTATAGCTCCAGGGTCGTGTCCACCGTGTCCTGGGTCGATCACAACGTGAAAGGGGATGACAACCTCCGCCGGCTGGGCCGGCTCAACCCACATTTCTCGCAGAGAATCGGACGCCGAATGTGGGACAAATATCCGGCCACCTCGAAGCGACACCGGGCCATCAAGGTGAACAAAATCACCGTCAACACTCATCCAATTGAGTCCCGGAGCCATCCTGGCGGTCTTAATTCCGTTGGACCACGAATAAATAGTGGAAAGTTCGTCGATTTTTGGCCGATGCTTGTATCGAGAAGAGATTGCAGCTATTTGGACGTATCCGCCGACAGGTTGCTTCGTCGTGTTCGGCACTGTAGAGTTGGGCTGGCGTGTCACTGGCTGGCCGTCATCTCGTTCTGGTTGACAGCCGCAGGTAAACAACAGTATGACCGCAATCAATGCTATGGATATGGATCTCACAGACATAGGATAGCATTGTTGCTGTTCGCTTGGAATAGAACTCATAAGGTTTAGTCGGACCAATCGCCGGCGGAGTCTTGACAAACTACAACGGTCAACAGCGGGCTAAGTATCGCTTGAAGCCGCCGTTATTGCAAAAGTGAACAAGCGGCCTATATTATAGGGTCGCATAAGGACGAGCGAAAGTTTTATTCTTGGATCCGGTAGTAATCGTGGTGTAGCAACAAAGGTGTTGTAGCGACAAATTCACTCACCGGAAGGAGAAACAGGTGGCTAAGAAAGCAGCCGTCAAGAACATGGGAATCCTGACCGCAGGCGGAGACTGTCCCGGTCTCAATGCCGTTCTACGCGGCGTCGTCAAGACAGCCATCTTCGAGTACGGAATGAGAGTCCGCGGATTCAAGGACGGATACGCCGGACTAGTGAATGATCAGTCGGTCCGTCTTGATTCGGGCGATGTCTCAGGTATTCTCACACTTGGGGGAACCATTCTGGGATCGTGCAACAAGACCAACCCGTTCCGGCACCCCGTGAAACGCAAAGGCAAGACCGTCTACATCGATGTCTCGAAAAAAGTGCTTCAAACGATGAAGAAACATCGTCTAGGTGCTCTCGTATGTATCGGCGGAGACGGCACTCTCAATATCGCAAACAAACTCTACAAACTTGGCGTGCCCGTGATCGGTGTCCCCAAGACCATCGACAACGACCTGAACGAGACTTACATGACTTTCGGATTTGACTCAGCCGTTCAGACAGCCACCGAGGCCGTAGACAAGATCCACACGACCGCCATGTCTCATCACCGGGCAATGGTGATCGAACTGATGGGTCGGTATGCCGGATGGATCGCCCTCGAAGCTGGTCTTGCCGGAGGCGCCGACATTATTCTCATTCCGGAAATCCCATTCGACATGGAAGCAGTCTGCAAACGCGTCCAACAACGAAGCCGCAAAGGCAAGCGCTTCAGCATCGTCGTTGTCGCTGAAGGAGCGAAGAGCAAGGGTGGCAAGATGGTTGTGAAGCAGATCGTCAAAGACAGCACAGACCCTTACCGTCTTGGCGGCATCGGCCAGTTTGTAGCTACCGAGATTGAGAAGTCCACCGGCATTCCCACCCGTGTCACCGTGCTAGGCCATCTCCAAAGGGGTGGCACTCCGACTGCCTTTGACCGGGTCCTTGCAACACGTTACGGAACTGAAGCTGCTCATCTGATTGCACGAAACGATTTCGGCAAGATGGTCGCCCTCAAAGGCAACGAAATCGTCGCGGTCCCTCTCGAAAGAGCAACTGGCGCCCCTCGTCTTGTACCCGTGAACAGCAGCCTTATCAAGGCTGCCCGCTGCGTAGGCACCTGCTTCGGAGACAGCGAGGACTAACAGAGATAGAGTTCTGCCAACCAGCTCCCTCTTGCAGCCAAGCCAACAGCAAGTGCGTTGCGCAAAATCCCGTCATTGCGCTGAGCGACCACTGCGAATATAGACCTTATATGACCCGCATGTAGTACTACTATTCAGTCAGGTGTTGTTGGTGAGCATGCGGGTGGGGATATTGAAGCGTCGTTCGTCAAAACGAACCCCTCACAATGACCCTATGGGAAACCACAAAGGGTCGCGAGTCTTCACGAATGGCGGAAGAGGTTTAGCATCTTGACCCAGTGCGCACTAATCACTTTTGCACCAAGCACCGATCAAAGTCATTGCGAGGTAGCACAAGCGGCCTAAGCAATCTCTCCCCGTCGGTGGTGCTTGCAGAAAACCGCCGGACACAAATCCCGGCAGCGTTATGTGCCTGAGCCTCTCGGCTTCGTGTGCTACTGTTACTTTCGCGAAAGAATTCGCGATTGGCCGATCGCTGCAAACATAACTCCAACATGACTCGAATGTAGTAGGGAAATAGGTCAACGTCCCAGTTTCCCCATGCTCCTGGTCTCCCCCCGTCGAGTTCGTTGTGTCGTCGTGGTCAGATTGTCCCGCTGTGCTGTGCATGATGATGAAGCGCCGACAAATGGCCCATCCATGTATCGACCCCAGCTCACAGTTGCGCTGGCACCCCGTCTCCTTTACCATTGGAGTGAAAGCTCATTGCCAACAGTCATCTGTCAGTGGGCAATCAATGCCTGATCGAACAAGGACGTCGATATCTCTTTTGATTTCTCGCCGGAAGGAGCGTCGTGAAGTCTATTCGCCTGATTGAAGGACCTGTCAGCGAAGCTCACAGCTCAATATTGATCGAGGAATGTTCCAGGCGAATTTCCGCCGGTCGCTCGCAGTCATTCCTATATATCGTCCCGTCGGAAAGGAAGCTCCGGGCGGTAAGGGACAAGTTCCTCGAAAGCTGCACAGGTGCCATGATCGAGCCGCGCCTGTTTACGCCAAACGGTCTGGTGTCGGACCTGTATCGGCGACTTCACGGTCCGGGAAGACTGATTTCTCGTGCCGAAAAGCTCGTGATACTTGAGCAACTGCTTCTGGATCGTTCGCTCAAATTGCCGCTATCAATGGGGTCACTCAATCGCCCTTTTCCTGGCCTTGTCCGGAAGATCGAATCCTTCATTTCGGACCTGAAGAAGAACCTCGTTCACCCCGAAGATTTCCTCCGACGCGTGAAGGCCGTCCGGAAGAGTCCTTCTGAAAAGGATAGGACGCTCCAGATTGTTTACGAGAGGTACCAGAAGTTCCTTGGCGAGCATGAATTGATCGACACAGAAGGGATGTTCTGGGTACTCTTGGAGCAAGCCGAAAATACGAAGGCATTTCACGAAGTTCTCGGAGGCATCGATCTATGTGTTCTCGATGGCATCTACGATGTGACAACCGCCGAACTCCAAGTATTGGATGTTCTTTCTCGTTGTGTCGATGAGGTATTGGTGCGTGTTTCCTATGACTCGCAAAATCCTCGATTGTTTGAAGCTGCAAAGGCTTTTCGTGACGGCTGGATGCAATCATCTTCGCATCGCGAAAGCCCGAAGAGAACGAGGTCGGATAAGAACCCTTCCGCCCTGCTGGCCTCACAACTCTTCCGCCCTACGACAAGCACAGAAGAGGAGCTTGATCTCAAGGGTTTTGTGACAATAGTGCCCTCAACAGATAGCCTTGCTGAGGTCAAGCTGATTGCACGTCGTATCCGACAGTTGGCGCAGAAGGACAGCATACCTCTGTCGCAGATATGCGTAGCATTTCCCAACCTCCAGGCTTATGCCGCAGTCATCCGAGAAATTTTCCCTCGTTACGGAATCCCTTTTGGTATCTCGTCCGGGTTGTCGCTGGTCAGTTCGCCGATCGTTTCAACTGTGCTGGGGCTATTCTCAATCATCGAATCATCATACCACCGCCGCCAGGTCCTGCGGTTCTTCGGTTCGCCGTACGTCACCTTCCGTCCAGACAAAGACAAGGCAGCTCTGGACTCGGGCGCACTGGATCACCTCGCCCGCGAGGCCGGGATAATCGATGGATTGAACAATTGGCCTGAAATGCTGGACGCGGCGGCAAACCGCTTTGAGACAATACTCCAGAAATCTGTTGGCGAAGAAGAGCGAAATCGCGCCAGAGCCGATCTTGAAGCCGCAGAGGTTCTCAAGCGCCAGATCGCCCTCGCCCTCAAGGAGATTGAGACACTGAATCGTTCTATGACGATCAGTGAATTCCGGGAAACACTGACGCGTCTGATAAACCGGTTCAACCTGCCCCACAGTGCATTGTCTATTTGCAGCTCTGAAGATGATGGCTTCAGTCGATCAATCGCCGCACGTGACCTTCAAGCCCTGGCCGGTTTGTATAAAGTGCTCGATGCTCTCGTGTTCGGCGGGCAATTTGCCAAGTCGCTCTCCGGGAAAGATGAGTTCTCCCCGGAGGAACTCAAGAATATGCTCCTGACGGCCTTGGAAGAAGAGACCGCGTCTGACGATGATTCTGCAATCGAAGGTGTGCGGGTTATGACCATGCTCGAAGCGCGCGGGCTTTCTTTTGAGATCGCTTTTCTGGGAGGACTCACGGACAGCGCATTGCCTTCGGCTCCTCAGCCCAACATTTTCTTTTCCGAATCGGAACAGCGAAGACTGGGGCTGAAGGTGGACCCTGGGCACCTCGTGAGAGAACGTTACCTATTCTATTTGTGCCTGTCAGTCGCTCAGAAACACGTGTTCCTCAGCTATCCACAGGCCGAGGGAGAGAAGCTGTTGTTGCGGTCAGTGTTTGTTGATGAACTCACACGCATCGGCGACTGCTCTGAAAATGCGCCGGACAACCAGATCGCAGCGTCTCAACAGGAACTCGACATGAGTCTGGGGCAGAAGCTCTTTCAGAATGTTTCTGAGGACACTGAAAGAGAATTGGCCGCCTTGCAGGGAGCGCTTCTCTCGGACCGGAGAGATCGTTGGCTCAATGTGTTGCGCGGCGTACGCGCGGAAGACGAACGAATCCGTAAGCCTTGGTCAAACAAATATGACGGAGTACTGAAGAATCGCTCACTCACCAGAAAACTCTCCACACGCTTTGGTCCTGAATATCCTTTCTCCATTTCCGCGCTCGAGACCTATTCGCGCTGCGGCTTCCGGTTCTTTGCGGCGCGAGTTCTCCGACTTGCTGCCATCGAAGAGCCTGAGGAAGAGATACTTCCCAAAGAAAGCGGCGAAATCGCACACAACATTCTCCGGAGATTCTATGTCGAGCGGGCAAATGCCGGGTGCTCCGCCCTATCCTCCGAAGAGAATATCGAAGACGTGATAGCTCGACTCCGCGAAATTGGCGACGAAGAGTTTGCAACTCTGCCATCGAGAGATGCGTTTTGGCAAGCTGAGAAGGACCGCATGCTTGGCCGTTTGGATGGCGTAGGATTACCCGGCATACTTGAGCTTCTCATCAGACAAGAAATGCAGGACAGCGGTCGCTGCAAGCCGTGCCTGTTCGAGGTACCATTCGGCGCCGAAAGAGAGCCGGGACGAGCAGGCTCCAAAAATTGCCTCAAGCCGCTGATACTCAAGGACACCTCAAAGCAGGACGAGGCCGACGAGACACGAGTGACAGTAGTCGGCAGAATCGACCGCATAGACATGGACAATGCACAAAGCCCCTCCAAAGTTGTCGTAGTGGACTACAAAACTGGAGCAATCCCGTCCTTCAACAACATCGCGTCAGGGCTGAGTCTGCAGTTGCCGCTATATATCATTGCCGTGGAACGTGGCATCAGCAACTTAAACATCGCAACCGGTGGATACATTGTTCTGAAAAACCTAGCAAACGTGGGGAAAAAGCCTACTCTTCTGCCAAAAGAGAGTTCCGAAGATCTTTGGGGGTCAACGTCCAGAATCAAATTCCAAGATTTTGAAAACCAATTACACAAAACGGCCGATCATGTCATTATGAATGTCTCCCAACTTCGTTCGGGGCATTTTCCGCTCACTACGCACTCGGAAGCTGACGCAAAGTGCAAATGGTGTGAGTATCGCGACATCTGTCGCTTTGATGAATCGCGCCGCCCCGCGTAGTGTGGACAGCGAATACCGATAGCCTTTTCTTCGAGAGGAGAATGTGATGGATATCTGTGTATTTGAAGACCGAGGCTGGAGAACCCTCCTGCCACTGACATACGCCAGGCCTGTTTTCTCATTGCTATGCGGCACGCGCTCGCTACTGCAGAAGACACTCTCGTTCTACCCCGATGCGTCCATTCGATTGGCCTGCCGCCCACTCCTGAAAAATCTTACAACTGAAGAATTCAAATACCCGGCGAATATTGACGGACATAAGGATGGAACGCTGTTCATCAATGGACGTCTGATACTCAATGAACCGATCCCACTCGAAGGACCGGAGGAGTTTGCAGTCAAAAACGATATTCTGCTTTTCGCACGTTTGAAGAAGGATCGCGCGGCGGAGTTGACTGCGGACGTATTGCTCCACGGCGATATGATAGCTCTTCTGGACGGAAGCGTCGCCGAAGTCAGGTGCAATGGCAAGCTTCTGGACTTCTACTGGGATATCGTGAATGCAAATAAATCTGAACTCATGCGCGAGTTGGGCAACCAGAGCCTTGGCACCATAGAAGGAAAGGTTTACGACGGAGCACACCTTGTGAATCGCGAAGGTATCTTCATAGGTGACAATGCAAAGATCAAGCCGGGCGCCGTAATCGACGCGGAAGACGGTCCCGTCTACATCGGCGAAGGAACCGTGGTCAATGCCAACTCCTCCATCGAAGGGCCGGTCTTTATCGGGCGGGACTGCATGATCCAAGCATCTGCTCGCATATGTCCCGGATCCACTCTTGGAGAAGTGTCAAAGGTGGGCGGGGAAATCGAGGAATCCATTATCCATGGATACAGCAACAAGCAACACGACGGGTTCCTCGGCCACGCCTATATCGGCTCGTGGGTCAATCTGGCGGCGGATACGATTAATAGCGACCTGAAGAACACGTACGGCACCGTACGCGTGTCATTTGGCAACATTACAATCGACAGCGGCGAGACATTTGTGGGGCTCGCAGTGGGAGACCATTCAAAGTCAGCCATCAACGCCAGCTTTCTTACCGGCAGCGTCGTTGGATTTGGCTCGAATGTTGTGGTCTCCGGCTTCCCTCCAAAATTCGTCCCCTCTTTTTCGTGGTGCACCAATACCGGCATCGAGCCTTACAGACTTGAAAAGTCTCTGGAAGTGGCGAAGCTCGTAATGGCACGACGAAAGAAAAAGCTAACACGCACAGCAGAACGAGTCTTCCGAGCTGTGTACAAACAGACAGCAGGAGAACGAGAAGCTGTTATCGAAGAATGGGAGGAATGAGCTGTCTCAAAAAGACAGCCCGCCCGGGCCAGAACTGCTCTGGGAGGGTGAGAACTTCGTTCTGACACCAAGGCGGGCAGTTGCATATCAATGGTGCAATTCCACAAGCCCGACCCTGTAACTACTCATATTTTGACTATCGAAGAGCAAGAGGATAAGCATTTGGCGGCTTCATGTCAAGCGCGATATTTGACACAAGTCGACACACCAACCCCCCACTGGATTTCGGCACATCACCATCGGACTTTTTGCATGCCGCCCTTCAAAGCGCACACAATGTGCATCTCCAAAATACCAAAGAACCGCAGCCTTGTCCTCTTGACATCCGAGCTTTCATAGATAACAGCTAACGGCATATTGGTGGTCATTGCCAAAAGTCCGCCACAACAGACAATGCATCAATCAATATTTTTCCGCCGGCTTCACCGCCCTTGGTTCTTTCAAGAATAGACTCTGCAACCTACCACGACTCACCCCAGCAGGACGAAAAGTACGAGAGGTCACTGAAGTCTATCGTGCAATCAGTATTGGCATCGAAGCCAGGCAGATACCCAGGATCACCGCAGCTCTTGCCCCAGGTGGAACTGAATGCGGATAGATCACTGAAGTCAATTGTGTCATCACCATTCGAGTCGCATCCGTCGCACAAATGTTCATAGTGCAAAATTGTACCGTTATCGCCCACGGCAAAAACATCGCTCTCGCTGCTGCCCCACACTCCATAAAGGTCCTCGGTCGTACCCGAGTCAGTAGGAGCCCAGCTCGAGCTTAGGCCGTCAAGATAATGAATCTTGCCGCCATCGCCTACGACAAACAGACGGTTACTACTGCTGCCCCACACACCACGGGCACGGTTCTGCTGAAATGCCCAAGGCATATCAGACCAACTCGTCCCATCATAGTGTTGGAACGAGCCCCATTCTCCCACGATGAATACATTGCTACCGCTGCTTCCCCACACATCATAAAGGGCCTCGTTCACGACCCCCCAGCCTGTGTCATACCAGTCCGTCCCATCATAGCGTAGAATTACCCCCCGCCTGCCCGGGGTCAATACACTACCCACAACGAAAACATCGCTACCGCTGCTTCCCCACACGTCATTGAAAGTGTAAATATATAATGGCGAACCCCAGAATGTGCTAGTCGTGTTCGTTCCATCGAAGTGATAGACGGTCGATCCGCTCACGGCAAATATGTCGCTGCTGCTGCTTCCCCACACGCTAGTGCCACCGGGGCTCGATGGAATGACCGACCAGCTCGATCCATCATAATGCACGACTGTACCGCCCCCGGCATAAACGTCGCTACCGCTGCTTCCCCACACCTCATTGAGGTGTTCCGTCGTGCCGGAGGCCATGGCTGACCAACTCGTCCCATCGTAGTGCAGGATTGTACCATTCTCCCCCACGGCGAATACATCGTCACTACTGCTACCCCACACCCCACGAAGGTTTTCTGTCGTGCCAGAGGTCATGGCCGTCCACCTGAATACATTTGATGTAGGCGTGGGAGTTACAGTGTGCGTGCTTGTTGGCGTATATGTCACGGGTGGAATGAAAGAACCACTTAGCAACGCCAGCGAGTGATCTCCACCGCCGACGACCTGTACCACGTCCGTCAACAGATGCACTTGTACCGGTTCATATTCATCACTGCCCCAACCAGATGAGCCTATGCCGAGCTGGCCGTTGAGGTTATATCCCCACGCCCACGCAGTGCCATCGCTCTTCACCGCCAGCGAATGATCATCACCGCCAGTTACCTGAACTACGTCCGTCAGTAGATTCGTCCTCACTGGCTCATGTCGATCCGTGGTCGTATTGTCGCCGAGCCTGCCAAATTCGTTCCTGCCCCATGTCCAAACAGTGCCATCGCTCTTCAACGCAAGCGAGTGGTAGGAACCGCCGTCCACCTGATCCGCGTCCGTCAACAGGTGCACTTGCACGGGTTCATGTCGGGCAGTCGTTGTGTTGTCGCCGAGTTGGCCATAATCGTTCCTGCCCCACGTCCAGATCGTTCCATCGCTCTTCAGCGCCAGCGAGTGATCTCCACCGCCGGCCACCTGAATCACGTCCGTCAACAGATGCACTTGCACGGGTTCATGTCGGTCCGTCGTCGTGTTGTCACCGAGTTGGCCATAGTTGTTTCTGCCCCACGTCCAGACCGTGCCGTCGCTCTTTGACGCCAGCGAGTGACACCAACCGCCGGCCACCTGAACCACATCCGTCAACAGATGCACTTGCACGGGTTCATGTCGATCCGTCGTCGTGTTGTCCCCAAGCTGGCCACAGTCGTTCCTGCCCCACGTCCAGACCGTTCCATCGCTCTTTAGCGCCAGCGAATAACTGCCGCCTGCTTCCACCAGAACTACGTCGGTTAACAGATGTACCTGCACTGGCTCATGTCGATCCGTCGTTGTATTGTCACCGAGTTGGCCGTATTCGTTACTTCCCCACGCCCAGACAGTGCCATCGCTCTTCAACGCCAGCGAGTGGCTGCTGCCGGCTGCCACCTGAATTAGATCCGTCAAGAAATGCACATGCACAGGTTCGTGTCGGTTTGTCGTCGTATTGTCCCCAAGCTGGCCCGAGGAATTCCGTCCCCACGCCCATGCTGTCCCGGGATAGATCGTAGGAGTTACTGTTGGTGTATCAGTGGTCGTCGGCGTATCTGTTGGTAGTGGCGTCCCGTTGCCGTAAGGTGCAAGGCCAGTTTCAGCCAGAACCGCATTGCCGTTGTATACCGCGTGGAACTCGTAAGAGATGTTATCTGCAATGGGCGTTCCCAGAAACTTGAATGTTGTAGTGATGGCGGTGCCGGACCCAGTCGACGATCCACCAACCTGCAAGATTGTATACGACAGAGTACCGTTTGCTGCGTCGATGGGATTCGAACATGGTATCCCGCCTGTAAGAAAACCACCATCGTCCACGTCAATAATCTCGAAGATTGACGGGTCACATGTCATCTCAAGATTGAACACGTCTACACGTTCCGAGCTACTGCCGCTGACAACAAAATCAATGGTGAAATACTCGCCTGCCGTCAAGTCGGTCCTGCTTGCTGGATCGATCGTAAGGATCATTGCGTGCGCATCCGGTGCGCTGATAATGAAAAGGATTGACATGATGAGAGCCGTGGTTGCCGCACGAACAGCGATATTTGTGAAACTCATCTGCCCTTTCCATATTGGTCGGCTGCACTGTGAGCTATGTTCCATGTCCCTATTGCGCCCAATATTTATGGCACATCCCCCTTTTCTCTGGCCCTGTGTAGTCTGATCAGTAGTTGCTCTCTTTCAATCGACTCTCCGCAGCACGGAGAAGCCAAACAGTCCACTGTGATCGATGAGTCCGTCGTTAGTAACGTCGAAAGGGCCGACCCTATCCGTTTTACCTACTGGCTCGTGATAGAATAATACCCCGTGATAGCATGCCATCCTTGGCCGGACAAGAGATGCCACGGGGGGTGCAAGTCCTGAACACATGTATTGTACCACTTTTTCAGTCTACGTCAAGAAAAATATACAAAGAGCAGTAAACTGCAAATTGATGCATTCGTTGTCTTTGAGCCGTGTGATCCTGTCATCTCTTGCTCTGTCTCAAGCTGCCAAGGACAGAGCGTTCGGCTCGAGATTTGTTGTAACGGCTGTGGTGAAACCTCGGGTAGGTTCTTCTTTTGGTCTGAATGGCAGTCTCAGCGAATCGCACACCTATCAATATCTGAGGAGACTCACTGCATCCTCTTCTCCACCTCTTTCAGGGCACCTGCTTCGTGAGCGACCTTGAGATACGGCATGAACGTTCGGTAAAACTTTGAGGTACTGCGAACACTGATAGTGTCCTGGATCAAAGCGCTAAACAGGAAATAGTCAATACCTGCATCAAGATACTTCTTATCACCTGTCATGTTGTAGACGTAGGCAAGCCCGGGAAGTGTCAGATTCAGATTGTAGGGATGTTCGTCTGAGAATGTGCCAAAATCGGTAATGCTGTTCTCCAAGTGCCAGTCAATAATCTGGCGGAGAAGCTTGAGTGTGTTTTCATCACCGGT
>Ga0180433_10008357_pt1 | contig 12900 bp, 10 predicted proteins | sample SS_ome_8_FD_132980 | JGI IMG/M metagenome (GOLD analysis project Ga0180433, IMG submission 132980) | Hypersaline lake sediment archaeal communities from the Salton Sea, California, USA - SS_1_D_1 metaG | ecosystem: Environmental > Aquatic > Non-marine Saline and Alkaline > Hypersaline >... | reverse complement strand
CGGGCGATGGGCTGTTATAGTAGAAACGAAGTGCAAGACGCTTACGCCCCTTGGCACGGCGGCGGCTAAGGATAGCACGTCCGTCTTTGCTACGCATACGCGCCCTAAAACCGTGCTTGCGACGTCTTTTCTTGAGGCTCTTTTTGAATACGGTAATTGACATTCTGTGTCCTGTTCTTGGATCCAATCAGGCGGTGTCAACGGCCAACCATGCCGGGCACCACTAGGAATAATACGTGAAAAACCCGCTTTTTTCAACAAAAAAGCTAGTCGTCGAGGCCTAATTTCTGCAAATATGCCTCTGCATCCATCGCCGCCATGCAGCCGCTACCCGATGAGGTAATCGCCTGACGATAGCGATAGTCATGAACATCACCAGCCGCAAAAACCCCCTCGACCGAGGTCTTGGTATGATCAGTCACCACCAAATAGCCACCTTTGCCCAACTCAAGCTGACCTTCAAATGGCAGTGTGTTCGGGCGCATGCCAATCGAAATAAAGACCCCATCAACCGACATCTCGTGCACTTGTCCACTGTTCTGCTCAGTAATAACCACACCAGTCACCAACGAGTTATCGCCCTTGATCTCGGAGACTGTACTCCCGTAGAGAACCTTGATCTTCTGATCCCCAAGTACCCGCGTTTGCAGTGGTTTGGATGCCGTTAGTTCATCAAGAATGTGTACGACCGTAATCTCACTGGCAAACTTACTCAAGAACGACGCGTTCTCCATAGCAACATCGCCACCACCCACAACAAGTACTTTGCGATCTTTAAAAAATGCACCATCACATATCGCGCAACTGGAAACGCCACGCCCCCAGTACTCTTCTTCCCCAGGACAACCAAGTTTGTTAGGAGAAGCACCCGTGGCAACAATCACGGCATCAACTTCTAGTTGCACATCACCATCAGTCCAAATAAGAAACGGCCGTACCGTAAAATCAACTTTTGTGACAGTCTGCTCAAGATACTCAGCACCAAAATGCTTGGCATGATCGCGCATGTTCATCATCAACTCGGGCCCCATGATGCTGATGTTTCCCGGCCAATTTTCAACTGCCGTTGTACTCATCAGCTGGCCACCTGGCTTTTTACCGTCAATCACCAGCGGCTTGAGCATAGCTCGTCCAGTATATAGTGCCGCTGTCAACCCTGCCGGACCTGATCCGATAATAACCAGCCTGCGTCTTTGCCGTTCCACGATGCTCTCTTTTAATCTTTGGTTAGATGATAAATTGCATGATTCAACGCCTTCTCCCGCATACACACCCTCTTTAATTGTTCACCCGGGATTGGCATCTCCTGCCCCTGTATCTTGAATGATGGCAACGAGAAGTAAAGAAACTCCTTCATGCGCGGTCGATTCATAAGATTCAGGTAACAACGCACGTCATGATCAGACAAGCCAATGTTTTCATGGTAGGCAAACGCATCGGCAAATGCCGCCTCTTTAACCTGCTTGAGTGCCAACTGGCGAACCCGCGCATCAAAATCCTGCTGCGTACGATAGACATTATAATCAGGATTGTTGCGCACTATCTTAAGCACCTCTTCCTGCTGCCTGAGAACCAAATTATTTGGCACATCGAACGGATGCTTAGAAATCAGCAGCGCCAGCGCCTCTTGGGCCATGGCACGACGCTGGGTAATGTGATCACGAAATGAAAAAACTTCGATAAACTTTTCGTGTGTATCTTTTCGTGTTTTGACCCTGAACTGCTTTTTAAAGTCATCGATCGAGAAATAGGCATGCGGCACTATGTCGGCAACCTGCATACGAAAAAGATAACCACTATCAAGATTGTTGCTAAAATATTCTTGCAATCCCTTATTATCACTCACCACCGTATCGCCAACGGTACTGCCAAGAAAAACCTCCTTCAGTGGACTCTCAGTTTCATCTTCACCGATTTTAAGCCAGAAGTCAGACACCACATCTGGCAGCACCTCACGCCCCTCCGTATCGGCAATCGTCACGTGAAAGTGAACCCAGTCATGTTCACGCACCTTCTCATCGGCATACGCCTCACGCGCTTCTGTTTCTTCAGTAACAAAGCTTTTGACCTGGCGATCAAGGTCGCGATACCGCTTGCGCTTGGGTGCATTGAACGGAAGATATTTCCAATCATAGAGCATTACGTCACGTAACACATTGGCATCGAAAACAAATTGCGCGTCCTTGCCAGGCTCAAGCGTTGCATCAACCAAACGCGGATCACCAACAATAACCAACTTACGCGCACGTACCTCGCGGCATAAAAAGTTCACCACACAAAACTTGTAAAAAAATTCCTGCAGGTGATCGACCAGATATTCTCTAAAATTCTGCTTGATATAGTCAATCGGCACCGTACCACGCACAAAACCCGGCGCTTGCACTACTCCCCGCTGATTCTTGGCAGCCTCTTCGTACAATACGTCAATCACACCAGCTGGTACAGTTATTACACAGCGATAAACCGTTGGTGACAAATCTTTGATATCAAGAGAAAAAGAAGAAAATGGAATTGATTCTTCGTGGCCAGGTAGGGAGCCACGAGTTGTCTCCGCTTCACTACTCAGGCTACGCTCCACGCTTCATCTCCTTTTTTGGTCGCAAGTATACCAGCACCCTTCTTCTTTTATCGACATCAGCCCAACAAAGCAAACTGCCCAGAGAAACGCACCCTACTTCAACAGCACCCGCCACCTTGCGCATATGGACACTTGATCATCGAATCGTCCCTTTCAAGAAGTGGTGTCTGCCTATCTTCGCCCAAGCGACACCCGCTTGTCACTAGGCAACATAAATCAGATGCGGAAAAAAACATCCGCCACAAAGAAAGTCTGATTTATTTTACGAACTTGCTAAAGCCCGACATAGCTCCTTTAGAAACGTAGACGGATCCGTCATCGCACGTCCACGTTTCTCAAACCTCGACAAAGCTATGCCCTCTTTGCCTATGATTTCGCCAGGTGTCCACCCGACAAAGATGACTTCTTATTTTACGGCCTGTCCGTCTACGTTCTACGATTCGAACTACGGTCGGATACGTCTACACCATTCCTCAATATTTATGAGCCTTCCCTATTAAAGGAAGACTGGCGTAGCCCGACGTAGCCACGGGAATAATAATGACTTTTAATTTTACGACCTGTCCGTCTACGCCCGCTTTCAGCGCAGCTACGCCGGACAGTCTTCGCGTCCTTCCAAGGACGCAACTTTTACATTTGTTAGTATCCTTTGAAAAGATGGCGCAAGCCAGGCGAAGTGGCCACCGGCCACGAAGACTGGTGCAGGAGAAGGGACTCGAACCCCCACTCCCTCTCGGGAACTGGATCCTAAATCCAGCGCGTCTACCAAATTCCGCCACTCCTGCACTGATCATTTCAATTCGAGGAAACAGCCCTTCGTTCAAAAGTGCAGACTGCCCCCGCTCTTCAAGCTGTATTATGAACCTGCTTCATAGGCTTGTCCGTCTTCGCCTCCGCGTTGCTTCGGCTTCTTCGGACACGTCCACGCCTCTCACCCTCGCAACACAATCTCCAACATCATCTTTCCTTAGAAAAGATGGCGAAGCCCGACGTAGCCGAAGGCGTAGACGTGGTGGGCTGCATTGGACTCGAACCAATAACCCACAGATTAAGAGTCTGTTGCTCTACCAAATTGAGCTAGCAGCCCACGAAGAATTTCAATGTGTTCACCGACACTCTACCAGATCGCACATGCAAAGAAAAGAGTGACGCGCCGAAAAAGTGGCTCTAGATAGTAGTAATCTCAACCTTCTTTTTTTCCGCCAGCTGATCAACCCGCTTGATCCATGAGTCAGTCACCTTCTGCAACTCATCTTCAAGACGATTAAAGAAGTTCTCAGAGATCTTCTTATCCTTCTTGGCATCCCGGATGACATTATGGAAATCCTTGCGAATGCTTCTGATGGAAATCTTGCTTTCTTCAAGCTTCTTGCCAAGCACTTTCACCAATTCATCACGACGAGACGAACTCATTTCTGGAAGCTGTATGCGAATAATAGAGCCGTCGTTTGCAGGTGTGACACCGATACTGGAAGCCAAAATCGCTTTTTCGATATCACCAATGATCGACTGATCCCATGGCTGAATAGTAATCAATCGAACATCTGGCGCGGCAAGCGCAGCAAGACTTTTAAGCGCGACTGGCGGCTGATCGTAGGCAGAAACCGGAATCTCCTCAACTAAAGAGGTATGCGCTCTGCCAGTGCGAATCTTAATCAACTCGCCTTCCAAATGCTTTACCGCTTTACCCATCTCACCTTCAACGGGCTCTTTGAACGACTTAATGTCATTTTCAACAAGTGTTAGATTTCGATGATGCATGCTTTACTCCTAGCAAATAGTAGAGCCAAACTCCTTGTCACACGCTGCATGCAACAGCGCATTCGGCTTGAAAACGTTAAAAACACGCGTTGGCAAGTCATGCGAACGCGCAAGTGTATATGCCGTTACATCCATCACCGCCAACTGATCAATGATGGCACTCCGGTATGAAACACGCGGCAACAACTGGGCACCCACCGACTTGTTTGGATCGGCGCTGTAAACTCCATCAACCTTGGTGCACTTCCACAACTCGTTCGCCTTCATTTGCAGCGCACGTACAACACCACTCGTATCTGACGAAAAGTAAGGATTACCCGTACCACCAACAAAGATCAGTACATGTCCTGCTGCAAGCGCATTAGCAAGCCGCAGTTCAGAAATCTCTTCGCCAAGCTCCGGACGATGATCACCACCAAATAAAGTACAAGCGATACCTTCTTGCTCACAAAGAGCACGCAATAACAACCCATTCATACCTATGGCTTGCATACCTAAGTGAAAACCAATTGAAGGCGACACCCCAAATGCAACACCCTGCGTAGTATTGCGGTAAAGATTGCCACCACCAATAACCACACCAAAGCAATGCGTCTTGCCAAGCTTCTTCATTTGCCTAATGAGATCGCGCGCCAATTCAGCTGATGGAACCCCTGTCTGCTGATCAACAAGCACATCACCACTCAGCTTGAGAAGAACAACCTTCTTCTGAGGACACTGTAGCCCACCATACAAAGGAAACACTAACCAAAACGCACACAACGCAGAGATAACAACTCGTTGTAACATAGCGCCACGCATAGATATGTTGTGGGGTCTACGATCCGATTTCAAATCGTGCAAAACGCTTGATTTTGATATTTTCGCCAGTCTTGGCCATCAGCTCTTGCACCACCTGCTCAACCGTCATCTGATCATTCTTCACAAATGATTGCTTAAGCAGACAAACTTCGGAATAAAGTTTGTTCACTTTACCTTCAACAATCTGATCAATGATCTTTTGTGGTTTGCCAGAATCGGCAAGCTGTTCCTTGAGAATGTCTTTTTCATGCTCAAGGAATTTTGGATCGACATCCTCCGGTGCCAGATAGAGCGGTTTGAGTGCCGCAATATGCAAACAAAGGTCGCGCGCAAACTCGGTAACCGCCTCGGTGCGGGCAACAAAGTCGGTTTCACAGTTAATTTCGACCATTACCCCAATTTGTTCACCTGGGTGGATATAGGCATGCACAATGCCCTCTGCAGTTGCCTTGGAGGCACGCTTTGCTGCCACAGCCGCACCCTTCTTGCGAAGCAGCTCGACTGCTTTTTGAACATCACCACCAGTCTCTTCGAGCGCTTTGCGGCAGTCCATAAGCCCCAAACCGGTAATGTCTCGTAATTCTTGAATAAGTGCACGATCAATAGTCGCCATAATCTCCTGATCCTTCAATCAAAGTAGGGGTCTTGTTACGTTTATTGTGCCATATCCGCGGCTTTTGGCAACCAGCAAAGAAGCATCAACAATATACTTCGCATAGTAGCAAATCACGATAGCAATAGTTGCCTTATGGTATGTCGACACGGCGACATATGCTCAGCCGTTTGCCAATCGATGCCCATGTTCTGCAGGCAAGACACAAACTTTTCCCCATTCAGTTTCACATAATCATGACCCGCACATTTGAGACAAAATGGCATATTCTTTGCGTGCATGCTCTGAGCATCACGAACAAAACAACGCAAAACCTTCGCCTCACGGATTTGAAATGGCGACGGCAAATCACGATATAACACGGGGCAAGAACCATCTTCGTTAGCCAAAAAACTTCCCGTGTATGCCCTGATGTAAGCTGACATATTATCAAGAGCCTTTTTGATCTGCCACCACTCCTCACTCTGTGCCACCGAGTAATCAATCGGCTCTTTATTCTGGTCCACACAACTATCGTCAGGCCGCGCCCCTGCAGCAAGTAGCAGGTTCACAATCGGCAACTTCCCCGAACGCACGGCAAGCGCCAATGAATACCGCCCAAAAACATCCCGCCTATTAACATCGGCACCACGAGAGATAGTAGAAATTATCGTACGAACACAACCCAACCGCGCTGCCTCACACAAACGCATCTGCTGAAAATCAGCATTTGTCATCACTTCAGGCCTGCGAAAAAACATCGCCTTAACATGAAAACCACACATTGCAAGCAACACAACAAAAGCAATACGACCAAAAACAAGCCGATTAATCATTTTTGTAGCTATCCTATCATTCATTTTTACTCAACAGGTTCACTCAACAAGCTATTACGTCAGAACAACCTCATCGGGCCTAATTCACCTTCGCCTAACTCACCTACAGCTCACACATTTCCTCAGCAGGAGGGCAACACAACACTCATCAGCATTATCACCGCGACAATTGTCTTCAGATAACTCCTGATAAAACACACGCCTATGCACCTCATACCCCTGCAGTACCACCACACTATAGAAAAAGTACTACACAAAAATGCCAAAACCCGACGGTGCAGCTATTTTTTCACAAATATAACCTCCACAAACCTTCTCATTTCCCTATAAAACTATGATTCGGCCCGGCTAGTACGCAATGCGCATTCCTGCCGCCAACAATGCACGTATTATGTAACTCGGCAACTTGCCACGACAGACTATCTGCGACAACATCACCTCGCGACACTTCTCATCTTCTATGTCGCCACCTTGGTCGATTAGAAATTCAACCATAGAGACATATCCTTCGGCAGCAGCAAGAGCCAATGGCGTCGCTCCATCCTTGTCTACCGCATTGATATCCGCACCAGCCGCAAGAAGCATACAAACATTTTTAACCTTGCCACGCTTGGCAGCTTCGTGTAGTGGCGTGCGCCCGTGCGCATCGCATGCATTTGGATCAGCACCATGTTCGAGCAGCGAGCGTATACTATAAGAATAGCCTCCCCGTGATGCCACATGAAGCGGTGTTTTATCATCACAGCCACGCATGTTTACGCAAGCACTGTTATGGTCCAAAAACACACGTACTATCTCACGATTATCGCAGGCAATCGCTCGATGAAGCGGCGTATCCCCCCCATCATCTTGTCGCTCGACAAAAGCACCACCTGCAAGCAAGATGCGCTCAACGTCAGAGTTACCGTTCTGGGCGGCGTAATGCAGCGGCGTCTGCCCATCCTCATCCTGCGCATTAAGGTCGGCACCAGCCCTCAACAACAACCGCGCACACTCAACCGAACCGCCTGAGGCTGCACGGTGCAACGGTGCACAGCATCTCGGCAGCGCACATGCATTACAATCAGCACCTTGCTCAAGAAGAAACTTTACCACATCGGGACACCCATATGCCGCCAGATGCAACGGCGTATCACCCACCGCATTAGTTGCACACATGTTGGCACCACGTGCACACAATAGCCGCACTACGTCAACACCTGCACCCAATGCCGCTAGATGCAGCGGCGTGTTGCGATTCTCACCAGGCATGTTGACAACATCATACAGACCTGCTCCTTTTTTGCTCTCGTCGAGCTTTGCCAGCAGCATCTCCATTATCGACACGCTGCATGACTTATGACACTCGGACAACATGTGCGGTATGATGGCCGGATCAACCGAGGCACCAGCATCAAGCAGACGACTCACAATACCTTCGTGTCCCCGTATTACCGCCATGTAAAGAGGGGTCTGACATACGAAATCACCATTACCTATCGACACACCACGCTTAAGTAATTGATCAACACTCTGCTCATCACCAATTAGAGCTGCCATCTTTAGCAAAGCCGCATCGCGCTTGGGATCCAACTGCGCACCAGCATCCAACAACATGGCAATAACCTTGCGGTGATTAGCTTCTATCTCGCTATAGCATTGCCACTCTGTACGCCCCGGAATAAGTGCGCAACACTCACGAGCAAGCACACGCAAAAGTCGCTCTTCCGGATCAAGCCAACACTCATCATTACCAGCGCATGCAAAACCATCTTCATTACTGTCCCAACCTGAGTCAAGATTAACGCCGCGCAATAATGTTTCTGAGTCATGATCAACGCCGCGCAATCGTGTTATCGAAACATCTGCAGCCCAGTTGTTATTACTGCGGGACAACAAACAACACATTTGGTCGGCAAAGACAGGCGAAGAACGACGAAATACGCATTCCAACGGCGTTACCAGTTCGTCAGGCAATCGGTCACACCCATACAATCGATCCAGCACTGCAAACACATGTTCACAATTGTTCGACCATGCAGCCTTACGCAATTCAGTAGCCAGATAAAAACTCTCTGAAAAAATCCGCGGCGGCGGTGTCGAAGGCGTAACTGGTAACTCAACCCCCTCCTCTGCACGGGACAACGTCAAAGAACTGCAGGTATTGCTCCGTCTCCTCTTTGCGAAAATATCCCTATTTACCGCTGCAATCGTGCAAACATTACCAAGAACTGCAACCGACAAAAGAGATCGAAACACCCATCGAGCACATTGCATCTGCACCGTTCAAAACTCCTGATACGTAACCTTGTTGATAAAATTGCCGAAAAACCTCCATACCCCTTGCCCCGTACCAAATACTGAAACAAATAGAAAAACTTGTCAAGAAACCACAGACAGCCCAACCCATACTCTGGAATCGCACGGCAGACTTCACACCGTCAGCTTAAATAGGCATTGGAATAGTAATTCGCGTCTCTGACACCCAAAGTCCGCAAAAATGGACACTCCCTATACCTATTGACAAAAAGAAATACATCGACATACTTGTCTTAGACAATGGAGAAGTGAGCCTCAAACAAAATCCCAGGCTCACAAAGCAGGCGCAAAGTCCGCGAAAAACCGTGCACAATCACCGACAAACAACCGAAAGGCACGAAAAAACGTCGGTTGCAGATGCACATATGGAGGCAAACATGAAAAAGCACATAACCAAATCTGTTAGAGCTATTACCGTACTGTCGCTCATTGCGATGCTGTTCGGCCCAAATTGCGCCGAAGCAATGCATAGAAGGAACGATCCTCATCATCAGCCTATCCAAACATGGCCTGTCCAAACACAGCCTGTCCAAGCACAGCCTACCCAAGCACGGCGTACCCAAGCACATCCTGTCCAAGCACAGCCTATCCAAACATGGCCTGTCCAAGCACGGCGTGTCCAAGCACATCCTGTCCAAGCAGCACAGCCTACCCAAGCACATCCTGTCCAAGCAGCACAGCTTATTACCTTCCAAGAGGGTACTGGTTACAAAGTGTCGATCGTTCATTCTGGACCGGAGGCACAACTTGGAAAACTCATCGAAACTCGCGTGAATGAATTCATGGGCAACAATGCAGGTAAAACAGAAACATTTATCGACATGCCAAGATATTCAGACGCTGGACTAACAAATCTCCTAAACAATGGAAAAGATGGTAGCAAAGTCCAAGTTAATATCAGTCAAATAAACGACCTCGAAAACCCAGCTGAAAGGCAGAAATGGGATGGCTTGCTATTGTTATGCTACAAACGAAGAGACGAATTGCGAAGAATGAGGAGGTTATACAGATACTACAGCAATGTCGATGAGAACATACACGTAGATTGGAACATACATATCGTTGAGAACCCCACCGAGGGGATCGCTGATACCCACAAAAAGCGTATCATCATGCACAGCATACCCTCTTCTGATGCCAAACCCCAACAGTGGCTCATCATCAACGGTAGCGCCAACTTGTCATATAGCGCGCTTACACGTAACCACGAGATATCATTTGTCTTGGAAGTCAGCGATTTCGCTCGTGCTCCCGACGAGATCAAGTCATACTGCTTGCGCAATTTGCTCGACCACTACTACGATCATGGTGTAAAACACCCCGAGCAAAAACCATTGTTTAGAGGGCACATCAAAGGCACCGACGGCAAAGATCTGCTTGCAAACAGACCCTTTAGTGAGTGCAGACCGCTAGAAGCAATTTTTAGCAATGGTGGTGCCAAGATAAAAGGCGGTGACCAGGCAAGCATTAAATCATATCTGAAGAATTTGATAGAAGATGAACTCTATACCGAGTTTCACCTTGCAGCTATGACCTTCTCCTTTGATAAAATAAAAGATGCGATTAAAAAGAGACAGAATGAAACCAACGCACGCTTCCATATCCTGTGTGATGGCATGACAGATAGGGAAGAAACCTTCGCAACACTAGAACACTTCAGACAACCTGGAATCGACGCCGACAAGCCTCTATGGCACGGCAAAATGGTGCTTGCACGGGGTGCAGATACCACTATACCTCCAGTGTGCATCATTATGTCGGCTAACCTCACCTTCGATTGCCTCGGCAACAGGCAATATGCGAATGCCGCAACCGTGGTAACCGACAACTGGACGCTGTACCGGGCGATGGTCAACATGTTTTTGTCAAAATGTGAAGAACCACGCAATATTCCGGATTGGGTCGAAAATGCTATAGACGATACAAACAGCCAAGAGAAACGCGAGGCATTGAAACTCATCAAGATAGCCTCTGCATTCGCTAACGAATCAAAAACCGCGTATGATAAGAGAATAAGAACTAACGCCCTGGATAAAGCCCGAAAGCTCATTTGCCCCAATATGGACGAAGGCGATATGACACTTGCCATTGCCAGCTATGGCGAGAAAGAAGAAAGACTACTCTGGCTTAGCCAAGTCAAAGCTGCTCTTCAAGAAACCTTACCTCCCGCAAGAAGATACAGAGGCCCACGATTGGGACTGCGAATGTGAAATTTGCACAAAAGAGTAGGCTCCGCTAGCAATGATACCAATGGTGGCAACGGCTAGTAATTAATCACCTACCACCGACTTCAACCGAAAAGAAAGGGCACCGTTCAAGCAGTACCCTTTTTTTTACAACAAGTCGCTGACCAGCTGGCTTAGTTCGCTACGTTCGCTCTTTTCCAAATAGACTGTCCCAAACAGCCGCTGACCCTTGAATCGCTCACTAGCTACCACTAGGCCGTTGCTACTGAAATCAAGATATGGCGAATCAATCTGATACGGGTCCCCACACAAAACGATTTTGCTGCCTTCGCCAGCGCGGCTGACAATTGTTTTTACCTCGTGCTGATTCAGGTTTTGGGCCTCGTCGATCAGTATGAATTGATATGGTATCGAGCGGCCACGCATGTAGGTTATCGCCTCAAGACTTACCTTCCCCCTATGGGCCAATTCCTGGATCGATGGCACACGATTGCGATCCTTTTTGCGACTATGCCCACTACGGCCATGCTTGCCACGCCGTCGTTCGTCACGCCCATCACCACGCTCCTCACCGCCAATCTTATCCAAATGACCACCAACATTAGCCGCGTGCATGATCAACTCTGCGTTGTCAAAAACCGGCAGCATCCAACTGTGTAACTTTTCCTCAATATCTCCCGGCAGATACCCAATATCACGCCCTAATGGCACTACCGGTCGCGACACCAGCACCTTCTTGTAGGCATCATCAACTAACACTTCATGCAACCCGGCAAGCAGCGCCAAAAACGTCTTGCCTGTACCGGCTGGACCAAAGAGCGTCGCAAACTGAATGCTATCATCAAACAACAAATCAAGCGCCATCAGCTGCTGTGCGTTACGTGCCTCCAATGGCCACTTTAAGCGTGGCGCCACCGTCGGTATAAAACCTTTCTTGCCACCCACGTAACGAAAAACGCGATAGTTATGCGGATTGTGTTGACTCTCCAACAACACATACTGATTAGGCGACAACTCGTACTCTTGCTTAACTTCCTTCAAAACTGACGGCTCGTCACTCTGCAGCTGCACCGCCGGCACCGGCACACTCACCCAACCGCGATAAAATTCTTCTTCAGTAACATGTTCCCGTTTGTAATCTTCTGTTTTGATGCCGATCGCATCTGCCTTGACTCGCGCATTCAGATCTTTGGAAATGAAGGTAACGTCATAGCCATCTTCACGCGCTGCCATGGCAACCAAGAGGATATCATTATCCTCAGTATGCAGCTTAAATGGCAATACTGCCGGCTCACGCTCGAGAAAAAGAATCTTGACGATACCACCATGATCAAGCTCAACTCCCTCATGCAATGACCCGCGTTCTCGTAATCCATCCAACTCGCGATTGACTGCACGCGAGTTCCGCCCCCGCTCGGTGCCCTCTTTTTTGAACTGATCAAGCTCTTCAAGCACAACCGATGGAATACCAACCGTCACCCCGTCAAAAGCAAAGAGCGCCCCGGGGTCAAGCAGGAGCACATTCGTATCGAGGACATACATCTTTTGAAGCTTTTTGCTGCTAGCAAGTCGCGACGGTTTCTTTGGCATCACACACCCATGATTTGGAGAAAGAAGGGTATTTCAGGCCGGCAGAATAGCATGCCAACTCAAAGCGAAGCAACTCAACTATCCAGAAACAAGGCCAAATCAGGCTGAAACAGATAGATATGCACAGCCTGCTAGCAAAAACATTCGATCACATCACCAAACAACGTACAATAACAGCAAGACCACACGAAACAGCCGTACGCCAAATGTAGGATAAAATCCAACACAATGACCAAGCACCACCTGTTTTTCTAAGAT
>Ga0180433_10008356_pt1 | contig 12902 bp, 14 predicted proteins | sample SS_ome_8_FD_132980 | JGI IMG/M metagenome (GOLD analysis project Ga0180433, IMG submission 132980) | Hypersaline lake sediment archaeal communities from the Salton Sea, California, USA - SS_1_D_1 metaG | ecosystem: Environmental > Aquatic > Non-marine Saline and Alkaline > Hypersaline >... | reverse complement strand
CGTCTGGCTTGACCGCCACGATCTGAAGGCAGGGCAGACTCAGAAACAGATCGACCGCGCGATTCGGCTTCACGATATTGTGTTGCTTATCCTCTCGGAAGCGTCCGTTGAAAGCGACTGGGTCGTCCACGAACTCCAGACGGCTCGACGGAAGGAGAAGGAGCAGAAGCGCGACATTCTCTGCCCGGTGGCCCTCGACAAAGCGTGGGAAGGGAAACCTAACATCGTCGAATGGGAGCACCTCTTCACAAAGCACGTCCTCGACTTCTCGAAGTGGAAGACGAAGGCATTCGAGAAGGTTTTTGAGAAGCTCACCAGCGGGATAAGGCTCAACTACTGAACCGGCGGGCGGCCGGTGGTGAACCCTATCATCAGAACGCTGAGTCCGAACAGCCCCTACTGCCACTTCTCGCAATCGTGCGTTGGTCGGCCGCGGCGTTGGATCAGGGCGGCGAACCAGCGGCAGGGGGTTCGGCCGAACGGATCGAACCGGGGGCAGTTGGCTCCGGAAAACTCGCCGCAGTCGCGGCAACGGGCCAGGCGGGTGAGGATCTCCGAGGCCGGCAACCCGGCCTCGCCGCGGTCGACGGCCTCGGCGATCCTCACGTCCAGGGCCTCGGCCGCACCGGGGGAAGCGGGGCAGTTGCGACGCGGCGGCCGCGGCCCGGTGTACTGCCAACCACAACGGGAGCATCGCCAGCTCGCCGAGTCGCCGGCGCGTTCCAGTCGGCAGTCGATCGGGCTGGTCATTGGGCCGACACCGTAACGGAGGAAAAGGCACACCCGACCCCCCAGCCGCCCGTGCTCAGTTGGTCGTCGATCGCCAGGCTCGACGCGGCGGCGCAATCGAACGTCGTATCGCCCGTGTCTTCATAGGCCACGGGGCCGGCGTTGGGCACCAGCGGAGAAACGGGCCACAGCGCGACTTGAATCCAGATGTTGCCGTTGCCGCCCGTGTAGACGGCCAGAGTCAACCACGAGAAGCCGCAAATCGCGGGGTCGATTTCGTATCGCCAGTAACAACGGCCGGCCGGCGGGGACGCCTGGTGCGGGCCGGTCAGAATATAGGTGTCGCTCAGATCCGTGCAGTAATCGCAGAACTTCTCCGGCCGTTGCACGACCACCAGAACGACTTCCCATTCGTCGGGCAGGTCGCCCGAGCAGAGACAGTCCAACCCTTCACAACAGCAAGGGTAATAGATGCCGTACTCGCGCCACCGCGGCAGACGCCGGCGGTCGCGGCGGGGCCGGAAGTCCAAGGGATCGCCGGGCGTCCAGAGCGTTCGGTCCGGTTGCCACATCATGCCGGACAATCCCCCGCGTAGGTCTCGAATTGCGAATCGGTCTTGTTCCAGACGGCCTGGATCCACGCGTCGTCGTCCAGGGCCCCGTCGTGGGTGTTCTTGGCGCTGGTCGGCGCCGTGCTGCCCGTCTTCGGATAGAGCGTCGCGCCGGCCGGCAGCAGGATCTTCACGTTGTCGATCGTGATGGTCGGATCGCTCTCCGCGACCGCGCCGTCGACCTGGGCCAGGATGTGGGTCGCCACCCTCGCGCCCGGGCCCAACAACACCAGGGCCCACTTGCCCGAGCCGGTCCCCGATTCCTTGTAAAGGATCTGCGCCGCCCCGCCGTCTCCCGTGTCCAGCTCCGTCCGGTCGTTGTTGCGGACGTCGGCATACTCGTGATCGGCGTCGCCGACGTTGAGCTGCACGGCCGTTACGCCGGCCAGCAGCGCTAGCCCGGGCCGGCCGGCGACGATCGGCACCTGCGCGATGGCGAACTTGCCACTGTGCGAGGCCGTGGTCGGGGTGGTCCCGGTCAGGGTCGGCCGGCCGATGAACTCGTCGGCGTTGTCGGCGTGGTCGAACAGGACGTCGTCGCTGAGGCCGAGGATCCCGAGCCGGGCCACGTCGTAGCCCGATTCGTTCTTGACGTAGACGAGCCCGGGGTTGCGCTGCAGCGGGTGGAAGTTGTTCGGACCGGAAAGCGTGCCTCGCTTGAACTGCTTCAGCATGGCCAGCAGCTCGTTGTAGACCGTGATCGACATCTTCGTCACGGGGGCGCCGGGCGGCAGCGGGTCGTAGATCCCCATCGGTTTCTCCCGGGTCAAAGCGGATCGGTACCGATGCCCAGCAGCGAGAAGTCGCTCTCTTCGATCACCTTCTCGACGTTGACCTGGATCGGCCGCCGGACCAGGCGTTTCCCCGAGGCGTCTTCCGTGGCCTGGTACTCGACCCAAAGATAGTCCCACCCCGGCTTACTCGGCACCGTGATGTCGCCGACGGTCAAGTTCGCAGCCGGTTTCGAGTGGTCGAAATGAAACGTAATGTCGAGGATCTCGGGCGCTTTCAAGGACTGGCCGCCGTCGATGTCCTCCAGTAACACGCTCTTGGCGGGAAACCCTCGAAACGTCGCGTCGTTGTAGGTCCCCTTGAGGGCCGCGATCGTCGCGCTGTAGGTGAAGCCGTAGTTGGCCAGCAACAGCTTCCAGTTCTCCGTCCACTTGAATCCCTGGTCGGGGACGTTGCATCCCTCGACGTCGCCGTTTTCGTTGACGCCGATCGCCCCCTTGTGGTTGGCGGCCGTCTTGCCGTCGGGGACGTAGCGGCCGGTCGTCGAGAGCGATTGCGTAATGTGCTTCGTCGCGCCGCCGGTCGTGAAGTTCCACGAGAAGTCGCCGGCCTCCGGTTTCTTCTTCTGCTTGGGGCCGTACTCGACCTCGACGTACCACAGCAAGTGGCCGCCGGGGGTGAGGCTCAGCCCGGTGCGGTACAGCCCGGCGTACAGCGCCGGCGAATAGCCCAGGGCCAGGCTGTAGGCCAGCACGTCGTTGTCCGTGCCCGACAGGCCGTAATGCAGGGTCTTCCCGCTCTCCTCGGGCGTCTCCCGGCTCGTCGGTCGTTCCCACCACTTGATCGCCATTACGGGGAGGCCTCCAGACTGAGCTTCGACATGTACCGGGCGATGATCTCGTTCGACTTCGCGATCCGTTCCTCCCGTTTGGCCGCGGCCTCGGCCAGGGCCACCATTTTCTCTTCGTGCGATTTGCCCATGCCGAAACCGCGGGCCGCCGAGGCGGAGAAGGTGCCCCGGATCATCGACGCCCCGCGCGACACGGCCGCCGAGACGGCCGCCATGTCCGGCATCCCCGGAAGGGACGGTTTGCCGGGACCTCCCGCCCCCGCCCCGATGTCCGCCCCGATCTTCGCCATGCGGGCGGCGGCCAGGGCCTCGTCCCGCGCCTTCTTCGCGTCGTCAACTTCCTGTTGCGCTGCCGTGATCTTCGCCATGCCGGCGGCATCGCTACGCTTCTTGTCGGCCTTGAGGATGTCCATCTGTTGCTGCGTCTCGGCGCGGACCTTGCCCTTCTTCGCCTCGGTCTCGGCGTCGATCGCCGCCAGCCGCTCGGGCAGGGCCTTTCGGCCGCGGGCGAAATCCTCCTTCAGGACTTTGCGGGTCTCCTCGACCGACACGCCCTCCAATTTCGCGAAGATCGGCGCGAGCAGACTGGCCAGCCCCTCTTCGAACGTCGATACCTTCCATCGCTCCCAGACCTTGGTCAGGTAGCCGACCAATTCGACCCACGTCTCCTTGATGCCGCCGGTACACATCACCATGATCTCCGCCAGCCACGAGGTGAGTCCGGACCAATAAATCTTGAAACCCTCCCAGGTTTCGGTGAGCCAGGTCGTCAACCGGGTCCATTCGAGCTTCGCCGTGCTCACGACCACCGCGACGGCCGCCTCGATGTCGCCGGCGGCCAGGGCATCGGAAATGCCCTGCCAGGCCGAGGATACGTCTTCCGCGACCGTGCCGATTCCCGACCGGATTCCGTCGAACAGGCCGAGCAGCCACTCGCCGACCGATTTCATGGCCGCCGTGTTGCGGACCAAGTAAACGAAGCCGGCCGCCAGCCCGGCGATCGCCGCGGTCAGCAGGACCGCCGGAGAGATTGCCGTGGTGAAGACAACTCCGATCACGCCGGCGACCGCCATGATCGTGCCGTGCAGGGCGGCAAGACCGAAGGCGGCGATCTGGAGCATCATCCCGAACCCCATCAGGGCGACGCCCGCCGCGCCGACGCCGGCGATCACCGCGACGATCCGCACGACGATGTCCTTGTGCTGCTTGATGATCTCGGCCAAGAGATTCAGGACGGGGACCGCCGCGCTGGCCAGATCGGAGAACGCCTCCGACAGCGCTTCGCCGATCGCGATCTGCACCCCCTCGACGGCCGACCACAGGATCCGCAACGCGCCCCCGAGCCCCGAATCCATGATGCCGGCGGTCTTCTTCGCGGTGCCCCCGGCGTTGTCGATCGCCTTTTCGAGGTCGTCGTACTGGTCGATCGCGCGGCCCAAGACGACCCCCGCCGTCGCGGCCCGGGCGCCGAACAAATCCTTTGCCAGGGCCAGGCGATCGCCCGACCCCATCGTTTTCATGGCCCCGCCGATCTCTCGGAGGATGCCGGCGATCGGCCGGAGGTTGCCGGCGGGGTCCTTGACCGCAACCCCCAGCCCGGCCAGCTTCTTCTGGATGGCCGGATCGGCCAGCGAGAGCAACATCTTCCGGTAGCCGGTGCCGGCCATCGAGCCCTTGATCTGCATGTTGGCCAGGATGCCGAGAACCTTGCACGTATCTTCGAGCGATTCGCCGGCGGCGTTTGCGACCGGCGCGACGTACTTCATCGACTCGCCGAGATCCTCCAGGGTCTGCGCGCTGTTGTTCGCCGTCGCGGTCATCACGTCGGCGACGCGCGTCATCTGGCCGGCTTCCAGGTTGAACGCGCGCAGCGTCCCCGAGGCGATGTCGGCGGAGCGCGCCAACTCGGTACCCGTGGCGCGGGCCAGGTTCAGCATCGATCCCGTTGCCGCCTCGATTTCCTCCGGCCGGAAACCGGAGCGGCCGAGACTCACCATGCCCCCGCCGACCTCCGACGCGGTGAAGCTGGTCGTTCGCCCCAACTCCTTGGCAAGATCGTAGAGTACCCCGAACTTCTCCGTCGTCGCCCCGGTGACGGCCTGCACCGCCAGCATCTGGTCTTCGAAGGATGCGAAGGTCCGGGTCGCGATTGCGAAGGGGGCCGAGGCGACGGCCGCCACCATGACCATCCGCCGGCCGATCATTGAGACCGCCTGGCCGAAATCGCGGAGCCGCTGTTGCGCACCGGCCAAGCCCTGCATGAACGCGGAGCGCTTGATGTAGAGTTCGACGAAGGCCCGCCCCGCGCGGATGTCTCGGGCTCCCATGTCATCCACTCCACTTCTTTTGCAGCTCTTCCATTACCGCCGGGTTGTAGGGCAGGATGTCCGCCCTCGATTCCGCCGGGGTCTCCTTCACTCGAAACGGGTGGAAGTCCGCCGGCGTGTAGGGTTCGGGGTGTTCCTCGCGGTCGCGGTTTACCTCGGCGAGAATCCACATCAGATTCGCCGTCGCATCCCAGGCCCCGCGGGCCATCCACCATAGTTCCCTCAGTGTTTTTTCTTCCGCTTCGACCCCGACCCGCCCGGCGAGTTCGTAGCAGAACTCGAGGGCGTCGAACCGAGTTTCGCCAACATGTTCTTGAGCGTCGCGTCCATCTCGGCTTCCATCGACGCCAGCAGTTGTTTCTCCAGATTCGGGTCGTCGATCTTCGCAAACGCCAAGTCCGCTCCCTTCTGGCGGATCGTCTTGACCTTCTCGTTCGCCTTGAGGAGAAGGGATCTCCTCAGGGCGGGGAAAAAATTTGCGATGGCCTCCAGGAGCGCGTCCACCGCCGCGTCGATCGGATCGCCGACCAGGCGCTCGGCAAAACCCTCCTCGCTGACCTTCTTCGACTTGGCTTGCCGCTCGCAAAGCACCCACAGCACGTCGACCAACAGCACCGTGTCCTCGATCAAGCGGTTTATGGTCGTCTGGTTCAGGTCCACCAGGTCAATATCCAACACGTCGCGGACGCGCTTGACCGTCGTGCTGTTCACCGGGACGATCCACTCGTTGCCCTTGTTGTCCTTGAACTTCGCCATTTTCCTTTGGTCCTTCGGTCGTTACGGGGTGGAGTCTTGCAGCCGCAAGATGGTGATGGTGTCGGCGGTCGCGGTGCCTTGCGACACGTACAGGACCGTCACCGGATCGCCGGTCAACGGGTTGGTGAAGCCGCACTTGTCGTGCCACATCCACACCTCGTCGGCGTACAGGTCGATGTCGCCGATCACGTCGCCGTCGGCGTCCTCGGCGTGGATGTGGGCCCGCACTCCGGCCAGCGCCGCGATGACGTCCACGTTGTCGCCGTCGATCGCCATGTTGATTTGCTGGTGCGTGCAGACGATGACCGTCGTATCGTCGGTCTCGGGGAAGTCGTCGCCGCTGCCGCCGTCCAGGGTGAGCGCATCGCCGGTGACCGTGACGTCGACGTCGTACCGCATTTCGAGCCCGGTGGTCCCGCTCGTCCAGTAGACGTCCATCTTGCCCGTCGAATAGCCGTGCCCGGGAGCCAGGTTGCAGGCCGCCGTGTCGCCGTCGGTCTTGACCCACGACGATGCCGCCTTGCCGCCGGCCAGCGGGATGTCGGGCAGTGCCTCCGCCGCGTCGCCGGTCTTGTCCCATGTCTTGCTGATTTGCTTGCCGCCGATCTCCGCCGACACCAAGAGTCTTCCGGTTGCCATGGTCCTATTCCTTTCGGGTACTGGTTTCTGGTTTGGTCTGCGGGCCGCCGTGCGCTAGACGTAGGGTTGCGGAGTCCGCAGCTCGTCCGTCACCGTGGCGGTGAACGCGTAGGTCTGCTCGCCTTTGTAGGGGGCACCGTGTTTCATGCTCAGCGTCATGTCGCCGTCGAACCCCTTGCCGGCCGCAAAGTCTTTCGTGCGAATCGCGACGGGGGTCCCCACCACGGCCGCGGCGATCAGCGCCTCGAGCGACGCGTCGGTCCGCCGCAGCATCAGCCACTCGATACTGAATTTCACGGACACGACGCGCTCCGTTTCTATCGGCGGCGCCGATCCGTCCCCGCGCACGGTGGTTTCTCCCTTTGTCGGGTCGGAATTGTAGGTGATGTCCCGCGAGTTCGTGAGTTTCGTCCCGGCCGTCGATCCGGCGACGCCGTAGTAGATCTCGCCCTCGAATCCCATTTTGACGCCGCTTGGCATGACATGGTCCTCCGTTGTTAGCCGATCGACGCGCCCCAACCGGAGGCGAATCGATCCAGGTTCTCTTCCAGTGCCGGCCCCATGAAGGGCCGCGCTTCAAACTCCGTTCCCTCTTCGAGCCGCTCGCCGCCGATCCCCATGATGCTCTCAAGGGGCCCGATGACGGCCCGCTCCTTGCCCTCGCGCGCGTACCGCAGCGAGCGGCGGATCCGGTTGCCCCGGCGGGTGTGCGGCGGTTCGCCGGGCAGGCTCGGCTCGGGCGATGTCTCGATCGACCGGGCGGCCGTTTTGCGGATCGCCGCCGCGGCGTGGCCGAGGTTCTTGAACGTGGCACGCTCGGCCGCCTCGCGGACTTTGTGGGTCTCGTCGATCGTTCTGCCCGTCATACCCATCTTCAGCTCAACGAATTCTTTGGGGATGAACTGCCCACCCTTGAAGAATCGCCCTCCGATCGTTTCCCCGCCGGCTACTGCTTGGACACCCATGGCTTTCTCCTACGCGGCGTCCTCGCGCCATACGAGTGTTGCGTAGAGCCCCTTGCAGAGCGTGCCCCCGGTCCGGCCGCCGCGGACTCTGAAACGGTCGATGTAGACTTTCTCTTCCTCGGCCCCGGCGTCCCGTTGGATGCAGACGATCGGCTGCACGAGCGTCTCCGAACTGATGTTGCTCATCACGACGGAGGCCCCGGATTGCTCGACGCCGTTAATCAAGAACTTGACGGCCGACAGGTCCGAGAAGTCGATCAGGAAGTGATTCTCGGCGTTGTCGACCAAATCGATCCCCGAATCCTGGTCGTCGGTGTTCGTGTTGTTGTCGTCGGCCTCGACGTAGATATTGGCGTCCGCACCCTTGAACAAGAACCACGCGTTGTACGTGGTCGCGTCGAGCGCGTCCTCGGCGTTCGTGTGGTTGGAACAGCCGCCGATCACCAGCCGCTGGTCGGCGCTGCCGAGGGCGTTCGTCCCGGTCCCGTCGATCCGCACCCACCACTCGACGATCGGCTGCTCGTTCAGGTCGATCTGGAGATTGTCGCCCCCGGTCAACTGCATCGCCTGAGCTTCCGAGGTGCTGTCGTGGATGAGCGAATAGCCGCCGGTCCCTTCGTCCGATACGTAATCGGCGGTCGAGTTCCCGGTCTGTTGGTCCACTCCCCAGTAGTCCGGCAGGGTGTCGCCGGCGGGTTTCGCAAATTCCTCGTCGTACTTGTAATCGCCCGTGTCGAAACCCTTGACCTGGCCGGTGATTTCCAGGACGTCGCCGGCGGCAAGGGCCGTCGAACTGAAGGTCCCCGACTCCGTCCCGTATGCCGCCGTCCCGCTGTCCACCGTGACGACTCCGGTCAGGACCGACGTTCCGTTCTTCTTGACGTTCAGATCGACCGAGCCGCCCGTCGCCGCGACCACCGCCCCCGCCTGAAAACCGACAAGCACGCCGGTGGCCCCGTGGACCACATGGACCACCGACTTGAACGATTCGGGCGTCTCGTTGCTGTCGTCGGCGATCGTCCGCTCGTACTGGTGCTGGAGCTTGCTCGCGGAGAGCTTTGCGCCCGGAGCCACCTTCTCGTCGGTGATGGTGCCGGCGGGCAGGGTTACGGACTTGCCAAACGATACGTCGCCGGCGTAGTGTCGGTCTCCCTGGATGACGTCGGGCATGGTCATGGCTACAACTCCCTGACGATTTGGAACTTCAGCGTGATGACGCCGGTGAACTGCCGGAACTTGCGGGCGTGCGAACGGAAGTATGTCGGCTTCGACGCCCAGCCGACGCAGTAGGCTTCGGTGTAATTCGGCAACCGTTGCTCAAGGAAATTGTCGCGAATCTCCTGCAACAGAAGCCACAGCGGATCGGTGACCGAAAGGTCGGACACGTTGCACTTCTTGCGAACCGCCACGTCGATGTCGTAGGTGCCCTGTTGGTCGGCCCGGCTGAAGGCCTCGCCCTCGGCCAGCCGGCCGATCGCGACGTCGACGTGGAGGCCGTCGTCCTCCAGCTCGTCCTCAAAGTCGATCGGCGCCCGGGCGGCCTCAAAATCTTGCGACCACGAAAGGTCGGCGTTCAGGTGGGCCACCACGTCGTCGGCGATTTCGACAAGAACTGCCTTGGTCATTACGCCCTCTTGACTCGCTTGGTGAAGATCGTCAGTTTCTGTTGCGTCGCGTCCAGCTTGAAACACTGTTTGTCGACCGGCATCACTTCGTAGGTCTCCGTCGCCCGGCTCCGGAACAGTTCGATCCGATCGCCCGGCGCCGGAGTGACCGGGTCGCCGCCGATGACCAGGTCGGCCGCCGCTCCGTGAAAATCCATGTCGGTGTGGCGAGTGACGACCACCTGGTTATCGTCCTCTGCCAGGTACTCACTCCGGCCGAGCGTCGCATCCCACTGGCAAGCGCCGGCGCCTTGCGTGTACTTCACGCGGTAACTGGCCGACCCTTTCAGATCGTCCAGCAGCGCCGCGACGCCCTCGTCCAGCATGTTTCCCATACAGCACCTCGCCGGTTTCGTCCGGGCCCGTTGCGAAAGACCCGGGCGAAACCGGCGGGGCCCCTTTCGCAAGGGACACCCACCGGCCTCGCACAAGGAGATCGTGCCTACGTCGTTTCCGTGAACTGGATGATGGTCCAAGTGGTGCCGTCGCAATGGACGATCGCGGCCTCGGCGTCCTCGATCGTGCCGATCGCACCGCCGGCATCGTTTTGCAGGGCGATGTGCTCGCCGCCGGTATTCTTGATGAACAGGATCACGTCTGCCATGTCCGCCTCCGGCGGCAAGAGCAGGTTCTCCGAGGCCTCGCCGGACTCGGGGTCAACGAGCAACCAGTTCCCCGTCAGGGTTACCGCGGTCAACGCAACCTGCGCGTCGTTCATGGCGATGGTCTGTGCTTTCACCAAGGCACCGAAACCACCAACATGAACCCGTCCATCCCGGCCCGTGCCTGCCAAGGCTCCGGGCGTCAGTTCCACGTCGCCACCGTTGCCGTTGGTCGAGGAGGCATCCCCGCCGGCCACGGTCGCCGTGCCACCGTTGCCGGTTGCCCCGGATCCGGACGCTCCGCCCGTGAGGTTGACCGCACCGCCGGCCCCGGTTCCCGATCCGGCCCCGCCGGTCACACCGGCCGCGCCGCCGGCACCGTCCGTCGAGGCGGCCGCCCCGCCGACCACGGTTGCGGCCCCGCCGTTTCCGGTTGCCCCGGATCCGGAGGCCCCGCCCGTGAGGTTGACCGCGCCGCCGGCCCCGGTTCCCGCTCCGGCCCCACCGGTCACACCGGCCGCTCCGCCGGCACCGTTCGTCGAGGCGGCCGCCCCGCCGACCACGGTTGAGGCCCCGCCGTTTCCGGTGGCCCCGGATCCGGACGCCCCGCCGGTGAGGTTGACCGCGCCGCCGGCCCCGGTTCCCGCTCCGGCCCCGCCGGTCACACCGGCCGCGCCGCCGGCACCGTTCGTGTGGCCGGCCCCGCCGGCGATCGGCACGGTACCGCCGGCGCTACCGGCGGCCCCGGCCTTGCCGGTGACGTTCATGATGGCGTCGGAACCCGTGATGTCGTCGGCGGTGACGCTGCCGCCGATCGTGGTGGTCCGCTTCGCACAGGTCTGCTTGACGCGGATGTAGGTGGCGGTGGCAACCCAATCGGCCGTGGCAAAACCCATCAACTTGTTGCCGCTGGCGGTCGTGGTCGCACACCCGGTGCCGGCCGTGCCGACTTCCGGGTTGCCGTTGTTGTCCCAATAGATCGCGTCGCCTTCCGAGCCGCTGAGGCCGTCTTCGTTCGGCACGTCGTAGATGCCGTCGGTGTCCAGCGCACCTTCCTCGTTCGCCGGGATGTCGATCGGCGCGATCAAGGGCATGTCGCCCACTTCGACCACGTCGCCGCCGTAGACGGCGCTGGACGGCGTGTGCCGGATGTAGCGCCCGTCGTATCGCAGAATGGCGGGGGTTTGTGTTTGAGCCATGATATGCTCCCTTCTTGCTTACTTGTGAATTGGTTCGTTGCCAGATCCAGGCGACTGCCCGAAACGCGAGGCCCGGGCGGGCGGGCAGCGGGCCCGTCCGGGCACTTGATCGATCGGACTACTAGCCGGCGCCGGTACTCTTCACGCCGCCTCGATGGTGCTTCTTGGCACAACCGAAGTCGTGGTAGCCGCGGAACTCGACGCCGAGGGTATTGAAGGCCGCTTCGGCCGATTCGACCGTCGGCGCCTGTTGGCCGCCCAGGAAGCAGACCTCGATCACCGGCATGTTGCCCGGCGTGCCCAACAGGTACCACTCCGTCGCGCTGCCGCCGTAGGTCGCGTTGTTGACGTACTTCGACTTCGCCGGCTGGTACTCGCCGCGGTAGATATTCGCGACCTGGATTTTGCCGGTCGCGCTGCGGATCTCCATCGACTCGTACAGCTTCTTCGCGGTTGGGTACAACGCCGATCCGGCCAGCAGGATCGAGGCCTCGACGTCGATCGGGTTGCCCTGCCCGTCGGTCATGCCGTCCAGTGCCAAGACGGCGGCCGCCAGTCCGGCGCCGGCCTCGTCAAGCGTGTTGGTGATGAGGTTGCTCCGGGCTTGGGTGAAGAAGGTCGCGTTGTCCAGGAACTCCGTCCAGAAGACGCGGTTGAGTTTCAGCCCGGCACCGCGACCCAGGCGACGGCGGAGATCGTCGAACGCGCCGAGGTCGTCGTTGATGATGTGGGTGCGCGTCAGCGCAAACATCTTCGCGTAGGTGTGGGCCTGGTTGGTGAAGCTCTCCTCGCTGACCTTCCCGTGTTCGATCTCGCCGGACGCCGGGACCTTCTCGTACACGAAGTCGTCCGTCATCCGGTAGGACGTGATGGCCTTGAAATCGGTGACGGGACGTGTCGAACTGATCAGCCGCCAGGTTTGTTCGACGTGGTCGAACCCGGCAATGAGGAACTTGTTCGCCACGTTCGAGAAGACGCCCGGCAGCGACACCGTCGAGAACGCCGCCTGCATCGGCTGGTGGCCGAAGGCGCACTGGAGCACTTCGCGGATGTTCCCCTGGTGGATCGTCTGGCGGCCCGTGTAGCCGCCCAGCCGGGCGGAAATCAACAGGGTCTCTTGCAGACCCAGGTTCCTGTACTGGCGGTCCGCCGTCTCCAGGGTCTTCTCGTCGTACTGCTCCTCCACGTCCGGCAAGCCGGCCGACTGGCAGAGGGCCGCTTCGATGACCGGGCCGGTCGCGTCGCGGCTCGTGTTGTGGATCGCCGGGACCTTCGGGCGCTCCTCGCGGACCAACTGCACCCGCAGATCGGCGGCCGCCCGGATGCACTCGGCTTCGAGCTTCACGGCCGGCCACTCCTCGGCGACGGCCTTCTCGTACAGGTCGATCCCCGTCTTGCGGGCCTTCGCCTTGATCTCGGCGAACTTCTCCGTGTCGGCGATCTTGTCGCGGGATTTCTCCAGCTCGACGTCGACCTCGGCCGAGTGCTTGGCGTAGGTCGCCTGAATCTGCACGGGATCGAACGTCGGCAGTTCGGCGATTCTCGTGTCGGGCGGTTTGGTATCCTCGTCTTGCTTGTCGCCCGCTTTCGCCTTGATCGGCGGGGCCCCTTCGACGGTCTTCGACTCGGCGTCGAATTTTGCCTTAAGCGCGGTGCGCTGCTGGTCGGTGATCTCTTCCGACTTGAAGCCTATCGCCTCCAGCCATTGATCAAACTCCATGGGTATTACCTCCAGGTAGGAAGTTCCGGCCGCGGCGGCCGCGATGCGGACCGTAGCGCCCTCTTCATCGCCGCCCTGTGCGACGATCGAAATGTCTGTAAGCTCGCT
>Ga0180433_10008355_pt1 | contig 12903 bp, 9 predicted proteins | sample SS_ome_8_FD_132980 | JGI IMG/M metagenome (GOLD analysis project Ga0180433, IMG submission 132980) | Hypersaline lake sediment archaeal communities from the Salton Sea, California, USA - SS_1_D_1 metaG | ecosystem: Environmental > Aquatic > Non-marine Saline and Alkaline > Hypersaline > Sediment... | reverse complement strand
GGATATCCGTACAGACTTTCAGCGCTCTTATTGGCATTCATGATATTGCCGTCCAGGTCATGCATTATGATCACATCCCTGGCTGAGTCAAATATGGTCCTGCACTTCTCCTCGGACTGGAACAATTCTTTTTCAAACCTTTTTGACTCGGTTATATCCAGCATGATGCCTATGAGACCGGCTTTCCTGCCATCCATTATATATACAGCCTTATAGAACCGGAAATCCCTGGTATTCCCGTCAGCGCATTTTACCGGGGCTTCATATGTCTGGCTGCCGCCTTTTTTTATGAGCTCCATATCCTTTTGGTGATACTCTTTTGCCAGGTGCCCGGGAATGGCGTCCTGGAAGTCAAGCACTGAATTGCCTGCTATCCTGTCTTCAGGCATTCCCAGTATAAGGTCTGCAAAAGCCTTATTGCATCCCCTGTATATTCCCTCAGGGTCCTTGTAGAAGACGGGATTGGGGATGGTGTCCATGAGTATGGAAAGGAAGCCGGCCAGGTCCTCTGACTTTTTCCGGCCCTGCCGTATCTTTTCCTCATCTGTCTTTTTTGATGTTATATCCCTGGCAATTCCCAGCACCACTCTTTTCCCCTCCAGGAATACGGGATGAGTGCTTACCTCCAGGATGCCCTCACTGCCGTCTTTTTTTATTATCTCGATCTCATCCGGTCCGGTTGACATTCCCAGGGCATTTTTTGCCAAAAGCTTCAACGCCCTGGCGATCCCGCTTTTTTTAAGGAGTCCGGAGCCAAAGAGGCCTTTCCCCATAAGTTCTTCCCTTTTATACCCGGTTATCCTCTCCGATGCCGGATTTCCGTCAAGCAGGACTCCTTTCAGGTCCATTATATAATATGCATCAGGGGCATACCTGAAAAAGATATTATTGATATTGCTATTTATATCATTCATAATATATTTATTTAATATATATATTAAACTTTATTTTATATAAAAAATTATAAAATAATCAAGAAATAATATCAATAAATAAGTACCCCCCCCCCCAATAGGGATATGCCGCCGGAAGGAAACCTTATTTTCTCCAGTATGGCCTGAAGCCTATCCATGTGTCCTTTACCATACTGCTGAAATCATCCTTATCCCGGTCCCACCGGGAAAGAAGCTCTTCCCTCCTGACGCTGGCCCGGGAAAGGCTCCTGCCGAAAGTTGCCATGTATTCATCCTGTATAGCATTTATGATCCCGGGCTTTTCTTCTTTTATGGCCCTGCCCATGATATTTGAGATAATAAAGGCTGAGAGTACCGCATTATATATGCCGGCACCGGTTATGGGATTGCACAGTCCGGCAGCATCCCCTGCCAGCACCAATCTTCCCCTGACGGCATGTTCGAGCATGCCTGACGAGGGTATCAGGCCGGCAGCCGCTATACCGCGGGGCAGCCCTTTTTCGTAGCTGCCTGCCTTCACCAGCCCCATGGAATATATCTTATGCTTAAACAGGCTGTATATACCCTTAAGGTCCAGGCTCCGTTCTGACCTTCCGGGAGGCGCCTGGCAGCCTATGCCCAGGTTTATACTTTCCTTTTTGGGAAAAAGCCATCCATACCCGCCAGGTATATCAGGCGAGAAGAATACCATGGTCCTGCCCTTTTCCACGGCTTCAGCCGGGATGTTCTCATTCAGTCCCAGCACATATGACTTATTTATGCTGCCTATATGCCTGCCCACGGCTGAAAAGGGCCCGTCGGCCCCCACTATAAACTTTGGGTGTATCTGGTACTCTTTTCCTCTGAATATGACACTGGCACCTGCCGTACCTTTTTCCTCCCAGAAGCGGTAAGCCCTGGCGCCCCCCAGGAATAATCCTTTTTTTTCCAGGAAGCTCTTGATAAGCCAGCCGGAAAACCTGTGCCTGTCCAGCATAAGCCCGGGAGCCCTGATGGTCTTTACTTCCCTGTAGCCGATAAATGTAGTCATAGCGCCAGTAGCAAGGCTGACACCGCCTGCAGGAGTGTCATACAGCCTGCCGATGGCGGAAGGCACATATTCAGCGCATCTTACCGGGCTGCCGGCATTGATCTTCCTGTCAATAAGTATGGTGTCGATTCCGTCCCGGGCCAGATAATAGGCCAGGCTGGCCCCGGCGGGACCGGCTCCTACGATAAGTACATCACATTTTTCTTTTATATTCATTTCAGGTCATCAATTTAAGCACCTTTTCCAAAAGGTCCAGCTTGATGCTGGTAAAACCTTCAAACTTCCCCCTGTAGGCATCTTCTTCCTTTCCCAGGTCATAGCAGGTGGTGCTGTCGATATTTAACAGTATGCCCGGAAGGTCTACCTTTTCAAAGTCCTGTTTATGCTTATTATAGAAAGCCTCGCAGCAGCATCCGGCATAATACCTGACACCCCTGCCTTTAAGGGCGGTAAGTGTCTGGTGCAGGTGCTCATAGCTTACTATGGTCATATGCTCTATGCCGTATTTTTCTGCCATATCCATGGTATCCCCGATGCTGCATCTGCCGCAGCGGCTGCAGCCCTGCTCATACCTGAACCGGCATTCCGGGAGCTTGGCGCAGTAAGGCAGGAGAAGCATCTCTATCTTGTTTTTATCCGAAAACGGCTTATGCACCATATATATGTCATTAAAATACTTAAGGGGTATCCCGTACTTTTTCAGGGACGTCCTTTCAAAACAATCCCTTACCACCGCTTTTATATCCCCTGCATCGATCCCGGATATGGGTTCCGGATAATTTTCAAAGAAATCGTCGATCAGCTCCTGGGCGCAGCCGTGCCTTATGGAGATGTTCTTAAGCCGCGACTCCAGGTCGAATACCGCCCTCCGGGGGTAGACAAAGAAATCCCCGGTAAAATACAGGTTCTTTAGCTGCCCCCGCTTCATATCGATATTTGCCGAGCATTTTATCACGCTCTTTCTGGACTTGGTTATGGCCTTTATATAATGCTGGTGGCTGTTTTGGCTTATGCTGTATATATGGCGTCCGCTTTTAAAGAAGCCTTCCTTCTCTTCCAGCAGCTGTTTTTCCCTGGAGTTAAGGTCTCCGGGATAAGTCTCTATACCCAGCTTTTCCCTGAAGCCCTTAAGCAGATTTTCAATTATTTCCTGCCTCTCCGGGAGATAACCTGCCTCCCGGGATAGCCAGGTGACCCGCTCCTTCAAGGAATTTACCTCGCTGTAGCCCAGCTTCTCGATAGGGACCCTCAGGCATCTCAGCATCACATCTATATCCAGGTCTACCAGGAGAGTGCCCTGGAACATAAAAGCGTTTCCCAGGGAAGTCCCCCCGGAACCCGAGATCTTTTTGCCCCCGCATTCTATATCATTCCTGGGCCTGAAGGCACAGTGTATGCCGAAGCGGTTTATGCCGGCAGAGACAGCACTGCAGAAGAGCCGGTAATAATCCTCCACTTTTGATACCTGCGGGAAAGCATCCCGGGTGGAGAATATCTCCCAGCCCACATCAGGGGTATTCCAGTATAGGGCTCCGCCCCCGGTTATCCTGCGGTTTATATCTATGCCCATATCCCTGCAGTATCCGGGCCTCAGCTCCTTTTCCACTGCCTGGAACTGGCCTACCAGGGCGGCGTGGGGCTCGAAGCTCAGGAACCGTATAGTATCCGGTGAACTGCCTTCATGCCTGGATTCCAGCATAGCCTCATCCAGGGCCATATTCCGGGCTGCGCTCAGGCATCCTGTATCTATTACCCTGAACTTTTTCTTCATCTTGAATTAAGGACCTTTGACTCATGATCCGATGCAGCCTCAGCCCAGTCAAAATCCCCCGGGACATTGCTCATCCGGCAGAACTCCTCCCATACTGCTCCTGCAGGCGCGGTCTTCAGGTCTTCCAGGAAAGCCAGCCTGGAGAACAGGTCTCCATCTTCCTCAAATCTTTTGAGCCTGTCTGTGGGCTCAAGCAGGGCATAAAGGAGCGCCTTTGATATGGTCCTGGCTCCCAGGGCCAGGGCTCCCACCCTGTTTATGGAGCCGTCAAAATAATCGGTGCCTATATATACCCGGTCCAGAGCTTTTGCCCTGACTATCTCCTGCATTATGGATATTATCTCTCCGCTGAGGGTGGTCACGTGGTCGCTGTCCCATCTCACCCCCCGGCTCAGGTGCAGCAGTATGCCTTTTACAAATGGGAGCACTGCAGATATCTTGTCCGATACCAGTTCCGTGGGATGGAAGTGTCCGGTATCAAAGGTTATAAGCTTGTCCTTTTCCCGGGCATAACTGAGATAGAACTCATTGGAGCCTGCGGTATATGACTCGATGCCGATGCCGAAAAGCTTGCTTTCCAGAGCGTCCATCATATTCTTATCAGGATGATCTTCTTCGAAGATCTTATCCAGTGAGCTTTTCAGGTATTGCCTGTGCTCCAGCCTGGTGACAGTATCATCCTTGGACCCGTCCGGTATCCAGATATTATTTATGCAGACAGTACCCAGCATGCTGCCTATATGATCCGCTATGCGGCGGCTCCTCTTTACATGCCCTATCCAGAAATCCCTCACCCCGGGACTGGAGCTGGCCAGGGTATAGCTGTCCTCTGCCATGGGGTGGCCGAATAATGTGGGGTTAAAGTCAAGACCCACCTTGTTTTTTTGGGCCCACTGTATCCAGGTGTCAAAATGTTCGGGGAGTATCTCGTCCCTGTCTACTTTTTTCCCCTTAAAATCTCCATAGACGGCGTGGATATTTATCTTTATCCTTCCCGGCACCAGGCTGAGGACTTTTTCCAGGTCGGCAAATAGCTCTTCCATATTCCTTGCCTTTCCCGGATAATCGCCTGTGGAAAGGATGCCTCCTCCCGGGGAAGCGGCCTCCTTTACCTCAAAGCCGTCTACGTCATCCAGCTGCCAGCAGTGTATGGACACCGGTATGCATCCCAGGATTTCCAGGGCAGCGCCGGTGTCTGCCCCTAATTCCTTATACCTGCCTGCGGCATATTCATATTGTCTTTTATCAGCACCCATCTTTTTCCTTCCCAGACTTTTTATTTATATTACCCGTTTCCAGTCCCGGATAGACCCGGTAAAAGTATTTTACATCTAATAAGGGTGAGTATACAACCTCAATGTCCTTGAAATGCTCCCGTTTTTGGGTATAGTATCTATACAGCCGGATATATGTCTGGATCATCCGGCAGTATTTATATTATTTATCCGTTTAAGACCGGAGCCAGAGGATGAAAAGTCCAGAATATGTGCAGACAAGCCTGGCAGCAGCCCTGTCTCTGGGGCTGGAAAAGGGTAGCTTCAAGGACAGGGTAAAGCTTACCGGGCTGAACCTGCTTCTTGTATACGATAAAAGATGCGCCGGAAGATGCGCCTACTGCGGCATATCAGAAAACAGGCCCGCGGCCAGGGGCAAAAAGACTTTTATAAGGGTGAAATGGCCTGTATACAGACTGGAAGAGGTCATAGACAGGACCCTCTCCCGCCCCAACCATTTCCAGAGGATATGCATCTCCATGATAACTCACGGCCATGCCGTAAAAGACACCATTTACATCACCGGGAAACTTAAGGAGACCATAGACCTTCCCATAAGCCTGCTAATATCCCCCACCATTATAAAGGGTAAGGACGTATTTTATGAGTTTAAGAAAGCCGGGGCTGATATGATAGGAGTGGCCCTGGATGCGGCCACCCCGGGACTTTTTGAAAAATACAGGGGAAGCGGCGTGAAAGGCCCCCACAAGTGGGAAAAATACTGGCAGGTGCTTGAGTGGGCTTCCGGATTCTACGGGCGGGGAAAGACCGGCATCCACCTCATCTCGGGACTGGGAGAGACCGACAGGGAGATGGTGGATACCATACACCGGGCCCAGATGCTGGGGGCCAGGACTCATCTGTTTTCTTTCTATCCCGAAGCCGGCAGCCTGCTGGAGGACAGGGATATGCCCGATCTTCTCACCTACAGGAAGATACAGATAGCAGCTTACCTTATTAACCAGAAGCACCAGGCGCCGGATATAATAAGTTTTGACAGTTCCGGCAGCATTACCGGTTTCGATTATGACCTGGAGGAAGTGTTGCGGGAAGGATTTGCCTTTATGACTTCAGGCTGCCCCGGGACTGATGACAGGTATGCGGCCTGCAACCGGCCCCTGGCCAACGAAAGGCCTTCCCAGGCATTCAGGAATTATCCCTTTATTCCGGACGAAGGTGACAGGGATCTGATACGGGAACAGATAAAAAGCCTGCTCCCGGAAAAAGCCCGCGTCTGACAGGCAGGTAATATCATGACATCAATACCCGGCAGGAAAAGACCCCTTATATTTGCCGTACCCGGCAGCAAGGTCTATATCGGAGACAGCTGGACAAACACCAGGTCAAGTTTTTTGAATATCAGCATCACCGGCAATTCATGCGAACTCCAGTGCCGGCACTGCCGGGGCCAGCTTTTAAAGCATATGACAGCTGCAGCAGACAGCAGCACCCTTGTATCAGTGGCGGAAAAATACATGAAGAAAAGCGGCCTTAAGGGGATGCTTATAAGCGGGGGGTTTGACAGGAGGGGGATGCTCGATTTTTCTCCCCTGGCCCGGGGCATGGAGGAAATAAAGAAAAGATACCCGCAGCTTACCATCTATGTCCATGCCGGTTTTGTGGACGGAAGCCAGGCTTTGATGCTTAAGCAGACAGGAGTGGATGCAGTGCTGGTAAACCTTATAAACAGCCAAAAAGCCATAGAAGAAGTCTACAACCTTAAAGGCAGGACTTACCGGGACTATCTGGACAGTATTAAGGCGCTCAAGGACCATGGCCTGAAGGTAGCTCCCCACATAATAATAGGCCTGGAAAAGGGAAGCATGTCAGGCGAGTTCAAGGCAGTTGAAGATGCGGTAAGGCTGAGGGCAGATTCCATAGTATTTGCAATCCTCAAGAAGGCTTCCCCCGGCATTGATTTTCCCGCTTCCGGCATCCCCGATGAAGCGGTCATCAGGCTGGTAGGACATGCCCGCAGGCTGTCAGCTGATATAGGGCTTTCCTTCGGCTGTGCCAGGCCCCCGGCCAGAGACAGGCATCTTCTGGAGATAGGACTTATAAAGGCAGGTATTGACTCTATTGCATTTCCATCTGAGAAGACAGTAAGATATGCTCTAGAAAATAAGATAGCGCATGCATTTGTAGAAAAATGCTGCGCTAACTTATGATCTCCATTATCAGGCTTTAGTTTTATTTCTTCTTTTCTTTAGCGGCTGCTTCCAGCATCTTCTTGGCTATCCTGAGCTCTGTCTTTCTCCTGGTCTCTTCAGTATATACCCTTAGCTCGGCAACCAGCCTGTTATACCTGGTAATAAATATTGTATCTCCAAGGTTTTCGGTCAGGTATTTTGTGAGGTTGACCCTCAGCTCATTGGTATCGATCCTTTTGATGTCATCATCATATGGCATATCAAGCTCCTTTTTAGTTATCAAAGTAGAATTTATTATTATAAAGTAATTACTTTATAAAAAATAATTTCATAAATGATTTATTATATTATCTCATATTTAATTAAAAATATCTATAGCTAAATGAATTAAATTTAATATACTAAATATATTATAAAATAAAATTATAATAATTAAAATATTTTTTAAATTTATTACAAAATAATATCTTTTATTTTTATAATAAATTATGAAGTACATAATTATCATTCATAATTATGATCTATTGCCCTATGACTAAACACGATTAAAAACATTTTCCTGAAGATAAATACAGGCATGTCAAAGTCTATTCACCGGCAGGATTCATAAGCCAATCTGAAAGCCTGAAAGGACAGCTGCCTGACAGGGATAACAGCGGAGCCTCTTAATGCCTCCTGGCAAATAAGCCGTAAATATAGCCGAATACCTTGGCGCTGTCTATATAGACAAGGAGAAGCGGTATCAGGACCAGGGCTGAGGCTTTGGCGGCTCCCTGCGGCCTGCATCTCTCATTACCCTCCCAGCGGAAAAACAGCCTGTAGTACGCCTTATGGCAGTATAAAGCCCCCAGAGGCAAAAATGCCGTAAATATCAGGGGCGACAGGAATATTCCGCAAAGCATTACCGCCAAAAACAAAGCACCCGAAGCAAATCTTATCATATGCCTTAAGGGATACATCCTTCCCAGGGCATCTCCCTTTGCATACCTGAAAAATTGCCTGAATATGCTGTCCAGGCTGCTGCGCATCTTCCAGTAGACCGCAGCCCGGGGGCAGAAGGCAAGCCTGTATTCCTTATTCCTGATATTGAAATCAAACTTCATGTCTTCGCCAAAGTCCAGGTCTTCCGGATAGCCCCCCGCATCTTCCCACTGTGATTTCCGGAAACATATATTCCTGGATGAGGGCATAAAGTTTCCGGAGTCTGTCTCGTTTAAGCCCGGCATTATAGAAAGCGCTGTAAGCCTCTGGAGCATCCCGGCGCACAGGGGATAATTCATGCCCCCGTTTATCCTGCTGGGATCTTCGTCCATTTTCCGGTTTATCTCTTTCAGCCATCCCGGGTCCAGCACGCATCCGGCATCGCTTACGCTTATAAAAGTCCCTGAGGCCTTGTCTATAGCAATATTCCTTCCCCGGGATATGCCGGCTCCGGGGCTGCTTATAAGCCTTACTGCCGTTTTATCCGCTTTCCGCCCGTTCCTGCCGCGGCCTTCCGGCAGCATGTATACAGGACCCTGCCCCTTCCGGGCCCACTCTTCAAAAAATCCTTTCAGCAGGGAAAATGTATTATCGGATGAACCGCCGTCTACTATTATTATCTCTCCCGGAAGCGCTGACTGTGCCTTAAGACTCTCCAGGAATTCCCGTATGGATCTTTCTTCATTATAGACAGTACTTATAAAGCTGGTTTCTTTTAGGAACTTTTCCATGTGCTGTATCAGGCCCTGCCGGCATCCTGTCTTTTTTTACAATAATATATATAAACCGCCCTTAGATATGAGGCAGCCCTTGTCCTTGCAGGTTTCGAGAATATCGACCCTGCCCCGAAGATGATTATACGGTTGATTATGCCGGCAAGATATACCAGGCTGAATACCGCCGCCTGGACAGCTGAATGGTTCTTGCTGAAATAAGTCCTGCGGCTTTGCCAGACCTGGGCTTCCCTGGATGCCTTATCGCGGGAAGCGATGCCTGCATCGGCATGTTCTACAGCATAATAGGGATAATAATAATTCTTATAGCCCCTCCGCACCAGTTCCAGGCACAGGGCAGTATCCTCGCTGTACATGAAATAATCACGGTCAAAACCCCCTGCCTCCTTAAATACCCTGTTTTCTAACAGCATAAATGATCCCGACAGCCAGTCTGCCTGCCTGGCGCATGAGTGGTCCCACCAGGTCATAAAGTATGAGCCGAATATGGGGCTGGACCTGAAAATCCGGCTGCAGAAAAAACTCTCATAAAACTGCCTGGCCAGCGTGGGGAATGCCCGGGGGCTGAGCTGCAGCTCTCCATCTTTACCCATAACTTTTACTCCCAGGACTCCCGCGTCACCGGCCTTCCGGTAAAAATCTACCGCCTTTCCTATATCCCCGTCAATGATCCTGCAGTCAGGATTCAAAAACAGAAGGAATTCCCCGGATGCCTTTTCTGCCCCCTTATTGGATGCAGACCCGAAACCCTGGTTGGCGCTATTTCTTATGAGTCTGAAGCTGCTGTTTTCGCGGCAGAAATTTTCTATATATTCCCGGCTGCTGTCAGTGGAGGCATTATCCACGATTATGGCCTCATAGGAGATATCGCCTTCCCGGGCAAATCCCCGGCTTATGCTTTCCAGGCAGTCCTCTATAAATCCTGTCCCATTATAATTTACGGTCACTATACTGATATCGGTCATAAATGATAACTCCGCCTATGGCTTCATCACATCCTCTACTACAGACAACAGGTCCCTGGCAAATCTCTCATTGGAGAACCTGCGGCTGCCTGCGGCTGCCTCCCTCCTGACTGCTTCCTCATCTATTTCCCCCCGGATTATATCAAGGGTCTTTTCCTTAAGCTCTTCCAGGTCCAGGAAGGTAAAACCGTTAACGCCGTCCCGGACTATCTCCTTCTGGCCTCCCTTTCTTATCACCACCGGTATGCAGCCTGCCGACATAGCCTCCACCGTAGTTATGCCGAAGTGCTCGAATTTTTCCGGATGGGACCTCTCATCTTCACCCAGTCCGGCAGCATGCCAGAATATGGACGCTTTCCCGAAAAGGCGGGCCAGCCTTTCAAAGGAAATATTAGCCATTACCTCTACCGGGTATCCTTCCGATTTTTTTCTTATGCTCTCTACATATTCCATGTGGCCGGGCCTGTCTTCCAGCCCGCCTGCCAGGTACAGTTTGTAACCTTCCATCTCCCGGGGATATTTTTTTACCATATCGATAAAGGCTGCCGCCAGCTCATACTGTTTCTTATTGTGATGCCGGGGGAAAAACCTTCCCACACTCAGTATGGCCTTTTCCCTGGGGATGTTTTTTGATGATGCAAAACTATCTGTATCTACTGGAGGAAAAAGTATGGTGCTCTGCCTTTTCCAGTATTTTTGGATCCAGTAGCTGGAATATTCGGAAATGGACACTATCTTCTGGTATGAGTCCAGGAACCTGAGGTCTTTGGGGAAAGAGGTCAGAAACAGCGGCACATAACCTATTGCCTTGAGCACCAGGCGCCTTAGTATCCCCGTCCTGGACTCATCATACAGCACTGCGCCCAATTTCCTGGAATCAGCAGCATGATCCTTTTCCTTCGAGGGGGTGAATGTATCTGATCCTATGATCATCCTGTATCCTTCTTCATCCCCGTCCAGGCCCGGGTCCACAGTCTGCCTCTGGCCTCTGCCCAGGGTCTGCCTGTACTCAAAGACGGGATCACTCTTACCCCCGCTTTCATCTTCTTTGCGGTATACCCGTATGTCTACCTTCATATCTTCCAGAAGGCTCCCGGGCGGATTTTTTATGCCCAGCCGGAAACCTCTGCCCCGGCTCACCGCCAGGGACACCCGGCCGCAGGACCAGCTTCCCCTCCTAAGCATAAACCTCCTGGGTTCATAAAGGCCCTCCTCTACCGCAATACCGGAAAACCCCCGGGTCATATTTGCCGCCAGGCGGAAGACCCAGCGGGCAGGCTGGCGGAAAAACAGAAGCAGAAACCGGTGAAGGAAACCGAAGTCTACATCAAATGGAGTGGGGAAATAGCAAAGATATATATTTTTCCTGCCATGGGCAGAAAGAGAGCTGAGGTAGGTGGCATTTATAAAAAGGTCATAGCTGCCGGTAAGCCGCCTGGCATAATCATCAGATATATAGGGAAAGATCCTCAGCCGGACCCGGGAAAGGTCCAGGTTCAGCTTTTCCGATAACGAATCCAGGTCTGTAAAAATATCGGTTACCAGTTCTACTGAATAATAGGAGACCCTGGAAAGCACCTCTGCCATTTTGCAGCTGTACCTTTCGCCTCCTCCGGCTGTGGATAGATATCTGTCATAGATGGCTATTTTTTTCATAGTCAAGAATGCTACCACGATACGGGATTATTTAAAATCCCTGAACCATTGCCTTATCTGCCTGTCCCTTATCTTCCTGGAGGACCTTATGGATGCCCTTCTGGGCAAAAATGCCGGAAGAAGATAGAAAAGCCTGAAAAATATCCTGAACCTTATGCCTATATCTATCCTCCTGGCACGGTCTCCCCTTAAAAGCCGGGCCAGGTAATAAACACTGTGAATGGCTTTTGCCGCAGTAAATGCTGCCAGGCTCCTTAATACCAGTACCGGCCATCCGCATTTAAAGATCATGAGCAGCCGGTTTCGCAGGACATTATAGGTAAAATCATAGGACCATTCCCGGCCGGACCCGCAATGATGATGCCTGACCAGGGCATTTGGAGTGAAGAAATGTTTCCATCCTTTAAGCCTCGCCCGCCAGAAAAGGTCTATATCCTCATAATAGGTAAAGAAAACCTGGTCGAAACGCCCGGTATCCTCCAGCATCTCCCTGTCCGCCATAAAGCTGCTGCCGCTCAGGGCGAATACCTCTTCCACCCTGCGGTACTGGCCTTCATCAAAATCCATAAAACCGCGGTCCCTGCTGTAAAGAGAGCGGTTGATCTTCACGCCGCAGCTGTTGATTATGTCCCTTTTATGTATATACATCTCCGGCTGGATCCTGAGCATTATTTTCCTGGTCCTTTTTCCCAGCCTTATATCCCCTATTATCTCTTCCCCGATAACCGCTTTTAAGTGATTGGGAGACATAAGGGACGATAAACGCAGCTCCACATAGGTTGGTTTTTCCAGGTCGTAGATGGGTAAAGCCACAGCAGCGTTACCCTGGCTCCATCTCGATAACCTTCCCCTGTCATCAGCCTCGGGCGGATGGAAACCGTCCATATATTTTATCACGGAAGACTCCCATTTGCTGCCGGAAGCGCTGCTCTTTACCCTGGCATCAAGTATTTTTATCCCCAGCCGCCTGGCAGGTGTTCTTTTGTCCCCGCCCTGCCGGCTGTTTATGCTGCCGGAAAGAAGCTGCAGGGAGATATAGGGCCAGAAAAAGACTACTTTAGGCCCCACCGCCCCTATTTTTGCATCGTCCGATGATCTTTTAAAAATAGACAGCATCCCGCACAGCCAGTCAGGATCAGCAATGCAGTCATTGTTTATGAGGGCGATATATCTGCCCCTGGCCCTTTTAAAACCTTCATTATTTCCCCCGGCATAGCCCAGGTTCTCTTCTAGCCTGACTATCTCTACCTGCGGGAATTTCCTTTTTACATAGTCTGCAGATCCGTCAGTGCTGGCATTATCCACCATTATAATCTGCAGCCTGTCCCGGGGGTAGTTCTGGCCTATAAGGGATGAAAACAGGTCTGAAAGGTATTTTTTACCATTCCAGTTTACTGTTATAATCGATATTAAGGGATCGTCTTCCTG
>Ga0180433_10008353_pt1 | contig 12906 bp, 9 predicted proteins | sample SS_ome_8_FD_132980 | JGI IMG/M metagenome (GOLD analysis project Ga0180433, IMG submission 132980) | Hypersaline lake sediment archaeal communities from the Salton Sea, California, USA - SS_1_D_1 metaG | ecosystem: Environmental > Aquatic > Non-marine Saline and Alkaline > Hypersaline > Sediment... | reverse complement strand
TTACTGGAACTCGGAAGCCGGCATGAATAATCTCAGGAGTATTCTTGCCAATAATCCAGAGATTACATATTCCATGTGGTCATGGTGCGGTGAACACACGTGGTGGTCGATGGAAGATATTCAGGCATATCTTGATTCCCTGGATCAACTGAGCAGTGAATTCGAAAACGTGACGTTCGTGTATATGACCGGTCACGCGGAGTACAATGAGGACGATCCCTGGGGAATGCTCATGCGGTGGGAGCGGGGTAATATGATCCGTAATTACTGCATGGAGAACAATAAGGTGCTTTTTGATTTCGAGGATCTGGACTGCTGGTTCGAGGGGGAACAGTATCTGGTAACTCTTGAACTCGATTCAACCTATGTGATTCCAGCTCAACATCCGACGTACTGGGGTGATGAGGTTGCTCACACGACCTATGACAACTGCCTTAACAAAGGGAAGGCATTCTGGTACATGATGGCGTTTTTTCAGGACATGCTCACCCCGCCGGATGTGCTCGCCATAACCTCCGATGATAATTCCATATGGATCTATTGGGCACCCATAGCGGGATCGGATGGATACAGAATGTATTCCTCAGAGAATCCGTATTGTAATTTTCAACTGGATTTGTCGGGCGTATTCAACGCTTTGTCATGGACATCAGAAATGGTCACTGATATGAAGTTTTACGAGATAACCTCCACATGGGGCGAGGATGAATCACCCGCGTCCGATAGAATCGGATATTCAACGTACCAGATTGTCATAGAATGATTGAGTTTGTACATACAGGAGGCGGTTCATCGTTTCCGGTGAATGTCTTTTCTGCGGGAAGCAGACGCTTTGCGGAGATCGATTTCCCTAAAGGAATAATGAGAGCCATCTAAAGATCTCCGAAGTATAGATAAGAGATACATGATATCCGGGAGGTAGTGGGGGAGAGATCGGAATGGATTTCATGAGTACCGGATCATTGTAAGGGCTAATATCGGCTGATATTGTTATGTTTTAGCGGATCGCAGTCGAAATCTGACTCATGGGCTTTTAGATGGAGTAGCGCTATGTATACTCGTTCCCCGGTATTATTTTTCCTGATTTTTTCCCTGAGCTTTCCAAATATCATTCATGGCGTCGAACTGAGGGTTTTATCGTATAATATTTTGGGGATGAAGCCCGGTACTGATCCCGAGTCGAGAATTCAACACATTATAAGCAATCTCAAGCAGATCGACGCGGATATTATAGGATTGCAGGAGATAAACGAATCCGGAACAGGATTGAATAATCAGGCGCAGTTGATAGCCGATTCACTCGGCGCGTTTTTCGGCGAAGAGTTTCATGTCTACCAGGAATTTACACACTATTCCTGGGATAATCAGTTCAGGGAATATATAGGCATAATTACCAGGTTTCCCGTGTCCAACGAAGACTACGGTCAACTCATTGTCGGTGTTTTCCCCCGAAAAGTTGTCTGGAATTCAATAGCCACACCCCTCGGGCGAATAAATGTTTTCAATACCCACCTCTCATTCAATAGCGCGGCGACTCGGCAGCTGCAGGTCCAGCAGATCATAGGATTCATTAATACGAAGGAGGAGCTTTCACCCGGAGTAGCATCGATTCTGACCGGGGATTTCAACGATACTCCCGAATCTGAAACCATACGACTGCTTACTGATCCGCAAACGGGTCCTCATTACATAGATACGTATGCGTTTTCGAATCCCCATTCACCCGGGTATACCGTACCGGCCGAAGCACCCAGTTCACGGATAGACTTCATATTTGAAAAAAGCACGGGAAGCCTGGCCATTGATACATCCATGGTGGTACTGGATATACCATACGACGGTATCAACTATTGCTCGGATCATCTTGGAGTTCTGACCACATTCAAGAGAGGGCATTCAAAGACCACGATAAAACCGAGTACGGATATGCACAATCTCCTACCACCCAGACCGAATCCAAGTTCAACCATGGTATTCATTCCCTATGACCTGTATCATGATTCAGAAGTACGGATTTCGATTTACGATCTCATGGGGCGACACATCCGAACGATCGAGGACGGGCGACGATCCGCGGGAGCCGACAGGTCGATCTGGGATTTTAGGGATAGCCGCGGTCTCATCGTACCCTCGGCAACCTACATTGTCCGTCTCGAAGTCGATGATACCGCCGTGGACAGGAGAATAGCTCTCATCCGTTAACCCGGTCGCGAAATCGGAGAAGTGTCGTGAGGGGCGACTCCGCTAATGAAGGGCTATACGATCCGGGTTGCGTCTCGACGCGCGCTGAAAAAGCCGCATGGGAGATAATCCCCCTCGATAACCGTCGGTTTCTCCCGGCTATAGATCCTCTTCCATGAAATCGTCCCGGTACGGTTCGGCGTCCCATGCGTCCCCGAACTCATTCCGGAGCTCCTCTTTCAGACGCTCATAGACATTGAAGACAATGGGACAGATGGAATAATTCCACACGACATTGATGAGTCGGAATACGAAATCCTTTTTATGAAGGTGGGGATACGAACGGCAGTTCTCCGGCCGGTGGTCGAAGACCCTGCATCGATTACCTTCAAGAAGGGGACAGGGGAGCTGATTGAGGGTAAGCTCGCCTGACTCATTCCTGACGAGGTACACTTCGATAACCTCTTCCGGAGATATCCCGAGTCCGGCGGCCAGATTTTTTACATCGTCATCGCTCAGTGTCGGCAGAATTAATCGGCAGCAGTTGCCGCACTCGAGGCAGTCGATCTGACTCGCCACGTCTTCGTAATGCCTGTGAACAATGGCGTCGAGTTCTTCGCTGTTTAGACCGCAGCGCTTGAGGAAGGAACGGAAACGCCAGTTTTCGTCTTTTTTCTCTTCGGCGAGAGCAAATACGATCTTGTGATCTGTCTGTAGATTCATGTATCCTACCTCATAATAGACGATCTCGGGTTGATCCTTTTCAAAACAAAAACATTCCGATGAGTTTCATGGATCATTCAGAGCACCAAACACATTAAATCCCCAAATACAATATCTGGCCCTATTTCTCACTGCTACATCACGAGATTCCTAAAACGATTACTTCCCCCGGTTCTTGATTTTGCATCTCCGGGATAATTCAGAAAGCTCGTACAACCGCAATGAGGAAGTAGGCCAAAGCAACTAATGTCATTGTTGAGGCTGCCGTAGAGAATATGCCAAATCGGCGGGAATGAATCCAACCGCATATTCCGAGGCTCGCCAGAAATGCGATCATGCCAAAGAAAAACGAGAAACTGGTCCAGCGGAAAGCTCCATATAAAGTTGATGTACTCCCCGGTCCCAAGGCCGCCTCCTGATCCAGGATTGCACCTATCATCCCGGCCACGCCGGAAATGGAAGTCAGGCCGAGGAATACGGCGGCAAGAAATGCAGCCCCAGCCGCATAGGGAACGATTTTGTTCTCTCGTGATATGGTGAGTAGAGTAACGAACAATGTGACCGAAAATCCCCCGAGGACCGCGGAGAGAAAGCTGGTGTGTTGGAGAACTCTGGATAAATCATCGATGGACATGCTACATCCTCTCGATCACAGTATTAACTCTTATACTGCAATTAGTATGGGTGCCAATATACATTCATTTGTCTGATACATCGAACGTCTATGTACTCAGCGAGACAGAGACATTCATAACGGAATACCCGCTACTATTTAAACGATGCCGATTAAACTATTCCCATGAGTCTTTTTGGATGTAATAGCGATTTATTTAACCTATTCAAATATACCCTTCCGCTTCGAGAAAATTCACGGGAATATTGAAATCATTGATACAATATCAAAGAGTAATCATTCAATGCCATAATACCACTTCGGTCTTAGAATTACCGCGAGGTATCGTTTTGAAGATCCGAAAAATCTGATATCGCGCTTGCCCGGATACCCCATATATGCAGGGAAAGGTTAAAATAGGATTTCCTATATTGAGCGATTCTCATCTACTACGGCATAGAGGAGACTGCTGCGTCAATCGTTTCGCGATTTCGCTCCTCAACTGTATCGGCTGGATACGCTATCGTCACAAAATCACTCCAACTTCATGACTCGCAAGCATCTTCTATGCCTCGGGACGATAATAATCGCTCAACTTAGGGATTTATGAGTACGATAGGGATTCAGATCGTGGTTCGTTGTTGGTGAAACCGAAAGTATTACAGAATAGATTTGATAAGGATACTTCTTTTTCCCACTCGTCGTTTGATGTAGTTGACCATAGAAGACACTATTCTGCTTCGTAAATAGGGTTAAAGGAGGCACTATTCTAACGTTAGAATAGTGCCTTGAAATCGTTCCTTTGTGACTATGGAGGGCCATGCCCACGTCTACGCCTTCGCTTCTCTCCCATTCGGTTTCACTCATGGCCAAGATGGCTGGCTTCGCCGGGCTTCGTCTCCGCGTGGCCGTTATCCATATACATGCGGACGCGACGAAGCGCGTCCCTCCACCACTGAATCGTCACCTGTTTCTATTTTCATCTTCTCAGGGTATTTCGTCCGCGAGCTTGGCCGCGGCGGAGTTTCGCACGAAGCCGGGTCATGACGACTAACCTTAGAATAGTACCTGATCTGACGTATTTACAAAGCAGAATAGTGCTGAACCCCGAAATGAGAAATACTGGCTATGTACGTTTAAATCGACGCTCAAGTTCGGTAGGCGTAACCTGAATAAACGTCGGCCGGCCATGCGGACAGGAATGGGGAATATCCGTGGCAAGAAGGCGATCGATGATATCGCGCATCTGCTCCTGATTCAGATGCTCACCCGCGCGAATCGCTGAATGACAGGCTATTGAACTGGCGATACGATGATGTTTTGAAAGTGCACTCCATTCGGGATCGTCTAATCCTTCGATCACGCGCTTGATAAGCGCTTCATCCGGTTCATTCATCATGTCTGCGGGTACGGCTTCAATGAGATAACTCGTTTCGCCGAATCGACGTATTTCGAATCCCACCTGCTTCATTTCCCTCTCGAACTCATCCGCCATAGCCGCCTCACGGGCATTCAATTCCACATGTAATGGAAAAAGGAGCTGTTGAGCCATGGCTCGTACACCTGAGAGTCGTTTCATTGTCTCTTCATAGAGAACCCGCTCGTGACACGCATGCTGATCAAATATAACAATGGAATCACCCATCGGTGCTATGATATAAGTAGCCGCTATCTGGAGAAAGGGTACTTCACTTGTTTCCAGTTCTATGCGAGGATGGTGATGCAAATGCTTAGGTTGAAAATGTTTGATTGAATCGCGGGGAAAAGCCCATATCTGATCCTCCTCCCGTACGGAACCGCTCCTTTTACCTTCCGCGAGTCGCGAATCACCGGGATGTACGGTATCCCGGATGCGTGTTTCATGCAATGACCGTTGCATATTCGCTCCACGAACTGATAATGCGTCACGAAATGTGTGAATGAGAGCATCTCTGATAGCTCCCGGATCCTTGAATCTGACCTCTCTCTTCGTAGGATGTACATTCACATCAACAACACGGGGATCAACGTTGGTGAGGAGGTAGACATGCACATGAGCTCCCGGCATCACACCTCCCTGAAACGCTACTGTAAGTGCCGTTCGAATCTCCGGCGACTCCGCCGGTCTACCGTTTACCGCTATGATCTGCTGTCGTTTTCCCGGACGCGCCTCTCCCGGAGGCTGTACCCATCCCTCGATTTCCAAACCCTGCACCGATGCCCGGACGGGAAGGAGGGATTCCGCCCGTTCAGGACCCAACAGTTGTACGATCCGGTCCTTCAGCGTCGAAGCCGGGGGGAGATTCCAGATAGTCCGTTTTTCCGTTTTTGTTACAAATCCGACGCCGGGACGAGCTACCGCGAGTCGAAACAGCGCTTCCGTTACGGATCGCAACTCGGTTTGACGACTTCTGAGAAATCCTTTTCTGACAGGGAGATTAAAAAAAAGATTACGTACCACGACGGTTGTCCCGGGAGCGCGAGCGGCATCTTCCACGAGTTCCGTAGCTCCACCTGAGATATACACGCGCGTACCGATGCTTGCCTGCTGCTCGCAGGTCAGCAGCTCCACGCGTGCCACCGCGGCGATGCTGGCAAGTGCCTCCCCACGGAAACCAAGACTACTTACGGCAAAAAGATCTTCAGTCCTGGCTATTTTACTTGTAGCGTGGCGCTCGAAACAGAGGATTGCGTCATCTCGGGACATTCCCATACCGTCATCAGTTACCCGTATTCGCTGAATACCGCCACCCTCGATTTCCACCGTTATCCGGGTGGAACCGGCATCCAGGGAATTTTCCACGAGTTCTTTGACTACTGATGAAGGTCTTTCTATCACCTCGCCGGCAGCAATTTGATTTACAACGAGATCATCAAGTCTTGTTATATGAGCCATCGATGTCATCCCGACTCGCGTTGAGAGTCATGTTTCAGTTCATACAGGACATTGAGAGCCTGAATCGGAGTCATATGCTCCAAAGCCAATGAATTCAATTTTTCACGGATCGGATCGTGTACCGGCGCAAAAAGTTCCAGTTGTGCAGGTTCCCGAGTAAGATCTGTGGATATCACTCTCTGATGCTGATCACCGTTTTCGAGATCGATAAGTATCTCACCCGCTCGTTTCAACACATCCTCGGGAATTGCGGCAAGCCGTGCAACTTCGATCCCATAGGAGCTGTTTGCCGCCCCGGGTTCGATTTTATGAAGAAATAACACACGTCGACCTTCACGCTGAACGGCGATGTTGTAGTTCTTGATTCTTGGAAGCATCCGTTCGAGCACGGTCAGTTCATGATAATGCGTGGCAAACAATGTCCACGGTCTTCCCCCGGGCCCGTGGTGTAAGCGCTCCGCGACAGCCCATGCGATGGACAGGCCATCATATGTACTGGTACCTCTCCCTATTTCATCAAGAAGTACAAGGCTTCGTGACGTTGCATGATGAAGGATATTCGCCGTCTCTATCATTTCAACGAGAAAAGTACTTTGACCTCTGGCGAGACGATCACTGGCCCCGACGCGAGTGAACACACGATCAACAAGCCCGATTTCAGCGGATTCCGCGGGTACGAATGATCCCATTTGAGCCATGAGTACTATGAGTCCCGTTTGTCGCAAATATGTGGATTTACCGGCCATGTTGGGACCGGTGAGAAGGATAATCTGATGGGATTCATCATCCAGGAGCACATCATTGGGAACAAATGGTTCCGTGTTTAAACGCTCCACCACGGGATGCCTGCCCTTGCATATTACTATCCGTGCTGATGTATCAACCCGAGGGCGACAATAGCCGGACTCCTGTGCCAGTTGCGCCAATGAAGTAATCACGTCGAGTTTGGCAAAGGCGTGCGCAATCCGAATGATAGTTTCGAGTTGTTCTTCGAGCCAGCTCAGGAGTGCCCGAAAAAGCTCCTGTTCCCGGGAGAGTGAACGTTCCTCCGCACCGAGAATGAGTGACTCTTTTTCTTTGAGTGCTGCGGTGAAAAATCGTTCGGCATTCGTAAGAGTCTGTTTCCTGATATAATCATCGGGAACCTTTGAGAGATGTGATTTGGTTACTTCGATATAGTAACCGAATACCCTGTTGTATCCTATTTTCAGACTTGGTATACCCGTTCGATCCCGTTCCTGCTGCTGCAGAGAGGCCAGCCATTGCCGTCCGTTTTTTGAACTGCTGCGGAGTTCATCAAGTTCCTCGTCATACCCTGCCCTGATATAACCGCCCGCCCGAATCGTGGCTGGTGCATCCATTGCAATGGCGGCTCGTATACGCTCCACGAGGGGCGCTTCCCCATCCAACTGCGAATCGATTGAGGAAACAAGGGAGTCGGTGAACATCCGAAGTACGGGTTTCAGCGATCCTATGACATCCAATGATGTTGCCAGCGCAAGCAAGTCTCGTGGAAGGGCCGAACCGTAGCCTACGCGTCCTGCGAGGCGCTCGATATCCGAGGTTTTGGAAAGTTGTTCTCGAACGGCTTCCCGTTCCGGAATTTTACCAACCCACTTCTCAACAGCGTCGAGACGGTGTACGATATGTTCCACATCTACAAGCGGTTGCAGTATCCATCTGTGGAGAAGCCGGGCACCCATGCGCGTTTTCGTTTTATTCATCACGGAATAGAGAGTGGTGTCCGCATCCTCACGATCCATTGATTCCACCAACTCAAGGTTTCTACGCGTATGTCGGTCCACATGCATAAACTCCGAAATGTGATATACCCTAATGCCGCGGATATGTCGAAGCGGTCCCTTCTGCGTATCAAGCAGGTATTGCAGCGCTGCCCCCGCCGCTCCCACCGCCAGGCGCATTGAACGGAGTCCGAAACCGTCAAGAGTCGTCGAATTGAAGTGTCGACAGAGAATATCACCGGCATTTTCATCGTCGAAGAGCCATGCATCCCGGCCCTCGAGAGCAACATTTTCCGGTATTTGTAGAGAAACCATTTCTTCCTCTCGTTCCAGAATCCAATGTGGCAGCAACAACTCTGTGGGCTGTAGTCGTTCGATCTCTTCCCCTATCTGGGATGCATCGATTTCTGTAACGAGGAATTCTCCGGTGGAAAGATCCACCACGGAAAAACCCCAGGATTTTTCGCCGGGATTGAGAGCCGCCAGGTAATTGGGTTTGTTTCCCGAAAGGAGTCTTTCGCTGAGAACCGTCCCCGGAGTTACAACACGAACGACATCCCGTTTTACCAGGCCTTTCGCCTTTGAAGGATCTTCCATCTGCTCACAGATCGCTACTTTGTATCCGGAGGCTACAAGCCTATCGATGTACTGATCGGCGCTATGATGAGGTATTCCTGCAAGGGGTATCGGATTTCCACCTTCCTTGCCACGAGAGGTCAAAGCAATACCGAGAGCTTTCGAGGCCTTGACCGCGTCCTCGTAGAATGTCTCATAAAAATCACCCAATCTGAAAAGGAGCAGGGATCCCTGGTATCGCTTTTTCAACTCCCGATACTGCCGCATCATGGGAGTCGAGCTTTTCTCTTTCGATGTAGATATGCGTGGGGTTTTACTCATGATGTATGGTATATCACACGTGATACGCACACCGGAGGAAGCAAAAACGTGTCTTTATCAAATCCCTCATTCTAAACGGCTGTACCTGAGCATCAGTGAGTCGGTGGCTCCGTAGATAGAATGATGCTTCCGCTTTTGCCGGTCAGATCATCGAGATCTCCACTGATAGATAGTGCACGCTCTCGGGATGAGAACGGACCTATGAGGAGGGACGTTAAAGGACCGGTCGATACCTCAATATCCTTCCTGATCACAGGATAATGTTCACTTCGGAGAAGCTCATAGAGCGCGTCAGCCTCGTCTGCCCGGTGGAACGATCCCATGAGGATCATGTATGTGCCATCCTCATCGGGATTCCTGGATTGCGTAACCTGTTTCTCCACACGGTGGATATTTAACTCGTGTCTCGCGTGTACGGCTTCAGGAGTTCCCGGATATGATTCCATCAGAAGTTCCCACGTTTCCCGCGCGAGCTTTATTTTTCCGGTCTGTGCGTATGCGTCACCAAGGTGTCTCAGCATAAGTGGAGTACTATCACCTGCATCCACACGTTGAATATATCTGTGGGCCGCTTCAATTGCAGTTTCCAAAGCACCGGTTTGAATATAACAGTCAACCAGTAACACCGAACATGCATCGAAATACATGGAATCCTCAGGGGATTCAACGCCGGCTAAACATTCCACGAGAATGTCTCTTGCTCGTTGGATATCACCCGAAGAGATCAACGTACGTGCAAACCAGTGCATGAGTTCAAGGCTTGTGCGGATATCCCGTTCCGATTCAATCCACGCGTCCCACTCGGCAATGGCCTCAGTGTTCCGACCAAGAGCAAATAAGCCGCCGAGTCGAGTGAGACGTTCCCGTTGTCGGGCGGTATCTTCCGCAAGGAGTAGTTCTGTACTACGCAAACGTTCTAACGCGCTATCGGCACGAGTGAATTGAACCGAATCCGCGTAGATTCCATCGCCAACGCGATTCGCCTGTGTCACTCCATGGTTTAAAAATATGCCGGACAAGAAAATCAGTAGAACATGTAATCCCGCTGTAAAAGGTCTTCGAAAGACGATATTCACTGTGGTTCCGGATATCAGGGAATGCCGATAAGGCCGATACGGTTACAGTTCGGACAGCGCCATACTATATCGTCCACCTTCATTCGGCACGATGGACAGACGCGCTGAGTCTCACGGTTATCCATTAATTTCATAATTTCTCTGATTTCGGCAGATGCCTCTGAACACATCTCCATATCGGCGGAGTATGCAGCTGCGGCCGCATGAACCTTCAGTGAATCAGGGGAAAGCTCGATAGCGCGCCGGCAATGGTCCAGTGCTTTTTCCAGATCACCTTTTCGTTCCTCGAATCGAGCGAGAGCAAGTAAAACGTATATGTTGTTGGGACAGCTTTCGAGGAGATTCCCGTAAACATCAGAAATCTTACCATATTTACCGGCATCGTACAGCGCTTTTTCCATTCGTGTGAAAATGAGACCGGAAATAGTCTCCGATTGTTCGGCTGCGTTTTTCCACTCACGCACAGCTTTATCTACATTTCCTTCATCCAGAGCGAGATCGGCGGATATCATATATGCCGGAATACAGCGGGGATCCACGGCCAGGGCACGTTTCAAATCGGCTTTCGCCTTCCTCTTGTGTCCGTCGGAGAGGGCTTGTTCCGCATTGAGAACAAGATATAGAGCCCGTTCGGAGGACATGTTCGTATCCCCGGTTTTTTCCAATCTCTCAAGTACGGATAGGGCTTTATCCCACTTCTCCACGTGTTCATATGCCACAATTAGAAGGTGTAACATTGTGGAATTATTCGGATCAGATAACAGATACTCCTCAAGCAACGGTATCGCAGCCTCAGGGTTTTCTGCGGTAATGTAATCTTTCGCCAATACCGGAACGAGATAACCAATGAAATGTTCCGGCACCCCGGGGATTGCCAGCATTGCCTTATGAATCTTTATCGCTTGAACCGTCGCTCCCTTCTCACGCAGCAGAATTCCGAGCCGAAGACGGGCTTCGAGAGAGTACGGTCCATGTTCCGCAGCGTGACGGAACATGTGGCTTGCTTCCTCAAGCTTATTCTCCACGAGAAGATGCAACCCCTCGATATACGCTGGATACGGTGATTCCTGCTTCCTGTTTCGCCTTCTGGCATTCTGCATGAGAAGCAGAAATCCCGCGACAGTGGCGAAAAGCACCAGTACGATCAGTGCCAGTTGAGCATCAGACACGTCTATTCTCCGGGTTTCGGTTGGGAAGCGGGCTGCGCTACCGCATCAAGGGCTTCATCGATTTGATCGAGGGGATATTGACCAAAGGAATCGACACGCTGAGCAAGCTCATCCCGTTCCCTCAGAACTGATCTCAAACGCGAGGAAAGTCGGAAGTATTCCACGCTGGCTATAATAAACATGACCAGAAGTCCCAGGAAGAAAGCGGCAAGTATAACAAGCAATATGGGGGTTTCAGGAAAAACCATTGTGCCAAAACGCATGTTTGTGACAGCTATTCCTGCATTTTGAAACCCGAAAAACAACAATGCGACAAATAAGAATGCAAGAAGCAGCCAACGTAGAAACCACATATCGTCACCTTCCTATATGAGTGGACTACCTACGAGTGTATGTCCCCGTAATCCGTTAATCGTAACCGCGACTTCCGATCCAATAGCATATTCACCTGGTAATATAACCACGATACCGCCGGAGGTCTTTCCCAATGAATAATTCGGTTCCTTTGTATCCGCTCCCTCAACGATAATTTTTACTCTCCTGCCGATGAAACCGGAACGCTGTCGGCCTAATACTTCATGATGAACATCGATCAGTCGTTTCAGTCTATCACGCTGAACAGCGGGAGCAACTTTCCCATCCATATCAGCGGCAGACGTTCCCTTCCGTTCTGAATACGCGAATGTGAATGCCGTATCAAATTTAAATTCTTTGACCGCACTCACCGTATCCTCGAAATCCCGTTCCAACTCTCCCGGAAATCCGACTATGAGATCGGTGGATAACGCGAGATCCGGAATATGTTTTCGGGCTGTTGCAATCAGATCACGGTATTGATCCATGGAGTATCCTCGGTTCATCCGCGTGAGAATTCTGTTCGATCCTGACTGAAGCGGTAGATGGAGACGATGTTCCACGATATCCGACGAGCCCATGAAACGAAGAAGACGTTCGGAGATATCGCTCGGATAGGGTGCGGTGAACCGGATTCGCTTCACGCCAGGGATTTTCTCGATACCGGCAATCAGATCCAAGAAATCGAGGTCTTCATACCTGTAAGCGGATACTCGTTGTCCAAGTAGAACGAGTTCCACATAGCCACGGTTCAGCGCATCGGTAGCCTTGCCGATAACATATTCAGCAGGGAACGAGATTTGTTTACCACGTGTTGTGGGAACTACGCAGTAACTGCACCACTGATCACATCCGCGCATAATGGGAATCCACGCACGTATTCCCGTTCCGCGATCGGGATTCGTATCTTCCGGCTCCCATTCAGAACTCCCCATCGCATATCCTCCATGCACTGCAAGGCGAGGTAATTCATGAAAACGCGCCGGAGAAGCGGCAAGATAAATATCGGGAAGAAGGTCACGCACGGAATCACCGATCCACTCCGCTGCACATCCAATGAGACCAACCTTCACTTTTTCTCCGATCCTATTAAAGGACCGGGCACGCTGGACCGCCCGATTCTCGGCTTTCTCCCGAACAGCACAACCGTTCACCAGTATCAAATCAGCTTGTTCCGGAGCCTGGGCGGCGATCCATCCTTCATGAACAAGCATACCGGAAATCCGCTCAGTATCCGCCTTATTCATCTGACACCCCTGTGTCTCGATATAAAAAC
>Ga0180433_10008352_pt1 | contig 12907 bp, 11 predicted proteins | sample SS_ome_8_FD_132980 | JGI IMG/M metagenome (GOLD analysis project Ga0180433, IMG submission 132980) | Hypersaline lake sediment archaeal communities from the Salton Sea, California, USA - SS_1_D_1 metaG | ecosystem: Environmental > Aquatic > Non-marine Saline and Alkaline > Hypersaline >... | reverse complement strand
CTCTTCAAACCGTCCAGGATCTAACGTGTCAAGGCTTATATTCACGCGGTCCAGTCCCGCGCTGTGTAGGTCGGCCGCCATGTCGGCCAGACGGCTCGCGTTCGTCGTGATCGCCAGGTTCACGATGCCCTCAACCTGGGCGAGCATGCTCACGAGATCGACTATTCCTCGTCGGACAAGCGGTTCGCCACCCGTCAACCGAAGCGTCTTTACCCCCAGTGAAGCAGCGACCCGCGCTATCCGGCAAATCTCCTCGAAAGTCAGTATCTCATCGTGTGGCAGCCGTGGCACCCCTTCCGGCGGCATGCAGTAGAAACATCTGAAATTGCACAGGTCGGTGACGGAAACTCGCAGATAATTCACTGTTCTACCATGCTTGTCTATTATCGCGGTGCCATGCATTGTGTGATTTGTTCAGCTTTTCGCAGATCTTCCACCGTGTTGATATTGAAGAAACATAGCCCGTCGGTATCCAATCCAGCGATCTGCTCGGGGCCGATCTCCTTTACACGAACCCTGTCAAAGAATTCCCTGATGACGAACCTGCCGTTCTGGAGTTGGGCGCGGATGGGTTCCAGACAGTTCTTCGAGTAGAAGGCGTGAAGCGGCTCCAGACCGGCCGGTGTTCTCGGTATCACGACGTCGTAATCGTGCGCAAATGATGCCTGGTAATGGACGACCGCCGGGTTGATGAACGGCATGTCGCAGGCGGCCACGAATGCGACCGGCGTTGTTGCTGCGCGTAAACCCGAATAAATGCCGCCGAGACTCCCCGGGTACTCATCCTGCACAACGTCACAGTCCGCCAAGCCCACACGTTTCCCTCGCGCCACAGACAGGATCGTGTTATCGAACAGTTGGCGGAAAAGTGCCAGCGTATTCTCTATAATCAACCGGCCGTTAAGTCGTAACGAGAGCTTATCCTCGCTCAACCTCGTGCTATTCCCGCCAGCCAGGATGATACCGGAGGTTCCGGGTATCCTCGCCGCGGCTGCCGTCTCATCACACACCGCGCACGTCATAATGCTTGTCCTTCTCTCCGCCACGCGATTCTGCCGTCAACGGCAGTCATAGAGGCGACGGCGTCCGGCGAGAAGATGTCCTCCAACCGGCGCACGCCGTCGGGCGTTCCGATCGCGCAGAAATCGGCGCATTTGCCCGGTTCGAGAGTGCCGATCGTGGACGCCATCCCCATCGCCTGTGCGCCTCCGATCGTTGCCATCTCGACCAGCACGTCGGGTTCCGCATGCTGTGCGTGCAGAAACTTCATCTCGTCGAGTATGCTCAGGCTGTAGTTGCTCGCAAGACTGTCGGTGCCGATTGCGACCGGTATCCCGCGTTCACGGAGCTTCCTCCAGGGGTGACCTGTATGGCCGAGGTATGTCTGGCTTCTCGGACAGAACACCACCGGAGTGGCCTGGATCAAAGCCATGTCACCATCTGAGATATAGTTACAGTGCACCAGGTGGACGCAGGCTTTCAGAAATCCGAGTTGGGCGAGATACTCTATTGGGCCAACGCCGGGCGGTTGCCAGCCGTCGAACGAGACGCCAAGCTGGAGCAGGTACTCGCGATACTCGCCTTGTCCGGTTCGCAGGAACTCCGCTTCCTCCCGAGTTTCTGCTGCATGTGTGGCAAGAGGGAGACGTAGACCGGTACCTACTCTGACCGACCATTCGTATATCTCGCGGGCGGTTGAATATGGTGCGTGAGGCGCGAGGCCGTGTTTTTCCAACGTCGAGGGCGGTTTCCGTTTCAGCCGTGCTTCGACATTGGCGATTTTCTCCTTCACATCGGTGCGACCGGGAATCTCGTGGAAGATTATCCGCCGAATCGGTACGTGCTCAAATGCTCGAACGCATGCTCCGGTGTTCGACACTGCACCAATAGACGTCGTGCCGCTTCTGAGCGCTTCTTCTGCGCCTGCCAAAGAGCTTCTGTACAATTCCTCTTCCGACAGCTCCCCGCGCAACCGCATGACCTCGAGCAACCAGTCGCTGAACTTTTCGCGCGCTGGCGTCCGGCCTTTAAGGCAGGTAAGTTCGAGGTGGGTGTGTGGGTTGACCAGACCGGGCAGCAAAGCTACGTCGCCCAGATCAATGGTTTCCGCCTCAGCCGTCGTGCGCAACTCAGGGCACGAATCCACCTCGACGATCTTGCGTCCCGCAACGACAACCGCACCGTTGTCAATAACGCAGCCGGCCCGGGGTACGACGAGCCGGGCGCGATATATCCTTCTGTCATCACTCATAATCTTGTTCCTGCGGAAACACCACTGCGGGGCCGCATCCTGGTACCTCCAACCTGCTTGTCATTTCGACATCTTCCGACAGCCAGACGAGGCGCGGCAACCCGGCAGCACGAGGCAAAGCAGAGGAGATTGCTTCAAGCCTGTCCGGGCCGCAGACTCGATTCTGGCGAGAAAAACCGCTTCGTCACCCTCACGCGCGATAGTCTACCACAATCGCCGCTGTGTGACAACCGAGATGGGCGCAGCTAGCTTTGCGAAACTGAGTCTAGCCGGGGTAGGGTGGGCGTCTCGCCCGCACACGAGCTCCCAGCGCGATGGTAGAGACGTCCCGGCGGGACGTCTCATTCACCTTCGGGCGCACGCTTTCTGGATGTCATTCTGAGCGCAGCGGAAAATCTGCTGTACGGGCGGTTCAACACGGCTTTGGCTGGCGCGAGTTTGTAACTCGCCCACGCAGGCACAGGGTCTGCCCCTACGTCATAGCCAAAACCACGTCAGGAATAGGTTGGCGCGTTGGTGGAGAGAGTAGGCGTACGCCCGAGCGCTTGGTTGGGCAAGGCAAGTCTCAAAACCCGGCCTCGTCAAGCTCGAGACCGCAGTGCGTGCAGTACCGGACCTTGAAGTTGCGTCTCCTGCCCCACAATAGGCGCTTGCCGCACTTGGGACATAGCGGGCCCAGCCAGGGCCGTTTGTCAAGTCCAGCTCCACACTCCGGGCAATGCTCCCCGAAGCAGACATCGATCAGGTTCTCGCATGCTGGGCACGTGGGCATTCGTGGCGCGGTCAGAACACCTATAACCCACGCTGAAACCGCACCCAGCGCGAAGTAATGAAAGAGTTGCTTGGGTGCGAGTAGACCTCCAATGAGCATGCCGGCGAACAGGATCATGGCCACGTGCGCAATTCGCAGGCGACGCCTATATCGTTTCACTCGCGGCCGGAAGTCGGCCTCGAACCGCGGCCTCTCTTCGGACGTGTATGTGCTAGCCGGCCTGGTGACCGGCAAGGGCTTATATAGGCGAAATGATTTCACCGTCGCACCCAGCATGTCCTTTACCACCCATATTATACACCGGACGACGGCGAAGTATTCGATGCCGTGCGCAGTTGCGAAATTTTTTTCTGGACAACGCGCACCACTTCCGGGCTCCGTGCGGTCTTTATCCCTTTAGAGCACCAACGGTTATACCTTTGGTGAGCCGTTCTTGGAGTGTGGCGTAGACGATGAGTGTCGGGATCATGACGATGACGAGACCGGCGAACATGAGGCCGAAATCGCTCCGATACTGTGCAGTGATGGATACGCTCGCGAGACCGAGCGGGAGTGTCTTGAACGAGTCGGTGTTGATGAACACAAGTGCGTATAGGTACTCGTTCCATATGCCGATGAAGTTGAAGATGGACACCGTGACGAGCCCGGGTTTGGCGAGCGGGAGCATGACGTTCCAGAACGCGCGAATCTCCGACGAGCCGTCGATCAGCGCTGCTTCACGGAGCTGGTCGGGTATGGTGCGGAAAAAGCCGGTCAGTATGAATATGGTGAACGGCAGCGAGAGCGCGATGTATATGAGTATGAGGCCCGTATGGGTATCGTGGAGGTTTACCACAAGCGTTTGCGCGCCCATCAACCGCGCAAGTGGACTGAGCAACTGCGTCATCCATTCCGAGATGTCGCCAATCTCGAAAAAGAGCGGGATCAGGACGAGCTGGACCGGTATCATGAGGCCAGAGAGGAAGTAGAAGAAGATCAACCTGTTCCCCGGGAAGTTGAACCGTGCGAGCACGTACGCTGCTGTCGCGGAGAAGGTAAGCACGGCGGCGAGCGTGATACCGGTCACCTTCAGGCTGTTGAAGAAGAACGCGCTGAACTGCGATTTGACCCAGGCTTTCACGTAGTTCTCCTTCATCTGCGCGACACGTTCCGGGGTCGGCTCGAACAGGACGCGCGGCAACCCCACCGGGTTGGCGTAAATCTCCCTCGTGGGTTTGAATGACGTCATGATGACCCAGGTCATCGGCAGGACAACCGCGAGGAGATAGGCCGATAGTACGAGGTACGTTATGCTCCTCCATACGGCTGAACGGTAGGTTACGCGTCGCCCTTCACGGTGGACGGCTGCTGCGACGAGCACGCAGGAGAGAATGCCGGCGGCTATCGCTGCGATCTTGCGCACACCGGGTACTGCCGCCGTAAGCCCAGGAACAACTCGTTGCAGAACATTAACAACCGCCAGGCCTGCGACGATGCCGGCGATAGCGCCTCCAGCACCCGCGACGAACCCGCTGGACTGTATCTTTCGGCGTGTCAATACTCGATCCTCTCAGCTCGTCGGAGCGCGAAGATGATAAGTGTGGCTACCAGCACCAGAAGGAATAGAACGACCGCGATAGCGCACCCCTGACCGACGTTAAACTCGCTGAACACTCTTGAGTACATGAGCGTCGCGATAACGTGCGACTCCCGTTTCGGCCTCATATTCTCCATGACCCATATCGCGTCGAAAATCTTCAGCGCGGCTATCACGGCGAACACAAGCCCTATGGTGAAAACTTCGCGTATGAGCGGAAAGGTCACGTTGCGGAACGTGCGCCAGTTCGACGCGCCGTCAATCCGCGCGGCGTCGTAGAGGCTGTCCGGTATGTTCTGCATCGCGGCGAGGAACAGCACCATATAGAACCCGGTCATACCCCACACCATCATCGGCACGATGGCATACAGCAGGCTGGACGATTGGGTGAACGCGAACGGCGTATAGCCCAGCCATCGCAGAAAACCGTTGATGATACCGAAATCCGTCGTGCTGTATATCAGCATCCACAAAAGTGATACGGCAACCGCCGACATGACGTTCGGGAAGAAGAACGTCACGCGGAACACGCGGGAGCCCGGGATGTTCCTCCGCAACAACGATGCGAAATAGAGCGCGAGCGATAGCGTGAGAACCGGGGGAACGATCATCAGGAACGCGTTATGCTGCAATGCCGCCAGGAAAAGGGTGTGTCCTTTGAGCAATCGGGCAAAGTTGTGCAGTCCCGCCCATTCCGCCTCGCCGAGCCCGTTCCACCGTTTCAGGCTGTACATGAACGCGTTTACGGCCGGTATCGCCACGAGAACCGTAAAGAGCAGGAGCGCCGGCGTCAGAAACAGCACCACCATCACCCTCTGCTCGCGTGTCATAGCTCGTCGTACCATCATGATCCTTGCCACATGACCGGCGGCGGTTTGTAAATATCCGGATCCTGCCGGACCTCCTCGAGCCCCTCTTCGAGAAGCTCGCAGAACCGTCGCGGGCTGATCTCGCCTCGCACGAACGGCCCGATAGCGTTCACCATGACGTCATTGTTCCACTGTGGGTAAAGCAGCGTGAGCCGTTCCGCAAACAGAAAAGGAGCCTGCTCGATAGCGTAATAGGCAGGAAGAAGCGTTGGCGACACCTCATCGGGATCGACCGAGCCGCGTATCGCGGTAAGCGTGTCAACTCGACGGGCGAAATCGCCTGCGTTCGCAACTGAGAAGGCGTATTTTAGGAACCTGCCGGCCTCTTGATGGTGTCGTGTGTCGGTGTAGATCATCCAGTAATGGCCACCGCCACAGTGCAGGGCGAGCGGGTTGCCACGACCGTCTTCTACTGCGGGCACGTTGAAACAGGACATCTCGAAATCGGGCGGGGTGGCCTCGCGCATCTCGTTCTCGAGCCACAGACCGCAGAAAATCATCGCCGCGCGACCGTTGACAAACTCTATCTGGCTCTCTGTATGGGTCATCGCTGAGGAGCCCCGTTGGAAGTATTTCAGCGCCATGTCCTGCACCATCGTCGCTGCACGGACAACCTCCGGTAACAGCAGCGCGCCCGGCTCAAGGTTCTGCGTCCGGTAGAATGTTTCTACGCCGCCGATTCGTTGTACGAGCGTCAGAAACGTCCACCACGCGTATTCCGGATACTTGCCCTGGAACGCCAGTGGTGCGATCCCCTCCGCCTTGATCTTGTCGCAGAGTGCGGTGAATTCGGCCCACGTTCTGGGCACTTCCCAGCCGTGTTCTCGGAACTGCCTCCTGTCGTACCATGTCATCCACGCGTTCAGGATGAGCGGCACGCCGTACGTCTTACCCTGGTAGGTGAAGGCCTCGAGCACACCCGGCACGAAGGTCTCGCGCCAGGTCTTTCCCGGTGTGTCGTACGCGGGACTGTCGAGGAACTCGTCCAGCGGGTACGCTTTGCCCGCGACTATGAGTTTCCAGTAGGGGAGAAATGCATCCGCGATGTCCGGTGGGCTTCCGCGCAGAATGCGCGGTCGGATCTTTTCCTCAACCCGTGGATCGGCCCACAGCTCGATCCGCACATTGCGCGCTCTATTCAGCTCCGAATACTGTGCGGCGATCTCTCTATGCCAGTCGACACCGAACCCGCCCTCAAATATGGCCGCCTCGACGACCGTTTCGTCTTTGTCTTCCGGCTGCGTGACCGTTACGATGTCACAACCGCACAAGCACGCCGTAACGAACACCGCGGCGAGCAGAACGAACGGATTCCTTTCACATCGGCGCTTCATAATGTGCCTTACTAGATGCAACCATCCCCGGTAGACGGGCGGGACCGAGACACACAGGATCTGCGACAGCTCAAGCATACCCGGCGTATATGTCGTAGTCAAGATGAGCAACAGAGCCGCCACAGACCTCGTCAGCATCATTTTCTTTGTTGACTCCGGAACGTGCGTACCCGTATACTGTAACGCACGCGGGCATATTCATAATGTCAATAAGGCGCTAATCAACCGTGGCTGAGCGAAAACGCTTCGAATGGGAGGGCGCTTCATGATACACGGTGTTAAGATCAAGAAACTGACAGTTCGTGCCGACGAGCGCGGACGACTGATGGAGATCTTGCGCAGCGACGACGAGATTTTCACCGCGTTTGGGCAAGTTTATGTGACGACGGCATACCCCGGCGTAGTCAAGGCATGGCACTACCACAAAGTGCAGACCGATAACCTTGCCGTGGTAAAGGGTATGATGAAAATCGCGCTCTACGATCCACGAGACAACTCGCCGACCAACGGTCAAGTGGACGAGTTCTTCATCGGAGAGCACAATCCGGCCGTGATCCAGGTGCCGAATCTCGTGTATCACGGGTTCAAATGTGTAAGCGAGGAAGAAGCGATCGTAATTAACTGTCCTACAGAAGCTTACAACTATGCCGAACCGGACGAGTATCGTGTTGATCCTCATGATAACGATATTCCGTACGATTGGGCTAGAAAGGATGGGTGAAATACGATGTGTCGCGAAACGCTCACTGAGGTTAGAGGTCGCCGATACGCGCTGCGTGCCACTTGTGCATGTCTTTTCGTGCTGGTTACCATAGGGTCGTCTATAGCAGGAGGGGCGGCGTTTGGTCCGCTCAGCATACGGGATGACAGCTTCTATAGGTACACGACGCCGATCGAGTTGTGGGGGGTGAACTTCCCGCAAGGGCTCGAGTCCGACGATACCGCCGACGTGATCGTCGCCAATCTGCCGCAATACGCCGAATGCGGTGTCAATTCGGTAGGATTGGCGCTCCAGCGCGAGGGTGTACGTGCATTTTCGATGGACGGGAAAGACTTCGACAGAGAGACTGTTCGACGGATCAGGCGTGTCATAAACGAGACGAGCGCGCGGTGGATGCCGACGGTGATTACCGTGTTCTCGCCGGATCAGAGCGCGTGGCTGGCGGCACCGGAATCCTATCACAACGCTACGAAGCTGCTGACGCGTGCGTGCGCACGGGCAGGCGATACGATCTTTGTGCTCGGCGCGGCGACACCGGTTCCGGCAGGGTGTCCAATCCGTCTGGACGATGTCGAGACTCTTCTCGGAGTTTGTCAGACTGTGAAAGACACAAATCCGGGACAGGTCGTCGGGATACTAGCGGGTAGTCCCCAGGCTGTTGATAGAGTTAGCGGTACTCGGGTCGCGGATGTGGTGTTTGTCTGCGATGCGGCGTCGCTGGCGCGGGCGCGTGAGCTCAAGAGCGCCGGGATGGCAAAACCGGTGGTATGGGTCGAGCAGGCGGGTTCGTCGGACGATCTTGGCGAACTGGCTGCGCGGGTTTCCACCGCTGTGAATCGGCCGGGGGTATATCTCATAGCCAGCTTTGACTCGCCGGGTGCAGGTGACGGCATCATGCGACGGTTTCTTGAACATGTGAAGGCGGAGCGGCTCGATGCGTCTATCAGAGCGGAGGCTCCCGCGAATCCCGCCGAGAACATCCTGACTGAAGAGGAACGTCGCGACGGTTGGGTTGCGCTGTTCGACGGGAAAACATTCAACGGGTGGATACCGCTCGCGAGAGATTGGGGTGCGTGGTCGATCGAGGATGGCGCCCTGCAATGTTCTCGTGGAAGCGGGAGACGATGGTTGCGCAGTGAGAAACGGTACAAAGACTTTGTGCTCAGGCTGCAGTTCAAGCTGAGCCCGAACTGCAACAGCGGCGTTTTCATACACGCACCGCTCGATGCGCGCGCGTCACGTATCGGGATGGAAATCCAGCTCAGAGATCAGAAGGAGCCAACGGTCGACCCCGATAGCTTGGGAGCTATATACGCGGTGTTGCCGCCGCGCGTCTACGCAGGGCGTCCCGCCGGCGAGTGGAACGATATGGAAGTTATGTGCGACGGCAAGCATGTCGTTGTCAACATCAACGGACAGGAGATACAGAATTTCACGATGGACGCCCACCCCCTTCTTCAGGGGAGGTTGTCGGAAGGGTACATAGGTCTCCAGGACCACGGCGCGCCGGTATGGTTTCGCAAGATCCGCTTAAAGGAGCTCAACACACAATCCTAGGTCAGCGCCGCCGAGGGCCGCAATCACCCGGTTGTAACAGTAATCTTCCTGATTATAACCCCGTAATGCCGGATGTACCCGTTCTTCCGGCGCGCTACGGTTGGCTGCGCCTGCAAGGTGAGCTGCGCCGGTTCGCGCCTGGAGAGATTTACGACAAACTCCTTCCAGAACCGGCCGATATCCATGGCGGCGAGCAATGTATCACCATTGAATATGCTGAGTTGCGACCATTCCATCCCGCGAGGCGTCCGCGCGACTATCCGTAGCTTTCTGTTAGGCGATTGAACGAGTATGCGCATCGAGGAATGTGCGCCGACGGGCCGACCGCCCTCGTCGGCATCGTACGGGTACCAATCCCGGCCGAGCGCGACGGAACGTCTGTCCGCCACCGCATGCAGCGATTCTTCGAACTTACGCGAAATGCGAATCGCCACGGACTCAGCCGCCCGACGCAGTGCGCCACCAAGCCCCGTACGACGCACTTCCTTCTTGAACCGAACGGTGACCGGATCGCGTTTCCGCCTCGTCTCGTACTCCCGATAGGCAAAATACAGGAGTTCCTCTATCTCGACCTTGCTAAGCTGTGGATAGCTTACCACTGACCCGAAATTGCCGTCGAAATCGTCCCAGTTTTCGGTCACGAGCCATCCGTTCTGCACGCACTCGGCATAGAAGCGAGTTCCCGGGAAAGGCGTTGCGATACTGAATTGGACGCTGTCCATCGGTATGCTGGACGCCAGATTGACGGTCTCTTTCACGGTTTCGCGTGTCTCGCCGGGAAGTCCTATCATGAACGTACCATGCACTTCCATACCGACCGACCGCGCGCTTTCGAAGACGTCACCGACACGGCTCAGGTCCAAGCCTTTCTGTATAGTCTCCATCATTCGTTCGGAGCCGGTTTCGACACCGAACTTTATTTTGCGACACCCGGCGCTGAACATCTCTGCAAGCATTTCAGGGTCAACGGTATCGGTCCTGCCCATGCACGACCAGACGACCTCGAGGTTCCGGTCGCGTATTTCACGGCATATGTCCATCACGCGGCTCTTGCCGATGGTGAACGTGTCGTCATCGAAGAATATCTCGCCGGGTCGGTACTTCTTGACGCAGTGTTCCATCTCGTCAACCACATTCCTGGCACTTCTCACTCTGTACTTATGGCCGTACATCGTCTGCGGCCACGAACAGAACGTGCAGCGATACGGGCAGCCACGACTTGATATCATGGTTATCCAGGGCAACGCGTAATATGTCGGCTCGTGATACCGCCGCCAGTCGAAATAGTCCCGTGCGGGAAAAGGTAGACGGTCAAGGTCTGCTATGTACGGCCTGTCTTCGGTAACGACAACCGTGTCGTCGCGTCGGAACGTCAGCCCGTCGACTTCCCCGGGATTGCCCCGGTCGCGCAATGCCCGCGCGAGTTCCAGCACGGTATATTCGTACTCGCCGCGGATGACGAAGTCGATAGCCGGATAATCCTTAACGATCGCGCGATGGAACACGCTGGCGTGCGTTCCTATCACAGCCGTCGGGACGTCCAAAGACTCCTTCAGCGCTTGCGCCATCCTCATGTCGAGCGCGAACGAGGGTGTGGCGACCTCAAGTACTACAAGGTCGGGTGCATGGGCGACGACGGCGCCGACAAACTCCTCGAGGACCATCGCGCTCACTGAACAGTCGATTGCGGCCACGTCGAACCCTTCTCGTTGAAGTACTGCGAGTGTGTACGCTTGGTAGATGGGGAAATGATACGAAACCTCACCGCCTCGCTCGAAGTCGCCTCTCGATACGGTAAAGGGCCACCTCACATTCGAGCGGAAGCCCACTCTATCTTCCAGTACCCATGGAGGGTTGGCCAGAAGCACTTTCACGGTTCACTCGTCCCTGTCACCGATAGGTTCCCTGTTCACAACGTTGGTTCGCGATGGTTGGGCGACAGCGAACCCCTCGAAAAAGCCTCGTTCCTTGTCGATCATGTCCCAGAACCGACAGCGCCATCTGCCGGAGACCAGTTGCCTGCATCGTTCGACTATCGCGTCGGGTACGTACAAGATTGCACTGAGAAGCGCGGCGAACTCGGCTCGTGTCTTCCAGTATTCGCGCTGTTTAATCGGTCTGCCTAGCGCCTTTGCCTCGTATTTCGCCAATCTCGCCGCAATCGAAGGGAGTTTTGAAAGCGGGAACTGTCTCATGATGAGCCGAAACCGGTTCCGCGCGTTCAGGTATTCCTTGCGCCACATATTCTTCGGCTCACCCATGGTGGCGGAGAAGTGATGATAGAGCACGGCGGTCGGCACGTACATTATCTCGTATCCGGCATTCCACAGCCGGAGCGATAGGTCCATATCTTCGAGATATATGTCAAAGTGCGGGAGCAACCCGACCCGTCGAAGTGCATCGGTCCGAAGGAAGAGCGCTCCTCCTGAGACCCCTAACACCCAGTCGGGCTTGCTCCATCGCTCGTCGTCGGGCTGACCGATTCCTCTATCCCACGCATTTCCGATGATGGAACAGCAAAGCCCCGTCGAGTTGATGATGTTTCGATGCTCCATGAAGAGTATCTTCGACGATAATGCTCCTGCATGGGGGTGCTGCTCGGCAGCGTTCACCAACTCCGATATCCAGCGGCGATCGACCTCCGTGTCGTTGTTGAGAAGGACGACGTAGGGGAGGCCGTCACGGAGCGCCTCACGAAGACCCTGGTTGCACGCGCGACAGAAACCGACGTTGGTCCTGTTTGCCAGGATGGTGACGTCGGGATACCGGGCCGTTACGAACTCTACCGAACCGTCCTGACTGCCGTTGTCGACCAGGACGAGGTTGACCGCCGCGTAGTCTAGCTCGTGCAGGGAATCGAAACACCGCTCCAGGAACCGGCGGCCGTTCCAGTTGATCACCACCACAGAAACGTTTGGAGATCGCTTCATAACCTTTGGCACGAGAAGCAGCTACAAATTCTACGGTTTGCGAAATCAACTATAGCCGAGCGGCGGATCGATGTCAAGAGAAGACGCGCCAGGTGCACCACAGAAGTGTTCAGCGGCAGCAGTCCGCCGCTGTGCACTGAGGCGGTCATCACCCTTGCAACGCAGAGCTCTTCCTCCATACGACAGAGCGTAAAGGGCAGATTGATCTGCGCCTGCAGCGGGCGGATTGTGTTCCCGAACCGCATACCGCGTGCTCGTTAACATGCCGTGCGGAGCCACCTTACGATTTGATAATTGCACCAATGCAATGCTATAATATATACGGGAAGAAGGTGCGAAAGGTGGCTGGGGCTCCCTTCAATACAAGCTGAATTTGCGCAAGAGCACCAATGCAACTACAAGTCTCTGATGACGGAATGGAAGCGCGCGTGCTTGCCGTGTCGCCGGATTTCGCCGAGGGTCAGAACCTCACCGTCGCGTATCTGAAGAACGAGCTCACCAAACAGGGTATCCGGGTCGGTCTCCGCGACGACGCGTTGGAGCTGTTGGCGGCGAAGCTTGCCGACGGCGAGGGGTATACGGGCGGACCTATTGTGGTGGCACGCGGGACACCGCCGGGTCCGGGTCGGGACGGTAAGCTTATTTTGTCTCCCCCGGAAGAAACGCACCTCGAAAAGGGCGACCTCTCCTGGCTTGCGTTCCCCGGCCAAAAGATCGCCACGATAGTACCACCGGCACCCGGCGAGCCGGGTCAAGGCGTACGCGGGGAAGAGATTACCGGCGAACGAGGCAGGGCGGTCAAAGTGCAGCTCGGTAAAGGGGTCGAGATCGGTCAGAACGGTCGGGATATCGTGGCCGTTGTCGGGGGATTTGTTCAGTTTGACTGGAAAAGTATCT
>Ga0180433_10008351_pt1 | contig 12908 bp, 12 predicted proteins | sample SS_ome_8_FD_132980 | JGI IMG/M metagenome (GOLD analysis project Ga0180433, IMG submission 132980) | Hypersaline lake sediment archaeal communities from the Salton Sea, California, USA - SS_1_D_1 metaG | ecosystem: Environmental > Aquatic > Non-marine Saline and Alkaline > Hypersaline >... | reverse complement strand
AGCATCGCCTACAATCAGCCGGTACCCGCGGTGGACGGAAATGTCATGCGGGTCATGTCACGGATTCTTTCCGTATGGGATGATATCGCAAAGCCTAAAACCAAAACCCTGTTTGAAAAAATTGTCGAAGCGTTTATTTCTGAAGAAAAACCGTCCGAATTTAACCAGGGGCTGATGGAGCTTGGCGCTGTCATCTGTACGCCGAAATCGCCATCCTGCCTTCTCTGTCCCGTCCGAGAACACTGTTCCGCTTTTGCAGAAGGCTGTGAAAAAGAGCTTCCGGTTAAAAGCAAAAAGAAAAAACCCTCGGTAAAAACTCTTGCAGCCGTTGTCCTGACTGATGAAGAAGGATACATCTATATCCATAAAAGACCGGCATCAGGCCTTTTGGCAAACCTTTGGGAATTCCCGAACACAGAAACGCAGAAAGGGCTGAAGCACGAGCGCGAGCAGCTTGCGGCTTTTTTGAAAGCAGCCGGAATAGAGGCCGAAATCGGTCCGCTTGAAGGAATCGTAGAACACGTGTTTACACACCTTGTCTGGAACATTTCTGTCTTTTTCGGGAAAACGCTCGATCAACCGGATGATTCATACTTTAAAAAGGTCACGAAAGAAGAGCTCGCTGAATATGCCTTCCCGGTTTCGCATCAGAAAATATGGAATATGTATATGAAATAGGCAGCTTGACTGTGCATGCTGCCCGTTAGTCGTACTGGATGGTGGTGCCGTGCGTATAATCGGCTTCCTGGCGGCGCAGTCCGCCTCTTGCTTGAATTTCTTTCACAACCTCCAGGTATTCGGCATGCCCTTCTTCATTAAGGAATGGCATGATTTGCTGGAAGGCGCGGTGAAAATAGAGAAGCTCCGCATCTTTCCACTCGTTTTTCGGCGTGTGGTCGAGCTCGCTCATATCGCGTCCTACGTACATAAGGCGAATGCCTCCTTTTTGATCGTGTTATGAGCTATTTTTTATCAGATTTTTAATCACTATACTAGGAGATGAATGACAAATGGAACAAAGAAAATGTGCCCTTATTACAGGAAGCAGCCGCGGCGTCGGCAAAGCAGCCGCCCTGAGGCTTGCCGAAAACGGCTACAATATCGTCATCAACTATGCAAGAAGCAAAAAAGCGGCCCTTGAGACGGCTGAAGAAATCGAAAAGCTCGGTGTCAAAGCATTGGTCGTCAAGGCGAATGTCGGGCAGCCGGCGAAAATAAAAGATATGTTTCAGCAAATCGAGGAAGCCTTCGGCAGACTGGACGTGTTCGTCAACAATGCTGCATCCGGCGTATTACGCCCCGTCATGGAGCTTGAGGAAAGCCATTGGGACTGGACGATGAACATCAATGCGAAAGCTCTGCTATTCTGCGCGCAGGAAGCGGCAAAGCTGATGGAGAAAACGGGAGGCGGCCACATTGTGAGCATCAGTTCGCTCGGTTCGATCCGTTATTTGGAAAACTATACGACAGTCGGCGTTTCAAAAGCTGCGCTTGAATCATTGACAAGATATCTCGCTGTTGAGCTTGCGGCGAAAAACATCATCGTCAATGCGGTTTCCGGAGGCGCGATCGATACAGACGCCCTGAAGCACTTCCCGAACCGCGAAGAACTTTTGGAAGATGCCCGGCAAAATACGCCTGCCGGCCGCATGGTTGAGATTAGCGACATGGTCGATGCGGTGGAATTTTTAACGTCAGGGAAAGCGGATATGATCCGCGGACAGACGATCATTATTGACGGCGGCCGTTCACTGCTCGTGTAAATTTTTCGCGTTCAATGAATAGGATATCATCCTCCTGCACAATCTAATGGTCGTGGAGGTGATATACAATGGCTAACCAACAATCCAAAACAAACGCACAAAAAGTAAGACAACAAAACCAAGCTTCTGCACAAGGTGGTCAGTTCGGCACTGAATTTGCCAGCGAAACTGACGCGCAGCAAGTAAGACAAAATAACCAACAAGCTGAGCAAAAAAAACAGCAAAACAGCTAATCACTGAAACAGGAAAAAGCACTTCACCATCGGATGAGGTGCTTTTTTCTTTTCGTTTTTTGATCCGACAAAACATCCGAATCTTAGCCACAATCAGTCAAAGGACATCCGGCATGTATAGAGAAATGTTAGTTAGGCAATAAATGGAGTAGAGCATAGAATGGAGGATCCCGAATGCCGGAATTTGAAAACTTGGTTCAGGGGCAGATGGAGATTATGGATAAGCTGCTGTATCTGCAAGCGGAGATTGAAAGATGCCAGAAAATTGAAAAAGAATTGGCTGCCCTTGAAAAGAAAGCCCAGCTTTTATCGATCCGGGAAGATATATCCCAGAAGCGGAAAGATCTTGCTCAAATTCAGGATTTATTCCAAAAGCAGACGGAGCAGGTGATTCAGGCTTATCAAAGAATCGAAGCATGAGCCTCTCTTTATCGTTTTTAGAAAAGAGCCATTCCTGTTCGGGAGTGGCTGTTTTATTTTCATTTTTTATTTTCAAACGTTATAATAAATAAAAGAACTGTCGGACAGGCGATGTGACACACTGACTTGTAAGGCTTTTGCAAAGAAAGTAGGGGAGAAAAACATGGGCTTTCCCAAGGAAGGAGAAACCATTCAAATTCATAGCTATAAGCACAATGGACAGATTCATCGGATTTGGAATGAAACAACGATTTTAAAAGCAACGGAATTGTGCATCATCGGCGCCAATGACCGGACAATGGTCACAGAATCTGACGGCCGGACATGGGTGACGCGAGAGCCCGCAATTTGTTATTTCCATGCAAAGCAGTGGTTTAACGTCATCGGCATGCTTCGCGAAGACGGGATTTATTACTATTGCAACATCAGCTCGCCGTTTGCTTTGGACGATGAAGCCATCAAATACATCGACTATGATTTAGACGTGAAAGTCTTTCCGGATATGACGTATCATATTCTTGATGAAGATGAGTACGCGGATCATAAAAAGGCGATGAATTATCCGAAGGAAATCGACGGCATTTTAAGGTACCACTTAAATACGTTGCTGCATTGGATACACCAAAGAAAAGGCCCGTTTGCATCTGAATTTATTGATATTTGGTATGAACGGTATTTGCATTATACAAAATAAACCTGAAAAACCTGTTGAGACCAACAGGTTTTTTGCGGTGTACTCACACATCAAGATATAGAGGGGGGAAGACGTGTGGGGGTAATCAGAAGGTACATGGAATTTGTGAAGCCGTATAAATGGAAAATCGTTTTGACGGTTTTAATCGGTATTATTAAATTTTCTATTCCGCTGGTCATCCCGCTTCTGCTGAAATACGTCGTTGACGACATCATCCAGGGGAGCGGAACCACTGAAGAAAAAACATCCACATTATTCATGGTAATGGCGGTTATGTTCGCCATTTTTTTGGTGCTTCGGCCGCCTGTCGAATACTATCGGCAATATTTCGCACAGTGGACGGCAAGCAAGGTGCTTTATGATATCAGGGACAAGCTGTTTGCACACATTCAAAAGCTGAGCCTCAGGTATTATGCAAACACCCGCGCAGGAGAAATCATTTCAAGGGTCATCAACGATGTCGAGCAGACAAAGGAATTTGTCATCATCGGGTTGATGAACGTATGGCTTGACGTGATGACGATTTTTATCGCCATCGCCATCATGCTGACGATGGATGTGAAGCTGACGCTTATTTCGATCGTGCTGTTTCCGCTTTACGGACTGTCTGTTAAATTCTTCTACGGCAGGCTCAGAAAGCTGACGAGAGAACGTTCCCAGGCGCTGGCCGAGGTGCAGGGCCACCTTCATGAAAGGGTTCAGGGGATGCCTGTCATCAGGAGTTTTGCGATCGAGGATTATGAACAGAAGCAATTTGATCACGAGAACGCGAATTTTCTCGGCAAAGCAATCCGCCATACGGCCTGGAATGCCAAAACGTTTGCCGTCGTCAATACGGTTACAGACCTCGCTCCGCTGATCATCATTACGGTTGCGGGTTACCATGTGATTCACGGGTCCCTTACTGTAGGAACGATGGTGGCGTTTTTCGGATATATTGAACGCCTCTACAACCCGCTGCGCCGCCTGATCAATTCATCGACAACATTGACGCAGTCGATCGCATCGATGGACAGGCTGTTTGAATTTATTGATGAACCGTATGAATTAAAAGATAAACCCAATGCTGTAAAAGCAGAGCGGTTAAAAGGAATTGTTGAATTCAAAAATGTTTCCTTCCAATACGAAAAGTCGGAAGAAATGATTCTGCAGAATCTTTCTCTGAAAGCCGAACGGGGCGAAACGGTCGCACTCGTCGGGATGAGCGGAGGCGGAAAATCAACGCTCGTCAGCCTCATTCCGAGATTCTACGATGTCTCAGCCGGAAGCCTGGAGATCGACGGCATCGATGTGCGCGATTACCAGGCGCAGAGCCTTAGAAACCAAATCGGCATGGTGCTTCAGGATACATTTTTATTCAGCGAATCGGTACGTGAAAACATATCGATCGGAAATCCCGAAGCTTCGATGGAAGACATCATTGAAGCGGCAAAAGCCGCGAATGCCCACGATTTTATTATGGAACTGCCGCAAGGCTATGATACAAAGGTCGGAGAAAGGGGCGTCAAGCTGTCCGGAGGCCAAAAACAGCGGATATCAATCGCCAGGGTGTTCCTGAAGAATCCGCCTCTCTTAATTTTGGATGAAGCGACATCAGCGCTTGACCTTGAAAGCGAGCACTATATTCAGGAAGCGATGGAAAAGCTCGCGAAAGACCGGACGACCTTTATCGTTGCCCACAGATTGTCGACGATTACCCACGCTGACAAAATCGTCGTCATCGAAAACGGACGTGTCGCGGAAGTCGGCACACATGACGAATTAATGAGCCGCGACGGCCACTATAAGCATTTATTTACCATTCAAAAATTAAACTAAAACCGCCAAAAGCCTGACTTTCGTTTGAAGCCGAACGATTGTCAGGCTTTTTCTTTCCATGCAAATTTCGTACATATTTCCTATCCCGTCTAAATACAATTTAAAAAATACAAGCTCCGGAGGTGTATAAGTGACAAAAGAAAAATTGCTTGAAGTATCGGATTTGTCGATTTCGTTTCACCAGAAAAAGTCTGAAACCCCGATTGTGCAAGGCATTTCTTTCGATCTCCATCCCGGAGAAATCATGGGAGTCGTCGGAGAGTCCGGCTGCGGCAAGAGCGTCACCTCTTTGGCTTTAATGGGGCTGAACGCAAACACCCGGACGACGGGCCGGATCAAGTTTCAAAACAAAGATCTTCTCATGCAGTCTGAAAAAGAATGGAGACAGATGCGCGGCAATGACATCGCAATGGTTTTTCAAGAGCCGATGACCTCCCTCAACCCCCTTTTCACAATTGGCGATCAATTAACAGAAGCACTCTCCAGCCATACCAATATTCATAAAAAAGAAGCAAGAAGAAAAGCCGTTCAAATGCTGGAAACCGTCGGCCTGCCGAGGGCGGACCAGCTGATGAAGCAGTATCCCCACGAACTGTCGGGAGGCATGAGGCAGCGGGTCATGATCGCAATGGCATTAATTTGCGAACCGAAGCTGCTGATCGCCGATGAACCGACAACAGCTCTCGACGTCACCATCCAGGCCCAGATTCTGTCCCTGCTGAAAAAGCTCAATGCCGAATTTAACACAGCCATTCTCCTCATTACCCACGACCTTGGCGTCGTTCACAATACATGTGAACGCGTGATGATCATGTATGCCGGCCGGATCGTTGAAGAGGGCGGTGTCACCGCTGTTTTTGACAGTCCGAAACACCCTTATACAAAAGGCTTGTTCGCCTCTATTCCGGCATTCACAGACAAATCCGAGCGGCTGTCTTCGATTGAGGGGCAGGTGCCGAAGCCGGGATCGATTAAAAAAGGCTGTATGTTTGCGCCGCGATGCCCCCATAAACATGAACGCTGCATTGAAGAAGCGCCTGGATTGAACAAGCTGAAGGATGATCATGCTGTAAGCTGCTTTCTCTATGAAGAGGAAGGTGTTTTCACATGAATCGCGAACTGCTGAGCGTTCAAGAGCTGAAAACGTATTACCGCGTGTCCCGTAAGAAAATCGTGAAAGCGGTCGATGATGTTACACTGTCAGTTGAAAAAGGCGAAATCTTAGGGGTTGTCGGGGAATCCGGCTGCGGAAAATCGACCTTAGGAAAATCGATATTGCGGCTGACCGAACCGACTTCGGGAAAGGTGACTTTTCTCGGGCAGGAGATGACAGGCCTTGATGCAAAAGATCTTCGCAATATGAGAAGGCATATACAAATGATTTTTCAAGACCCGTACGCTTCGTTAAATCCGCGCATGAAAATAAAGGATATTTTGGAAGAACCGCTGATCGTTCATCAACTCGGAAAGAAGGCGGAAAGGAGAGAGGTCGTGCGCTCGATGCTTGAAATTGTCGGCCTTGATGCTTCATACGGCGACCGGTACGCACACCAATTCAGCGGCGGTCAGAGGCAAAGGATCGGCATTGCAAAAGCGCTGATCACTAAGCCAAAACTAATCATTGCCGATGAACCTGTCTCCGCGCTTGATGTATCCGTTCAGGCGCAGATCTTAAATCTGCTGAATGATTTGCAGGAGGCATTCGATTTAACGTTTCTGTTTATTTCTCATGATCTCGCAGTCGTTCGCTATATCAGCGACAGGGTGGCCGTGATGTATTTCGGAAAGATCGTCGAGATGGCGGACGCCGAATCGTTATTTAGAGAGCCGAAACACCCGTATACAGAAACGCTGTTAGCGGCAGTACCGGTCATCGGCAAAGGCGAAGCGGTTCATACGGCACCGGATATTGCCGCGCCCCGCATGAGTGAAAAGGGCTGTCCTTTTTACAGCAGATGCATGAAGCGGGCAGCGGTTTGTCTAGAAGCGGAGCCGCCTCTTGAAGAGACTGCGAACGGGCATTATGTCGCATGCCATTTTACCAATAAGGAGGCAGTACGATGAAAAAGAAAAGCTGGCTGATCTGTTTGGGAATGATTCTGTCTGTTTCCGCTTTTTTAATGGGATGCTCCGGTAACGAAAGCGGAAAAAACGACGGAGGGACGAACGGGGGAAAAGATACGCTGATCATCGGCAGAGGCGGTGATTCAACATCGCTTGATCCGATCACAACGACAGAAGGCGAAGCGTTTAAAGTGACGATCAATATGTTTGAGACCTTGCTGAATTACGGAGAACAAGACACTACGCTGAAGGAAGGCCTCGCGGTCAAATGGGACGCTTCAGATGACGGTTTGACCTACACACTGGAGCTGAGGCAAGGCGTGAAATTCCATGACGGAACGGATTTTAATGCAGAAGCCGTCAAATACAATTTTGAGCGGTGGATGAACGGGGATGAAGAAAAATTTCCTTACTACGGCATGTTCGGAGGCTATAAGAAAGATGAGGGGCATGTCATCAAAGATATAAAAGTGCTCGACGACCATAAGATTCAGTTCATTTTAAAACGCCCGCAAGCGCCGTTTTTAAAGAATCTTGCCATGACTTCATTCGGGATTGCGAGTCCTGCCGCCATCGAAAAATACGGCGAAAAATTCAGGGAGCACCCCGTCGGCACGGGCCCTTACAAATTTGTCGAATGGAAGCCGAACGACCGGATCGTTCTTGAAAAAAATGAAGACTATTGGGATCAAGGCAAACCGAAATTGCAGAAGATCATTTTCAGAGCCATTCCTGAAAACTCAGCCCGCTTAAATGCGTTGAAGACGGGCGAAATCGACCTAATGGACGGCGTCAATCCGTCTGATATCGAAAGCATCAAAGCAGACGCCAATCTGAAAACATTTGAAAGGCCTTCAATGAACGTCGGGTATCTCGGAATGACGACGACAAGAAAACCATTTGACAATAAGCTGGTCCGCCAGGCGCTGAATCATGCTGTTGATAAACAGGCGATTATCGATTCCTTCTACGGAGGCCTCGCCGAATCTGCCAAAAACCCGCTCCCTCCTTCACTTGAAGGATACAACGATCAGATAAAGGAATATCCGTATGATTTAAAAAAGGCAAAAGAACTCTTAAAAGAAGCCGGATTCCCGGACGGGTTTAAAATGAAGCTTTGGGCAATGCCTGTTCCGCGGCCATATATGCCGGACGGTATGAAAATAGCCGAAGTGATTCAATCAAGCTTCGAAAAAATCGGCGTCAAAGCGGAAATCGTCACTTACGACTGGGCGACGTATTTGGATAAGGTGAGCAAAGGGGAAGCTGACGCGTTTTTGATGGGCTGGACCGGAGACAATGGAGATCCGGACAACTTCATTTATACCCTGCTTGATAAAGATAATATCGGCGGTAACAACTATACGTACTTCAGCAATGACGAGCTTCATGACATCTTAATCGAAGCGCAGTCAGACCCTGACCAAAAGAAGAGAAATAAACTGTATCAAGATGCGCAGGAGCTCCTCCATGAAGAATCGCCTTGGATTCCGCTTGTCCATTCCACGCCGATTTTGGCCGGTTCAAAAGATATCGAAGGATATGCTCCGCATCCGACAGGGAGTGAAGTATTGTCCGGCGTAGAGTTTAAATAGGTGGTGACAGCCATTGCTTGCGTACTGTTTAAAACGGACGGGGATGCTGATCCCCGTTCTCATTGGCATGACACTGGTCGTTTTTTCGATCATCCGCTTTATTCCCGGCAACCCCGCCCAGGTTATTCTCGGCCAGAGGGCGACAAAGGAAGCGGTGCAGCAGCTGACCATCCAGCTCGGCCTTGATCAGCCGTGGTATGTGCAATACGCCAGATATATCGGGGATTTGCTGAAAGGGGATCTCGGGACATCAATCCGCACGGGAGCGGCGATTACGCAAGAAATAAAGCCGTATTTGTTCGCCACTCTCGAGCTTGCTTTTTTCGCGATGCTGATCGCAGTGTTTGTCGGCGTGAATGCCGGAATCATCAGCGCGTGGTTTAAGAATTCGGTATTCGACTATATCGCGATGCTGGTTGCTTTAATTGGCGTGTCGATGCCAATTTTTTGGCTTGGTCTGATGGGCCAGTGGTTCTTTTCGATCGAGCTCGGCTGGCTGCCGACAACGGGAAGGGAGAATGTCAGAAATCCGGTCGAAGCCTTTACTTACATTCATACACTGGACACCCTTTTGCACGGAAGATTTGATCAGTTTGCAGAAACTATCCGCCATTTAATTCTGCCGGGAACCGCTCTTGCCACCATTCCCGCCGCGATCATTGCGAGAATTACAAGGGCCAGCATGATAGAGGTGCTGCAGTCCGATTATATCCGCACGGCAAAAGCAAAAGGCGTGCATATGTTTTTCGTTATCTATAAGCACGGTTTAAAAAATGCGTTCATTCCGGTGTTGACCGTCATCGGCCTGCAAACCGGACTTTTACTGGGCGGCGCGATTTTAACGGAGACGATTTTTGCCTGGCCCGGCATCGGCCGGTACATTTATGATGCGATCAGCTACCGCGACTACCCGGTTATCCAATCGGGCATTCTCGTGATCGCCTTCATCTTCGTCATGATTAACTTCATTGTTGATCTGCTGTACGCTGTCATCGATCCGAGAATTAAATATTAGGAGGCGGGAAATGTGGTTGTGCTTCAAAATGAACAGCAGAGGGAGGACGTGAAGGTGCGTTCGCCTTTGGCGGAACATATTCGGCGGTTCTTTGAGCATAAACTGGCTGCCGCCGGCACGATTTTAGTCGCGCTGTTTATCCTGCTGGCCATCTTCGCGCCGCTCATCGCACCCTATGGAATAAACGACCAGTCACTGTCAGACAGGCTTGCCGCTCCGTCTGCTGAACACCTTTTTGGAACGGACGATTTTGGCAGGGATATTTTTTCAAGGGTGCTGTACGGCGCGAGGCTGTCTTTATGGGTCGGCTTTTTCTCCTGTCTGGCATCGGCCTTGGCGGGGACGCTGTTAGGGCTGATCGCCGGTTTTTACGGCAGATGGGCTGATGCGTTGATTTCGCGGCTGTTTGATATCATGCTCGCGTTTCCCAGCATTCTGCTGGCGATCGCCATTGTGGCGATTCTCGGGCCTTCCCTTGAAAATGCCCTGATTGCCATCGCCATCATCAACGTTCCGACGTTTGGTAGGCTCGTTCGTTCAAAAGTGCTCAGCATCAGGCAGGAGGAATATGTCTTATCTGCGCGTGCTGTCGGGATGTCCAATATGAGGATGATGTTTAAACACATTCTTCCCAACAGTATGGCCCCGGTTATCGTTCAAGCGACACTGAATATTGGAACGGCGATTATAGAAGCGGCCGCGCTCGGATTTTTAGGGTTGGGGGCGCAGGCGCCGAACCCGGAGTGGGGAAAAATGCTTGCAGATGCCCGGCCTTATTTGGCGCAGGCCCCGTGGACATTATTTTTTCCGGGATTTGCGATCATGCTGACCGTGCTCGGCTTTAATCTGATGGGAGACGGCCTGCGCGACACCCTTGATCCGAAAATGAAGGAAGGAAAATAAAAAAACCGGTTAACGTATTCGTTAACCGGTTTACTCTTCCTCAACTTCAAGCTCACTGTCTTTTTTGTGGTACGTCTGAAAGCTTGTGAGCAAGGTTTCCAAATGTTCAAGCTGTTCTCGGTATTCTACGGTGCTCGCCATAATGGTCAGCATATTGTAGTCCAACAGTTCTTCTTTCAATTTGTCCTGGTTTTTCAGGAATGATTCGGTCAAGTGCTGTTTGTACACGTCTCCTTCTTCGTGAAGGTCGACGTGATCCTGCGTTTTAATCCTGCCGACGAATCTCATTAAAATTCGCTCGTGCCAATGGAGAAGATAATCAAGCTCTTCGACCAGCGTTTCTTGAAATTCTTCAGGCATATGACAAAACTCGTTTTCAAGCCGGTGCAGTTTTTTCAAAGCATCAAGCGCGCGGTTTGATGCAATGATCGCCTGTCTGAACAGCACGAGCTTTCGCTGTTTTACATATGTGGAACGTTTTAAATAGCTTCTTTCTTCTTTGTAAAGCAAGTAAAGGTGATCGACCTTCATCATTTTTTCTTTCAGCTTTTCAATGTCTTCTTTCAGCATGGAGTGTTCCGTTGTCTTCCGCGTCAACAATCTGATCCATTTAATGACTTCATCTGTATTTTCAACAACATGGCTGACGAGCTTCGTTTCATATTTAGGCGGCAGAAAAATCAGGTTGACCAGGAACGCAGACAATACGCCCAAAATAACCGTTCCGGTTCTCACCAAGGCAAACCATAAAAAGTTGTCGCCGGAGCTCTCCAATATGGCAATAACGGTGACGAGAGCGATCGAAATTGTATTCTCGATCTTCAGCTTCAGGTTGATCGTAATGACGATTACCGCCGTCAATCCGATGATGATCGGACTGGGTTCAAAAATAAGTCCAAAAATAATGGCTGTGGCAGCTCCGATTATGTTCGCCTGCACTTGATCGACAATCGTCAAAAATGAACGATAGATCGAAGGCTGTATCGCGAAGATAGCCGCGATTCCCGCGAAGACAGGAGTCGGAAGGCCGAGCCAAGACGCGAGGTAAAGCGCAAGCGTAATGGCAATGCCTGTTTTGAAAATACGGGCACCAAGTTTCATTAGGCTGTACTTGCATCCCTTTCTATAATAAAATTCGTTCTTTACAGAAAATGAATTGTATTGAACATTCCCTCTCTGTTAATTTGCCAAACAATAAAGTAATATACAGCGATCTTCCGAAATATTCAACCCATTTTTAAGAAAAAACAAATCATTGACAAAAAAGAAAAACAAGCCGGCGGAAAGTGCCTGTTCACCGCGTTCTCAAAGTGCTCCGCATTTGATAAAAAAGAGAGCGGACCCGCTCTCTTTTTATATGCGTTGTTTCAATTGTTTAAATGAGTCATCCACGGCTTTAAGCGTCGCTTTAATGTCCTCTTCCGTGTGCGCGGTGGTGATAAACCATGCTTCATATTTTGAAGGCGCAAGATTGATTCCGCGCTCAAGCATCAGTTTGAAAAAGGCAGCGAACATTTCTCCGTCCGTATTTTCGGCTTGCTCATAGTTTTCGACTTTTTCGTTCGTGAAGTATACGGTGAGCGCGCCTTTTAGACGATTGACAGTGATATTGATGCCATGGGTCTCGGCATGTCCCAGGATACCTTCTTCAAGCATAGCGCCGAGGCGGTCAAGTTTTTCGTATGTGCCTTTTTCTTTCAGCACTTCAAGGCAGGCGATACCTGAGAGGATAGAAGCCGGATTACCCGCCATCGTGCCCGCTTGATAAGCAGGTCCGAGCGGTGCGACTTGTTCCATAATCTCTTTTTTGCCTCCGTATGCGCCGATTGGCAGGCCGCCGCCGATGATTTTGCCAAGCGCCGTTAAATCAGGTTTGACGCCAAGCAGATCCTGGGCGCCGCCGTACATAAAGCGGAAAGCGGTGATAACTTCATCATAGATGACGAGCGCCCCTGCGTTATGCGTCAGTTCATTGACCTGTTCGAGGAATCCACTCTTCGGTTCAACGATCCCGAAGTTTCCGACAATCGGTTCAACGAGAACTGCCGCAATATCGTCCCCCCATTTATCGAGCGCTTCCTTATAGCTGTCGATATCATTGAAAGGAACGGTAATCACCTCGTTTGCGATGCTTTTTGGAACCCCGGCGGAATCAGGCGTGCCGAGCGTTGACGGACCTGAACCGGCCGCCACCAGCACAAGATCGGAATGGCCGTGGTAGCAGCCGGCGAACTTGATGATTTTCGTTCTGCCTGTATAGGCCCGGGCGACGCGAATCGTCGTCATCACGGCTTCCGTTCCTGAATTGACGAATCTCACTTTATCCAAGGCAGGAATCGCTTCTTTAAGCATCTTGGCAAATGTCACTTCATGCTTTGTCGGCGTGCCGTAAAGCACCCCGTT
>Ga0180433_10008349_pt1 | contig 12909 bp, 9 predicted proteins | sample SS_ome_8_FD_132980 | JGI IMG/M metagenome (GOLD analysis project Ga0180433, IMG submission 132980) | Hypersaline lake sediment archaeal communities from the Salton Sea, California, USA - SS_1_D_1 metaG | ecosystem: Environmental > Aquatic > Non-marine Saline and Alkaline > Hypersaline > Sediment... | reverse complement strand
GGTATCGTTATTGAGTGTTACAAGCAAGCCTGATGTTTGAGTCCATTGATAGGATGCAATGCCATCGTCTGGGTCACTGGAATTAGAGCCATCAAGTGTAACCAAGGTGCCCTCATCAACTGTTTGGTCAGGGCCTGCATCGGCTGTTGGCTCTTCATCCAACATTTCCATGTCTTTAAAAAGATCAAAGGCAATGGGGCCTGAGGGGCCTTGAAAGTCTTCCTCCTCCCATTGCCAAAGAGGCCCGCTCGGCATCTCTGGCCACAAAACACCTGGCCCTATGCTCGTTGTATAATCAGAATCATAATAACCGTACCAGCCGCTACCAGAATCTGCGACAGATTCTTGTACGATAAAAACTATTATTAATGCTATGAGGAAAATAAATAATCTTCTCATTTCTCCCTCCTCACTACTACAAGTATTTTTAATCCAAAAAAATATTAACGATAAAAAATGAATACCATAAAAAGGCTATAACATTTCATGACATTACTTTTTTAAGTTTACCATATAAACGAATTTTTTCAAGGCCAAATAATCATGTAGGGGGTCATACATAAAAGTATACGTTTCTATGAAAACTTCTACGGAACGAATCATAGGAGTTACTCGACCAGAGTTCCCAAATCGAGCTTTGAGGTGTTTAAGGATAAATTACCTCTTATAGAGCCTGGCTGGATATATTATAATAATATTTGAGGCCAACCTTTTCTCACAAATAATCGGCCCAGCAAGTATATACTGTATGCTATAAAATATAATAGGCTATAAAATTGGTGGCAGGAAAGATGGGTGAAATGAGATAATCTTATCAGGTATAATAGTGGAAATTAGATTTTTTTAAGCGGCATTACTTTCAAAACAGAGGCTAAAAAAAATTGATATAAAACTTTATAAACCAAGATAGGTTTGTCTTATTTTGGGATCTTCTTCTAACTCTTTCCCTGTTCCTTTTTGAACGATACGCCCATTTTCAATTACATAGCAATAATCTGTAATTTTGAGGGTTTGACGAACATTCTGTTCTACAAGAAAAATTGTAATTCCTTGTTTATGCAACGTATTAACAACCGAAAATACTTCTTTGACCATAAAAGGAGAGAGGCCTAAACTTGGCTCATCAAACATCATAACTTTAGGCTCCTGCATCATTCCCCTTCCTATAGCAAGCATTTGCTGCTCGCCGCCCGAAAGATTCTCGGCCCACTGCTTTTTACGCGAAGAAAGCTGAGGGAATAATTCATACACCCGGCTAATATTTTCTTCTCTTCTTTTTTTATCTCTTTTTAAAAAAGACCCTACCAATAGGTTATCCTCTACGCTCATTTGGGGGAAAAGCTGTCTTCCTTCAGGGATCAAGGTAATTCCCAAGGCAGCTATTTCATAAGACGCCATTCCACTTATAACCTTGCCATTGTATTTTATCTCCCCTGATCTAATTGGCAGAAGCCCACATACAGACCTTAATGTAGTGGTTTTACCAGCACCGTTTGATCCCAGTAAAGCGACTATTCGACCTAAGGCAACTGCCAGGGAGATATCCCACAATACTTTAGTATCGCCGTAATAAGCCGAGACAGAATTTATTTCCAGGGTCTGAGCCTCCATTTCTACTGTTCCTCCTCCCCGAGATATGCTTTCATGACAGCAGGGTCATGAGCAACATCTTCAGGCTTTCCTTCCGCTATTTTACTACCAAAATTCAAAACCACCACCCGGTCACTTAAATTCATTATGACATGCATTATATGTTCCACAATAAGAATAGTTTTCCCTTGCTCTCTGATTTTGTTTATCAATTCAATTGTTTGATCCGCCTCTGTGGGGTTTAAACCCGCTACCACCTCATCCAAAAGGATAAGCGAGGGTTCTAATGCCATAGCCTTTGTGATTTCCAGGCGTTTTCTTCCTGCTAGGGTTAGGCTCCCGGCCAAAATTTGTGCTCGATCTGCAAGACCGGTAAATTTCATAACCTCCCAAGCATGCGCCTCCGCATCTCGACGTCTAGGGTGACGAGAGAGCGACGCAATTACTACATTATCCAAAACACTCAAACCAGGAAACGGCTTAACAACCTGAAAAGTTCTTCCTATTCCTTTTATCGCCAATTTATAAGGAGGCTGTCCGCTAACATCCTCTCCCATAAAATAAACATTGCCTGTGCTTGGAGCATAATATCCGCTTATTACGTTAAATAGCGTGGTCTTACCAGCACCATTTGGCCCTATGAGACCGACTATCTCACCTATATCTATATTAAAAGACACATTTTCAACGGCGTGCAGGCCTCCAAAAGTCTTTGTAACGGCATCTACTTTTAGGATCGTCTCAGCCATATAAATTTTCTCCATATATTTACAAAGATATTAATGAATAATTTTTTTTACTTTTTCGGTGATCAAGGTAGGAATTTATGGTACCCCATACCCCATTGGGAAGGAAAAAAACTGTTAAAGCGATTACTACGCCAAGAATAATCAGGTAAAGAACTTGATAATCTGATAAATAAGCCCAGAATACAGTTTTAAAGGCGAACAGTATTACAGCGCCTATGGCAGGCCCTATTAATGTCCCCATCCCGCCCAAGATAGTCATAACAATAGCTTGGTCCGTTATGATATCACCAAACACGGAGGGCGGGTCAATATAAGATACCCAATAAGCATAAATCCCACCGATCAGACCTGCGGGTACGGCCGAGAGAACAAAAGCCTGAATCTTGATTCTTGTCGGGTTCAATCCCAATGCCATGGCACCCGATTCGTCTTCCCGTATCGAACGAACCTTAAAGCCGAAAGAAGCACACTCCATAAGATACCATAGCAACACAAAGGTTCCCGTTACCATTACCAACATTAGATAGAAAAAAAACTCTGGATTTAGAAATGTTGGCAACCTCATCCCATCAGGCCCGCCTGTAATATTCATTAAAAGCGCTAATTGCTGAAAAGCAAGGGCCAATGACCACATGGCAATCGCGAAATAGGCGCCCATCAGCCGCAACGTAGGAAAACCGATAATAAACGCAACCAACCCTGCTCCAAAGCCCGCTACAGGAAGCGTGGGAAGAAAGGCCCAGCCCCAATTCATCATAAGGATTGCCGTGATGTAGGCGCCAATTCCGAAAAACGCACCGTGTCCAAAGTTCACCCTTCCCGTATACCCGCCTATAACATCCCATGAAATGGCCAATCCTATCCACATGAGGGCTTCTGTTGCTATTCTAAGGAAAAATGGGTTTCTAAAGATGAGCGGTAATAGTAGGAGTGCAACAAAAATAAGAGCAAACAATTTAATATTACTACCTTTTATATATGTTCCCATCTACCAACCCCTTCCGAACAAGCCTTTGGGCGATATTAGCAGCACTACATACAGAATAGAAAAAACAGCAATTAAGGTATAGCCAGGATTAAAATAGATCAGAAAAAAGGATTGAATAAGCCCAAGAAGAAAAGCCGCCCAAGGCACACCTGCCAAGTACCCCATACCGGCTAATACCACCACAAAAAATGAAAGCGCTGTGTACCTTGCCCCCATCTGGGCACTAAGAGAAAAGATGCTTCCGATCAAAACCCCGGTCATAGCGCTAATCCCAACATAGATCGCATAGACATAAGAACTGGTCTTTTTAGGGTTGATCCCCATCAAGCCGGAAGCCTCCCGGTTTTGCGCCAAAGCCCGAACAGCCAGGCCGAAGTTTGACTTCTTCAGTAAATATTGAAGCATAATAGTAATAAAAATCGCATAGGTTAGGCCTACAAACCGCATAATAGGGATAGTAAGATAGAAATTGCCTATCTCAAGGGAAATAGATCCCGCAGAAAATATGGAAGGAATCGAATGACTGTAAAAGCCAAAAATAGTCAAGCCAGTTCCCTTAAAAATAAGAGCTAAACCAAAGGTGAAAACCAGCCCCATGAGCACAGGGTCTCCCTTTATGCCGCTAATCACTCGAAAAATTACGGGTTGAAGGAAATACCCAATGATTCCGAAAACAGCAAAAACAACAGGAAGGAAAAGCAAGGGCTCAATATTTGTCCATTGAGTCAAATAGAAACCCAAAAAAGCTCCCAGCATGATCCACTCACCGACCGCCAAGTCAATAATGTGCATCACACCGAAGGCAAGGGAGAATCCTATAGCGATGGTGATGAAAACACCCCCTATTAAGATACCGTCTACCAATGCCTGAGGTAAAAGAAGTAGCATCTTAGTCTCCATAAAAGGTTTACAGAATTATCCTTGGCTTGTCACAAACTTCGGTGTCGTAGGACCGACCCCCCAACCTTTAAGATATCGTATTTCAAGCGATCTGAAATGATCTGAACCATTCTCTTTAAGACTCGAATATGAGCAGAAGGCCGAAAGGTTCCTGGCACACTAACCCCGTTTATCGTTCCTTCCAAGGTTTCATGGGATACCAAGGTTTTGCTTCCGCATACTTTTCTGGGCCAACTAATGTAACTTTCCCGTTCTGAATCTGGATAGTCAAAGGATCTAGCCCCACATTTGCATGGTAAAACTGCCCTTCCGTGGCAAAATTAACACGCCCATAAAAAGTGGTAATATCCAAATCTTCAAGCGCCTTGATCAATGCCTCACGTGCCTCCATTTTAAGGGGTGGCGTGGCATTTATTTTCTGCAGCGCGGCCTGGAAGGCGATACCGGCAGCTGTCGAACCAGCATGCGTATAATCAACGTCAATGCCAAAGGTCTTTCTTGCATCTTCGAAATAGCTTTTTGCATCTTTCCACAGGATATCACTCTTGGTGTCAAGGTTTCCGGTCCATACAGACCCACCAAATACATATTCCGCATCTTTTCCTAAAGCCTCTATAAATGCAGGTTCTGTTACCCCATAGTGCATTAGCAATGCTTTAGGTGTATAGTCTATCTGATGAAGCGCTTTAACCAAATTGATGAGCTCATCATCATGACCGCCGAAACCAATAAAATCTGGCCTTAACACCTTGACAGCGGACATAAATGGTGTCAAATCTTGGCCTTGGGGAACAATACTGAATTTCATGACTTTTATGCCTGCCTTTTCAGAGGCCTCCTTGAATGTTTCAGCAGTGGCCTTGGAAAAGGCATCGTTGGATCCTAGAATAACCGCTTTTTTTGGAGCTGGTTTCAACTCTGCTAATGTCTTGATGGCGCCTGCGCCGGTAAAGTTGACGGGAGGGATCGTGCCGAATGTATAGTAAAACTTCTGTTTCCATATTAAAGGTGATTCAGCGGAACCGGTAATCATAGGTATTTTGTACTTTTCCAGTACAGGAGCTGCGCCTAACGTGGCTCCTGAAGAATAGGGTCCAAGTACAAAATCCACTTTTTCTTGTGTAGCCAACCGTTCTGCGCCAGAGGCTGCCTGAGATGGTTCAGATTGTGCATCCGAATAAAAAAGCTGAACTTGATATTTCTTACCCTGAATTTCAATACCACCATGGGAATTCACTGTGTTAGCCCACATATCATAGCCATATTTGGTAACATTTCCACCTGTGGCCAACGGACCTGACAATGAAGTAATGACGCCGATCTTAAAAAAGTCTCTTGCACCAGCAAACTGCGGCAATACTAATAAAAGAACTACCGCAAAAATAAAAAAAATATTACGCTTCATTTTATGCCTCCTTTACGCTTATTGTTCTCAAATCAATAAATACTTTTAGTTAAAACACTTGAAAAAGGTGCGCTAAAACCCCTTCAACGGAGATGGCCTGAAATCTCTCATCTGCCATGAAAGATAAAGATTTGAACAGTGGGCTAAATCCGTTAATTAATCTTTTTTAAGCTGTCCTCCAGAATACCAAACCCTTGTTCCACCTGATCATCAGGGATAACGAGTGGTACCAGTATTCTTATAACATTATGATAAACTCCACAGGTAAGGACGATAAGCCCTTTTTCAAAACATCGGCTTGCAATTTGCTTTGTCTCATCTGGAGCAGGCTCTTTAGTTTCTCGATCTTTCACTAACTCCATGCCTATCATTGGACCAAGGCCGCGCACATCACCGATGATTTCATATCTCTTCTGCATATCCACAAGTCTTTCCCGTAGATTATCTCCAAGCCTTCTTGCATTCTCTAACATTTTATCATCTAAGGTATCTAAAACCGCTAGCCCTGCCCTGCATGCAATGGGGTTACCACCGTAGGTTCCGCCAAGGCCACCAACATGAGGTGCATCCATGAGGTCTGCTCTACCGGTAACTCCAGCCAAAGGCAGCCCTGCAGCAATAGACTTACCAGTGAGAATTATATCAGGAATTAGATTAAAATGCTCAGATGCAAAAAGCTTTCCTGTTCTCCCCATACCAGACTGGATTTCGTCCACAATAAGGACTATTCCATGACTTTCACATATTGCCTTAAGCTTATTAAAATACCCTGGTGGGGGGACAATAAACCCTCCCTCACCCTGGACCGCCTCAACAATAATGGCTGCAACTGAATCGGCTGCTACATAACTGATGAAAAATTTCTCTAAATAATCCGCACAATGGAGATTACAATCCGGGTATTTGAGCCCAAAAGGACATCGATAGCAATAGGGGAAAGGCATCCGGTAAATCTCTGGGCAAAAGGGACCAAAACCCCACTTGTAAGGCTTTACCTGGCTGGTAAGGGTCATTGCCATATATGTTCTACCATGAAAGGCATTCTCGTAAGCTATGATGGCCTGCCTTTTAGTTGCATACCTGGCAATCTTTATTGAATTTTCAACCGCCTCTGCACCACTGTTTACAAACATCGTTTTTTTCGGGAAAGTACCAGGAGTTAACTCGTTTAACTTCTTAGCCAGCTCAACATAGGGCTCATACATGACCACATGAAAGCATGTGTGTATAAACTGCTCTGCCTGTTGCTTTATGGCATCCACAACTTTTTCCGCACAATGACCTACATTCTCAACCCCGATCCCGCCTGCAAAATCAATGTACTCCTTACCCTCGACATCCTCAATTACAGCTCCCTTAGCACGCTTCACAAAAATCGGCGTAATGTTAAACGGTGCAGGCGGCACATGCTTTCTTCGAAGCTCCATAAGCTCTTGATTTTTTTTATTTCCCATGATCGGCCTCCATTTATTGCTTTTTATAGAATAGCTCTTTTTCTATTCATTTCATTTTTTTCTATGGTTATTAAAGCAATTACTATACCAAAAAAGAAATCATTATTGAGTAAACTACGTATTCTCATCTGCCACCTAATTGCGCAGATGCTATAAGTATTGCTGATTGCCCAAGGAACCTCGAGGTATTAGTTATTATCATGCAAAAACAGTTTTAACTTTAGTAAATACATCATTGATTCCCTTTTTATATCGATGCAATTATTCATCATGATGCTGAAATACATCACTTAATTCCATTGGTTTGAATTGTGGCGTATTTTCGATTTCTATCAGTTTTCTTACGTCCAACATGGCTTTCTTCTCGAAACATACCAATCTTTAAGTATTTTCATACAAAATAACCACCTCACAAATTTATATTGATTACTCAGGCACGCCTTGTTCTGACCAGCCCCTCAAACGGTAGTAATCGGAAAGCATCGTATTGAAGCCCTCTCTCGTTAAAACCTTTTTTTCTTTTCCTAATGGTTCATCAAAGAAACGACTGGGAAGATTATCATCGTCTTTTGTCAAACCTTCACGTATATTAAATTTTCTGGTTAGATCGATTGCATAGGAGGCAGTTTTTTTAAGATCAGATTTGCTCATCTTCATGCCGGTTGTTGCCTCGATTATCTTGGAAAGCTCATCCCACATATAAAAATCCCGGTAAAATCTACAGACAATAAGCATATCTTGAAGTGCCAGTCTTTCTTCAAAATCAATAAACAAATCTGCCTTACCTTCAATCTGGTCTTTTTCAATCATCCCTGACAGTTCTGCCTTATAAAAGGTTGCCCTTACATGGCAAGCGCCACGGGGCGATACCGCATAGGCAAGTCCCATACCTTTTAATACCCGCGGTTCATATCCAGCCGGTTCCATGCCCTTTACATGAATTGCAATATCCTCCATATCCCACAACTTTGCGGCATACCTTATACCTTTTGACAAAACCTCTCCAATGCCTTTTCGTACAACAATGTCATGTAAAAGACCGGCTGCCGCATCAGGATCTCCGTAGGGTATCTTCTCTTTGATTTTACCTGTGGAAGACGCCTCCATGGCAAAGGCGCAAAGGTTTCCGGCAGTAATCGTATCCATACCCATATCATCACATATGTTATTCAAGTAGGCAATCTCTCTTAGATCATGAATCATACAAAGGCCGCCAAAGGCATAAATAGTCTCGTACTCCGGCCCCTCAATCTTGAGTCCTTTATGGCGCCCGTCCTGAACCTCTGAAAGTTTTCCGCACGCCATAAAACACTGGGCACAGGCAGTAGATCTAATCTTCAACTGCTCATTCATCTTCTCGGCACTCAATAGCTCCCATCCATCAAATGTCCCTGTATGCCAGTATCTTGAAGGAAAGGCCTCAGCCTTGTTATTCATAGACACAAGCATTGGTGTGCCAAGGTTTCTGTATGCCTTTGCCCCGGCATCGGTTTTTCCTTTTTCCCGAATCCTTTTTACAAAGGAGTTAAGGAGGTCAGGGTTTGCAACCTCTCTTTTTTTCGTGCCATGAAATGCAAGACCTTTTACCTTCTTGGAACCCAGTACCGCCCCGACACCGGTACGGCCTGCTGACCTCCAGTAGTCATTTTCCACAACCGCAAAAGAGACAAGGTTTTCTCCAGCAGGTCCAATGGTTAAAATAGCAGGTCTCGATTTTTTTAATTCCACTTTAATTATATCCTGTGTCTCATAGGTACCCTTGCCCCAGATATGCGCCGCATCATGGAAGACTACCTCCCGGTCTGTAATCTCGAGATAAACAGGGGTTTCGGAGACGTCTTCAATAATAAATGCATCATACCCGGTACTATTCATCGGTTCTGCAGCATGTCCACCGGAGTAAGATTCAGAGAAGATACCGGTTAGAGGCGACTTTGTGAATATCCCGTAACGGCTTGAGCCTGGTATTGTTGTCCCGGATACAGGCCCCAGCGATATGATGAAGTTATTCTCAGGGGATAAAGGATCTACGCCTTTTCTGTTATTCTCAAGCAGAAGATAGGTTCCCAGGCCCTTTCCACCAAGGGTTTTCTCAAGAACCGAATCAGCTATTTCCTCGTCGTGAGAAGTCTTGTTTCTAAGATTTATGCGAAGTAATTTGTTGAAAAAGCCTTTCATCTCTCGCCTCTCCTTACATTAAACAAGGTCCTTCTAGAATTTATTGCTTGTTTTCCCTACTAAACTCTATTGCATTCATGCCCTTGAGCCTGGTAAAGCCAGTCTGCCTTAACTTCAAGACAGCCCCCCTCATATTATTACTTGGAAGATAAAAAAGCACAAATGAAGAACTTCCCTCGCTGATAAACTCATACTTTATTTGCCGGCCTCCCTTGTCTTGCAAAATCTCCAATGCCTCCTCAAATGTTCCCTCTTCACCATCTAACTGCAGAAGTATTTGGGCCTCAGATGGATGAGCCTTTAATGACCGCCATATTTCTTCAAATGGGTGCATAGCGATTGAAAAATCAGTTTAGATATGTAGTAATTTCCTAATAAATAAGCAATATCTATACCACGGAAAAAAGCTTACATTTTGATACGTATAAGAGCAGGGGATAATAGATTAAATAGTGAGATAACAAAATAGATTGGTTATAAAAATGGACCTCAATAGGTGAATTAGGCAATGGCGGTTCTATTGTAATCTGATGCAATTAATCAACATAATGCGTTATTGCATCAGTTCGAATACCATATCGTTTAACCTTTCTGGCCAATGTGGATTGATCAATATTTAAAGGGACCGCAGCCTTTCTCTGGCTTCCATGTACCTTTAAGGCATGAGAGATCATTTTTTTCTCCAGTGTAGCTACCGCCCTTGGCAGATTCCACTCTTCTTCGTGTGTGCCAAAACTGACCTTAGGCTCATCCCTCAATATGTGGCCGGGAAGATCCTTGAGGTCAATTTGATCTCCCGGGGTCAAAACTACTAATTGCTCCACTAAATTTGCTAACTCCCGTATATTGCCAGGGAATGAATAGTGACATAGTCTGTCAACCGCCCTGGGAAGGATCAATTTCTTAGACGAAAATTTTTCATTGCATTGTTCAAGAAAAAATTTGATGAGGGCTGGGATTTCGTCAGCCCTTTCCCTCAATGGGGGAATATAAAAGGGAATAACATTAAGGCGAAAGAAAAGATCTTTGCGGAATCTTCTTTCAGATACCATATCCTCAAGATTTTGATTGGACGCTGAGATGACCCTGGTATTTATTTTCCGCGTCCTTGTCCCCCCTATGCGGACAACCTCATTTCCCTCTAAAAACCTCAATACTTTTACCTGCACATTATGTGGAAGATCGCCTATCTCATCAAGAAATAAGGTCCCTCCTTCGGCAACTTCAAAATATCCTGGCTTACCCTTTGACCGGGCACCGGTAAAGGCCCCATTTTCATAGCCGAATAATTCAGACTCTATAAGGGGCTCAGGTATAGCACCGCAATCTACTTTAATGAAAGGTCCATCCTTGCGTTTCGAGGCCCTATGAATAAGGCTTGCAAAACATCCCTTACCAACTCCGGATTCACCCTGGATAATAACCGTTGAATCTACCTGGGCAACCTTTATGGCCCTATCAAGAACCTGCTGCATTCTCTCATTTCTAATAACCACATCTGAAAGGAAATTTTTTTTAAGGTCTATTCGGGACAGCTCATTGCGGTATGTTTGGGCAAGGGAGCGGCTTTCCTCCAACTCATTTCGCAGGCTATCCAGCTCGCTTATATCCCGTTCATTTACAACTACCAGGTAAATCTCTCCTTGCTCATCAAATATTGGGCTGCCTGTCACAAGGATTTGATTCCCATTCTTGAGCCTCTGAATCATGGTAATCGAAGTTTGGGCCTTAAACACCTCCAAGGTTACAGATTGGTCAATCAGGCCTTCGGTGATAAGCTCTTCCATCCTCTTGCCAATCACTTGACCTGCCTTCACGCCATTTATTTTTTCTGATGCGCGGTTAATACGAACAACCTTGCCCTCTTTATCACAGATCCATAAGCCATCATAGGATGAATCTATAATAGCCTCCAGTATATTCAATTCACGATTACGATTTTTAAATTTATTCAAATCCAAACCTGGCCATCTATTTTGAATATTTAGAAAATTTTACAAAAACTTATCATATATGAAAATAATGTGCAAATATTTTTAGGAGACTCATCTTTAACTTAGTTGAGCATTCAAAGAGAGCCTCTGCAAAGGAAACTGATAGTAGTATAAGCAAATGAGCTTTCTTACCGCTATTAGTCATCTTGAAGGACAATAGACAATAGGTTTTACCCATACGCAATCTATTGTAACGTGGCATATAGCTCATTTTTATAGAAAGTTTTTGAAAATTGTTGTCCTTTCAATAAAATATTGTACAATAAATTGTTTAGCAGTTATAAACTCTTACGATATAGTAATATATTGACAAACACCGCTTGCTCTATTAGTGCTTTTAAAAATACTAAAAAATTAGTACCTATAATAATGCATCATTTTTACTATAGACTGCGGGCGAATAACTAAAAAGGCCATATATTTTTTATTTTATAGAAAGCCTGTAATAATGAAATGAAATCCTATTATCCTAAAAAATATGACGTCATAGTCGTAGGGGCCGGGCATGCCGGTTGCGAGGCAGCTCTTGCCACTGCACGCATGGGTTGCAGCGTTTTACTGATGACCATAGATCTCGACGGGATAGCTAAAATGCCATGCAGCCCATCCATAGGAGGGGTGGCCAAAGGTCAACTTGTAAAAGAGATTGATGCCCTTGGTGGTGAAATGGCCAAGATAACAGATAAGACGGCCCTGCAATATCGCACCTTAAATACCAAAAAGGGGCCCGCTGTCCAATCCTCAAGAACACAAAACGATAAAATACGATATCATATAGCCATGAAAGAGGTCCTTGAAAAAGAACCCAACCTGGAGATTAAACAGGCCATGGTAGAAAGGCTGGTAGTAGAAAATAGCCATGTTGCAGGGACTGAAGACCAGACAGGTTTTGTTTATGAATCTCGAGCTGTAATTCTTGCTACAGGAACATTTCTTAAAGGTTTGGTACATATTGGATTTACAGCTATTAAGGCAGGCAGGGCTGGTGAATTTGCTTCCTATGGGCTGGCAGACAGTCTAAAAAATCTCGGATTCAGTCTTGGAAGAATGAAGACAGGCACACCTCCAAGGCTTAAAAAAACCTCCATCGATTTTAGTACATTTGAGAAACAGGAGGGGGAAGACAATCCCCGGCCATTTTCTTTCTTTACCAAACGAATAGAGCTTAACCAGCTACCATGCTTTATCGGCCATACAAACAATAACACGCATAAAATCGTTAGAGACAACCTGAAGCTATCCGCACTCTATGGAGGCAGGATTACAGGTACCCCGGCGAGATATTGTCCATCTATAGAGGACAAAGTCGTGCGGTTTTCTGAAAGGGATAAGCATCAAATAGTATTCGAACCTGAGGGCATAGAAACCGAGGAGATCTATGCAAGTGGATTGGGAAACAGCTTTCCTATGGATGTGCAAATACCTTTCGTGAGGTCTGTTGTGGGATTGGAGGAGGCTGAAATCATGAGGCCGGCATATGCAATCGAATATGACTATGTAGACCCATTGCAATTATTCCCAACACTTGAGACTAAAAATATTCAAGGCTTATACATGGCAGGGCAGATTAACGGAACCTCAGGATATGAGGAGGCCGCAGCCCAAGGTATATGGGCTGGTATCAATGCAGCTTCAAAGATTCAAAAACGGC
>Ga0180433_10008348_pt1 | contig 12910 bp, 4 predicted proteins | sample SS_ome_8_FD_132980 | JGI IMG/M metagenome (GOLD analysis project Ga0180433, IMG submission 132980) | Hypersaline lake sediment archaeal communities from the Salton Sea, California, USA - SS_1_D_1 metaG | ecosystem: Environmental > Aquatic > Non-marine Saline and Alkaline > Hypersaline > Sediment... | reverse complement strand
CCTGGTTGTCTTTGCTCTATATTTTTTGCAACCTGTTTTCCTGGACCGGTTCCATACGGTGTCCCCTGCATAGATCTCCAAGTAACAGAGTTACTGCTTGGGACTGTCCCTGTATTAACTGTTCTAGATCCTGGCAATTTGTGAACTTTGGCATTCATAGAGATATAACACGCTCCAGCAAGGCTGTCAATACAATCATCAGTTCTGATATCTCCTTCTTTCATAGCCATAACTCTAAAGCCGTTTACTGTTACTTTTCTACGCAAATGCAACATCTCGTCCATAAGTAGTTTGTGTCTTGGAATCCAGATTTTGTCACTATTAATTAAAACTTCTAATTGAGTATATATCGCCATTTTATATTGAAGACCGTAGTGTGTACACTTCGCAGGGATGCCTGCTTTCTTCATTTTCTCAATACTTTGTATAGAATTCCAAACATCATATGTAACCATACCTAAATGGAATCTTCTTTTTAATCCTATTACATAATCATCAATCTCTTCTATTCTAACAGGTTTGCCAGGTACTGGTTTCCAATATTTTATTTGATCAACAACAATTCTAAAATCGGAAGTATTTGTTTCTGTATTTAAATATCTTTCTCTATGCAAAACTACCAACGAATAATTGTGACTTGTTGTAGCAGGATCGAGATGAGCAAAATAAGTGAACCCTGCCGATCCAGTCTCTTGTAACTCAAGTCCTGCCTTAAAACAATTTAGCACTTTATCTCTTACAAAGAAAGTTTCGCCACCTGTTCCAGAAAATTCTGCCCCAAACTCCATCAAAAAGTCTTCATCTGTCATTCCACTATTGTCTTTTCTCAACGTTTCCTCGGACTCCAGATGTTTGTTTACTTGCCATGTTGGTAACTTGCACATAAGCATGTCGTCTATCTCGTGAGCTTCTTTATAGAGTCTATGGAACAAACCCTCTTCTCCTCTAGGAGAAGAAATACAAACAAGCTTACTATCTAACACTCTTCTGTATTGCTCTTCTCCGAATTCGTTTAGAACAGGTTTATTATTTTTGTCTATAATTTTTTTCTTACGACCAAATGTCTGCAAGCTAGGAGTAAGAGCCGTATATATTCTTTCTCCTGAAGAAGAGCCTCCAGACATTTTATAACTTGCAACCTCGTCCATTAACAATACAAATATCTGTTTACCAAGAAGAGCATCAGAGTTACTATGCCCAACTTCCACTTCAATTGAACCTTTGGTTATATATTTAAACTTTTCGTTGTTCTTTTTGTCTTGAGGTGTCAGTAGAAATATTTTACTTGCTTCTATACCGTCTTTTGTAAACTTGTCTTGAAAATAATTGCTGGAAAGAATTCTTGTTTTAATTTCATTAAACGCAATAACAGCCTGACGAGATGCAGTAGCAACCGTTAAAATTGTGATTGGGTTTGAATCACTTATACCATAAATAGCATATGGATTACCTCCAGGGCATTCAAGCAAACGCATTGCCTCATACGCCATTATAATACCACAAATAAAATCTTTGCCACTATTATGTGTTATAAATCCTTGTGCAGTAAAGTTTTGCAACGATTTCTTGTGACTAACAGACAGATCAAACGTTCTTTTTGTCCCAATCTTTTCTATACTTCTTATTTTGACAAAAAGATTTGGACCATTGAAAGACAACGTTGATTTGCTCTTTTGTTTTTTTATAACTAAATAAGCTTGACTAGTTAAATCTTTCCTGTTGCTAAATCCTATTTCGCCTAAAAAGATATCGATATATTTTACAGCATTAAATTCCAAGCAATAATTTATACATTTATATTTCCTTTCTATTTGTTTCTCATCTATTATTTTAGTTTTGTTTATTTTTTTTCTAACTTTACTAATTATCCCAAATTTTGATAGTAAAGATTGAACCTTCATTGATTGTTCCTTATTTACAGTATAAAAACCTATAGTAATAAGATCGTTATTCTTTAGCTTTCTAATGTTAATTGATCCATCACAACTAAACAAAGCTCTTAAATATGATGCTATAACATTTTTTGGACAATCCCAAAGTCCATCAGGAACACATTTTTTGTGACATGTTTTTCCTCTTAAATTGTGTTTATGTAATAATTCTTGTAAATCATTTCTTTTAGGATGGCATATAACTTTTCCGTGTGACTCGCTAAAACGTTTCATATACTGTTTTTCTTTAGATGTAATTTTATATTGACAGTCTGCCGATCTAGCTTTTGTCCACGGATCTTTAAAAACTTTAAGATTATCGCTTATATTGTTTATTCTATTTGTAAAATCTTCTAAAATTTCTTTATTGTTACATGTAAAAAAGGTAGAAGATTGAGAACAGTTTCCATCTGCTGTCATATATCCTAATATAGCAGCTTCGTTTTCTGAAATAGCATCAGATGTTCCAAAGAACGGTATAGATTCACATATAGTTACTTTATCTTTTTTTATATCAAGATCTTCAAGATTGACCCATCCACGTTGAGTCAAAAAAGGATGATTGTTGGTACATTCTATTTCGTGTCCTGAATTTGTTGTTAGTTTATATACTTGTCTTTTCCCTTGATATATAATATCTGCATTTGGAACAGTTTGCATTTTTTGTGTATCTTCGTTGTATGTCCATGATTCTATTTTTCGTCTGCCGTTATCCCATAGTTCTCCAAACGTCCATTGGTATCCGGTAGATGGATCTATTAATGTAGTGTCTTCGCTGACACATCGTCTTCCCCACACCAAAATAAGTTGTCTAAATATTTCTTGGTTTTCGAATTTGGATAATATATCTCCTTTTTCGTTTGAGTCTAAACCTAAATCTTTACACAATTCTATTTCTTCTTTTGTTAGAACCGTATTTTCATTGCCAGGAGATCCTCTATAGAAAACCTTAAGGATGAGTTTTTGTACTGGAAATAGATGTATGCCTTGATCTGGTAAACCTAGATATTCTTTTTTTTCACAAAACGAAACTATATCTGGAATGGTGCTTCCTATTCCTCCAGGAGAAGATAGATTAGCCTTCATCTTTTGTACCATATCACTAATTGATTTTTGTTGTGTTTTTGGTCTTCTTCCCATAATTAATATTCTTTAAGTGTTATCGTTAACCATATCAATGTATACTTGCAAATCAGAATAATCGCTTACAAAGGTTGAATACATTGTTCCTGCATATCTAACGTTTTGAGCATATTGATACCACTCATCTTCTCCTGTCGGGTCTGACGTGAAACGATCATCGTAATATCCAGCAAGTATTTGATCGTGATCTAAAGAGTCGAAGAAATCTAACGATCTTTTATATCTTTCAACTCCATCAGCATTAGCAACATCATCACTATCAACTAATGTTTTATCGAAATTCCAATTGGTTATTATAATATTTTTATTAAGCCCTTCCCATGATAAGGTGTGTGGATTCGCATTTTGAGCTATTGGATATAAAGCCGCATTATGATATGGGTCATACATGTCGCTCCAAAGATATATAGGTTTGTCAGGTTCAAAATCATGTAATAGGTTATAACAAAACTCTATATTCGCAGCTAAAGACTGTCCTTTGTTTCCGAACGCTTGACAAACTGGATCCCAGCCAGAAAGCCTTATCTCATCATGAGACATATGATATCCATACGGATCAAGACCTAGGTCAATATAGGTTTCTACTATTGTAACAAGTCTAGAAAGATATTCAGGATCGTTCATACAGGGTCGCCATCCCCCTCTATAAAAACCTACATGGTAATATGAACACAAAACTACGTCTCCAGAAGATAAAGCTCCTCCATTAACAGTCCTCATATTTGGAACGTCATGCCATAATGATTTGCCACTATTTAATTCTTTTATAGTAGGATCAACTGCTCCATCGAAATCACCGCCACGAATATTTTGATCTTCCGCATTAGTATAGTCTACACCTTCTTGATAAGTAGTTAGACCATCTTCGCTAGTCATTACAAATGGAGTATTGGTTCTTCTCAAAACATTCATAATGCCAGCCGGTTCGACTGTAAATTCTGACATCCACATAGTTCCAGCGGTATGGGATGTTTCTATCGCTAATTGTATTTCAGTCCAATTAGCCGTATTAAATGTTAAATGAATTTGCTGCCATTCAGGCATTGTAGCGTTTGGCGTTGTTAATGGAGAAGCTTCTGTTCCCAACAACAACGAATTGCCTATACCTGGGTCTCTAATAGCAAATTGTGAAGGATATGTTGAATTAACCGCATGTTTTCTTCCTATGGCTGATACACTTAAAGTTGAGTCGCTCACATATCCGTCAAACCTAACCCAAAATGATACATGGATATAAGTATGTGGAACTACTGCATCTCCACTGAAATCTAACCCTACAACATTGCTTAAGCTGGGAGAAACAACTGGACCAAAATAAGTCCATGAGACAGTTCCATCAATTAATGTGTCTTCTTCGTAGAGAGCTTCTCCTGCCGCTCTAACCCTAATTGGTCTGCCATATTGGTTCAACGTCCAATCTGGTTCGGTTGCTCCAGATGTCCCCCCTGCAATAGTAAAATAAAATCCACCATTTATTCTGAGAAGAGATTGGGGAGGAAGTAGAGTGTCAGTAGTTCCAGCATACGCGTGATTAGGTTGCCATGTACTTTCTGCTGGCATGTCAATTTTGATAGAATAGCTTGTCCCTGCTCTTTTTATAACTGTATCTCTAGATACTAATAAAGGATAATTACGTTCATTGGGGTCATAATAATTTCCAGCATTTGGAGCTATAATTATCCAACCAGAAGTGTTACTAGCAGACCACCAATTACTATCTCTCGGGGCTGCTTGAGCCTCAAATCCTGGATTTATAAAATTGAATCTTGGATTGGCTACACGAGTTAAATCATCTGGATCTGGAATGATTGATCCATCTCCTTGTACTATAAATCTCATGTCATCTGCTGGATATCCTTCAGCAACTACATCAGAAGTTGGATCTTCTGAATAATTGTCAGTATACCTTGGATCAAGAAAAGACCAAATAAATTTAAAATCATTAGCGTTACAATATTCTTGTATCTCTAAAACTCTTTCAATAGGATGTCTGCCATCTTTGTCTATTATCATACTTTCTATATCATCCCATTGACTAGTTATAGATATAATCCCATCATACCCTGCTGCCTTTCCGCTATCTATGACAGACTTAATAAAGGCGACATCTGACTCTAACCAATATGATCTAGTTACATAAATTAATTTATCATCTATTCTAGACTCTATAATATTTGATGAATCTATTGGATACCCAATTCTTGCAGAAACATCAGCGAATAATTGCCAAACATAAATATTGAAAGATTTTAAATAGTCGTTAATATCAGTATATATAGTGTTGTTTAATATGTGTTCTTGTAAAGCTCTAACGAAATCACTAATATTGTTGTCTTCTGTGAATCTTGAATTTAATACGATATTAAGATTTGTAATCGTTGTTTTTATTTCATTTACAGGTTCTCCTAGATCAGACAAATCATTAGTTTCATTTTCGAATAATCCAATATGATTAATTGATGATTCTTCTATAGACTGTAATTCACTTATCTGGTCTGATATAAATTTATATTGTGTAGGTGAAAGCATTTATGTTCCTATTACATCACTAGAAGACACATAATTATATGTGTCGTATTGATCTTTCTGTCTAATCCTAAAATAATACTCTTTTCCTCTGTCCAAAAATTTAGATGATGTACTTTTATATAAAATTTTTCTATCTATGTAGCTAGAAGGGACTCCATCAGAAGGAATGTCTACAAATTCATTAGGTTCTTTTTCGTAAAACCAATTTTTTGTTGATTTGCTGCTATCGACAGAAACAGAGATACTTGAAAAATTAGAATCTTCAGACACTTCAATTTCAAAATGATACAACGAATATAAACCTGATCTATTAATAATCAATGATTTGTGTTCCCAATATCCTTCTTCATAGATTAAACTATCTGACAATTCTATATCATTATTGCTGATAACATCTAAGAGCAGTCCACTAATTTTAAAATTATTACTTGCAAGATATGCTGACAAATCTGTGCTCCATAAATTAACTGTAGGAAATGTTAGGTGTTGATACGCCAAAGCCCCGAATGTAGAATCTATTGAACCGTCAATATACGAATTATAAATTGCTACAGACCTATTTAACAAATCTACTTCTATCGAAAGATCTTGACTGTTTACTATGGTTTGTACTATCTTAAAACTTTCTGGTGCTTTAAGCGTATATCTCGCTATTGCTTTTGCAAGATCCCACATTGCGTCATGCCATATTTGATTTCTTATATTAGTTGCCATTTTAAGATGAAACGTATCTAAACGATACTGTATTGAGTGGATCTCCAAATAAAGTAATAGTCCAATCTAGAAAAAGAGAACTTAATATATATGCTTCTCCTATAGAAAAACCTTTAATCAATGATTCAACAAACGGGGTAGGTCTAAGAAATCCTTCAGTTGTTGGATTAGACATTGCTCCGGCACAAGTTGCATATCCACCTCTTAACGCAAGACCGCACCACATTTCAGAGTCTGGGTCTCTAATAGTATATGCTCCATCCCAATCAGCATTATAGAAAAAAACTCTTCCAGTATCAGTACTTCTAAAAAATGAATCAGTTGATCTATCTTGGAACCATCCCCAATATATAGAATCATGTTGCAAATAGGGAATAACCGGGTCTAAATACGGATCAACTAATATTGTAGACACAAATCTAACATTTGTTCTTGGAATGGCATGTGTAGAAGCGTATATGAGATCTTCTCTATATTGCTCGTCTTGACTAGATACTATAGAAGCATATGGATCTAAAACAAAAGCACCGCTCATATAAGTCTGGTTTTTAAGTTTTTCTCCATTATCTATAACCGTTTTAGTATATTCTAAAGTTGGTCCATCAATCCTTGAACAGACTATTGCGATATCTAACGCACTACTGTCATAGCTATACAATTCTTTTCTGTCGAAAAGTGGATTAAATGTTTTCTTTTGAAATGGGTGATTTATTCTAGATATTCTAGATGTAGAAGATATAATATCTCCGCTATGCCAAAACCCGCCTGGAACATTCATGCCTAAAACAATAACACTAGTATCTCCAGATATAACACTTTTAAGAGGATTCTCTACTTCGTCTTTAAAATCTTCATAACTGTCAAGTATTTCTGTAGAACTGCATGGAACAGAAACCTTATTAGATCCATCAAGATCATATTTTTGGAGATAATAATCTGCCAACAATTCGCTATCAGCATCATTTTCTCTATATACAATAAAAAATTCGCTCATATATTATATTCGTAAAAAACAAGCAAATTCCTTGTAATTAAAAAGCCTACCACTAAGTGATAGGCTTTTGAATTAGTCTATTTGAGTTATATTAACCTATTTATTTGTAATCAAATTGGTGTCCTCCTCCAAGTATTAAATCTGGATCGTTAGCAACAGCATTAAGTTGTTCTTGAACGTCAGTGCTGCCAAAACCTCCCTCCCCTCTAATTGTATCCGACAATTCGTCTACTTCCTTTATACTCATAACCTCTGTTTTGCGTATAAGCATTTGAGCTATTTTGTCACCTTTTTTGTATTTTATAATTCCGCTAATATTTATTTTGCTTTCAAAACTTTTTACAGCTATTTCTTCGTTTTCTGCCCACATGTCTAAATATGAAATAGCAGGAACTTTGAATCTAAGCCTATATTCACCACGATATCCTTGATCACCAATAGCAGTGCAATTAGCTAATATCAAGTCCGTTTTAGAAACCGAAGAACGGGCCACTATTTCGATATGATATCCGTCAGGTGGCTCTATCGCTAATCCTGTTTTGTACTCTATATACAACATTCTCCATATATTTTTATTTGTTTGAACAACTTTAATTTCTCCATCATTAACGCTAACTAAATCATAACCAGCGTCATTATCATGTGCTCTATCAGGCAATACTGCATCTTTATGTAATTTCTTTACTTTCATTTGTTTCTCCTATATCAGGTACATGCAGACCATCCACAATTTTTACAACTTTTGCAACCCTGTTCTCGTATCAATTCGTTGCCGCATTCGACACATTCTTCTCCGCTTACTTTTTTACCATCATCAATATATTTTTTGAGAGATCTTGCAATAGCTTTTTCGAAAGATCCAAAATCTGCTGATTTGGTTTTTTCTAGTTGTTCTACGACAAATGAGATGTCTGCTCCATGTCTCAGACTAGAAGAAACGAGTCTGGTAATAGCTTCTTCCATCTCTCCTGATTCTTCCATTATGTTTTCTATTTCTGCTCCATTGCTTGTTATTAATTTGTAATGACCTCTCTTGACTTTTTTAAGTACTCCATTTTTGTGAGATTTTGGTATTTGACCATTTTTAAGAGCAAAAATTTCATATGGTTCGTTTGATAGTAGTCCAACAATGGTAAGATATTCTTCTCCTTTAACTACAATGTGATATATATCGCAAGGCAATATTTTGGGTCTTTTTGGAGCATCTTGTTTATTTATGCTTTCAGACTCTCTCGACGCACAAGAATTGTTATCTATTAATACTCCCGTTCTAGAATTTTCTCTATATATCGTAATTCCTTTCAGTCCTGCTTTCCATGCCGATTCATATATCTGAGCGACTTGTTCAACTGTAGTGTCTTCAGGTAGGTTTATGGTGCTACTTATGGAGTGGTCTATATTTTTACCTGCTACTGATTGAATCTCAATACGCTTTTTCCAATCAATTTCCTCTGCGCATGAACCATACCAAGGAGATTTAGTTAGATCTGTCTCTCCTGTAATATCCATCCACATTTTGACTTTTGGATGATACACTACAAATTCTTCCCAAGAATCACCATTTTGATCGACGAAGTCAACCTTTGCATTCCTGTCGCTAGGGTTGATCTTTTTTCTTCTTTTATATTTTGTTTTAAAAATGGGTTCTATACCAGAACTTGTTCGTGTTAAGATGCTACAAGAGCCTGCTGGTGCTGATGTAAGCAAGCTTATATTTCTTCTGCCGTATTTTTTCATATCTTTATACAATTCTGGGTCTTCTTCTTTAATGCGCAATAAGAAAGGATTATTTTTTTCTAAGTTATAATCCCAAACCTTGAATGGTTCTAATTCTTTTGCCATTTCTACAGAACTTCTGTAACATCCAAGTTTCAATGTTTTGTAAATTTTTTCTGTCTTTTTAATTCCCTTTTTAGAGCTGTAAGAAATTCCTAATGCTGCAAGTGTATCTCCCAACCCTGTTGTCCCTGTCCCAGTTCTTCTCCCAGTTTCACAAACTTTATGAATCTCTTTCCAAAGAGATAACTCAGCCGTTTTTATATTGTCTGGTTCTGGGTCGTTTTCTATTTTTCCAATAATTCTATCAATACATTCTAGTTCAAGATCTATAACATTGTCCATAAATCTTTGTGCTACTTGTGTATCTTTATAAAATTGTTCGAAATCAAACTTAGCATTTTTAGTAAAAGGATCTGTAACATATCCAAAAAGATTCAACAAGAGCAAGCGGCACGAATCCCCTGGACTCAAGGGGACTTCTCCACATTGTAATGCAAATATGCCATCAAAGATCTTATTCCCTGATTTATTTTTTCTGATATCGGTTATGATGCCCACAGTATGATTGTCGTCTACAGTAATATTGTATACATCTTGTTTTTCTTGTAGATATTCTATTCTAGTGACTTTGTGATTATAGTCTGCTGCTAATTCTTTTATTTCTGTGAAATTTTTAAAGCCGTATTTAGTATTTAATCTAAAAGGCACATTTTCTTGCCTGCATTTATTCTCCCATTGTTTGAGGGATGGGGTCTCGCTGCTACTAATAACTAATTCAGAATAAAGACGAACCTGATCATTTTTTATTTTTATAGATTTTTCCCTATATGTGTTATTAATTGAGTTGGTTCTTTTTTCGTTCGTTCCTCTTTCGTTCGTATAATAATTACTGCAAGATCCACTGCAAAAACTAATTTCTCTATGATCGTAATTAACTTCGAAAGTTTCTCCACAATATTCACAACTACGCAAAATTTTCACATTTTTTTGGTATATTCTAGATTCGTATCCTTGCTTAATCGCTTTTTGTAAAGTTTTAACAAGTCTTGGATCTTCGTCCATGAAATCAATGTTACACTCGCTTGCGGCCCATTTAGCAAGATCCAAAACAGTTTTGAACCATCCATTCGTTCTAAAGCTAGAAAAACTTTTAGGTATTTTTTTATCTTTGACAAAATCAAACCAATCTTTTTTTGAGAATCGTCTATTTAATTTTTTAGTTAATATTATAGCAAATTGTTCTATATCTTCATTAGTATATCCAGAATATTTTCCGTTATTTTCTCCTGAATTATCTTTTTTTGCATGATATTCCTTATGTTCCAAAAACGTCATAATGTCTAAATTATTTGGGTTATTGTTTAGTCCGTCATAATCTTTATGGTGTACAACAATACCACCTTTAACCCAACCATCTTGTTTGTTTGCATTATATAGAGTTTTCCATTTATCGGGATCCATAAATTTTGCAATTAGCCTATGCTCATAGATTTTGTCTTTTTTAGAATTTAGAGCATTGCAGTATGTTCTGTAATATTCTTTTTTGTTAGTTTTAACAATTTTTTCTGGCCTTTTAATAAACTTAAATAAACTGTCACCATATTTTAAATCTTTTGCTTTTTTTGTTTCTCCTGTTTTGAGTGGAAATTTATGATCATGAGTAACATCGATATAAGAGTTATTGTCAAAATGGACTCGTATAATTTGTTTGTTAAGCCCAGTTTTTCTGGGGTTTCTTCCCAATTTAATAGATATTTTTCCATCATTAGGGTTTATAGAATAAACTGGTATGTCGATTCCTTCCTTAGCCAATTCTTTAAGAGACACAGCGTTTCTTCCATCAGCTACTGCAATCAATGTATCCCCTCTAAAACATGGGTTTGTGCCTATAGTAGAGAATCCATATTTAGCATAACAGTCAGCAGGACTTTCTTCTATGATTTTATTCCAAAAAAGAAGTCCAGGTTCTCCAAAATCTCTAGCGTTTTCTACGATTTGTCTCCAAACATCTTTAGCATTTACCATCCTGGATATTTTGGGATTTTTAGAGTCTACAGGCCAACGTATTTCATAATCTTTATCATTTTTAACAGCCTCAAGAAACTCATTAGTTAATCGTATTGATATATTTGCTCCAGTTATTTTCGTTAAATCTTTTTTAGCTTTTGTAAACTTCAAAATCTCAGGATGATGAACGCTAATAGAGAGTAGCATTGCTCCTCTTCTCCCGTTTTGTGCAACCTCTCGTATGGAGTTTGAGTATCTTTCCATGAAAGATATTATGCCAGTACTTGTTCTTGCTGCATTAGTAGTGGGAGTCCCGTCAGGACGAAGATTGGAAATATCTGTGCCTACTCCTCCTCTACGTTTGCAAATCTGGACCATTTGTTGATCTGTATATAAAATTCCAGAGTAGCTGTCAAGTGGAGGAGCTATTGCAAAGCAATTTTTGCAAATCAAACCTTCTACATTATATGAATGGTCGTTTTTTATCCCCAGGTTGTAGACAAAATTATATTTTTCAGTACTTTCCCGTTTTTTGTCTTTTATTTTTACAAGTGTATATCCTTCTTTTTCCAACAAAAACAAAGTTGATGGTTTTCTTTTAATGGCTAATTTTATTCTTTCATCGTCGTATGTTTTTTTTATGTTATTTATTAAATGTGTATCTTTGGGAAAATCTAACCTTGAATAGTCTTTGTGATTGTCTTTTACATTTACAGATGTTACTAGTCCCATAGGAATATTATAAGATCTAGCTATATGATATAATCCCTCAATTAGATGATTGTTCTTCATAACTACGCGAACATCTCCATTCGATGAAACTGTACCATCAGATTCTATAACCCCAGATAACAAAGATTCGACAAAATCACGACTCCAACCATATATGTTTTTATATATTTTTTTACCAGAACAACCACGACCAAAAAGTTCTTCAAAAACTTTTCCAACAGCAAATGAATGAAAAACTATTTGTACTGTTCCATCAAATTTTGAGTTGTCATTAACATCTGATTTTACACCAAACAAATGTTCTCCATAATTAGATACAAATTCAATAATTTCTTTTTGCTTAGACGAAAATGTAAATGTTATACCTCGTGTTCTTCTACCATTGATATCCTTTGATTTGATGCCTTTAGAAGAAAACACACAACCATCTCCATACCATAAACCTAGAAACCTAGCAAAATTGCAATCAACGTTCCACACACAATTTGTGCTATTATGATTTTTATGACTATTTTGCCTATTTTTGTTAGTCCAATTCGAAGTTACTATAAATTTGCCATCTTTCTCTTTATGCGTATATTTAATTCTATCGTCTGATAAGTCGCATGATTTGAAAATTTCATAAACTAATATTTGTTCTTGTGATTTTTTGTTTTTTCTGTTTGGGATAGCTATATAATCACCTTTTCTAAGATGGTTAACTTCATTCCATTGTAGAGATTCTCCCCATTCTAACTGTTCTTTTGTTATTGACCAAAATTTATGATTACTTGTGCAAGTGACTGTTGGTGTTCTATAGCATTTAAAAGAAAAAAGTTCTGTCTTACAATCTACTTTACTACAATGAATTTGTTCTACAGTATTTTCTTCGCCAGAACGTGTGACAACAATGTCATCTTTTTTTACTTCTTCAATTGGAAAAACTCCTCTTTTGGTAAGAATTTTTGTTCCTTTTACAAAGCAGTTGGAAAGTGTAACAAATTGGTATGGATTACCAATGCCGTACATCAACGAACCTTGTGGAACAATTCTTTTAAAACCTTGAAGATATGACAATATTTCTTCAAAAGACATTGGATTT
>Ga0180433_10008347_pt1 | contig 12910 bp, 17 predicted proteins | sample SS_ome_8_FD_132980 | JGI IMG/M metagenome (GOLD analysis project Ga0180433, IMG submission 132980) | Hypersaline lake sediment archaeal communities from the Salton Sea, California, USA - SS_1_D_1 metaG | ecosystem: Environmental > Aquatic > Non-marine Saline and Alkaline > Hypersaline >... | reverse complement strand
CCTCTTGATATTGACCCCCGACGTAATAGTCAACCAAGAAGCTGCTAACGGTGCAAAAGTATCTATCTTTATAAGTCTCCCGAAAAGGGCACTTATCGTAATCCTTTTCACTGCACAAGTGAACATGCCTTTGCTCGCAATACTCGTAAATCTCGTTTAAATCCATAACCAACAAAATATGTTCTTTCTATATGATTATATAAAATTTAAAAATATAAAGTTAAAGGTCTTCAAATTCTTCATTCAATACCTGCCTTATATTAAACCTTTTCAATATATTCTCAACTCTAATCCTTTTCACACTACTTAAAATCTCTCTCCAATCTATATTAAAATCTCTCCAGTCAACTCGTTCACTTGAGTCAGCGTTCCTACGATTAAACAAATCAGCAACAAATCTGCAGCATACTTCAAAAATTTCTTCATAGCTTAAACTATACTTTAAAACAAGGAGATCAATCCCCCTTTTCCTACACGCCTCACTTTTTAATTTATCCTTAGCGGCTACTGCAGCTACCTTGGCTCGCGCATCTCCAATTGTAATCCCAAACATTTTAGAAATCAACTCGGGATTATTATGATATGGTCCATTGAATTCCATAGCAAACGCCGCTTCCTCTACGTATGCATCAAGCTCTAAAACATGACCCGAGGGACTGACTAACCAATCTGGCCAAATAGACTGAACTATAATGTCCTTAAAGGGAGAATGCGGGTTGTTAAATAAGTATTCTAAAACTTTTTTAGCAAATTCTTCCCCTATTGAAGTTTTATCACCAGAATAAATCTTCTTAAACACACTCGTTACTTTTAGTACTTGATCTTGAATTTCTTGCTTTCTTGATATCCTATTCCGATTATTTTACCAATGTTATAATAACGATTATCTAATGCATAAATAATGGGATCTAACCTTGTCATATCCACAATTTTTTGGTTTTCTTCGTTTTCGTCCACAAAATCTTTACTAACATAAGATTCTTCCACACTTCCAATAAAAATCTGCCTATGTTCAATTAAGAATTCTTTGATAACTTTACATTCTAAATTCACAGGGCATTCTCGAATCATGGGTGCTGTTTTTAGGTTCCCATAAAAAACATTGTATAGTTTTGATTTGTCCACATCTTTTCCAGATGCTACACCGCAATAATCTGTTTTTATAAGAAGCTGAGTTGTTGGAAAATTAATACTAAATGTTCCTTGTTCGAGGATTCCTTGATTAGTATAATGATTTTGACCTGACGATATGTAAACGAGTGGAGGATTAAGCCCCATAATTCCAACATCACCTAATGTCTCAAAATTAGGATGCTCATCAATAATTGCTCCAGCAAGAATGATTGGAATAGGATAAACTAAAGGAACTTTTCCAAATTTAACTTTTTCAGAAGAGGACAATGCTTTTAATAAGAAATTATCCATTTGATTCATTAGCCAACTTTTCAAAGGATCTTGAATGGGAACTTTTTTAAGATCTTCTGGATCCTCATAACGAACTGTGGTTAATTCATTAATATTTTTAGCACGATATACAAACGGACAATTATAATAGAGATTTAACGGATAGTTATACTCAAAAGGGAGTTCATAAAGTTCATTTTTTTCAATGGTCGAGAGAATTACGCCCGATAAGACTGCTTGATGGATGAAAATAGCATACAGGTAGTTTTTATTGTAATATTCTTTAAAACATTTCTCATTGTATAGCTCTTTATAAGATTTCCACCATGATTGAAATAGTCCTTTCTCTGGTCTAACTATCAAACAACCTGCATTAAAGTAAGGACGAATCTTGTTATGGTCGACATGTGTTTTCATTGGAAAGATAAGTTCTTTAGAGACATTACACTTTTGGTATACTAGTTCCCAGAATGGATCAATTGGTTCATCATAAAATGACCCAATATTAGTATGATGAACGGGGCGATATCCTAATTTCTTATTATCATTTAAAATGAAGTGTTTTGGCTCATTGAAAATAATTGTATTTGAACCAAGCCATGCAAGTAGTAGTCCTTTTTTTTTTGCCAACAATTCAGCATTTTTAGCTGCAAGAACGTAGTTAATAAACGGAAATTGTGGTTCATTCTTAGTTGAAAAAGGAATAAGATCAACACCCAAAGATGAAAATGTATTTTTTATCTCTTTATTATTAGTGGCACCTGTTTTCGGAATTAACACCCAAATTGGATAATCTGATAAAGACTCTCCAAATTTACGAATACTTGCACCTAGGATTAGATCTTTTGGTTCTGAGAAATCAGAGAAATAGGCAAAAATTAATTTTTCCATCATATCGTTTCATTTTTAATTATATAATTATTGAATACTAAAGAAGTGATTCTATCTTTTTAATTTGAACATGTTCAAGATTAACCTTATTTCATTAAAGGATTTTTTCCACTTATGACCGAAGTAACTCAACCGAAAAAAATATTTAGAAAGATAATTGAAATCGACGAGGATCTATGTACAGGTTGTGGAGCTTGTGTAGTTTCATGCGCGGAAGGCGCATTAGCTATCATTGATGGGAAAGCAAAAGTTGTAAACGAGGTATTCTGTGATGGTTTAGGTGCGTGTATTGGAGAATGTCCTGAGGGAGCACTTAGAATCATTGAACGTAAGGCGCTTGAATTTGATGAGCAAGAAGTTGAGAAACATTTAGAATCTATAAAAAAGGAAGTGACAGATGAGATTCATCAATGTTCCTGTCCTTCTGCTCAAACCATGATATTTGAAGATAGATTAGAAGAAGAGACCCCTTCAAGACCATCATTTTCCGCTCTTAGACAATGGCCGGTACAAATGCATTTAATTAATCCGGTAGCCCCCTACTTTAAAGGGTCAGATGTAATATTAACTGCTGATTGTGTAGCATATTCCCTAGGTGGGTTCCATAATGATTATCTTCGTGGAAAGTCTATTGCTATTGCTTGTCCAAAACTTGATCAGGGAAGGGAACGATACATTGAAAAAATCCGAATGTGGATCGATGATGCTAAAATCAATACCCTTACAGTGATGATGATGGAAGTTCCTTGTTGTACAGGATTGCTAGCCTTAGCTAAGGATGCTGCAAATCAAGCTCAAAGAAAGGTTCCTATTAAATATATTATAGTTGGAATAAAGGGAAACATTTTAAAAGAAGAATGGATTTAAAAGCGCAGAATTTGTTTCAAATGTCCATTACAACCTTCTTTTTAATAATTTTTCTCAACATAACGCTTAGAGCAGACTTTGATCTTCCTAAATTCTTTGCTAATTCTTCTAAAGAAATTAATCTGGGAATTTCAAAAAATCCTTGTTTAATAGCTTCCTCTAAAACCTGTGATTCTTCTATACTTAATCGCTCTTTCTGTTCATCAAGGATATAGGGTGAATTTCCTATTCTTAATAATTCGAAATTAATATTTTTCTGTTCAAAGATAGTCAATAATTCATCAATACTTTCTCTATTAGCAACAAGCCTCCAGTAGGCATAGCCATCTCGAACGTTGACAGGAAACTTTACTAATACTCCACATTTAATTAAAGCGTATAATAAATAAGGATCCTTAGTCTTTACATTAAAGCGAGCTTTGTTTTCCTCTTTTTCTAGTAATGTAAAACCATGTACGGAGGAGTGAGTCTTTACTAACTTAAGCACTTCATCTAAATTAAAATCCTGTATTTCAATAATGGAATTTCCTATAGACTCTTCTAAATCATAAGGAAGAAAATACTCTATTTCCATTTGAATATTTGGGAATTTTTCGAAAACAATTGAAATCCAGATCTCATCAGGAAATTTCACTTTAACTCTTGCTAAACTCGCTTTATGTGAAACCATCAAATTTAGTAATAATATGAAATATAAAATTTTTTCAGTATTTGAATAATTAATAATATATTCCTTTCAAAATTTGTAATATTATGGTCGAGAATAAGAAATTACTTCTAGGAATATGTGGAAGTCCTAGAAATGAAGGAACGGAATTTGCCGTCCAATATGCCTTGAATTATGCGCGTGAAAAATTTAATTTTGAAACTGATTTTTGGACCGTGCGTGCTAAAAAAATAAATTTTTGCATCAATTGCGATTATTGTGTTAATGAGAAAAAAGGATGCGTCTTTAAGGATGACATGCTCGAATTATATCCAAAATTAGAAAGTGCAAAATTTTTATTATTTGGAACACCCGTATTTCAGGGTAATCTTTCAGCGCAGTTAAAAGCAGTTATGGATCGATGTCGTGCGCTAGTGGCGAAAAATCCTATTGTATTTAAAGAAAAGTATGGTGTAGCTCTTGCTGTAGGGGGAGACCGCAGTGGTGGTCAAGAAATTGCAATACGGACAATTCTTGATTTTTATCAACAAAATCATATTTTTTCTTTATCCGGAGGTGCTTTTGGAGCCAATTTAGGAGCTAGTTTATGGAGTAGGGATCTTGGGGGAGAGGGGGTTCAGAAAGATGAAGAGGGTCTTCGAGCAATACGAAAGATCATAAAACGTATGGCAGAACTCAAAGATGGAAACTAAGAAAAAATAGAAAAATACCTCAATAAAAAAATAAATTCAATTTACTCCAAATAATTTTTCTGCTTCTTTTTCGCGTAATCCACTAATTCCGAAAAGTTCCTTAAAGATATACTTTCCTTTGTACATTACTACAGGTGTATTCACTATGCAACCATCAGCATCGCAAAATGTACCTAAAAAGTTCTCATCATTTAGTAATTGACTAACAAATTCCTCATCATTTATATCTTTTTCAACATACTGAACATCATTTTTATCTAACCACTCTTTTAGCGCATGGCAACGTGAACAATGTTCCTTTGTGATTATAATAGGGAGTTTCATTTCAGACATAATAATTCAAATAAAGCTATCAGCTATAAAAAATTTATATCTTCTAATTTATAAATATAATATTGGTATTCATACATAACCTATTTAATCAAAAGTCATAAGTAAATTATAACTCTATAGGGATTATACCAACTGTTTAATCAACCATCGTAGAGCATTAATAAGTTTTTCATCTTCAATCAGCACATTGATTGAAAAATATTTAAGGGCCATTCCACATTCTTCTAATTCGTCAATATCGAAATTTTCATATATAAAATCAGGTCTTACCTCCTCCTTATCGTGAAATTTGTTCCCGATGATCATTATTGGCATATACTCGCCTTTATCTAAACATCTATTTAAGACGAGTTGAAACATATCTATGGTATCTTTAATGCTATTTCTATCTGATGCATTAAAAATTAATATGAAAGCTTCAGAGTTATCAAGGCAATAATCATATAGTCCTTTTTGAGTACCTTCAAAATCGTTTTCGATACACTCATATGTTAGCAACTCAATATTATCAATAATAAAATCATATACTTTATTTGTAAGATTCCTTTTTGCTTCACTATCTTTATAATTTAAAAATTGAATTACTTCTAAATTTTTCAATAACGTCGTTTTACCGGAATTACGAGGACCAAAGACATATATTTTTTTTAAATCTCCCTTACCAGTAATAGGAGTTGCGATATTAATCTTCGGAGTGATTTTCATATAATATTTATCAAAAACATCCAAGAAATGCTTTCTAAAAGATTTTGAAGCGAATTTCAAGGGGTTTTTCCTAATCGAGACATCCTCTTCAGAATGCAATAGCTCGGTTAGCTCCTTATTGGATTTCAGTTCAGATGCAAACTCCTGTAATTCACTTGATTTTGATAATAAATAATTATAGATGTCGGTAATTTCATCACGATAATATGCCGCACGAATCATATACGTTATCATCAGTAAATCTTTCCCTCCTCGAGCGATTTCTGAATCGATATAAAAGATATGGTTAATGGTCTGATATTTTCGATACGCAAAGATGAAAGTACCCTCTTCCTCTTGGAATTCAAGTATTCTTCCTAAATCGGGGTGCTCATTTTTAACGAGGGGAGTATTACAATAAAATGTGTTAGGACCTAAGACTGTATCAAAATAACTCAAACAGAGAATTGATTCATCTGGCATTTTGTATTAGAAGGATATAATTTTACTTAACTTATATAAAAGATAGTATTAGTTTTATATTAATCTGTAAAACTAAGATCATAACTTAATTTGTAAAACATATACTATTCAGGACCAATTTTGCGCGAAAATTGAGGTTGTAATACTTATTTATCATATTTAGTTTATTCTTCGTTTGATGATAATGTTTAAATATAAGAACCGAAGTAACTGAAAATATCGAAATTCAATTAAATTATTATAAAAATTGAAAAAAATTTAAAGCGAAATGATTATAATGATTGATGAGAAAGTAAAGAAAACTATTGGGATTTTTTGGTTAATTATCTTGATAATATTATGGATTACTTATCAATTTTTGCCAGGTGACATATTTTTTTGGATGTGGGTGGCAATCGGGTGGTCAATATTAGGTGGTGTCATGTCTACCATCTTTTTCATGGAAGAAAGTAAGAAAAACGAGAAATTAATAGGAATTATCTGGGTAATTGTTTTGATTTTTCTATGGATTTTTTATCCATTTCTACCAGGAGAAACGATAGGCTGGTTCTTGTTTGCCCTAATTTGGAGCATAGTTGGTGGTCTTATGGCTTTAGTTCTGTTTATAATTAAAAGATCTCAAAAAGAATAAATGTGGCTATAATTCTTAATACTATAAATAAAAACATCTTTTTTTTCATTTCTTTTTCTTATGCTTCAACGAAATATGTAATAATTTATAAAACGCAAATTTTAATTTTCTTACTCTCTCTCAAAGATATGGATTCTAGTACTCAAAAGATAGATTTCAATAACGCTATTAAAAATTTATTCCATGGAGAATTAATGGAACGAGTGGCTGCAGCAAAACAGCTTGGCGCTCTGAAGGATGGTAGAGCTACTAATTTATTAATAAAGGCTCTAAAATCAGAAATTGATGGAATTGTTGTGAATCGAATTATAGAAGCGTTAGGCGATATCAAGAATGCAAAAGCGACCATACCCATCACTGAATTCTTAAAGGTGGAAACTCAAAAGCCAGAAGAGGAACAAGACAAAACGAGAATATTTTTAATCATTGAAAGTCTAATGAAAATAGGAGATAAACGAGCTTTATCTCACCTTGGCATATTATTGAATTCATGCCATAGCGAGATCCAGAAATTAACAGAAGAAGCATTTGAGTGCATCGATCCCAATTGGAAAGATAATATTAAAAATGTGGTATAATCTAATTAACTATAGCTCTATGAAAGTGATTGTAAATGAATGAATTCCCAGAGTTTTTAAAAGAATTATTTGAAGAAGTTGATGGTAAAAATGATAAACAAGACGTTGCAATCTTTACCATTTCTACTTGCCAATGGTGTAAACGTTGTAAGGCCTACCTTAAAGATAGAGATATCAAGTATAAATACATCGATGTTGACAATATCAGTTTTGAAGAAAAATCAAAAATATTACAATTTTTACGGGAGAATTACAAACCTGATAGGATCGCTTATCCCTTCTTAGTTTGCGATGACAAATTCGTGGTGGGTTACGATCCAAACCAATATGAAGAATTAATGAAATCGGAGGAGAAATAAGATGGATATGTCAACAAAAGAAGGAATGAAAGAATATGTGGAGCGGGTAAGTAAGAAGAATGAATGGATTCTGAATATGGATACCAATACGTTCAACAACTTAATAGATGGTTTGGTTGAAAATTTCGAGAAATATGGATATCAATCTTGTCCTTGTCGTTTAGCATCAGGTAAAAGAGAATTAGACCGAGATTTAATTTGTCCCTGTAATTACGCTCCTTTAGATGTCAAGGAACATGGCGCATGTTATTGCAACTTATTTATGCGCAATGATTTTTATGAAACAGTTAAAAAAGATTATGTTATTGTTCCCGAACGCAGACCTATAGAAAAAGAAGATGCAGTTTTAGAATATTTTAATGAAAAAAATAAGGACTGAATTTTTAATTTTTTTTTTATAAATCTATTTTTATTTCAATTTTTTATTAATAGAAAAGTATTAGGTATCTCAATAATTGTTATGTTTTTTTCAGTTCTACTTTATTTAATATTTTCTAATAAGCGGTTTCAAGGATAGATTTTTTATTGATTAAAGAGATCAATTTTAAATAGTTTTGTAGTTAGTTAGTCCATAATATGGAGGAAATAATTTTTTACATAGGAGCGGGGGTATTTACCCTCACTAGCATTACATTCTTTCTTTTAAAAAAAAAGAATCCTGAAGTTGCTTCCCTCAACATGATTGTAAATTTCGTAACTATTGCTTCATATCTTCTCATGGTGAGTGGATTATTTGTGGCTTCTGCGATAAGTGGCGATTCGATATATTGGACAAGATGGGCATTCTATGCAGTAAGTTGTTCATTCTTGATGGTCGAAATTTCTATGCTTCTGAGTATAGATAAAAGCATTAAATTGGAAATTATTGTGTTTAACTCCTTGGTCATGATAACAGGATTGCTTGCCAGTGTATCGGAAGGGATTATTAAATGGCTATTTTTCACGCTGAGTTCTGTAGCTTATCTATACGTACTTTTTCAAATAATCAAACATCGATCAAATGAAAAATTTATTGTAACTTTTGTAACGATCTTTTGGTCTGGATTTCCAATAATCTGGATATTATCACCTGCGGGATTAATGCTAATAGATGCATTTTGGACAGCTTTGTTTTACTTAGTACTTGACTTGATTACAAAGGTGTATTTTGGATACCATACAACCTTGAAATTTTCTAAATGAAAATAATTCATTTTTTTTTTTTATTAATCATCATTAGCTACTATAAGATTAAGTGAGTTTCCATTCCTATATTCTTGCATAGATGTTTTATATAAAAATCATATTGAATATTCTTCAGTAAGACATCTTTATAGAATATAAACTATACAGATAAATATCGCTTTTCAATACTACTTATATGCCAGACAATGAAATGACTGACGATGAGTTGGAAGAGGAATTAGAAAAAGCAATTAAAGACAATGAACCGAAACGAGATAATTGTGGTACCCCAATTCCAACTAATCGAGAAGTCGGCATACAAAGAACTGATGTGAAGATAAAAAAAGAATAATCATAATTTTTTTTATATTTTATTTTCAATTTATTATCTTTACTATTCTAACTTATATAGGTGGTTTAAATAAAGCAGCGAATAGATGGAAGAAAAAACTATCCTACAGAAGAAGTTGATCCTAAAAATTTCCTTAGCGATGATGAGGTAAAAGTCTTAATAAAAAAAAAGGACGAGTTTGTTTTTCGGCAAGAGGATTATTTTAAGCTTTATAATTGTGTGCATTGTGGTGAATGTGACACTGAGATCGAACGGATGGAGTTAAAAGAAAAGTTTCTAAATGATGGAAATACTTTTGAGGAACATAAAGCAATGGTAGAATGTTTTGAAAAATATCGTTCTCCTTATCCAACTAATGAAATGCGCATTAAAAAGCCAGATGGAATTCCAAAAGAATCTGATACACTTTTCTTTATGGGTTGCCTTTCAACAATCAGGATTCCAAGATATACTGAACACGCACTGCAATATCTTTTAAAAGAAAATATCGATTTCACAATTCTTGATAAGGAAATATGTTGTGGCTGGCATCTAATTTCCTCAGGTTTGACTAAGGAATTTAATGTATGCAAACGAGAAAATATTGAAATTTTTGAAAGATATAAAAAGATCATTTGCTTATGCCCGGCGTGCTATTTCTTGTTTAACAAATATTATAAACCAGAGATGAAAACCAGCATTCAGATTGATTATATCAGTGATTATTTGAAACCTTCAAAAACAAAAAAAAAAGGATCTGTTGCTATTCAACACTTATGTCAGATAAAAAATCGCGGAAACAAGGGAGTTGATAAATCTGTTGAAAATCTACTTGAAAAAAGTGGATTTGACATAAAAAGAGTCCCCCATTGGTGTTGTGGAGGAGGAACTGGATGGTTAAATCGTACGGATGTTATTGAGGCAATTGCAAGAAAAAGGATGGGAGATTTCGATAATGCGGGAAGTGATTACGTAACAACTTATTGCCCATCTTGTTGGTGGATTTTATATAGATTTGGTAAGAAATGCAAGATAAAACCAGAAATTCGGGATCTATTTGAACTACTTCTTTAAATTTTAACCTATGAGTGAAGATTATAAATGTCCCTGTAGAGAGATCGACCCTGAAAATTTTCTATCGAATGAAGAGGTTCTTGAGTTATTATCTAAAAAAGATTTCAATTTTAAAGAACAAGACTATTATAAGATTTTCAATTGTATTCATTGTAACGCATGTGGCACTTCTGAGGAAAGGTTTCTATTAAAAGAGAGATTTCTTAAACAGGGATATAAGATCAAAGGTTTAAATCAGATCCTATCCAATTTTGAGAAATTTAAGAGTCCTTTTATTCATAATAAAAGTCGAGTTAAACCCATTGAGGGTATTCCTTCAGAAAGTAGTACTTTACTTTATCTAGGGTGTTTTACTACTGTCAAGACACCAAAATATGCCGAAAATATAATTAGATATTTATTAAAAGAAGAGGTTGATTTTTGTCTCTTAGAGGATGAGATTTGTTGTGGATATCCTATCCTATGCATGGGTAAAATGAGTGTATATAATAAATTTGTAAAAGAGAATCTTCAATTATTTAAATCTAAAGGATTTAATAGAATCATAACTGTATGCCCTAGTTGTTATATGGTTTTTAAAAAGCATTATAGTGAACATGGAATCAAAGTGGAGTATTTTACAGATTATTTAAAACCAGCATATCCTAAAAAGAAAGGAAATCTTATCATTCAACATGCATGTCCTTTAAAGAATGGAGAAATTCCGGGAATTGCCGATGATCTGGAACAATTATATCGTGAAAGCGGTTATAATGTATTGGATGAAGTTCCTAGAGATTGTTGTGGATTTGGTGTCGGTCATCAATTACGAGTGGATATATCAGAAGCTATTGCGATGAGGAGAATGAAAGATTTTACCGAAAAGGGGGGCTACATTAAAAACTTAAAAGGAGTAGATAATTTTATTACAAGTTATTGTCCAGATGCTTTCTGGGTCTTGAGAGCCTATGGTCGAAAACAAAAAATCCCTTTCAAAGTTAAAGATATGTGTGATCTATTGATGTAATTTCAAATTTGTTGTTTGAAAGTCTACTTTTTAAAATTAATTATGAGATAATCAAGGTTTTACTATTATTTTTATAATTTAAACGAATAAATATTTTAAAAGTTCCTAATCATATTGAAATTAGATTAACCAGATTTGGGTGTTATTATAATGTTATTTTCGGAAAATGAATTGAATAATGTTAAAAGAGAAATGAGTAAGTTAAAAAACAAAGTAGTCCTTAAATTGTTCACAGATTTCAAAACCCAAGAAGATGGTTCTAAGTTAAGAATGTGTATGTCCTGTGAAGGTACATATGAATTACTAAAATCTTTAGAGGAATTGTCAAATGGGAAATTATTTATCGAGGAATTATCAATCGAAGAAAATATTGATGAGGCACAAAAATATAGTGTTAAGAGGATTCCTGCAATTCTTTTTGTAGATGATGAAGGGAAAGAAATAATACGATATTCTGCTCATCCCACGGGATCGGAACTAGTACCATTTTTAAATAGCATACAATATTTTTCTGGCATAAGACCTTTTTATGCTGATCAGATACTTACACACTTGAAAAAAATTGAGAAATCAAGTATGAAGATTTTTATTACTCCTACGTGTCCCTATTGTCCAGCAACAGTCCCTGTTCTAACATTATTTGCAATAGTATCAAAGGGTAAAATATCAGCTGAAGTTATCGACGTTAATTTGAATCCGGATATCGCCATGAAGTATCAAGTCCAAGGCGTACCTCATACCATTATAAATGAGAAAGATCACATATACGGAATGTTCTCTCCGCAAGATTTATTAGATAAACTTACAAAAGGAGAGAGAGATTTTGGGGGAATGTATGCTTAAATTTTTGAGGTGATTTGATAGATGTCCCAAGATGAGAAATATCGAGAATTAATTAAAAAAGAAATGGCAAAGTTGACCAAACCTGTAAAGTTAAAAGTGTTTACGTCTCAGAGTGCGAAGCCAGACGGTACAAAAATACGCGCATGTATGGATTGTGGGCAGTTTATTTCATTATTGAGAATCTACGAAGAGAATTCTAACGGTTTATTAACTATAGAAGAACTCTCTATTGATGAGAATCCGGAATTTGCAAAAAAATATGACATACAGAGAGTTCCAACGATTTTATTTATTGATAAAAATGGAAATGAACTTATCCGATATTTAGCTGCACCACAAGGGGGAGAGATTCAGCCCTTTATCCAAGCTCTATTTACTTTCGCAGGCGCCCCTAACTATTATGAAGCGAGCATAAAAAAGAATATAAGTAGAATATCCCCTGCCACTATTAAGGTTATGATTACAAACTCATGTCCATACTGTCCTCAAGTAGTATCTATCAGTAATCAATTTGCTTTAGCAGCCGAGGGGAAAATTCGAACAATTATTATCGATATTTTAGCAAATCCGGATATTGGTCAATATTATGACGCTTCTGGAGTCCCATATACCATCATAAATGATAAAAAGACATTAGCCGGTATGGTTGGTCCAAATGAGATAATAAGAGAACTTATTGGGAGCAATATCCGTATGCAATACTAATTTGTAAGTCTAATTAAGTGAAAGTGAGATCAGTGCCCGTTTCTTATATTATTGAAAAAATGATTAAGCAAGAATTGGCGAAACTCAAGCAACCTGTTATGCTAAAGTTATTTATTGATGAGAGTAAAGAATTAGAAACCAAGAAAACTTTATCAATTCTTAAAAGTTATGAAGAAAATTCTAACAATAAGTTAAATT
>Ga0180433_10008346_pt1 | contig 12912 bp, 12 predicted proteins | sample SS_ome_8_FD_132980 | JGI IMG/M metagenome (GOLD analysis project Ga0180433, IMG submission 132980) | Hypersaline lake sediment archaeal communities from the Salton Sea, California, USA - SS_1_D_1 metaG | ecosystem: Environmental > Aquatic > Non-marine Saline and Alkaline > Hypersaline >... | reverse complement strand
GAGATTTGGACTAGAAAAAGGGCAGATAACAATTATGGTTCATTGTGGAAGTAGAGGACTTGGACATCAGGTTGCTTCAGATTATATTCGAGAAATGGAGAAAAAATATGGATGGCCTGATTATGACAGAGAGCTTGTTAATGCACCTATTAAAAGCAAGCTAGGACAGAAATATCTTTCTGCAATGAGATGTGCTGCTAATTTTGCATTTGCAAACAAACAGCTTATAACCCATTGGATTAGAGAAAATATGAAACATTATTTTAAAAAAATTAAAATTAAGGTTGTTTATGATATCTGCCATAATATAGCCAAGTTTGAAGAACATAAAGTTCAGGGTAAGATGAAAGAAATTCTTGTTATGAGAAAAGGAGCGACAAGAAGTTTTCCAGGCCAGCCTATTTTATTGCCTGGAACAATGGGAACAGCAAGTTATGTATTAATTGGAACGAAAAAAGCTTTAGAAGTTAGTTTCGGAAGTACTGCTCATGGTGCTGGAAGAGTTGAATCAAGAACACATGCAAGAAAAACAATCAGAGCAGAAAAAGTTAAGAAAGAATTAGCTGGAAAAGGAATTGAATTAGAAGCAGGAAGTTTCAAGGGGGTTGTTGAAGAAGCTCCTGAAGTGTATAAAGATATTGATGAAGTAGTTAGGGTTTCACATCAAGCAGGTATTGGAAATCTTATCGCTAGATTAAAGCCCCTTGCTGTCATGAAAGGTTAAGCAATATTTATAAACTTGTTTTTCTATAAAAATATAAAATGGGGTGGAAATTTCAATTACTTGTTTTAGCAATTATTCTAGTTTTAAGTGTAGTTTCTGCTGAGATATTGTGGGGGGATTATGCTTCAACTGATTTTACAACAACAACTGATAGGCCAATATGTATCAATGGGGAACAATGGAAAACCTGGGATGCAATAGCTAAAGAATATGTTTATACAGATAGTTTTGAAGATTGTTATAAACCAGGTCCGCCTGCAGGATATCCTACTGCAAAATGTTGTGTTTATGGAGAAGCTGCTTGTGATATATTAAGTGGAGTATGTGACTTAGAACCTGTACTTTATTGTGAAAATTATTTAGACCAAGAATCATGTGAAGAGCCGGATTTTGGTGTTCCAGAAGCTACATTAGAAAGAACAAAAGGAGAAAATTTTTGTGAATCTAGTTATTCTTATATTAATGAATTAGGAGAAACTTGCGAAATCTATATATTAGAATGTTCTTGTAAGTGGATAGATTCTGAAACTGGATGTATTGGACATTACACTCCTTCAGATCCAGTATGTTATGGGGATGAAAATCCTGAAATAAATCCAGGAGGAGGATGCAGTATTGATGTCAGTGAAAAAATAGATGAGTGTGATACAAAAGGATTTATAACATATTACTGGACTGCTATCTGGGAAGGAGGAAATAATTGTGTTATTGATTCTGACTGCGAGCCAGGATATTTTTGTGATGCAGGCCTTTGCAGAGAAGAAGAATGTGTAGATGGTGAAAGAAAGATAAAATGTGCAACTAAACTCTTGTTTTTTACTCTCACAACATTTCTTATTACAATTATGATAATAGTTATAATTTATTTTATCAAGCAGAAAAGAGGAAAATGAAACTGGCTTTAATAATAGTATTATTAGTATCTATAAGTTTAGTTCTTGCCTCTGTAACAGTTGAGGATGTTGATGTTGAAAGAGATTATGCTCCTGGAGGATTTTTAAGAGGCAATCTAAATATAAGTTTATCAGATGAATCTGCAAAAAGTTTGTTAACTGCATTTGACAGTCAGATAAATATTTTAGATTTTTTAGAAGCTGCTGGTGCAGATTACACCTGTTCCCCTAATGATTGCCAGTCAGATTATCTTGCCTCAAATGGAGAATTAAGCAAGACTTTCTCTCTTAGCTCCAGAGAAGAGAAAATTCTTGGACTAAAGATAACTGGAGATATAGAGTCTATTGGAAGTTTTTCTATGGATATAACAAGCGATATAGGAGAAACAGGTTATCCTGCCTTATTTGTAGATATTTTAAATGATGACGAGATTTTAGATACAGACTGGAGGGTGCATAATTCTTCTGGAAATTTTGGAGATAAAGTTTATGGCTGTTATGATTCTCCAACAGGACAAGCAGAAATAACAACAGAAGAATACTGTGAAAAAATCACTCTTTTTTCTGCTGCCAATGTTGAACTGGGAGCAGAAGTTACAGGAGATGAAAATGTAGATTTTGATATGATTATTTATAATGATGATGAATATGAAAGCTGTACAGCTGAAGCTTCTGGGTCAGGGGAAATAAGTTGTGTTGCTGAATTAGATATTTTTGAGGAAGAAGATTATTTTGTTTGTATTAAGGTTAAGAGTTCTGCAGATGACAGTAAGTATTCAATAGGTTATGAGCAAAACAATCCTTGCGGGTTTGTTGGAGAATTTGAAGAATATGAATATGATTTCAATATATTTGCTAAACCAGGATATTTTTCTCCTATTGGGACTACAACAATAAATAATGACGAGATTTCAGATTTTAATGGAGCAGATATAAGTGATGAAATAGAAGATTATCTCGCTATAAAATATGGATATAATTGCGAGGATGGTTGCGTCATTCCAATAGAATTTAAAGGAGGACCGTATGAGCAAGAAATAACACTTTCTAGTGTAACTTTATCATACGTGGCAGGAATAGCCACATCTGCTAAAAATCTTTATGATGTTACAGAAGAAGAAGCTAAGATTGATATGGAACTTCAGAGTTTAGATTTAGAAGATGCTGAACTCAAGGTTCCAGAAGAAGATGGGGAGCATGATGTTCTTCTTAAACTTGGAGATGAGGAATTATTTGATGGTGAAATAGAAGTTTTAGAAGTTGCTATAATTGACAGAGTTATTCCTTTAGAAGTTCCTGCTGCAATGTCTGTTAGATTTCTTGCATTTATTTCTGGAGATGCTACAGAATATGAGTGGGATTTTGGTGATGGAACAGAAGAAATAACTTTAACTAACTCAACTTATCACTCTTATCCCTCAATAGGAACTTATAATTTAACATTAACTGTTTCAAATATCAAAGGAGAGGTTAGAAAGGAGTTTTCTGTTGTGGTTAAAAGTCCTGAAGCTTATATAAATAACACCCTTGACGAAAAAAAAGATGACTTAAATGAACTAAAAGAAAAATTATCTGAAATAAGTGGTTGGTATAAAGAAGAAATAGAGAAAAAGCTTAATTTAGTTGAGCTTGAAGATGCAATAAATAATCTAGAGAGAGATTATGAAAAAGCAATAACAGACGAAGATTATGTTAAAATAATGACAGATTTAAATGAATTAAATATCCCGAACTCAATTAAAGTAGAATCTTCAAGCGGGGAGCTTTTTCCAGACGATGATTATATAGATCCTAGTTATTTAATAGAGTTAGTGGGAGAAATCGATAATCCCTATGATTATGCTAATTCGATTGTTAATTGGATGAATGATAATGTTAAAATCAAAGTTGATAAGAGAAATTATAAAGCTGTTTATGCAGAGGGAAACGATAATCTTCTAACTTACTTTAAATTAAAAATAGAACCAAAAGAAGATATCTATAAAGAGAGTCATCTTATCATAGATAAAGGTTATGAAGAACTTATTTTTAAAGAAAATTATAATCAAAAAGCAGTTGGTTTTGCTACAGCTATAAGCTTTTCTGAGCTTGAAAAAGATAAAGAAGAGAGCATAGAATTTATCTGGCCAGAAGAAATTGAAATTATTGAACTTCCATTATATCTTTCTCCTGAATTTGATGAGCTTCCTGAGCCTGAAGTTAAAATCTCTCCCTGTGATTATGATGGAAAATGTGAAAAAAGTGAAGGAGAGACAGTAGATAATTGCCCATCTGATTGTAAGTCATTAAAAAAACCAATAATCTACATATTGATTTTGCTTTTTGTTGCATTCTGGGTTTACATAGCAATGCAGGAATGGTATAAGAGATACTATGAAAAACACTTGTTCAAAAATAAGAATGATTTATTTAATTTAGTAAATTTCATAAATAATGCTCTTCATCAAGGACTAAGCAAAAGGGAAATAATAAGCAAGCTTAAAAAACATGGCTGGAAGAACGAGCAGATAGTTTATGCTTTGAAAAAAGTTAAAGGAAAAAGAACTGGAATGTGGGAGATTCCTATATTTAAATTCTTAGAGAAAAAGAAAGTAAAAGAGGAAATTGCAAAAAGGCAAAAACTTGGAATGAAAGGAATACAATATCCTCCAAGACAACTTGGAGTATTTGGCAGATAAAAGCAAAAGATTTAAAAGAAAAACTAATTTCTATTTAACATGGTGATAAAGGTAATAAAGAACTTTATAAGGAGGATTTTCTCTGGATTATTTAAGGGTAAAAGGGAAATAAATTTAGGTTTCTATGGACCTCCAAATGCAGGCAAGACAAGTCTGGCTAATAAAATATGTAAAGATTGGACAGGGGAGGAAATAGGAAAGATTAGTAAGATACCTCATGAAACAAGAAATGTACAATTTAAAGAGAAAGTGGAAATAGACTATAAAGGAAAACAGCTTAATTTCAAAATTGTGGATACTCCTGGAATAGCAACAAAAATTGATTATGAAGATTTTGTTAAGTTTAAGATGAAGAAAAAAGATGCAAGAAAAAGAGCAAAAGAAGCTACCCAGGGGGTGGTTGATGCTATCAAATGGTTAGATGACATGGATGCAGTTATTGTTGTTCTTGATTCAACAAAAAACCCATATTCTCAAGTTAATATAACAATTATTGGAAATCTTGTTGCAAGGAAAATCCCAGTACTTGTTGTTGGAAACAAGATAGATTTAAGAAGATCTGATTTAAAGAAAGTAGAGGCTGCATTTCCAGAATATGATGTTGTTGGAATTTCAGCTAAATATGGGAAGAATATGGAGGAGTTTTATGAATCTGTTTTTAAATTGGCAAGAAAAGCTTAAAACGCAAATATTAAAAAACAAAAAAACTAAATAAGAATATAAAAAGAGGAAAGAGATGGGAAATAAGAGAATAGCAAAAAAGAGGAAAAAAATAAAAAAGAAAATAAGAGGGCTTACAATTCAGTTTGTTCCTTATTCTGAAATAGAAGGATTGAGTAGTGGAGCTAGAATAAGAAAAATATTAAACATTATTCTTGGAAATAAACTTGTCATCATGCAAGGAAGTTTAAAAGCAGATGAAGAAACAAGATTAATAGAAGATACTATGGCAATGGTGGGACATGTTAAAAACTTTAAAGGAATAGAGCTTGCTGTTCTTAATCCTGGCTCTAATGGTTTAAGTTTTTTTGGAAAAATGAGGCATGGTTTAGCAAAAGCACTTGGAGCGCAGGAGTCTTTAACAATAATTGGTCCAGCTTCTATTGTAAGAGAGATTAAAAGGGATCCTAAAAAAATTGAGATTTTAATGAAAAAATAAGAAGTTTTTTATATCTGTATTTCTTAGCCTAATATGCCAAATCAATGTGTACATTGTGGAAAGATATATGATGATGCAGCTCCTGAGCTATTAAAGGGGTGTAGCTGCGGAAGTCATTTTTTCTTTTTTGTGAGGAAAAAGCAATTAGAAGAACTTAAAGAGAAGACTATTGAACTAAAAGATTTAGATAAAAAACAAGTAGAGCAGGATGTCAGAGAGATGATAGGTTTAGAAGAAGAAAAAGACGTTCCTGTAATTCTTGACTTAGAGAGCATAAGAACAATCGGTCCGGGCAAGTTTGAGATTGATCTTGTTAATCTTTTCACTAAAAAACGTCCTTTAATCTATAAATTAGAAGAAGGCAAATATATAATCGATTTAGCTTCTACTTTAAGAATAAGATTAGATGAAATTACTAAAAAAATCAAAAAATCAAAAAAATAATAAGATGAATAAAATAAAAGAGGTTTTAGATAAAGAACTTGCTTCTATTAAACCAGAGGGAAAAGAGAGGAAAGTATTAAAGAGGGCAAGTGAGGATTTTTGCAAGCAATTAAGAAAAAAAATTAAAAACAAGAAAATCAAGGCAGATGTTTTTATTGGTGGTAGTCTTGCAAAAAATACGATAATTAAGAAAAAAAAGTATGATGTTGATATTTTTGTAAGATTCAACAAAAAATATGAAGATTCTGAGATTTCAAAACTATTAGGAAAAGTAATAAAAGGAAAGAAAGTACATGGAAGCAGAGATTATTTTCAAGTTCAAAAAGATAAGATAGTTTTTGAAATTGTGCCAAGTATTAAAATTACAAAGCCAGCAGAAGCAAGAAATGTGACTGATTTAAGTTATTTTCATGTAAACTATATTATTAATAAAATCAAAAAGAACAAGAAACTTGCAGATGAGATTATGTTAGGAAAGAGTTTTTGTTATGCGCAAGATTGTTATGGTGCAGAAGGCTATATCAGAGGATTTTCAGGATATGCTGTTGAACTTCTCGTCAGTCACTGCGGTTCTTTTCTTAGTTTTTTAAAGGCTTTAAGCAAGAAGCAGAAACAAATTATTTTGGACCCTAAAAAATTCTATAAAAATAAAAAAGAAATTATGTTGGAATTAAATGAATCTAAACTTCAAAGTCCGATTATATTTGTTGACCCAACATTTAAAGAAAGAAATGCTCTTGCAGCATTAAGTAAAGAAACTTTTCAAAAGTTTCAAAAAGCAGCTGCTGCTTTTCTAAAAAATCCAGCTGATAAGTTTTTTGAAAAAAAAGATTTAGAAAAAGAACTAAGTAAGCATAAGGATCTTATAATTATTGAAGCTAAAAGCAATAGACAGCGAGGAGATATCGCAGGAAGTAAACTGAAAAAATTCCAAAATTACTTATTGTTTAGATTAAAAAGAGATTTTGATATTAAGTTAAGTGAGTTTGAATATTCAGAAGAGAAAAATCTTGCTAAAATTTATCTGTTGTTACATCAAAAAAAAGAAATAATTATTCCAGGGCCTCCAATAACTTCAATTGAAAATTTAAGAAAATTCAAAAAGAAGCATAAAAAAAGTTATATTAAAAAAGGAAGGGCATATGCAAAAGAAAAAACTCTCAGTTTTCCAAAGTTCTTGCAGAAAATCAAAAAAGACAAAACAACAAAAGAAATGGGAATTAAGATTTTGTAAAATTTATAATTACTTTTTCCAGGCTTGCTCGAACATATAAGCAAGAGAATTTACAAAAAAGCTGGAATTTATCCAGACCCCAAGCTCTTCATCATCTTTTTGACTGTTAGACAACATAAATAAGATTTGTTCTTTATCAACAACAAAGAATTTTGAATTAATATCAAGTTTTTGGGCATTTATATTGAATTTATTATTTATTTTTTTAATTTCAGCATTATCTCCAGATAAAGCTATCTTAACTTTTATTTTTTTCTTGTTAAGATTTGCAAATAAAGATGAAAAGATTCTTGATTTTTCATTAATTTCAGAAGCTGAAGTGCAAATTATAACTTCTTTTTTTGCAGAATTTAAAATTTCCTTCAAATGATTGAAAATATTTGATTTTCCTTTTATTGCTCCACTTATATTATCATGTCTTATTGGCTCTATTCCTGTATCGTAGAGCTCTTCAAGTTCAGAATATTCTCTTGTTTCTTTTAAATTTGCAAGCATTTTTACAGAATCATTTGCTTTTTTCAGAGTATTTGTTTTTAATTTCTCTATAACAGTTGTAGGTTTTACTGCAATATATTTTACTGGCTTTCCTAATTTAGCTATCGCGAAACCTTCTTTTTCAAGAGATTCAAGAACATCATAAGTTCTACTTCTTGGAACTCCAGATAATTCTGCCACTTCCCCAGCAGAAGCTATTCCTCTGCTCAATAAAGCGAGCCAAACTTTAGTTTCATAAATATTTAAACTAAAATGCTCCTTAATTCTCTTAACAAGTTCTGGTTTAACAATCATTTTCTATTCTTGTTTTAGTTTTATAGTCTTCTTCTGTTAGAATATCAGAACCACAAGAAGTTATTGCGTTTTGAACAAGATTTGGGTCATATGCACCTTCAACTTTGAAGCCTATTGTAAAACTAACAGGACCTACAGATCCTTTAAGTTGTTGAACTTCATTAACTCCAGGAACTTTTTTTAAGGTTTCAAATGTATTTTCAGCTTTTTCATCAAAAACTCCTGGAAGACCTTGTGATAGACCACAAGGTTCATTTTTCTTTTTCCAATCTTTCTGCCTTACATATATATCTTGAATTATCATTTTCTTATAGAGTTACTACTCGATACAAGAAAAAATCCTTTATAAAGGTTTCTATTTGTTGTTACTGTGTAATTAAAACAACAGAAAGCTTTATAAATTAATAGAAGTATCAATGTTTAGGGAAAAGAAAATGGATTATTTAAAAATAGCAACTTATGTTGTAGTATTTTTTATAGGATTTTTTAGCTGTATGCTTATGAGTTTAGGAGAAATTGAAAGACCCTTAGGTTTTGATTTTTATTCTGAATCAGAAGCTCCTGGAAACTGGATAGATGATAGTCAGATTAAAATTTATGATAATCTAGTTGTTATTGAAGTAGAAGATGCTAGTTTATCAAGATACGCTGCAACAGGGAGCATGAAGCCCTCACTTGATTTTTATAGCAATGGCATAAGAATTGTTCCTGATTCAGAAGAGCAGATAAATGTTGGAGATATAGTAACATTTGAAGAAAATAATCAATTAATTGTTCATAGAGTTATTGAAAAAGGAGAAGATGAGCAAGGAACTTATTTTATAACAAGAGGCGACAACAACAATGTGACTGATGGGAAAATCAGATTTAAAGATATTAGATATGTTACAATAGCATTAATCTATTAAAGAATCAAACTAGCCAGCATTCCTAAGAAAATTCCTGTGGTTATGAAAGGCATTGCAGGATAAAACTTGCCTTTTCTTGCTGTTATAAACAAGAAAGCTAATGCTGCTGTTGCACCTAAAGTTACAAATAATGATGATAAGAGGCCAAATCTAATTAAAAATATTCCTGCGGCGATTATAGGGAATATGACATCTCCCCCTCCCAAGATTCCTAAATTAATTCTAAGTTTTTTCTTTTTTAAAACCTTGTCAGGAATTTTTTTCTTGTATTTCTGTTTTAAAGCTTTTATTTTCTTTTTATCTTTTTTTCCAAGATAAGGAACAAAAAAACCTGCGAAAAATTTAAGTTCATTAATCTGGAATTTTGCCATTTTCTGCATAAATCCTGAATGCCATACAGCGTAGATATCATAAGCTGAAATAGCTAAAAGCAGGACTATTATTGTCCATACATTTAAAATTGGCACAAAAACAGCTGCTATTCCAGGATAAACCATAAGCTCTGTTACATTATGTACAATAAGATTTCTTCTAAAAATTTTGAAAAAAGCCAATGGCAGGGCGAGCAAGGCAGCAATAATTGAGGTATATGGAATATTAAAATAATAGAGAAGGCTGTTTAAAGTTATTCCAATAGCTAAGATAACAACAATAAAAAACCATAATCTCAAGAAAAGAGTTGCTTTTATCTTACTTAATAATAAAACTAAAACTATGGCTACAACAAATGCTAATATGATTGTCATAAGAGAAAATTTAGGTTCAAGGTCTTCAGGGGGCTGCATATTATAAGGAAGTTCAGCTGTAGAATAAACATGTATAACTGCTAATCCAATTAACTGAGTTATAAGAAACATTGCTAAAAGAGTTAGAGTCATTTGCCATGTATGTTTCATTTTATCACCTTTTATTTTAAATAGAAAAATGAGTTTAAAAACTTATTTAAGTCTGATAGTTTCGAGATTCCTTGGAGCAGAAGTTTCTACTCTATTTAATTTATATATTGTAGAAGCTAAATCCAAACATTTAGAAGCTTCACCATGCCCTACAATAACTCTCTTTGGTTTAGGATTGCATCTATTCACAAAAGACAATAATTGATTTCTTCCACTATGGGCAGTTAGACCGTCTATAGTGTGAACTTCTAAATCAACTTTAACATTTTCTTCCTTCCCATCATTCATCATTTTTATTTCTTTAAGACCTTCCTGAACCTGTCTTCCTAAACTTCCAACACCTTGATAACATACGAAAATTATGCTGTTTTTCTTGTTATCAGCTAGTTCTCTGAAATATTCCACACTTGCTCCTCCAACTAACATACCAGATGTAGCCAGAATTATGCAGGGGCCTCCTTCAATAACTTTTTTTCTTTCATTTGGACTGCCAACTCTTGCAAAAATATCAGAAACAAATGGGTTTTTATCTTGAAAAATCTGATTTCTTATATTAGAAGAAAGAAAGTCTGGATATGCTGTATGTATTCCATTAATATCCCATATCATTCCATCTATATAAACAGGAACTTTTGGAAGAATACCTTGTTTAAAAGCATCTTCTAAAACCAACATTGTTTCTTGAGCTCTTCCTAATCCTAATTCAGGTATCAGTACTTTTCCTTTTCTTTCTATTGTTCTTTTAATTGTTTCAAGCAAGATAGATTCAGAATCTTTTCTTGGAGGCAAGATATCATTCTTACTACCATAAGTAGATTCTAAGATTTCTGTTTCTAATCTTGGAAAAGAAGTTATAGCAGAATCTAATAATCTTGTTCTTCCAAATTTCATGTCTCCTGTATAAAGCAGATTATGTAAGCCGTTTCCAATGTTTAGGTGAACCATAGCACTTCCTAAAGCATGTCCTGCATTGTAGAAAGTAAGTCTAATATCTGGAGTAATATCAGTAACCTCATTATAACTTAAACAGATACTATGTTTAACCATTTCTTTAACATCTTTAGAAGAAAATAAAGGCTGTGTGGCTTTTTTATAAGCAACCCCTATAAAATCTAATGCTATAAGAGAAGCTATATCTCTTGTGGGGGTTGTCATATATACTGGCCCGCGATATCCCATTTTAAATAAATAAGGAACTAAACCGCAATGATCGAGATGTCCGTGAGTTAAAATTATAGCATCTATTTCTTTGATATTAAATTCAGAAACATCGAGATGTGGGAACTTATCTTTCACCTGTGCAGCAACATCTATTCCACAATCTAAAAGTATCTTTGATACTGGGGTGTGTAAAAGAAGACAGGACCTTCCAACTTGTCTTGCTCCCCCTAAAAAAGTTAATCTTACCCACTCATCTATTTTTTCTGGATTCCACTCTCTATAGATTTTTTTTCCTATAGAGTTTAAGAATCTCTTTCTATAATTATTATTTTCGTATAAAACTGCTCTTATGTTCTCTGTTATCTTGCTGGGTATAGCAGGAGATCTCTGTACTTGAGGTATCCAGAAAGTTTTTTGTTTTATTTCTTGCAAGACAGAGCCAGATTTTCCAATAACCATTCCCGGCTTCTTTGCTTCTATAACAACAACACTTCTCTGAACATCAAAAATTATATTTGTTAATTCTGCTTCTTTTGGAACTATTTTTTTGATTTCAGTTTCTGCCTTTTCTTTATCTATTAATATTTTTTGGTCTGCTCTTAATTCTATTCTTTTCTTTATTTTATTAACAACTTCTTTGATTTTTTTCTCCCCTTCAAGAAAAAAATTCTTATCATTTGTATATAAGACTATGTTTGCGCCTTCGAAATTAGCAGAACTTATAAATTTTGGAAGTTCGTTTTGTATATTTTTCAGAATATCTGTCATTTTAAATTTAGTATGTAAATTTAGATGTAACTTGGTTTAATGGCCTGAGCAACAATCTGATTTACTCCAGATTTTGTGACTGTCCAAACATCAATACCATATCCAGATCCGGTGTGTCTTTCTGCAGCAGATTTTATGCAATCTAAAGCAAGTTGAACCCCTTCTTTTAAAGATAAGTTTTCGTTATATCTTCTTTCTAATAATCCTAAAATAAAGGCCATCCCTCCAGATATGTTTGCATCATAATCATCAATCTTAGATACTGTTCCAGCAGGCTCTACACTATATAATTCAAACGTTTCATCTTCATTAAATCCAGCAACTAAACTTCCAGCGATAAAGGGAATCATTGTTGGCTGCCTTATGTTATTATAAGCTATTGTTCCAATAAGATTTGCTCCTTCTTTTACAGAAGGTCTTTGCTTGCTTTTAAGCTGTTTTAATCTTAATTCTGCTTTAACAAGCTTTCCAAGCATTCTTATATCAGAAGCTGTTCCAGTTCCAGCAAAAATAAGATAATCGTTGATTTTTTCTATTTTTCTTTCTTTCTTGCTTATAGCTATGTCTGCAATTGTACTCTGCCTGTCTGCAGCTAAAACAACGCCATCCTTACACACAATCCCAACTAAACTTGTGCCTATTTTTAGAATATTTTTCTTTAAATCTTCGTCCATTTTAAAGAATCATAACACTCTTTAGAATTTATAATAATTATTAGAAGTTGAGGTTTTTAAATGTTTTTATTTTTGATTTTTGTTATTCCTGCTTCTTTTTCAAATCTTATTATATTATCAACAAAACTTTCTATCTTAGCCTCGTGGCTAACCAAGATTAATTGCTGAGCATTCATCTGCGAGAGAACATCCCTCATTTTATCGAGCTGTGTTTCTGAAAAACCATCTGTTGGTTCATCAAGAATTATCAGGTCTTTAGTTTTTATCCTTGAGAGAAGAGAGTTTATAACCTGATTTAGAGCAAGCCTATAAGCAAGAGCTACAGCAGTCCTTTCCCCTCCAGAAAGATAATTGTAAGATATATCATAATCCTGTTGTTGCATTATTGGAGAAAAAGCCTCATCCAATCTTACAGAAAGACTCTCGGGAACCAAAACAGAGAACCATTCTGTGAATAATTTAGAGAATTCTTCCCTTAATTTAAGCATAACATTTTTTTCTGTAAATAATATTAGGTCTAAAAATTTAGAAGATAACCAACTCTCAAGCTCTCTTAAATAATCCATCTCTTTTTTTAATAATTC
>Ga0180433_10008345_pt1 | contig 12912 bp, 22 predicted proteins | sample SS_ome_8_FD_132980 | JGI IMG/M metagenome (GOLD analysis project Ga0180433, IMG submission 132980) | Hypersaline lake sediment archaeal communities from the Salton Sea, California, USA - SS_1_D_1 metaG | ecosystem: Environmental > Aquatic > Non-marine Saline and Alkaline > Hypersaline >... | reverse complement strand
TGGCCATCAACATCCCATTTTATCTCGTACTTCTCGCCCTTGACGATGGTACGGACTCCTATGTATTTTTTCTTTTTCCCGGCCATATTAATCCCTCAACCATTTAAAAAACTCATTAACCAAGGCATAAAGCCTCTTGCCCTTCTTCTTCAATGGGCACCCAGTCCTCTCCCTCCAGATCTTACGCTGGATAGTATTTGGAGATATCTGCAGGATTTCCGCAACCTGCTCTACCGTTAATACATCTTCCTTCGTCATCTTAATTCTCCTTAACTCTTAGCCGAGGCAATCGAAGATACATCCTCGGCAACAAATATCTATCCCTCAATATAAATAGTGATATCCTTTTACCATATTAGAATGGTATAGAATTGTCAGTTACAGGTGGCGCATCCACCCCTGAATCTATATTTTCAGCATCTATTTCTTCTGGAGACACCCCAAATTCTATATTTTTATAGTCTTCAAAATATATTTCCCGGGGTGGGTGGTCCTCATTATCTCCAGGATTTCCTTCCATATCTACCCTACTGTCAGGCACAAAGATAAGATTTCTCCTATGATCCTCGGGGTCCTTCTCATAAAATATCAAACCCGCCGAATATAGCGTCTTAAGCACTTGATCTCTGAGATATTTGTCTTGTATCTTATGTCCATTAACTTCATTGTATCGTTTGATTATATCTGTTCTTTTTAGACCCGTTCCCTTCTCTATAAAAGCCGGCACAATAACTTCCTCATATATAGCATAGACATATGGGGGTAAATTCAGGTCCTGACTTTTAGATAATTCCAACCATAAGTTCCAAGCTACGTAAAAATCTTCTTCACTCGCAACAATATCAGTCCCCTTACGCTCTCTGTGCCATAGATTTAAAAGCGCCGATGCTTTAGTCAGGGCTATAAGCCTACTAATGTCTCTCTGATGTCTAGCTTTAAGATTCTGATTCTGTTTAAAAAATTCATCCTGCAACATTTTTGGATTACTAATCTTAATATTCCTAATATTTGCCTCTTTGATGGCTCTGATACGCTCTTTAAGAGATTGCCTTTTGGGATTGGCTTCCAGTCGCCTCCTATACTCTTCCGGATCTTTTTCCGCCTTTACTTTTTCTATTATTCCCAGCCTTATTTTTTCTGCGTCTATCTCGGGGCTCAGCATCATAAACCTGGTACACTCCTGTTCATCCATTTTTAAATCGGCCGAACAAAAAGTAACTGCAGGATATCCTTTGATAATTACCTTCTTTGTTCTATTCCCAGAACCTTTCTTTTTATCCGTTATGCTAACGTTCATTTCCTTGCTATCATGGGATAAAAGTGGCCTTAACCTCTCCAGTAGTGCCGGGTTGGGCTGATCTTCAAAAATAATTATCTTCCTGCTAAGGTCTACAATCGTAGCCTTTCTATCTTGGTCATATTCCCCTTCCTCATGAAAAAATGCCGTAGGAGAACAATATCCCTTAATCCTTACGTCTTCTCTAGGAAACAACTGTACCACTTGTTTGGGTATATACGTCTTACCCGTAGATGAAGGAGCATTCAAAGTTATGTTAATCTGGGATTCCTCGGTATATGCAGATAACATTCCCAGAAACACCATGACCTTATTCGAGTCATCCTTTTTAATCGTAAGGTCTAAAACTTCAAGAACCTCGTCCAAGGTTATTGGACCAAATCCTTTCTCTCTTTCTCTCTTCTTTCTTTTCTCCTCAGCAAGCCTCCAGGCTTCCTTCAGAACTTCTTCGTGAAACTGCTCTTTTCTTCTTTTTTCACTTATATAATTGCCTTCCATATAACTGTCTTCCATAATACTTCTCCATTATCTGTAGTGACTAATCACTGCGGTCTTAACTTACTACGTAACCATCTCGACAGAGAAAAACACTTACCTCCGCCTTATAAATATCTGTTATTAAAGGGTTTATGTGGGCTATCCTGTGGACATATAGGCACACTTTACCTATATTCTTTGTAAGTTCTTTCTTGGAAAGAAGTTATGAGTCTGCTGATTGCGAACAATGGAGGGGTTCACAGTCATCAGTAAAAAGATGGGATATTCTGAAAACGATAGCAGCACATCCGCTATCCATAAAAAAACCCTAAACGAGAGAGACTCCGCCTATATCTTAGGAAGCCTCCCTACGCCTAGGGTTTTCCTCTACACTCTTATTATATCAAAAAAACGGCCTTTTTTCAACCACCCCCAAAATCACCATTTTCGACAGAGATCTCTATATCCGCAGGTCGAACAGAGCATACCCTCATTGGGATAGTAGATATCGGCTTGAATCGCGAGTGAAACGTATCCCAATAGCTTCAGGAAGCGGTCTAAATCCCTCTGGCTTCTCTCTGTCTGACATTGGAGTGTTTTAGGCTGCTTGTTTCTAACCACATAATCAAAGCGTAACCCATTCGGATCCTCGCCATAAAGAGATTTATAGCCCAGCTGATAGGCACTGAGCTGAATATCTCTGTCAATATCTGCCTGACTGGGGCTTCTCTTGCTGCATTTATGATCGACGATTATTTTATCCTCCGTTATCAGATCAACCACACCAACCAGACTAAATGGTACATTTTCAAACTTGAGTTCAAAACTTTTCTCAATCTCTTTGGGCCTGACATTAGGGGCTATCTCTTCGGCATACTTCTCTACGAGTCTTATACCTTCATCTTTCAACTCTCCAGGCTGTTCATCCTTTTTAAAGTCTGTATCCCATACAAGATTTTCCCAAGCATGGTCAAACATGTCTTTAATATCCACATCAGTGGCTTTACCATCCTTCATTCTTTTTCTGTAATACTCTTCAATAGCCTTATGTACACAGCGCCCCATCGTTAGGCTACTAGTGGGACGCACTTCAATGCCCTGTTTATACCTAAAGAAATACTTTAGTGGACAGGTTAAAAATGCACGTAATTTGCTTATAGATAAATGCTTTTTCATTTTGTTCCCTCCCGGAGATGGTGGAGCCTCAAAAGAGACCCCACCTCTCCACTTATTGTTTATACCTCCATTAGCTCTTTGATCAGCTGGCTTGCTTCGTATTTGCTGATCGTATCAATGTTGACTCCCTTTCTCTTGTCGGCATGGAGCTTTTTGAGAAAGTTCTTCTGTTTTTCCGTGGCCCCAGTCCCGTTACCGTTGCTGTTGTATCCTGAGGCAACTCGCGGAATTGTAACTTCGGTTTCCTTCGGCGGAAACTCAAGGTCATCATCAACCTGCCTCTGGACCGCCTCTTTTGCATACAGAAACAATTGATCGATTGTCTCGGCTATACGATCCATTTCAATGTCACCGTTAGACTCCACGGAAACCTGATAGCTGTTTCCATTATCCCTGTGGCTAAAATTCGCTAATACTCGCATCTCTGACCTCCTTCAGTTTTACTTCTTTTCTCATGTCTTCCAACCGTTCCCTAAGCTCAGCAAGTTCGAGTTGCTCCAACCAGGTTATTTCTTTATCCTCGGAACATTCTATGCGAGCCTTAAGCTCCCTTATACGCAAGACTATGCCTGTTAATTCTTCCAGCATGGTCATGTCACCACCTCCTATCATTTTTGAAGTCAGGCCAAAGAGGATCATTAACTATCTCTTCTTCCTGCTTTCTTGTCCTCGATTCCCTGAACCATCCTTTTGCATACTGGTATATTCCCTGAGCCATATCAAAAACCACAAGACTGACAACCGTCTTTCCAATCTTCCTGATCGGCACAAGGAATAACCTTACAAATATTTTCTTCACAGGCACTCCTCCTTCCCTGCCTCATTAGGCATGTGTGCTTTGATAATCTTTACCGTTTTTTCGCCGAGCCTTATGGCGACTGCCAGTGATATTCCAAGGTAAGCTATACCCACGAAGGAATACTTTGCGATCTGCCCGACTACATCTGCCGCTGCCAATATCGCTCGCCTATTTTGCATTGTCCCGTCCAACATCTTTCACCTCCTTACTGATTTGATATAGGTCCCATAGAATTAAAAAAGCTGCAAAAGCAACCCAAACTTTCACGGCTCCACTGATAAGCCCTGCAGTCAGAGCTATTGGTCTTATGCCCATGCTATCCTCCTTTGTACCACCTCTCTTCGGCTACCATGTCTCCCTGCTTATGTGAACTTATAGGCTCAATACTTCCTAAGCATCGATTGCATACCAAGCCATATTCCGTTGAATGACAATCCACTACACATCTTGCTTCCTCATCCACAAGAAGCCGATTGCAGTAATCGCATACTCGCGGATCTCCCGGATCAAGTTCAACTCTGATAATGAAATCAGGCTCCATTTTTGTACCTCCTTTCTTTTCTCTTCGTTTCTCCTGCATCTCAAAAGCCTTCTTAGCCGCTGCCAAGCCAGGAAATAAAATTAGCTCTGAGACGAAGCCCGTTGAAGGACCCAATACTCCTCTTCCAACTACTCCTATAGCCAGAGCAATTGCTGAACTACTCAGCCATATTGGCACCTTGAAGAAGGCCTTTTTCGCCTTCCTGGGGAGCTCAAATGCTGTGAACATCAGAACAGAAATCCCAGGAATAATGACTAATGGATTTATCATCTCCACCTCCTTTCAAAATAGATAAACAGTTATAAATGCCATCTCATCCCAATCATCCAAGTCCAGATGTTCCCTCCCAATGCAAAACCACTGGTATCCCTTGCTGAAATTGATAATTGGGTTTACAGGCGTACTCAACAGGAAATCCCTTACCTGAGTGAACAGCTCTCCCAAAAGACCTCTGGGAATCTGAATCTGTTCCCCATCCAAGTTATAAGCCTTTATAAACTTGAGTCTCCCCTGCTTAACAGCCTGATGTTGCCAATAGAGGACAGAACCATAATGAGGCTCTTCATCCTCTTCCTTGCCGTCATAGATGCCATCATAACGGCTCCTGGTATCAGGATCAGGTCTTTCCCTCAGGTAATCAGGTATTGGAGCAGAATCATCATCAGGATCCTTGAGCTCCTCTGGAAGCTCATACCCCTGCTCTAGAAGATTTTCCCGCATCTCCCTGCGGAAATACCCTTCCATATCCTCAAGCTTAAGCTTTCCCTGCAGCACATCACCCAGTTCCACTTGTTCAGAACTGTTGACTATTTCCATCTCTTTTTCAGTAATCATGATTGATCACCTCCCTCGATCAGGTTGTGAAGCCAAAACTTCCCTGCAGGATTAAGTCGAATGCTTCCAGGATTATTCCCCCATAGAAGGAATGATCCTAATCTCTGCTTACCCGCTTTGATATAGGCTTGTCTTGGGCTCCCCTTTACTTTCTCAAGCCGTTTCCCAACCTCTATACGAATATCAGTCTGATTTGTCATGACATTCCTCCTTGTTTACGATAAACAATATTCCTTTAATCCTGACTTAACTTTGCTTTTCGCGCGGGTAATAAGTGAAGCAACTGTCCCTACGGGAATATCCAACATGTCAGCTATATCGCTTTGCTTCTTCCCGGCGTAAAGATTGAGCTCCAACACCCTTCTTTCTTTTTCCTTGAGTCTATTCATCCCCTGGCTAACATCTTCCAGCATCTCCTTAATGCCAAGAGATCTGTCTGGAGTGAATGCTCTGGAAGGAATAACATCCTCAAGGGTATAGGACTCATCACTAGTGATCCCTTCATTAAGGGATCTTGTCATTCGCTGGTCACGCCATCTTTTCTGACAGTAGTTTGAAGTCTTGTTGAGCGTAACTATTACAAGCCAGCTCTTCAGGCAGGAAATATCCTTAAGTCTTGTAAGCTTGTTGTCCCTCCATAGCATTAGAAAGACTTCCTGAACAATGTCATCAGCCTCACTCCTTAAGTGTCTGGAGTTCATTCTGTTAAGCTTGTAATGAACAGCTCTCCTTACAAGCCCTTCGTATCTCAAGACAAACTCATTCCATGCAAGCTTGTCCCTACTGATACATTTCACAATCAACTCTTCGGTGTTCATGCCAACCTCCTTTGTTAAAAGCTTTAGAAAGTGGGGACACTTTTCCCCTCCGGAAATTGTTGATTTCCAGAAGTTGCTTTATCTCGAGGCTAGCAGGAACTGATCGCTACAGAATGGGGGTGGGGCACGAAACGGCCCTTGGGTAAGAAATATATTTACAGTAGACTGCGTAGGAAATTTCCTGAAAATTATGCCCTATAAGGGATTTCCTGAGGTTTATTGGCGGGCAGAAACAAAAAATCCCTGTCATGTCTTATCGAACACAACAGGGATCATATAGAACGACCGTCGGGCGCGAAACTCAAGCTTTTCAGACTATAAAATTACATAGGAGCTCGTAGGAAATTTTTATCATTTCTTTCCAACAAGAGGATTACCGGCCAGATAACCAGCTACAACCCTTGATTTATAATCTGCTCTAGTCTGGTCAGCTTCATTTTTCAACTTAATGTACTCAGCCTTTGTTATCTCCCCCGATTTATAAGCTTGTTCAATCTCATCTATCCTCTCTTCGTGCCATGCGCTTGATCCAACCTTAATCTGCCCTGATGTAGAAACACAGCCACTTAAGAGTGTACAGAAAACGATAATTAATAGTATTCTCATTTCTACTCCAATTTTAGTTTGTCCTTATTTTTTATCCATATTTTTCTTCTGTTTTATCTATCGCATCCAGCAAATTCGTATCCAAGCTGAGGATATCATTTACAACTTGACCATATTCTACAACAAATTGTTCCAAAGCAGATTTATCAGAAAAAATGCTTTTCTTATGATACAAAAACCTCTGGTCTTCTTCTGCGTATCTGTGTGCTATCCCATTTCTCATGTTGTTAAGCTTCTCAATAAATTCCCGAGTTTTTTTAGGCAAACCAAACATCTTATGAAGAATATTCTTTTTCGCTATAAAATCTAAATTGAAAATGATATCATGCCGAACTTTTTCTGGATCATTCCTCAGCTTTAAGGCTTTCATGATATCATCATTGTATAAATCCTCATCCTTTTGCCTGGGACGAATATAATTTCTTAGTATGCGGTCAAATATATCCTCCAGTTTGTTGTGGAACTTTATTATCAAAAAACTGGCCTCGATGCTAAACTCTGAATATTGTGAGCAAAATAAACGTCTGAGCTTCTTAATGAAAACAGTTCTCGACATATGTTCCTGGCAAATTGTTTCAATCTCTTTTATGATTTTATCTTCCATGGCTTATTATCGCACGGATTATTTTTTGCCTAATCCTTTGATGTTCTTTCTAAGTTCATCAATTCTTATAATGTTTACCCCTTTAAAAGCCCAAAATAGCAAAAGGGTAGGAATTAATACGGCTGCTCCACGAACAGATGCCGAATAAACATTCGGGAAAGCGGCAAGCGTACCGGCTGGTTCAACAAAAGTGTGCTGATAATAACTTACCTTCGGGGTTGTTAAAATTACAGCAATAAATGCCAAAGCTCCTATTATCAAAATCACCCGTTGAATAGTATTCATCCCACTCCCCTATTAGATAATGTTTGGATCGTCTACTGATTTAGCTATTTTTTCATATATCTCTTGGGTTGTCCCTTCACTTACCTTTTCGATCATACCCAGAGTCTCTTGCTCCAATGACTTCATTTCTTTTTCAAATTCTTTTTTCCCATAACTGGACAGAAATGCTAAATCCATTTCACCCTGCAAGCTCATCAAATAGTTTTTATATATCTTTTGGAATTCGTCTTTAAAGATTTGAAAGTTCCTTTTAACCGCTCCCCGGATCCTTGGGTTACCGCCAACATCCTTATCATAAAGTGAATCATTTGACATGTCTCTCCTCCAAGATATTGTAATATCTCCTTAAATCTAATGCTCTTCTTTTGACTACCGCCTTTTGGTCTGCTGCAATAATGTTTATAAACATAGACCCTTTCTCATTTACATATACACTACTTGCATTATCAAATTCTGCATCCCTATATTTAATCCATGCCTCTTGGGATCGTTTTAGAACAGCTTGCTGCTCTTCGTCTAGAAGTTCCATCAATAAAGAATAGTATCTATTCATTTCTTGATCCCATTTATCCAAGGCTTCATAAGTACAATTAGCCATGCCAGTGGTTGTCCAATCTTTCTTGATACACTCCCTCTCAAAGCGATCTATTGGATGTTCTTCGCCTGCAGCAAAAGCAGGGGAGCAGAACATAAACGCAATAAGTCCGTAATAGATAATAAGTCTTTTAAACATAAGCATATTTTACTCCCGTTTCCCCATCCTGCCAACCTCTTTCCCAGATTGAAGATTCTCATTATTGAAAAACTAGTTTTTAGGTATTCCCCTGGGCTAGGTATAGGGTTGGTAATATCTTAGACTGAAACGTATAGCTAGGAGGGAAACTGATGATTTTATTATTGAAAAACTGGGGGTATACAAATAGTTTATGACCTAGTTATTGGGAATATCCTGAAACATCTCTGGTGGGAGCAAATAGCTGACCTTTCTGGTGTCCTTCATATCTTGTTTTTATAAATTTTCCCGTTTTTGCTGTTAGTATATAGACGTAAGAGGATGACAAGAGATAGAAGATGACATCAGTCATCTCGTCCATGAGCGTTCACACCGAATACGTCACGGGACAGTGTAATTATGACCAGCGAACGACTCAGGAAGGAACAAATAAACAGGCCTATTCGAGCAAGTGTGAATTTTGCTATAGCTTCCAGAACGGATCATCTGGCATCCACAGGAGAGAACATGAGAGAATATCTTATACCCGACACCAAACCAAATAGATTAAACAGACGTGTAATGGCTCCTATTAAGGGTCATCACAATCGGGTGAGTAATGTACTGCCTCCTGACTTTGGAAAGATCGCTATGGCTTTACACGAACGGAGAATAAATCACCAGGTAATGGATGTGAGGAAGAAGACGGGACACTTATTTAAACTGGAAAAGCGTTGATAAAAATGAAGCGATATACGGCATGATTTTATAGCAGACCAGGATAATGAAGATAAGCCCCAATAACATTAGTGTTCCGACTATTATTTTCGCTGTGCGAGTTGCAACTGGCATCAAAGCCATCGGTTGAGCAATCGCATACCCTTCATCGCTTCTGACAGATGTGTTATATATGTCATCGACTCTATATAGTTGGGTATCCAGATAAGAAACTGTAATGGCTTGTCCTGGAATTATTTTAGGTATTCGTATCACCCTGTTCACTCTATCAATCGTGTTTTCAATCTCCCTTGGATAAAAAGTTACATGCGCTGGCAAATATGTTGGGTGTGATATTTCAACGTTTGTTGCAACAACATTCCCTGCATTTCGTATAAAAATGCTATGAGTGAAAATGCTAAATTGTCCGCCTTGATTTACTTGCGTGGCAGGTGTTGTAACATCAAATGCCGCCATATGCTGAAGATAATATATTAATTTAGCTTTCTTTTGACGGTATCTTTCAAAAAAATGAGTCACCAGCCCACCAGCAAACAACAAAACTATTGCTCTTACCATAGCTTCCTCCTATTACCAGCAGGGTTTAAGTGGCAGGTCCCATAAATGTCCTTATAGGGATTGTCTGCCACCTTGAATTTATTCTGCCAGATTATCCCTTGAGTCCCGAGAATAAATACAAAACATTTTGATAGAGAGGAGCTCTTGCGACAAGAGGTATCCTTCCCAAAATGCTAAACTCTACTTGCTTTGCAACCCCTTAGGAACTCGAGACTGGATTGTCCGAAGTCCAACATGGACATATGTTAGAGTATTCGGGTCCTTGGTCCCCGGGTGGCTAGGAGTGGCTGTATAAGTGACCCAATAAAGTCACCCATGATTCTGCCCTCCTTTCGGGGGTTGTGAAACCATAATCGGTTTCTTCCTCGATAATATTGCGAATATCCCTTTTTGTCAAGACTTCTATCACCTATACTCAAACTGGTCTCACTCTGCCGATTTATACTCATTTTGGACTATGCCGCGGCCGGAAAATAAATCATACGATCATTGATCCGAGGGAGAAGACAAAACACTTGTTCCGAGGGGTATGACCTGTTACCTTTCTGTTCTATATAGGGAATCGTGACGGGTCCCCCTTAAATAGCCTGCTAACCTTATATAGGGGATCATGATGGACTCTGCCTGTCCATGGACATAAAAAACCTGGCCCCGGCGTAGTCCGAAAAGTCGGGCATCCAATTTTCAACACGATTTCAACACGATTTTTATCTCGTTACCTCCAACACCCGTTTTTGGATTAATTTTGTGAAATTTGAGATCTTGTTGATATTCTGCGCCGCTCAATTCTCGCCCAGACGATCGCTCCGTCCTTTCAAAAACTCAACCGCACGTATCCAGACATCGCGATCCGCTCCAAAACCTTCAGCCGAACGCTTATAATTGAATTTTTCTTTGAATTCCGATAACTCATCAACAAGCGCATCCAGCTTCTGTTTTTCCACCGCCAACAGCCACGCCTGTTGTTCCTTATTCAGAAACTTAATTATACTTGCGAAATGGCCCAAGCATAAACCGCATGAATTTTGAAATCCGGAACGAAGCTCCGGATACTCGAAATTCTCAACAAAAACATTTGAGTATCTCTTTTCTGAATCTTCAAAGATCTGGCAAGCAGGACACTCACCCCCAACCTTCTTGTCTGCCTTTATGTCTCCAAACGGCGATGTCTTTTGAACCACCGCAAGCAAGTCCTGTAAAATAATAGCATTACCAAGTGGGTCTCCGAATGAAACCAGCTGCCAATAATGTTTTTCGCAGAAACCCCCGGCATTCCTGATGGCATCTCTCATCCCCGGATCATTGATACCTTCATACAGAAAATCGTCAAGAAAACTCGTAACTGACTTTCGGGCCAAATAGCATATCGGACAATGCCTTTCTTTAAAAGCATCCAATAAACTATAGAACGGTCTGTGCTTCTCGGGCTTTCTTGACATATATCCCTTACCAGCTCAATTTACCGTTGAATACAGCTTCTTTGCCAAGCCTTTCCTCGATACGAAGCAGCTGGTTGTACTTTGCCACTCGTTCAGATCTGGCAGGCGCACCGGTCTTGATCTGGCCACAACCTGTCGCGACAACGACGTCTGCCAGGAAGGCATCCTCAGTCTCGCCCGATCGATGGGAGAACATACAGGTATAGCCCTCTTTCTTTGCCAGCTCAACTGTTTCCAATGTCTCAGTTACTGTCCCGATCTGATTCAGCTTGATAAGGACCGAGTTAGCGATACCCTGCTTAATGCCTTCAGCAAGAATTTTTTTATTGGTAACAAAAATATCGTCCCCGACCAGCTGAATTTTACCCCCTAGTTGTTTAGTTAATATCTTCCAGCCGTCCCAATCGGCCTCCGCAAGGCCATCCTCAATCGAAATGATAGGATACTTGGAAACAAGTTTTGCGTAATAGCTCACCATTTCCTCCGAAGACAACTTTTTATTGTCCGCCTTCAATAAATATTTGCCGTCTTCGTAAAACTCACTGGCCGCCGGATCCAAAGCGATAGCAATATCCTTGCCGGGTTCGTACCCTGCCTTTTCTATGCCGGTAATGATGAGCTCAATGGCTTCCTCATTAGACGAAAGGTTCGGCGCAAAACCTCCTTCATCGCCTACTGCCGTATACTGTCCCTTGGATTTCAACACTGCCTTCAACTGATGATAAGTTTCAACAGCGTATCTGAACGCCTCTCGAAAGGTCATCGCACCGCAGGGAGCGATCATAAATTCCTGTATATCGACATTATTGTCCGCATGTTTACCGCCGTTCATGATGTTCAGGAAAGGTAACGGCAACCGGTCCGCGCCTTTACCCCCAATATACTTGAATACCGGAAGGCCCTCATTCTGCGCTTGAGCCTTCGCCACCGCCATGGATACTCCTAAGATCGCATTGGCGCCCAGCTTGGCTTTGTTCTCCGTGCCATCCAACCCTATCATCGTAAGATCGATCTCTTTCTGTTGCTTAGGGTCTTTGCCTATGAGAACCGGGGCAATGATCTTATTAACATTCTCAACCGCTTTCAAAACGCCTTTTCCCATTAGCCGTGTCTTGTCGCCATCCCTCAACTCGACCGCTTCTCTGGTCCCGGTCGACGCACCGGATGGAACCGACGCAGTTGACACTATTCCGTTATCCAGAACTACATCTACCTCAACGGTAGGATTACCTCTCGAATCAAAGATCTCTCTCCCTATAACCGCTTTAATTTTAGACATGAACTCCTCCTCTATTTGTGAAAAATAATGCCATAATTCAGCTATGCCTATACTTGATAACTCTTGCCTTTTCCAAAGTGTCATTCTCTCCGATAAATATCCTTAAAAGCATACCCTCTTCGGGAAGTTTCATTTATGTTCCTCCTTAACATCAGCTATCGGTTTTCCCCGGAAAATTACAATCTATCTGAAAAACATGGAGAACCCGCGAGAAAAGGTAAACTCCCGGTCTTTGCCGGATCCATTGACGAAAAGTCTATGCGGCCTTGGCAAAATTGTGACCTTGCATGATCGGCATAAAGGACCTTCGCAAAAATAAAAAACTCCTACAATTTCTTTAAAAAACTGCAGGAGTCATCAGCCCGAAAGCGGTTAAAGGCGAACTCCATCACCTTGCTAACTTCATAACGATTATAACATAACCTTCGAAATTTCTAGACTATTATTTATAAAAGGTAACGTATTTCCACCACGATTTCACCACGATTTTTTCCAAAAACAGCCATTTTCACCCTGACCATAACTGACGATGTCTGCCTATAACTTCTTATCTATGTCCCTGTGATTTAAGGCATTTACAACAAAAAAGCCGACTCCCTGATGGAAATCGGCTTTATGCTTGGAACAAATGGTGGAGGTGCCGGGACTTGAACCCGGGTCCATGGACTCCGACCGAAGAGTATCTACATGCTTAGTTCACCTTTGTCTTTTCCCGGGAAATCCGGTAAACGGGACACTTCCCGGGAGCA
>Ga0180433_10008344_pt1 | contig 12914 bp, 15 predicted proteins | sample SS_ome_8_FD_132980 | JGI IMG/M metagenome (GOLD analysis project Ga0180433, IMG submission 132980) | Hypersaline lake sediment archaeal communities from the Salton Sea, California, USA - SS_1_D_1 metaG | ecosystem: Environmental > Aquatic > Non-marine Saline and Alkaline > Hypersaline >... | reverse complement strand
CCTTTGTTCTTCTGGATATTCTATAACAAGTTCTTCTGGATCTGCATCTGTATCATACTCTACAAGCGCTCCATACTCTGTCATTCCGGTATCTACATCATCAATATTTGCTAATTCTATACCATCAGGTCTTGTCATTGAAACTTCATCACCGTTTTGTTCAAGTATCCATGTTATTTCTGTGCTCTTACCTTCATCAAGATCTTCTGCAAGTGTTGTCAAACTCATATTAAGAGATCCACCAAGATCTTCTAGAGTTAATATTCCACCACCCTTAACAACAATATTAGGTGATTCTGAACCATCAATTGTTACTGTATCAGAGCCTATATTATATGTTAATGGATATGATTCCCCACCAACGATAAGGTCTGATTCGCCAGTTCCTTCATCATAGAATACATTCTTTTCAGAGTCTCCTGATAAATCACTAAATGTTAGTTGTCTATCATCTTCATCAACATCTTCAAATCTCATGATTCTAGTGTGTGCGTCATTACCCTTACTATTATCATTTAATATGAAGATATCATCTAATCCTATATCTTGTCCATATTCTATGAAAAGGTCGTCATCATCATCCCCAAGTTTAAATCCACCACTAACATCAACTAATGGTATATTATATTCAAGACCTTCCTGTGTTGTAAATCTTAGTTCATATGCGTCGTCTCCATTAGCAACAACTTCGACTTCGTTGGTGTCAACTTCTGTCAGACCCATATATTTGATGTCCCATCCAGGAGCAAACATTGATTCAACTTCGTCAAGTTCATCTCTTACAGAGTCTCCTTCTGCTACATACATGTCTCCACGTCTAGCTTTAAGTTCAGTTGAATATTTGATGTTAGTTATCTTAACATCATCATCTATTGTTGCTGTTATCTGAACTTTTGCATCTGACAATCTTTCGTTCTCAATCTTCACACTATTACCTGAATCTTCGTTTACCTCGTTATCACTAAGTTCTACCTTTGTGCTACCGATATAAAATTCTACATGGTCATCTCCATTAATTTCTGTTCCTTCATTAGGTATAACTTCTCTAACACCTATTTGTGTTCCATCACTAAGTGTGTCTGTTTCTCCCTCATAAAGTCTATCAGTGCTTTCTCCATTGATGTCGAACTTTACAGATCCTTCATCATCACTAATAATACTAACGGTTACTTCATATTCTTTGTCGCCAATAGTATATGTTTTTGTTTCTCTCTCTTTAAGAGTGTCTGTAACTTCTCCAGCCATTAATGTAAGATCTAAATCATCACCGTCTACTCTTGAGTCAACAATAGTGAATTCATTACCAAACATATATATTCTTTCACCATGAAGGTCTTCTGCTTCGTTTCCGTCAAGATCACTTTCCATTCCTTCTTCGAACTCAAGCTCATATTCAAATGCAATTGTTCCATCCTCAAATTTAAGGAATGTTCCTACATCATCATATTCGTTTTCTCCGTAAACAACCATTCCGTTATCTTCGGTGAATCTTAAATAACTGTTGTAGTCTGTTGATCCTTTGTTGTTAGAAAAAGTTCTTGTGTCAAGCATTGACATATCATCTTCTGTTAAAACACTTTTAACACCTGATAGATATTCGCCAATCTCAAGACTATCACTTGATTTACTAATAAGTGTTGCATCTCCTTCTACATCAATTGCTCCAGTTCCATAAGATACTGTTTTCTCTTCCTTTAAATTATACTGCAAACTTGTTGCAATATCTATAGCTCCTAATACATCTTGTGTTGCTGCATTAGTTCCAATTACAATAGTTCCATCAAACTTACCATCCTTAATAAAAGGGCTAGGATAATTTGATAGATCTGGTGTAGCTGCCATTGCTCCAATTACTGTTGTTCCCAACATTAAAGCACCGGTTCCAATAGCAACTATTTTCTTTATAGCTTTTCTTAATTTCATTGTTAATACCTCCATTAACTTTATACTCCTATTTTTGCTTGTGGTAACTTAATTAAAGGAGTTACCAATAATTTTTCCGCTTGTTTATGAAATATGTTTTCAATGTGCGGAGTAATTTGTTCTCCATGAGTTAGATAATGTGTGACTGCATTATATATTTCCCATCTATTAAATTTCTTATTACTATCTTCTTCATTATCCAACACATAATTAATTTCTTTCTTTTTTGTTTTTTTATCTATTTTTGTAATAATAGATATTTTTAGTCTTTTTAACACCTCCTCTCGATGTTTTAATGGTGTTATAAGTTTTTCAAGTATTTTACAACAAACAAGCCATTCACAACTATCTTTCATACTTTCTGAAACCCATTTTTGTAAATCTTCATTTTGATTAATTATTTCATTAATTTTCTTTTCAACAAACGATTCAATTTCTTTAGCTAATTTACTGTGGTGTTTAATACTAACTGTTTTTTCATTACGGGTTAATATCATTCCGTTTGTGCATGCGAGCCTTGTATATCTAGGCATAACATGCAAACCCGTACTTTTATTATAACTGTTCATTAAACGTATTCCAGTCATAAACTCCTCATTTAATTTATCAAACTTTATGTTGTTATTGATAAAATCAATATCACAAAAAGCTCTACTACCTGTTTGTGATAAACTCATTTTAAATTTTATATTTAATTTATCTAATGCTACTGCAAAAGAATCAAAAAAATCTTTATGTTGTACTAAATTATAATATGGATAAACTGATGCACAAAATTCACCTTTAGTGTTATTATATATCCCTTTAAATTTTTTAACATCTTTTAACACACCATTGTCATCTATTTTCAAATCACATATGCTAGCTCTATCCAATTTAGATGTTGCTTCTTGTATGTTTTCTAACCCCTCTAATTTCATCATTTCCATTTGTATCAACCCCATTGTCTATGTTTTTCATGAACAGTTTCTAAACCGTCATAATTATGAATTGTGAATTCTTTACAATCATCATCTACATTAATAATAATAATTTTCGAATCTCCACCAGATGCTTCATTACCTAACTTTTCAATAACCTGAATCAAATCTACATGTTTGCGAAAATCTGGATCAATATTATCTTCTATAAAATAATAACCTGAATCAAAACTATCAGATTTACAAATTTGAGCATCTCTATTAATTGGGCGATTGTTTTCATTTTCTTCTGTAACTTCCCAACCCAATTTAATCAATTCTTCATATCCTTTTTTTGATAAATTGAATCCACCATAACATTTGTTAATTGCAACTTTCATATGTTATTACCCCGTTTAATTAAATACAAAAAACATACACTATATATAAATATTTTGATTTTTTTAGCCGTTGTTTTTAAAGGTTTTTTATGTACTCATTTATCTCATTTTTAGACAATTTCTCGTCGTTATTGGGTTCAATTTTATATGGTGCTAAACTATCAGAAACATCTCTTGTTTTTTCTATTTTATTTTCTTCATCATTCAAAATAATTTTTGATATAATATATATGATACAAAATATAATTATTATTAAAATAAATATTATAAAAATAATAATAGACATTGTTGATGTTTTAATTTCTGGCCATTCAAATATAGATTTTTTAACAGGTTTAATTTCATAACCTACCTTAATATCATTTAAATTTTCTGTCCTTTTATATTGTTGTTTATCTAATTCATTTAAATAATATGTTGGCTTACGATAATATTCTAAAACAATATCATATATGTTTTTTGTTGTATTAAATGTTTGTAAAACAATAGGTGTATTATCTTTATTACATTTACATATCCATCTAGTTTTATTTACATGTGAACAATCTTTAATTAAATAATCATCTGTTTTATTGTTTTGTCTAACTTTAATATTAATATCACCATAACACTCAGCAACATTAAATATAGTCCAATCTTCACCTGCATTAATAGAATAAACTATTGGCAACATTAATACTAATATTATTCCTAATAATATTTTTTTTATCATGTTATATTACTTCCATTTAATAATGCTTGTCCTTTAGCTTGTTCAATTGCACCATAAGCATATATTCCACCAACAATACGATATTGCACATAAAACGATACACCTAATAATATTATAATAAATATCGCAACACATACAACAAATAAAAACTTTTTGGTAATATCTGGATTTTCTTTTAAATGTGCTTTTATATCACCTAATTCTTTTAATCTATCAGATCTTTCTTTTTTATTTAATAAACCAAAAGAAATAATTAAAGGAACAGCAAATATAATATAAAAAATATATTGAAATGCTTTGGTCATATTTTGTCCTAACACAGATATAAATGTTAATGCTCCAAACAACGCAGCAAATACTAAAATTGTATTATTGTTTTTTAATAAGTCAATAGTTCCTGTTGCTATAACCATAGCAAATTGACTTAATGGAGACATCTCTGCAAAACCACTCTTTAATGAACATGTCAAAGAACTATTTATTGTGGCGTTTATTAATGTTTCGTTTATCATCTTTTACTTTAATTTTTCCATAAACTATTATTTCACAAGCACCTGTGGTTACTTGTGTTGTAGAAATTTTAACATCATAAACATCTGGAAATTTTTTATATAACTTAAACAAGGCTTCTTCAATAGCTTCTTCAATCATATTTTCATAAGCTGACAAATTCATTCCGATTGCATTTTTAATCCATTGGAATACATCAGCTAAAACATGTTTTGATTTAACCACTACTGAAAACACTGCTTGTTCTTTCATTTTTCTTCCTCATATTTTATTAATGTAATTGTACCCATATTAGTTTTATTCACCGGATAATTTAATTGTACTACTCCTAATTCTTTTACTTGTGAAACAATAGTTAACATCATATCTTTTGCTGCTTGGTCATATCCCATTTGATAAGCTTGTTCTTGAACTTTATTAATTTCGTTAATGTTAGTATATAACATTTTTATATTTAAAAACATACTAAACATAATTATAACTGCTAATATAATAGATAAATATAAAAACCCCCACAAAAAGTTCTTCTTTTCTTTTGTTTTATTATTTTTTATTTTAGGATTATAATATATTTTTTGTTTTTTATACATTTTAAAAAATAACAAAACAAATAAATATATATATTTAATGATTTATTTATTCAATCGATATCCATATACAGCCATACAAGTTGCGTCTGTTAAACCGTCATGTTCGTTTTTACATCTTTCACTTGCTCTAAAATCTTCTTTAGGATATTTTCTTTTACACCACATAATGCTTACTTTTTTATCTTTAATATTCATACCTTTAAACATTTCTTTCATCCAAACAGTTGGATTAACTATTTCATAAGATATATACATTGCTGTTAAAACACCTTTCATTATACCATAACAATCGCCAGTAGTAAAACATTGTCTTTTTCCAGAGATTGGTCTTGGGTGTGCTTTTTCTAAAATTACTTTAATATCATTATCTTGTTGTTGCAATTTTTCAAAAATATCTACAATATTATCAACATCATATTCAGAAGTTTTACCCTTAATAACAGGCATAATCCATTTTCCAATAATTTTTTGATCATTATTAATAGCTACAATACCACCACTAAAGCCCCCATCAATTCCTACATAAATCGTCATTTTAAAAATAAAAAAATAAGGTCTTAACTAGACCTTGAATAATAACTTCCTGCAAATCCACTATCGAAGTTTGCAACAGTTGTAATGCTTCCACCACCTAATACAAATCCATTAGCTTCAACATTATTGTCACCATATGTATACTGCATATAACTTCCTTCGCCTGTAGCTTCTACAACATTTTCAGGAGTATAATATCCTGGTTGTTGTGGTGCATTAATACTATCTGGGTTTCCCCATCCATATGTTCCTGCACTTACTGGATGCCATTGGTTAGTATCGAATCTTCCACTACCTTCGCCATAAAGTGATACTTCAACGCCTGCACTTGAATCTTCTCCATCAACCATAGCCATTCTCCATCCTAAAGCATAGTCACCACTTCCTGTAAGAAAATCTGAACCTGTTTTTGCTCTAGTTAGATAAACTACATAATTGCTGTTGTCAAATCTATTGTTCATATATACATTGTCTCCTGATGCAAAAGTCTCAACTTCTACTGCGTTGTTTGTTGCTCCTGATAGTTTTTGATATCCACCAAAGTTCAGTGATGCACCACTACTACTTTCTGCTACAACGTTGGTGTCTAAGTATGTTCCTTGTTCTACACTATTAAGGCTTCCACTAAAACTACCTACTCCAGTAAACCCTACACCTGCGTTGTCGTTGTCTACTGAGACATCAATGCTTCCACTATCGACATCCATGTTTACGTCCACTTCTGATGCTGATACACTAACAACAAGCATCATGCAAACTATTCCTACTAATACTAAAAATTTATTCATATTTTTCTACCTCCTATTGTTTTTCTAAATATTGGCAAAAGTTTTGATAACCTTTGTCACACATATCCTCTTGATGTTTTCTAGTCATCTCTTCAAAATCTTTTTGTTGTTGTTCTCTTCTTAATTCTGCTTCTGTCTTAACTTTAGGTTTTTCTGATTTTTCATTTTTAACTTGTTCTAACTGAACGAAATCATCAAGAATCCTTGTATAAACTTCACCATCACATATTACTTTTTTTATATTATGTTCTACTGCAACTTCCATTCTAGCATCACAAAGTTCTTTCTCTGAAAACAATTTCTGTAATGTTAATATCTCAAGATTAAGTCTTTCTAATTCACTACCATAAGTTTTTTCTAATTCAACCCTTGGAACAAAAACATATTCCATAATCTTTCTAAAATTGTATTGTGCTTTTTCAAACCATTTAGTATTTACTGGTTCCCATTCTCTACCTATAGTATTATATTCAAACCAAGTCTCTGTAAGTTCTCTCCAAACTCTTCTCATATCCATTCCAGAATCCCCTGCAACATTTATACGCTCGTTCATATCATCAACTGTTGATCCAAATTCTATACCATTAATATAATACTTGGTGTCTCCCTCTCCGCTATTTGGGTTAGTCCAAACATTTATAGGTTCATCATCTGAATCCATATTTACTTCAACATTCATATCAGCATAAACACTACTAATAAACAAAAACGCTGCTAATAATATTATTATCTTTTTCATTTTGTATTACCTCCTATTCTCCGCCTCCTCCACTCATTAACAATTCAATTATCAAAGCTAACAAATATGGTCCTCCTATTGCAAGAGCTACAAATAATATAACTAATATTATCATAGTCCAATATCCTGGAAGCATTTGATCGAATGCAGGAACATTTACCATTTTATTTCACCTCTAAAACAACATGCAATTCACTACACGGAAAAATATAACATAAAAATCTTTCATAAAAAATTGGTGATATATTTATAAGATTATCTAAAATCTTACTTTTATGTTTACCTTGATTGTTTGATAAATAATAAAACTCTCTATCTATAATTTTAAAATCGTCAAATCGTTCAAACGTAAACCAATTAAAACATCTTTTGTGGGTTGGGTCTCCCCACATATTAGGACTACTAAAATAAGGAATCCATAAATTAATTATAGCTCCTTTTTTACATATACGTTTTAATTCTTTCATTGTTTTAACTGTATCATCTAAATGTTCAATACAATGATTCATTAATACATAACTAAAAGAATTATCTTTAAACGGATAAGGATAAGAATTTAAATCATGATAAACTTCTTGATTAAAATCTCCTATATCTACATTTACATATCCTTTACGAACATCTTGACCACAGCCAAGATTTAATCGTGTTTTTCCTTCCATTCTTTTGTTTCCCACAATTTATTTATTGCTTTATCTGCTACTTCAAACTCTTCAGGCTCAACTTCACCAAAAGCAAAAAACGGACATTTTTTTCCTTTGGCATTGCATAAACATTCTTGACTAGGAATACGTTTTTTATTTTTTAAAAAACATTGCGCAGGCCTAAAAATTTTAGGTGTATAATTTTCATTCTTTTTTTCTATCCACTCTTTATTTTTACTTAAAATACTTTTTGAATAGTCTGGTCCTTTTATTTCACAATATTTATGAGTTTTTTCAGACATCCAATTATACATACAAAATCCTTCAATTATTATATGTGTCCATACACCCATTTTTCATCACCCTATATCTAACCAAAAATATACCATCCACAAAAATCCTAAAAACATACAAACAAGGAAAATACCAACAATCCATTCTATAGGCAACATTTGAATAGTATCAAACACTGGTTCTGCATTTATTTGATCTTGTACCGATGGCATTATTAAATTATAATATAACTTGTATTTAATGTTTATTATTATTTACCATAATCAAAAATACTTTTAACTACAGGAGCTCTTATAAAATATCCTAACTCTTTCCAAACATTTGATAAATCAATATCTTCTAATTTTAATTTTCTTTCTTTGAATTCTTCAACTGTACAATAATTTTTACCTTTACCAACACCAATACCTTTTAAATTAGGAATTAAAAAATGAATTCCTGACCCATACTTATTGCATATTTGCGCTTGTAATCCTGTTGGTGATTTTCTATATTGTTCGATAGTTCCAACATCTTTTCTTAATGATGCTAGTTTTAAATCCTTACTCAAATAATTGATCATAACATCTTTAATCTCTTTTTTACCAAACTTAACTTGTCCTTCTTTTATTTTTGGAACCATATATTCCCAAAATATTTTTTTAGATAACTCACTATTACTCTTCTTTCTTATTCCTAAATTTTTAATTTTAACTTTATTGTCTTTAGTTACATAAATATAATTCTTTTTCATTAATCCTTTTCCTTTGTTTTTAAAATCATCATCATCAAACTCTTCATTATCTTTATCTTTGTTTCCTCCTTTGAAAAAGAACATATATTTTATTTCATCGTCAATGCCCATATCAAAAGTATACTGGGGAAATGGAACACTATCCTTTATATCTTTTATTATTTTATCTTTAACTTTCAACATTTTTTCTTTATCTTTAAATTTGTCTACAATATATACACTATCTGTATTATGTACTAAAATATCATTAGCAAAAAATCTATGTGTTTTTTCTGTTTCTATATCATACACATAATCATTATATTCAATTTCTTCTATTTTTTGAATTCTTTTAATTGGTACATCAATATATTTATCTGTCAATTTTTCTGTAACTAATTCGCCTTTATAATTTTTATAACACGGATTTCTAAATTTATCTCTAATTTTTTTTATTGCAAAATATTTTTGATTTGATGTATTTTTTATTCTATTATGTTTTCTATCAATAAAAAATCCTACTTTATTTTTAAAATCTATATAATTTGATATTTTTAATCTATAATTATATGTAGGAATTTTTGCTATTTTTCCATTAAAATTGTTTGGTATAAAATCACTCCATAATATAGTTTGTATTCCTATTCTATAAAATAATTCTTGAAACTGTAAAACCATTTTTTTATTTGTTCCGCCACAAAATATACCACCACTAACATCACAAGTTCCATCAGACGAACAAAATCCGTTTAAGAAATATCCTATTTGTTCTTCACTTAAATTAAAAATAAATTCAGGAATTTTTTTTGTTTTTGAAGTTCCTACAAAACCATTATTAACCATCCAATCACGTAAATGTTTATTTTTAATATGTATATCATAACCATTTTTTTCAACTGTATAATCTAAAGATAATGGTTTTAATATTTTATTGATAAATTCTTTTGTATCTAAACCCGATGATATATTAATTGTATTAGAATTTGCTTTAGAAATAGTTCCGTCGCCCATCCAAAAACCTAACAAAATTAAAATTTCTTTTGATAAAAAAGGATTTGTTTGTCCTATAATATTATTTACCAATGATTTATTATCTTTATAAGGTATATTTTTTAATCTAATAACATTTTTTAATTCATAAGGTTTTTTACTAATCAATTTTCCATCATCATCAAACCAAATCAAACTATGATCTTCTGTAACTATCAAATTTTCATAATTATTTAATATAATTTTATAAATTTTCTTTTTTGTTTTATGACGAATAATACTTTTTATATTATCATATATAACTTTATAATTATCATCTAATGATAAAACTTTTAGATTATTAATTTTAACTCTTTCTTTTTCTAAATCTAAAATACATGCTTTATTGTCTTTATTATATAAACGATTATATTTTATTCCTTTTTTAAATAATTCTTCTATTGTATAATTACCTTTATTTGTTCTTATTAAACTATCTTTACCAACACTATCAGTATAAATTATTTCATACCCTGCATCTCTAAATACTTTACGTGCATACTTAGTCCATTGCCTTCCAATCCTTGTACAATCTCCGCCAGCTACTTTATCAAACACTTTTGAATAATAAGGAGTATTCAAAATCCCATACATCGTGTTCATAATAATTTTAATAGTATATTCACGCCTATCTTTTTCTTTCTTAAAAACTAATCTATCACCATACCATTTTTTAATTAATTGCCCAACACTATTTAATTTATCAGAAAAATAAGCTCCTTCTACTTTCCATTTTCCACCACCTGTCCATATAGGTTGATCATCAAGTTCTTTAATACCTGTATAAGCTACTTTCTTACGTCCAAACAAATTACATTGAATCATAATATGTGGATAAAGTGAATTATGAGTTAATATTCCATTAGCATAAAAATAAGGATTTTTATCATTTTTTAAAGTAATGTCATAAATTTTTCCTTTATAATTTTTTCTTGTAATTCTTTTAATTTTGACCATTTAAAATCACCTTTAACTCATTAATTTGGTTTGGTTGTATTAATACAGAATTTTTATATTTTTTAAAAAATTGTTTAAATTTTGAATAAGAACTTCTTTTAGTATCTATAATAGTTTCTCCTTTAACTTCTAACCATTTATCTAATTCTGGCAAATAAAAATCAGGAGTATATACAATATTGCCTATTGTAAAAACTTTAGGTTCATATTTCCATTTAATATTATCTCTATCTAAAGCTTTAGCAACTTTTAATTTGTTTTCACTTTTAAAAACAACATTTTTATATTTATATTTACCACAACATTCACAGATTTTCTCTATTTTAGCATTTTGAAAATTAGCATTTTTTTCTCCTCTTTTTGTTTGTGACGTTATTAATTCATCAGTTTTTAAAATATCTTCAGCTTTAACATCAATACGTTTATTATTTCTATAAATAGGAATCATATGGTGTGGAGTACAAGAAATTATTTTTCCATTTTCTAATTCTATTTCAATAATATCGTCATCATAATTTTGTTCTTTAATCATATCAACATATCCAACTTCATTATTATCAGACATAATTTTTTGTCCTTCTTTAATTTTTTCAATTGTTTTAAAATAACCAAATCCGCCTTTTGTCAAACATCTTATTTTTGTTCCTTTAATTAAACAATTAAAATCCAGACAGTATATATCACCTTCAAATCTTTCACCTGCAGGATATGCTACATATCCTCCGCTAATTGCTGGTGAATCATCTGTGTGCCCACCATATTCTTCTTCCCACATCATAGCTTTACATATTGCTTTATATGTAAATCTTGCTAAACTTGTTGTTAAATGTTCTTTTTTATCAACATCTTTTTGATGTAAAAAAGGTTTAAAACCTTCAAAATAATCTTCAATCCAATCATATAATTTTTTTGTAATTTCAATATCTCTTAAAGTATAAGACATAATTTCTTTACGTTCTTCATCTGTCCATGTTTCTTTTTGAAACATTTTATAATCAATTTCTTTTTTTCCGTCTTCTTCATCAACTAAACCTAAAAGTTTAGTAATATAATCCAATCTATATTCCATTAATAAATCTTTCAACATGCCTTCTTTAATTTTCATACCGCCTGCACGTTGTTTAAATATAGCCATTAAATCAATAATCTTTTTAAATTTAAAACTAACACCATGTCTTTCTAATATAGGATTATCATAACCAGGCTCCATTCGTGTTCCATTATTATTAAAGCCTACTAAAAATCTATGTTTATCAATCACGTTCTTAACTTTATCAATATCTGTAATTAAATAAGGCTTATTAGTTTTATAACTGTAACAGCCGAATATACGAAACTTATCTTTTTCCCTATCTGGTTTACCATAAGTTCTGGTTTCTATATCATAAACCAAAACATCATCATTATTACTCATTTTTAACACCTCTAGAATTACGTTTACATGATTTTTTTACAGAACACAATCTACAAACATCACTATCAACATTAAAAAAACAACCAAAACATTTATTATAATCTACATATTCCATTTTTTATGTTTTTTTGCATGAACACTTTGTGAACATATTTCTAAATTTTCTTCATTATTATTTAATTTATTTTCATCTTTATGATGAATTATTATATTTTTATCTAATATTTTTCCTAATTTTTTTTCTAAAACTAATTTTGCTTCTGAAATATATTTATTGTATTTAGATACTTGTGGATGATCAGGTTTATATATCATTATATATCCGTTTTCATTTATTCTTTTTCCGCCTTTCCAACATTTTAAATCTCTTCCTTTTCTTTTTTTAAGTTTTATATTATATTTATTCATTAATTTAATTAATCTATATTCAGATATATTTAAATATTCAGCTACAACAACACGACTAAAATTTTGTTTATAATATAAATCAATAATTTGTTGTTTATTAATGTTTGTTTTTGAATAATTTTTTTTAGTATAACCATTTTTTGCTATTTTTCTAGATACATAACAAGGACGAGATTTTAAACCATACATATTAAAATATCGATTCATTTTTTTATGATCAATATTAAATTTTTCTCCTATTTCTTTAATTGTTAAATTTTTTTTATAATATAACTTTTCTATAATTTCTTTTTTTATAGGTATTTTTAATAATGCTGATTCATGTTTTGTTCTAGTTTTTATTTTATATCGTTTTAAATT
>Ga0180433_10008343_pt1 | contig 12914 bp, 15 predicted proteins | sample SS_ome_8_FD_132980 | JGI IMG/M metagenome (GOLD analysis project Ga0180433, IMG submission 132980) | Hypersaline lake sediment archaeal communities from the Salton Sea, California, USA - SS_1_D_1 metaG | ecosystem: Environmental > Aquatic > Non-marine Saline and Alkaline > Hypersaline >... | reverse complement strand
TCGGTCGCGCACTTGAACGCCGTCTCCATCTTCGTGTCCGAGTCGGGCGTCGGATCCCCCGCCCTGAACGCCTTGCGCGCCTGCTCCTCCGCGAAGTAGACGGCGTCCTCGGCGAGATCGACGATCATCTCTCTCTGCACCTGGGAGATCTTCGCCCCGGTCCACTTCTCCAGGTAGGCCAGGCCCACCTTCACCATCCCCCCTACCGCGCCCACCAGGATGATGAGCGCGATGGGCATCAGGTTCTCGGCCGCAACGCGGCCCAGCTCCGTCCAGTCCATGACTACCTCTGCTGTCTTGAGATTGCGGGCCTGAACCCGGCCCCCTACCCGCCCAGCGCCTTGATGATGGCGTCCCAGAGCTTGCCGATGAGAGGGGAGAGCAGCACGAACAGCACGAGCCCCCCCGCGTAGAGTCCGTATCTCCACCTGTCGATCTTCTCGACCTTCTGCTTCACGATCTGGATCTCGCCCGTGCGCTCGTCGTCGTCGAACGCCAGCTCCTTGACCTTGCCGTTGAGGGTCTGCTTGATGTCGCGGTGCCGCTCGTCCGCCTTGAGCGCCGCCTCGCGGAACGAGGATTGCGTCTGCGTCCTGAGCGTGTCGAGGCTCCGGCCCAATCCCCTCACGTCCCCGCGTAGCTCGCCTATCCGCTCGACGAACTTGCTGTGCTCGCCGCAGAACTTCTCGGGTGGCATCACAGGCACTCTCCCCAGCGGTGCACGATCGGCCCGATCCCGTCCCCGGCCTGGGCCGGCGTGTAGAGATACGAGCCGAAAACATGCGTCGCGTCCGTGAACGGGTTCGTGTACGGGGCCACCGGAACGGCCGGCACGCCGTCGATGTAGAGCGTCATGCGCCCGTCGAAGCGGCGCGCGATCTTGTATCGATGCCACTCGTCCGCGGCGATGATCCCGGTGTCCGTGCTGAATATGAGCGTGTGCGCGCCCCCCGTCACCTCGGTAACGGCCACTTCCCCGTTCTCGGTCACGATGAGGCAATAGCCGGACGCGGTCCCATCGTGGGTCGACGCCACGAACCAGAACATGGCGGGCATCAGCTTGCCGGGGGCGGTCGCCCTCCACCAGATATCCCATGTGCCGAACGCGGCCTCGGGATCGGCTCCCGTCATGCCGAGACGTTGGGTCGGGATCCAGATGTCTCCCGATCCCACCACGTCGATGTACTTCGAATGGCGGATCCCGAAGAGGCGCTCCGTCGCTATCGAGTGTGAGATCCTGACGTCCGTGCCGTTGACCTGGAGCACCTCCCAACACGTTCCCTCGAGAGGGCCGTTCGCGACTCCCACGGGCAGGACGTGGGTCGCCCTGAAACTCTCCTGGTAGTGGGCACGGGGAGCGTACTGGAAGTAGTCGCGGATGGCGTCTTCGGCCGTGAACGTGCGGCGGATCAGGTCGAACTCGGACACTTCCCCATACAGGAAATTGGCCGGCGTGATGTCACTTCCGAGGTAGCCCGTGGCGAAGTCGTTCGCGAACGTGGCATCGTAATCGTCCACCAAGCTACTGTCCACGAACACCCAGACGTGGGTCGCGTTCCAGGTCACCGCCAGCCGGAACGACTTCCCGATGGTCCCGTCGTAGCCGGTATCCTGCGCAGCGGCATCTCCGAACCGCGTGTAGAGATCCACGGTGTCGAAGTAGATGTGGTAGCGGTCCGTGTTCTCGGCAGCGTGGATGTAGCGCGCGTTGTTGTCCAGGTATTGCGGGCGGACCGTCAACAGGATCGTGCCAGCCGTGTGGACATCCCCGGCCTGCGTGTAGGTAACGTGCTGCGCGCCGTCGAACCTCAGCCCGTTGCCGTGGATCCGATCGCGCATCTGGCGTGCGCCGACTATCGTCCCGTTCGACCCACCACCCGCTCCCGTGACCTCCTTGTTCACGAGCATCCCCTCCTGGACGTCCATCTCGTAGCCCACGATGAGGTCGCGCTCACGGCCCGTGATCGCGCTGCCGTGGTGGAGGATGAGGGGTGCGCCGTATGCCATTATTCCACCGGGCTCATGATGCCGGACCGCTTGGGGGCTCCGGGCCAGAGTTGGATGCGAGAGTGCTCGTAGAGGCGGGCGGCTTCGTCGGGGTCGATGTGTGTCGCCAGCAGCAAGAATGCAAAGATCAGCCCATCGAACGTGCGATCCAGGGCCGCTCTATTCCCGATCACGATCACGTCGGTTCCGACCGTTGCACCGACCGCCCCGGTTGCTCCGGGAACGCTATCGATGAATGACTGTCCATCGTCGGCGTTGTCACGGGTGAATACGACATGACGTGGTTGATCTATAGTGATCGCGGGGCTTATTGCAGCGCCGCAGTCGAATGTCATGACCGGGCCTGCTGCAAGGTGCGCCCTTATCGTACTTGTCGATTGCTCGAATATCCGGCCCTCATTATTCTCACCGATCGTGCGCGCCATGAACGTGCTCGCAACGGTAAACTCCTGGGGAATCGCTATCGCTGGAGTTGATATCGACTGACCGGCAGCGGTGAAGTCGAGCCCGGTCGCTCCACCTACCTCCCTGCGAAACACCGGATCGGTGCCAGACCAGACCCCATCATTCCCGTTGCCCGAGTAGTCCGCGATGGTCCCGAGGTAGAAGCGGTAGTCCACAACCGCGAGCCGCAGCAGTTCCCGTATGCCTCGATTCGCCATCTCAGAGCACTCCCCTCAAGAACCGCTGGAGAGCGCGGAGCTGGGTCTGCGTCCAGGCCGTGCGCGAGTAGCCGAAGAAGCGCAGGCCATTTCCAGCCGGGAGATTCTGGCCGAGATGAGACGCTCCAATATACGCAGACGAGACACTTGAAGCATCTACCGTAGCATCGGTATCCGCAGCAACAGGAACGGCATTAACATAGATCGTCTGCGTATTGGTGTCTCTCACGTAAGCAAAAATGGATCCCTTGTTCTGAAGTTCGGCAGTCGATCCTGCTGCCAGGTAGTAGAGCTCGTCCGTCCCGCCGATCTGGCGATTGAGAAACAGGATTCGGGACGACGCGCCCTCCCAACGAATCAGGACCCATCGCGGGTCAGAGTACTTCGAGAAGATCGTGGCCTGCGCGCCACTCATGATAAGTGGATCCAAATAGAAGATATATGTCTCGGGATGAGGCCCACCCATGCCTGCAAGCACGCCGTCCATGTCGTCCGCAGCGCGCAGCACCATGTAGTCCCCGCCGTCGAACGTCATGAGTCCTTGACTCGCCTGAAGCGTGGGCATCGTCGCCCCGGTTACTCCATCACCCAATTGACAGTGAAGTCCGTGCCTGGAGTAGTCCTTTGTAATTGCAAGTCCAGCGGCATCGACCGTGCGCTGATCACAAAGGAGTGCAATGTCCAAAGTTTCAAACACGAGCAGCAACCATTTCCATGTAATCGTCGTGCAACCAGCAACCGTATCCTTTCCTGGAAAGTCGCTGAGGGCCTCCATTGCTTGCCGTCTCACGCAAGGAAAAATCAGAGATCCCCTCGTGCTCACACCATTTCTTGAAGCTGATCACGGGAACAACCAATGCACCATCAGGCAACTTGACAATATACTTTCCAGCATCCGAGAGGAGCTTGGGCTTGTGCTTGAGTATAAAGTCACCAGCGTCACTTAACTTCTTGTAGTCATCGTGGTAACAGCACATCCAGCCCTTGTACGTGTGTCTCTTACCCTTGCCTGTTCTCCATTCCTCGGCCAGCGTATACATCCTTGGGGCACTGAGGTTGTAGCGCTTACAAAACGCCGCCAGTCCATCAAGAGGAAGAATGTCTACACCGTCCGGCGTTCTCACAACATATCTGTTTTTGATCCTGTCAGCGCTGCGACTATAACTGTTGTCTTCCGGTAGCACCTTCTTTACGAACAGTTCCTCATAATCTTCTGCATAGCAACAAGCCCAGCCCCTATGACGTCTTACGTAATGTGGCTTTTGTGCCATGTACTTTGCCAAGGAGATCAGGGTTCCGTCACTCAGGTTATTCTTACGTCCCCACAGTCCAATACCCTTTAAAAGCGAGAAAGCTTCCCCATTCGGAGGTATAAGAGTGTAGCGATGCTTAGACTGTGCAATCGAGAACCTAAGCCTTCCTGTCTCACAGAGCGATGGACGATACCCACCAGTTTTGAAGTTGTAACCATTAGGTGCCAGGGCATTGAGTTCCTCTATCCAATACACCTCACGCTCATTTAGTTCATCTTCTGAGTAACACAACTCAATGACCCTATATTCAAAGTTCTCTAATCCATGAAGACGCATAGCACGGTAAAGATAAGTATCCGCCCCTGGCTTCTCGGGATGATGTGCTAGCATAACGTGATTGTTCCAGCGTCTGTCGGGCAACTTGTCACGAGTCTGTCCCACGTACTGCTTGCCATTGATCCGGTTCGTGATCGTGTAGATACGCCCGAACACCGACTTGTCAGGCGTGATCGCGTTGCCAGCGGCGTCCACGCTGCGCGAGTCGCAGAGCAGGGCTATGTCCAGGGAGTTGAGCATCAGATGAACGTGCTCCTGTTGTGATATGCCATGACCTCGGCGGCGCTCCACGCACGCGTGAGGTCGACCAGCGGATCGGCCATGTCCCCGTCGAGGGGATAGTCGTCGCTATTGCGAACGCCGAGACGTAGGGGCTGTGCGACCTCGTCCATCGCACCCGCGTAGGCCGCGCCGGACACGTCGCTCAAAAGCCCGTCCACGTACATCCTGATGTAATCCCCGGTGCTCCAGGTCACGAGTACATCATGCTCCACGGTCCAGTCCGTGACCGCGCCTTCGACCCAGCGGGTCACTCCTGAGATAGCGATATGCAGGGCGGGCTTCGAGTTGCTCCCGAGGTCGAACAGGAACACGTCGCCGCCAACGGCACCGTACATGCAGATGAGCGCCTGGTGATCCACGATCGTAACGCCCCTCGTCCTGCAAGCCGCCGTGAACGCCGTGCGCCCCGCAGTCCTGAGCTGCGGCTACTGAATGAGCACGTCGGCATCGCCGGGAAAGCTGGCCCACTTCCCGTCGAACCCGACCACGCTCGGGGGCGTCTGCATGATCGTCCCCTGGTTCTTTCTCACCCCGAGACGGCCCCGGCGGAAGTCCTCGCACCACGTCACGCCAAGCGCGGATCGACGGGGCGGTCTGATGGCCAGGCTCATGCTACCTCGGCAGCGGCTCTGCCTTGACGGCCACCGCGACCTTGCCCATCCCCTCCTTGAACTCGTCGCCCGCGCCCATCTCCGCAATGACCTGCTTGACCTGCGCCGCGGTGATCGTCGCGATGCCGTCCGTGTGCCTCGCCTCGTGCGTGGTGTGATGCACGAGCTTTAGCTCCTCCATCGGCCCGTCCGCGAGGAGGGTTCTCACGCGAGCCTTGACCTTGTCCACGTCGGCCTGCTTGAGCTCGGGAGCGGGAGCGGGAGGGGCGGGCGGCTCGTAGTCCTTGAGGGCGTATATGATGGTCGGCATGTCGTCTCCTATCCCTGCTTCGTGACCCGTACCGTGATCGTGCCCGTGGCGAGCCCGGAGGAGAACTGGATCTTCATGCGGTTCGTGGCGTGCACGGCCAGGCGGAGGTAGCGGTAGATCGTCCCGGCCCCGGCCTGCGCTTCCGTGAGGCCCGAGGCGTCGAGCGCCACAGCGCCGCCGATCACGCCGTTCGGGTAGAGGTAGTCGCCGCGGGTCCAGATGTGTTCCAGGACTCCGGCGTCCGTGTTGTCCGTTCTCGGCGTAATCGTGATCGTGTCGGCCCCCAGGGCGGTCCAGAGGATCTCGACCCCGATCCACTTCAGGCCCTTCGTGATGAAGAATCCCGTGTCCTGGGGGTTCGCGACGGCGAAGTTGCCGGCAGTGATCGGCGTCTCGACGTCGATCCAGTCGTGCTGGATCGCGTTCATCAGCACTTCCTGCATGGAGTTCAGGACCGGGTCGAAGCCCTTGATCTGATCCTTGTACACGACGATGAACTCGCTCGTTGCCGTGAACGTCGCGGTCACGACCTGGAGCGTGCCCGCTCCCGGGCCCGTGGGCGTGAAGACGAAGTCGAGGTCCGTGGCGAGCCAGGGCTTGTACACGTCCCCGTCGAGCTTCTCGTACACGGCGAGGAAGTCGCCGCTCGTCGGCACCGTGGGCAGGCCCGTGAGATCGATCTCGTCCGGATCGTTGTACGTCGCGGCGAAGTCCTCGTCCGAGTGATAGATCCCGGGCAGGCCGAGAAGAGTCAGCGGATTGGCCTCGGCGATGTTCGTGAGCATGGCCAGGAGCGCCACGAGCGTCGAGGATCCCTTCATCGGCCCGCTGACCACGACGATGTACTGGCTCGCGGCCGTGAAGGCCACCCCGTTCATCGTGAGCGTGCCGGCCGCGAAGCTCGGCGTGTTCGTCTTGGCGCTCCACCAGATGTGCTTGTTCGACGTGGCCTGGATCTCGAGCACGCCGCGCACCTCGGGCGCGTTGGCCGAGATGAGCGAGGCGACGGTCGGCAGGCCCGCGATGTCCCCGAGCGTGAGCGTCGTCGCGGTCGCGTAGGCGGCCGTGAAATCGGTGGGGGAGTAGTACATCCCAGGTCGCCCGATCAGGCGCTGGAGCTCTGTCATGTCCATCTCGCTACCTCGCTAATACGGTGTCCGGGCGAACGCCTTGACGTAATCGGTGTAGTGCTGCTCACCCCCGGCCGCGCTCGTGACCGTGATCCTCGGGTCCGCCATGACCGCGGGGGGAACGCAGTTGAGCGTCACCTCCTCCGCGCCAACGAGCCCCTCGTTGTAGTTGAAGGTGACGCTCGTGGGCGTCGTCCTGATCCGGAACGTCCCCCAGTTCGGCACGATGTTCGGGACGGCCGTGAGCACCTGAGAGTCCTGACTCACGCCACCGCTCATGACCTCCACGGTCCACGGGTTCGGGTTCGTGGGGTCGGTGCAATGGAAGAGCACGAAATCGTTTGCGCCGTTCCACAGCCCGATACGTAGGACGTCCGCGGCACCCACCGGAAGCGCGCTGATGGTCTGGCGGAACATCACGTCGGCGTCCTGCATGTCGAACACGAGATCCGCCCCGCCCCATCCCGTCTCGACGCCGGCGGCCATCGTGATGGAGCCGACGCCGATCGCATCGGCCCAGGCATTCGCAACAGTGCCGACCGCCCCGATGTCGTTCAGGTACCTCAGCTCCGCCCCACCGCCGTTGTAGTACACGAAGTCCTCGACGTAGCCGGCGTAGTGCAGGAGGCCGGGCCCCGCGTACTTCTCCAGCTCGGCTATCTTGTACTCGTGCGACTCCTCATCCGTGCTGCCCGTGATGCCGATGCTCCGGCAGATCGCGATGAGAAGATCGGCGGCGAAATTCTCCTCGTCTGCCCGGATCTGCTTGTTGGCCGCGTAGTTGAGCATGCCCTGGATCTTCGCGAGGCCCAGCGAGCCGATGACGCGCGAGGGGATGGTGGGAAGGTAGCTCATCTAGAACCCTCCGATGTCGCCGGTCAGGCCGATGACGCCCCAGAGGTAGACGTCTCCACCGGGGCTCGCACCGATGTTGTTGTAGACGCACAGCGCGCCATCCGGGGCACGCGCGTACAGGTAGAAGCCGGCCCCCCAGCCCGTGCTGAAGTACTCGCCTACCCCTGGCGTACCGCCGCCGATGATCGCCGGCGGAACGGCTGCCGTACAGCCCTGCCCCGTGTACCCGTCGAACTCCACGAGTGGGTACGTCACGGCAGCCGCGTACAGGGTCCCGCCCGGCATCTTCGCCGCTGCATCCTCCCCCGCGATCCACGACCTGTCGAGGTACACGTCCATCCAGTCGACGGACGCATCGATCGCCGTCTCGGCATTTCCAGGACAGTAGTGATGGACCAGGATACGAACCTCTCCGACCCGTCTCGTCGCGAGCGTTGCCGGCGGGTTCCACGTGGCAGGAGTGGCGGCGGTGCAGAGATCGGCGAACCTCGCCTCCACCGTGGCGTCCTGCCATTCGTTGAGCTCCGCGCCGTACACGTCGGCCGGGTCGGCGTAGGTCTGCACTCGTGGCTTCACTAGAACCCTCCGATATCGCCCGTGATGCCGATCTCTCCCCAGAGGTAGATGTCGGCGCCCGTGTTGTTGAAGCAGTCGAGCCGGCCGTTGCCGTCAACGTAGATATAGAGGCCGGCCCAGGGCGTCCAGTACTCTCCGACGCCGGCGGTCCCTACGCCGATGAGGCCGGGAGGCGCTCCCGCGGCCGCGCCCTTGCCCGTGTACCCGTCGAGCTCGATGAGTCCCCCCACGGGCCCCGCGTAAGCGGTGCCTCCTGGCATCGTCGCCGCGGTCGCGCTTTTCGCGACCCAGCTCCTGTCCATGTACCCGTCGCGCCAGTCCGCGCTCTGATCGAGCAGCGTGTTCAGGCCACCGCCAGGATCGGGACAGTAGTGATGGAGCAGGATGCGCGTCTCGCCGATCCTGGCCGCCGAGATGGCCGCCGGTGCCGCCCAGCCCACCGGGACGTTGTTCGTGCACGAGTCCGCGAACCTCGCCTCGACCGTAGCGTCCTGGCGCTCGTTCTCGTCCTCTCCCAGATAATCATCCGGGTCGACGTATGTGTGCTGCTTCGGCTTCATCAGAGCTGGATCAGGTTGCGGCTCGTCTTCTCCGGGCCCGCCCCCGTCTTGAACCACACCGGGGTCGAGACAGAGGCGTCGCTACCGACGCGCACGCCCCCGAGGGGATTGTCGAGGTTGCGCCCGTGCTGGGTATGCGCCGGCTTCCACCTGTCGACGATCCAGACAATGTCCTGCAGGAGGGACGCGTTCGCCCAGTCGGCTGCGGTGATCAAGGTCCAGAACACGAAGATCTGCTCGGGGTCCAAGGTGACGTCCGCTGCCCTGTGCTCGAGGATCGCGACGGAATCCTCCCCCGTGATGATCTCTATCGCCTCGAGGATGCGCTCGGGCACAGACCCCATCATGGCCTGGCAGTAGGCGTGCACACGATCGAGCCTGTCACCCAGGAGCATGTCCGCGGGCGGGGGCGGCACCTTGCGCATGCTCTCCCATTCCGCAACCTCGTACTCGGCGGTGGACGGGAACGCCTGCTCGTAGGTGGCCTCGACGTAGCTCCTCATCTCGGCGAAGAACCCGCCACGCACCCAGAGGAACTTCTGAAAGTCGGTGGGCTCCATCTCGGTGCCCACCTTCATCGCCCCCTCGCCCCACTGCTTCTGCATCGCCCGGGCGAGGCGCTTGATCGTGCTCTCGGAGCCGATCATGTCTCCGAAAAAATCGCCGAAAAAGCTCATGCTACACCGCGATGTAGAAGCGCGAGTTCGTGATGAGATCCTTCGCGGCCGCCGGGGTCACGTCCGCTGCCGGGAGCGTGATCGTCAGGTTCGCCACGGAGGGCAAGCTCTGCAGCACGTCGAAGATGTCGGCGAGCAAGAGGTCGGTCGGGTCATCCGGGCTCACGATCGGGCGTCTCGAGCCCGCCACGGTGTCACCCGGGGTCAGTGCATCGAACAGGTCCAGGAGGGCCTCGACCTGGGCGAGCGTGCCCGCACCGGCCGGCTGGATGCCTCCCACGGTCGTGTCCGCCGTCAATCCGGGGAACTCCTCCGTGACCTCGATGTAGCTCGCGCCCACCGAATCAACCTCGCGCACGCACGGGTGCCAGGCCGCACCGTCCCAGATGTTGATCAGGATCAGCATGCCCTGCGCGATCGTGCCAACGGGATTGACCGTCGTGTTGACGCGCGTCAGGCTCGGCATGGGATTAGCCGCCGCCGTGTACGCCCCTGGCCAGTCCCCCTCGTACCCCGAGGCCGGCGTGATCGTGACGTCGATATCCTCGAACTGCGCTACGGGATCATCGACTCCAACGACCAGGGCAAGGCTCGGTAGATCCCCGAGGTCCGCGGTGCATGGCCTGACCTCTTCGATGAGCTCGTTGTAGACCTCGTCCTCATCGGCCGAGAACCTCGAGCCTACGTAGGCATCATCGGAGCGACCGGCGCCAAGGCATACCACGTCGACCGTGCCAAGGCCACGAAACATCGGATAGACGTATGCCTTGGCGCATCCCCCCACGCCCTCAGCGAACGCCTTGTAGTGGCCGAAGTTCCCGCCTCCCGGCGGGTAATGATGCCAGCCCAGGATCCGGGCGCGGTACTCATCGTCCGTCTCGTCGTCGCGCGCGCCCTCGAGAGCGGTAGTCACGTAGACCTCGCTCATGATCCCTGCGATCGGCGAGACGAAATTCAGGACCGCGTCCACGGCCTTGTTGCAGATGACGCCCGTGTCCGACGAGAGCACGTTGAAGTCGATCCAGGGCGCCCCGCCCCAGTCCGCCACGGTCACTACCGCGGGGTTGTAGTACTTGGTTCCATCGGCGTGCACGAACTCGGTGTTCGCAGGGATGGCGCCGGGAGTACCGAATGCTCGGAGCTGCCCCGACGTCGTCCCGGTGGCGAGCTGCCAGCGTTTGTCCGCGGGAAGCCAGTTCTCGCCGTGGCGGGTCAACCCGTCCGTGCTCGCCGTGCTCGGGAAGATGTCGTTGTAGACGGAGCGGACACGAGCGAGAATGATTCCACCGATGCCGCCGACGCCCTGGCCCTCGAGCCAGGCGTCCGACCTCTCGGCCGTGCTCGTGTTCGGGAAGAAGACGCGGTGCCAGGCCAGGAACTTCTCGATGAGCTGCTCTCTTGTTGGCCAAGTGATCGACATCAATCGGTCCCCGTCGCTAGATTGCCCTCGTACTCGAACGAATCACTTCCCGCCTCCCAGTACCATCCGTAGTCGAGGCGTGACGGGTTGTCGGCGTTGACCTCGACGAACGCCACGGTGAAGGAGTCGACGATCCCGGCATCGATCACCGGCTGCGCGGCCGATACCATGAAGCGCCTCGCCTTCTCCCTGGTCGTCGAGTCGAGCGTCTCGACGTTCCACAGATCGTTGCCCATGTCGTCGTCGGCCGGCACGCTGCCCTTCTTCGTCATGATGGCCTGGTAGAGCTGGGAGAAGCCGGTCTCGTCATACTCCCATGCCCCGTCCGTCATGACGTAGGATCCCGTCTCGGGATCTATGCGGCGAGTGCGTCTCATCTAATCCGTCTTGTTGGGAGAGAGGATGTCACCGGGAACCGGCGGGACTGCGAGCGTAAGAGGATCCGCGATTCCGGAAACACCGACGCCGGGTTGAACTCCGACATGGACATGATTCAGAAGGTAGAAGAGAACCGTCCCTGCCGTAATCGTATCCCCTAGGTACGCCTCTAGCTTATTCCCCCTCACGATCTGCTCGGCAGCCGAATCTCCGATATAGATAACCGTGCCCTTTATCTTGAGCACACCGCCATCGGCCGAGTAGATCGCCGTGTCGCCCTCGTCTAGGTCTGTCGGCTCCCCGTCTTCAAGATGCGCACCGAGGAGGATGCCGTCGAGGATGTCGAGGAGGAGCCCCTTTTCCTTGGCGACACCGCCGACCGCAGCCGCCGCTCTGTGCTTGAACCCGGCAGGGGCGAGACTCCAAGCCGCACGCCACATCTCCCGGCCCGTTTCCGTCTCGTCTCGATCTCCTTCACACTGCACCTCTCGATTCGTAGCGCTGCCCTCGCGCACGATGTGTACCAACGAGAAGACCTTTTCGGCCGTCTCGAGCATCTTCTCTACGAGTCTCACGTCGGCACCTCGATACAGCCCCGGGGCTGGAGTGTGACCTCCGTGCTCGGCCCCTGGGACTCTTCGTATTTCTGCACGAGCTTGGAGCAGTACATGAGGTCGTGAACGTATACGCCCGGGTCGTCGTCCCAGACATCCCAGATCGTATCAAAGGCGTAGAGGCGATTTCCCTGAGCGAACCCGTCGAGTTTCAGCGTGTAGGCTGTGCCCTTGATCCGTCCGTCGTCGAGCATGCGCTGCGCGACGCGGTTTGCCTCCTCGATGCTCTTGATATGCCCGTCCCGGTGGTAGCAGGGCCGGTCCACGCCGAGCGCCTTGAGTTCAAGGTCAGTCGCATACGCCCTGATCGGGTCCTTGCCCTGGCCCCCGAACACATACACTTCCGAGTAGCGCTGGCCCGGGCTCTCCTGGTACTCGGCGCCCTCGATGTTATTATCGTCCGGCGTCCGGCCGGGCGGAAAGGGATGGCCCGGGATCTCGACAATCCTCGTAGCGTGAAACATCGGCGCTTGTCCGTAATCGGGCATGCCGACGATGAACTTCCCATCTGCCGAGAACCAGCCCATCACATTCTGTGTCTTGAGCAGGCGCTTTATCCACGACCAGACCGTGTCCTCGCTTTTGACCTTGAGCTGGCCCGCGAGCTTGCGGTTCGCGATCTCGGTGTAGTAGGCAGTGACGTAGGTCGAGCCGTCGATCGTCTCGAAGTCGAACGGCGCCTTGACCTTCGAGAACCACTTCTGGTCGAAAAGCGTATCCTGCTCCTGGGCGTTGATCGTGTAGCTCTTCTTGACCTTGGTCAGCACTTGGCGGTTGAGATCGTTTCCGACCACGACCTCGATGTCCCACTTCTCAAGCGCCCGCGTGAGCGTCTCGAGCAGGGTCAGGCCCAGGACGTTGAAGCCCTTCGGCATGGACTCGTCGACGATCTGCCCGCCGACGTCCCTGCCCTTGACACGGACGGTCGGACCGCTCTCATCGGCTCCGCCCATCACGGCGTCGAGATAACCTTTGAGCTGCCTCGCCCCGTCGACGAAGAGCTGCGCCTCTACGCGCGCCTTTGCGTACTCCCGGAGCGTCTTCGCGATCGGCACTGGTTCGACGACGGGATCCCAGGTCGAGACCCCGAACGTCATATCGAAGCTATCCGCCGGAGAGGCGAGATCGTGCTCGATCCTGAAGCCCTGCCATGTGTCGATCGAGACATCGCCGACTCTGAGCTCGACGATGTGCTCGCCTACCAGCCCCCTCATGCCGGCACGATCAGGAACGTCTTCGCCCG